>Ga0272482_10000001_pt1 | contig 163217 bp, 217 predicted proteins | sample RVTome_8_FD_192427 | JGI IMG/M metagenome (GOLD analysis project Ga0272482, IMG submission 192427) | Soil microbial communities from uranium-contaminated site in the Upper Colorado River Basin, Wyoming, United States - RVT160D0 (version 2) ...
GTGACGGTTGCGCGGTTTAGGGGGCGTGTTGTGTCAGCGTCGCTTCTGCCGCGCTTTCGCGATCCGAGCCATCAGCAACGCCCGCTCGCCCTCGTCGAGCCGACCGGCCGGCAGCTGCAGCTGCTCCGACCGAACGGTCGGCGGCCGCCGCCGCGGCGGCGCCCCACGATCCGGCGCAGGTTTCGCCGGCGGCTCCGGTTCGACCGGTGCGGGCATGCCCGGCAGTTCATGCTGGCCAGGCTGTTGGCCCGGCGGCACGACGACACCGTCGTCCTCGACCACCTCGCAGCCCCGCTTGTCGGCCCAGCAGATCCTCAACCGCACCGGCCGGGGCGTGTACGGCTCGTAGAACCAGGCGATCCCGTACCCGGTCGCCTTGGACAGCAGCCGCACCTGGTCGGCGTTCGGTAGGCGCGGGTCGTTCTTGTCCTCCCACGCGTCGACGTCACCGACTGGGTTGCCCTCGAAGGTGCCGACCGCCAGATCCACCTCCGGGCCGTCCCAGTCCCCCAGGGCGAGGGTGATCCGCTCCGGCACCGGCGTACCCGTGGCGAGCAGCCGCTCCGCCTCCTGCTGCGCGGCCGCGACCGCGTACCGCTCCCGAGCGTCGGCGTTCTGCTCCACGGCCAGGTCGCGGGCCTCCGGCCGGGCCGCGCGCACCCGCTGGTGGACGCGGCGGTCCGGACCGTCGCCGGCCGAGCCTGGCCGTGGACGGCGGGGCTCGAACGGCACGACCCGGTCGCCGCTCATCGCGTGCCGGTGTGGAAGTGCCCCGACTTCGACCGGGGGCATGGATACGCGCGTCGCGGCTTCCCGTCGAGCGCCTCCAGCTCGCGGGCGCACGCCTTGGCGTGCGCCTCGTCGAGCAGGATGACCTTGTAGTCGTTGCCCGACACCTGCATCTTCTTCGCCCCGACCACCACCGGGTCGGGCGTTGTCGCCCGACGTGCCCTCTCCGGCCGGGACGGGCCGCACTTGATCGGTACGCCGTGGTCGTCGAGCCGGGCGTGCCGGGCGACGATCGCGCGGATCCGCTGGCCCAGATCGGTCGGCTTCCGCTCGGCGGGCCGCCGCCGTAGCGCGCGGGCCCGCTGGCTACCCATTGACGATCACCTCCGCTGTTCCCATCGCCCACCGGCGGTAGCCGCCACGCAGCAGCCGCAGCCGGTTCACCACCAGCGGGTACGAGGCCAACGCCGCCTCGGTGTCCAGCAACTCGTTCAGCCGCCGGTAGAAGCTCATCTCGGACAAGCCCAGCTCCCGGATCCGGTTGCTCATCTCCCCCGCCCCGCGGGGCGGGGTCGCCGCCAACTCCAGGATCGCGTCGTCCAACTCGGACAACCCGACGGTGACCGCCTCGACACGCAGAATCCGCGCCTGCGCGTAGTCGGCGGCGTCGGCGCGCCACCGCCGGCCAGCCAGGTCGAACTCGCCGCCGCCCTCCGGGTGGTCGAACGATGCCCAGCCGACGAGGCGGCCGCTGGCACGGTCGACCACCCGGGCGAGGAACACCCCACTCACTTCGTGACCTGCTTGGCCATCTTGTGGATCTGCGAGAGCGCCGCCTCGGCGGCGTCGGGGTCGTTGAAGTTCGCGCGGTACGCGATGTCGCCGATCCGATCGAGCAGCGCGCGCAACTCGGCAACCGGGTCCTGCCCACCGTCGTCGCAGACCGTGCGAAGCGTGGCCAGGGCGACGGCGAACGCCTCCTCGACGTTGTGCCGGGGCGGGGAGGACAGCAGCAACTTCTTGTCCAGGACCGCTTTGGCTGCGTCGACCGCCAACCGGTGCGCCTGCCCGTACGTAACCGCGGCCGGGCAGCCATCTCGGGTGAGATGGTCGCGGACCGCTGCCGCCAGAGTCGGCCAGGTGTCGCCGGCCGCGATCGTGTGGATCCGCTCACCCAACTCGGCGTCCCGATCGACGGCGAAGCACGACAGCCAGTACGCGTCGCCGTCGTAGTCCACAATGATGGGTGAGGCAAGGGGTCGGTCAGGCACGGTCGGATGCCTCCATCTCTTTGATCTCTTGGTTGGTCCAGCGGCGGTTCCAGGCGTCCCAGCCGGCGCAGATGAAGCCGACTCGGCCGTTGGCGCGGAACGGCAGGCCGCGCACGAACAGGGCGTGGTAGTCGGACGGGTGGGCGGCGATGACCCGACCATCCGGGTGCCGCCAGCGGGCGGGCCGGCGCATCCCCTCGTGACAGAAGAACACGTCGCCGCCCAGCGGCATCTCCCGCAGCAACTCGGCCTCGACGCTCCGCATCTCGGCGGAGCCGGGCCGGTACGCGCAGCCGCCGTCGCGGTCGTTCTCGTCGGGTGCGCACATTCCGCCCGGCCTGACCTGGATCTCTGCGGCTGCGGCGGGCATCACTGGCTCGCCCTGCTCGATGTCGTACTCCGGCTCCCAGCAGATGCAGTGCGCCGGGCCTTTGACTACCTCGCCCCAGCAGCAGCCGCGGATCTCCTGGTCATCCGGGTGCAGGCGCACCCAGCCGATCGCCCCACCGCAAGTCGGGCCATCCCCAGCCGCCATCTCGTGGATGACCTTGGGGATCTGGTCGTCGGGGACGCCGAGCGCGCGTGCCTGGTTGAGCAGCCGCTGGATCGCACGGCGCTCCAGCTCATTGGGCATGGACCAGCTCCAGCCGCGCAGACCCGAGGTACACATAGGACTCAGCCATCGCTGTGTCCCAGGATCTCGCGGATCCGCGGCTCGTGCCGCTCCACCGCCGCGCAGACCTCGCCCATGTCGTACCGGTCGACCTCGTCGCCGGCGATGACGCGCCACTGGCGGTAGACGGCGTACAGCAACCGGATGACCTGCTCCCGGTCGCCGAGCAGCCCAGCCGTGACCTCACCCAGGCGGACCGCCTGATCGGCCGGCAGCCCGGTTAGGTCAAACCCTCTCAGCTCCCGCAGCGCCCGGGCCCGGATGTGCTCCACCACGGCGCGGGCCTGGACGGTCTCCAGCAGCTCGCCCGCGAACCGTGAGCCGGGCCCGGCACCCTCACGCTCGTAGTTGATCTGAATCTGCCGCAACAGCTCCGCGATACCCCGAACCTGCGGGTCGGGGTCGGCCGCCGCCGGCGGCGACGGCAGGATCCGCACGGTCTTCCTCTGCTCCGACTCAGCCATCGGCAATCATCTTCTTTCGGATCCCGTCACGTCTGTCAGACATTGGTGTTGGCCTCGCCGAGGTCACGGCCGCGCCACTCACCAACGCGTTTCCAGGCCAGCTGGGCAGCCGCGCGGGTCGAGGTGTCGTAGCCGTGGCAGCGACACACGCCGACCTGGTGGCCGATGACACCGATCAAGTTGCACTCCGCGTGGATCGGTTCGGGGCGGCCCTCGAGCGGACCGCCGGGCACCTTCCGCATTGTGATGTGAATTAGGCCGCGGTCGCCTTCGACGATCGGTTCAGCGCATTGCAGGCATGGCTGACCGACCGGCGTAGGCGCCTGGTCGGCGCGATCGAGCAGCGGGGCGTCCCACCACGGTCCAAAGTAGACGGTGTTACCCACCGGCACCACCCACCGGCAGTGGCGTGACCACATAGCCTATCTCGATCGCCTTCGGCTCGTGGTGCTCGCAGATTCCCACCTCTGCGCCCCCATGCTGGATCGTCCCCACAGCAGGTAACCCGCATCGGATGTTGAACCAGCCTTCGATGACCCGGCAGTGAAGGCGGGTGGAGACCTCAACGCTGGCAGGCGGATCAGGACGACCCACGGCTATCACGGCCTTCCCGGTCACCGCGCTCACCAAACGCTGGCCTTGGCAGCACAGCATGCTCGCCAGGGCAGCCGCCGGAATGGAGTCGGATCACGTCGCTGGCCGCGTCCTGCGTTGCGTAGGTCTGGTCAGGCGGGATCGCGTCGACTGAGCAGTTGATCAGCCACCGGCTAGGCGGGTCGGCCTGAGCCTCAACCAGACCGTCGCGGGCCCGGTCTTCGGGAGCGACGTGTTCGAGGCCAACGGCGACATCACTGAGGTAGTGGCGCACGGTGGCGGCGTACGTCATGTCGTCGTCGATGTCGTTCAGCCGGTCGCAGTTGAGCCGATACCAGGTGACGAACCGCTCGTCGTCTTCCAGCAGCTTGGCCGCGGCGAGCAGCGGGCTCGTCGAGGCGGCGGCCGGCACGTGCGCGTGGTCGGGAAGCCTGACCTGCTCGGGGTTGCGGCGCTGCCATCTGGCCATCTCCTCGAAGGCCAGGCGGACCTGCTCGGCCTGCTCGGTCAGTCCGTGGCGGCGGCAGTCGCGCCGGTAGTAGTCGACCGTTCCGGGCGCGAGGGCGTCCTTGCCCTTGAGGACGAACACCGGCATCGGGTCACCCATTGCTATTCGGTTCCTTCTGGTGGCGCTTCGCCTGTCCGGACTCGGCCACGAAGTTGCACCTGCGACCGCTCGTGCCATGGCTGGCACGCTCGCCGCAGCGGAAGGTGACGCCGTCCGCGTTCGCGACCCGGATCTGGCAGCGGAGACGGTCAGTGCCGGGCACGTGGTCGCCGATACCAGGGGCGTCGGCAAGGAACATCAGACCCTGAGCAAGGGACGACTCGGCGTCCAGGACCGCGACCACCGCCCGCGTCGACCATCGCGTTGAGGACTCAAACAACTCGGCGTAGCCGTCATTACCCTCACCCCATGTTGGTCCGCGGCGGCGGCCGACGACAGAGCCGGGGTCGCCGATCGCCTGCGCGATGCGGTCCTCGCGCGATCTGGTGTCCAGCGGGCAGCGGGCGCCGTGCAGGCGCTTCGTCTCTGGCCTTACTTCCAGGTCGCACGGGCAGACCAGTGTCTTTGTCATCGGTTGGTGTCCCTCTTCGACCTGATCACCGGACCTCGCTTCGCGAGCCTCTCGGCGCTGCTGCGCCCTGGTCTGCCAGTTGGTCAGGGCGGTCGATGCGTAGCCGTCGCGCGGCAGTTCCTGAGGCTTGGTCATCTGTCCGTAATCCTTCTCTGGCCACTCGATGTTCCACGGGTGTCACCGCCGCCGTGCCGGCCGGGGTCGTACCAGCCACGCTCGACCGCCCACCCCCACGACCCAGCCGGCCGCAAGGTCCCACTCGCAACCCTCGTCGGTCTTGTTGCGGCTGCGCCACTCGCGCGCCTCGGAGAGGAACGCCTCGTTCATCTTGCGCACGGCGTGGTCCAACGCCAGGTCCACGGCGGCGGCGAGCGCTCGGACCCCGACCGTGGCAACACCGCGGGCGTGACACTCTGCGGTGATGCGCTCGATCAGGCCGACTCGGTCGTCTGCGCTACTCATCGGTGTCGCCCCTTCGCTGGCTGACGCCGCGCCGGCCGGCGCGGTGTGGGCGGCCTGCTGACATCGCGGCGGAGCTGGCACACCGCCTGCTCGGCGTCGATGATCGCGAGCAGGGCGGACATGTCGAGCGGGACCGGCACGTGTGCGTCCACCTCGGTGTCCTGGCAAACTTCTGGCCAGCGCGCAGGATCGCCATCGCGACTGAGCCAGTCGACGCCGACCGGGCGTGCGTCCTCCGGCCGCATCCAGATCTCGACCCGCTCCAGCTCCCACTTGTTGAGCGGGCGCAGCCGGCCGTAAACCCGTGCTTTGTCGCGGTAGTTCCCATCCGGCACGGCCATGCCGAACTTGGTGCCGGCCGGGAGGTCACCGGCCCGGTACGTGTACGAGGTCCACAGCACGCACCGCTCGTCGGCCATCACCCGCAGGAGCGGGTCGGCTGCGGCGTGGTCCCGGAGCACGTCCCACGCCGCCTCCCACATTGCGTCCTCAACATCGCGAGTGAGTCGATCGAGACCGGGGTACTCGTCGTTCACACCGACATGGGCCAGCCACGATTCGCCGGCGGTGGGGCCGAGGAATCCCATCAGGCGGCCCTCATCTGCTCGCGGGTGGGTAGCTGTGTCATCGGTTGGTAGCCCTCGCCATCTGCTCACCGGGACGCTCGCTCAGCGTCCGGCCACCGTGCTGGTAGGGCCGGGTGCGGTTGTAGGCGATCTTCCGGACGTACTCGGCGGTGAGGTTGACACTGAACCGCTCGGCGACGGTGACGAGCGCGCGGAGCATGAATGGCCCGTGCCGGGTCTGCCAGAATCGGTCGACGCACCGGTGCAGCCAGGCGATGAAGTCGCCGAATGTCTCCAGATCTTCCGGCGTGTCGATCGTCTCCGAGTCCACCGGGGCTACGTCGGCCAGCTCCAGGTCCATGTCGAAGAGGATGATCTCGTAGAGGTCGCACATGTCGAGCAGGCGTATCAGGACGTCAGCGAATTCGCTGCCTACGCCCTCTGGCTTGCCGGGACGCCACCCCTGCTGCTGGTAGTTGCCCATGTGGTCTTCTTCGGCGGCGTATAGCGGCGTGGCCGGCCCGGTGACGTCGGCGAGCCGGTGGTCCCGGTACGCCTCCAACGCCTCGCCCAGCTCGCTGTGCAGCAGGGCGATGTAGTCGCCGAACGTGTTGCCGCCCGTGCGCCAGCCGAGCGCCGTGTTGACGTCGCGGACCTCTGCGGTCATCGCCCTCAGTGTCGTGTTGGTCATCGGTTGGTGTCCCTTCCGCCTTGAGCGGGGCTCTGGTCGTCGATCGTGGCTAGCGCCGCGAGTACCTCGCTGAGCTCGGCGACCACCTGGGCGTCGGTGTAGGTGTCGGTGCGGCGAAGGTCCATGAACCCTTGAATTAGGCCGATCGCGGCGGCGTACGCGCCTGGCACTCGCGCGGCGGCGCCGCGCAAGCTCGCTGCGTACAGGTCGGCGTTGGTCACCGGCCGGGGTGCCGGTGGCGCCTCGATCGCCCGCTGTCTTTGGAAGTCCCAGCCAGCGCCGCAGCGTTCACCGTTCGCTGGGTTGTCTGCCCGGTATGGCCACAGACCGGTCGTGTCGCGCAACGTGTTGATGGCCGCGTGCTCCGCGCATAGCCACACATCCCCGTCGAGCGACTTGTTGCCCTGGCTGAACAACTCGAACCGGAAGCTAGCGGGCATCCCGCAGCCCGGCAGGGTCAGCAGTGGAGGCTCGTTCATTTGTCCCGTGTCCTGTCGTTGGTGGTCCCCCGCCACGTCGCGGCTTCCGCGCGGAGTTGGTCCGGGTGCGGGAGCGCGGTCATGGCCCGGGCGAAGCGCGACGCGGCGAGGTGTTCGGCCTGCCGTTCCATGTGGTCGGCGATCCGCAGTGCCAGCGTGAATCGCTCGGCGCGGGCCGGCGACTGGTTGACCCGCTCGGTCAGCTCGATGAGGCGGTCGTGGTGGTAGTCCACGGCGGCGTAGTGATGCCAGGGGTTGAGCAGTTGGGGGAATCTGGCGAGTGCGAGGATGCCGAGCACGCTGACGGCCGCCCCCGCGAGGAGTGTGACCGCCTCGGCGGCGGTCATGCGGTCGTTGGTGCTGCCGAACACGGCCGACAGGGCAGCGGTGAGGATGAGCAGCGCGGCGCTCAGTGCTGCCACGACGAGCTGGTGGTCCACCGGCTTGCCGTCCAGTGGGTGGTCTGCTGGCTTGTGTTTCACGGCGTCTCCTGCAGGGGGCTTCTTGGGGGGTGTGCGAGGGGTCGCCAGCGGGCGAGCGAGTGCACCAGTTCTTCGGACGCGCCGGCGAGGTGGGTGGCGTCCAGCGCGGCCGCCGCGAGGTCGGGCCGGTCGAGGCCGAAGGCGATCAGGCGGGCGCCGAGCGCGAGCAGGCCGGCGAGCGTGCCATTTTCCTCGTGGCTGATCTGGTGGTCCGCGATGAAGCCGGCGTCGAACGGGTCGCAGCCTTTGTCCATCTCGTCGGCGGCGGCGGTGAGTAGTGCGGTCAGGCGCGCGTCCATGACTCCCGGCATGCCCGCAAGCGTACCGTGTATGCGTTACCGGGGTCCAGAAAGTCTGCTACACGGAGACGTGTTTCTCCGCGAACCGGTCACGCGATTCGTAGGGCTATGGACAGAATGCGGGGGTTGCACAGATTGCCCGGGTTCCCGTGCCCGCTTGGTCGTCACCTCGAGGCTGGGCAGACGGGGGTCAGCGCGGGAGGCGCGCAGGCCCCGGCGGGAGGACGCGTGAGTGCCCCGGGCCGAGCATGGAGGCCACCGTGTACCGCACCATCCCGCGCCGCGCCGCGATCGCCGCCGGCGCCGTGCTACTGGTCCTGACCAGCGCGACCGCCGACCCGACCAACCCGTCAACACCCCAACCCACGCCGGCCGCCGCCGACACGACCGAGCCCGCCACCACCCCACTAGACTTCGCCTTCCTCGCCGCCCGCGCGGAGCTCGCCGCGAAGCCACGCGCGTCCCGGCGCACGACACAGACCCGCCGACCCGCCGCCCGGGCGGCCCGCCCGCACATTGCGAAGCCTCGTAGCCGGCCCGCCACCACCCGCTCGGCGGCCACCCGGGACACCGGAGGCGATCGCCGCCACGAAGCGGCGCCACGCCGCGGCGTCGCCGCGGTGCTCGCGTTCGCCCGCGCCCAGATCGGCGACCCGTACGTCCGCAACGCGGCCGGACCCGACGCCTGGGACTGCTCCGGGCTGACGATGAAGGCCTACGGCCGCGCTGGGCTGAGCTTGCCGCACAAGGCGGCCAGACAGGGCGTCATGGGCCGGCCGGTAGCTCGAGGCGCCGCCCGGGCCGGCGACCTGGTCGTGTGGGGCACCTACCACGTCGGCATCTACGTCGGAGACGGCAAGGTGCTGCACTCGCCTCAACCGGGCCGGCGGGTCCAGATCGCGTCGATCTGGGGAAGCCCACGGTTCCGGCGACTGCTCTGAAGTACGCGCGGCGCCGCGCCCCTCTCTTGGTAGGGCGCGGCGCCGCGTTCAGCGCACTTTCCTGAGGTGGCTCGCTCGCCCAGCACGGACGCACCGACGGGGCCCGAGCTGCCGCTCATTCCTCGGTCCAGCCCATGTCCGCCCACCTGGCGAATGGGTGCGCCGCTGGCGGGTTCGGGAGACGTCGGGACAGTCGGCGGGTACGGCGGGTGCCGGCCGCCCACCTCGACGAGCGGGTGCGTGCGGCCGCCGGCGTTGGCGGCCGCGGCGGGTCCAGCTGCGGCCCGATGTACATGGCGCCGGCGGGCGCCAGATAGCGGTGCTCATCGAGCGTGGCGGCGGCGCGCCGGGCGGTCATGAACTGCGCGTGGGTCAGGCCCCTGATGTCCAGCGCCTGTACACCGCAGCCGCCCGGGGTGTGATAGTCGCGCATCCCGCTACTCCCCCGCCTCGAAGGGCCCCGGGTCGTCGGAGTCCGCGACCGGGCTGGAAGTGATCGAGGCGGATCGGCGTTCCTCGCAGGCGTACGCGTTCGCGCAGACCAGCACCCAGGCGGGCCGGTGGCGGCACTGCTCGACGCGGGGGCCGCGCAGTACGCCGCCGCTGGATTCGAGGATCGCGTTCACCGTGCGCAGACCTGAGCCGATCTGGTCTTCCGGGTATGGATGGCTGCACGCGCAGCAGCAGCGGCCGTTGCTTTCCACGGTCACCCACAGGTTCGCGCCGCCGTCGACGACCTTGGCGTTGGTGACCGTGCCCCTGCACAGGTCTGCGTCGCCGATGCTGACGTTCAGTTCGGCGCCGAGCAGTCCGGCCGCGTCGTCGTCGGTGAGGGGGCGGGCGCCGGGTATCCGGAACGCTGAGCGTTGGTAGTCAGTCACGGTCATCGGCCACGACCTGCTGGATGGCGTAGCCGGGCAGGCCCAGCCCGAAGTCCGGATCCGCCGACGCCGGGCGCAGCGGTGCGAGCATTGTCCGCTCGTCCGGTGACACCATCGGGTGGGCGTACGACATGCCGGCGCGCAGGCCGTTCCAGCGGAACGACTCGCCGCAGCCTTGCGGCGCCGCGACGCAGTTCACGGTGACCTCGGCAACGAACGCGATCGGCGGCCCGTCTTCCTCCCCGAGGATCCGACCTATCTGTACGACCGCGTCGAAGTTCTCGTGTGGGCATGGGCGGTCTAAGTCAACGTTGGATTCGGCCACGGGGGCGACCTCTCTGGTAGGGCGACATGACGGGTGGGCCGGGCGGCGGAGCGGGCCGGACAGACACGCACCGCCGCCGGCCGGTGGCGGTGCGCGCGGCCAGGATCCGGCGGATCCACGCCGCCGGCGAAAACCTCATCCGGCTCCTTCCTGCAACTGGCGGATGCGTTCGGGTGTCAGCCCGTACGCGCGTACCGCGGCGACCAGTCGCGCCCTGGTAGCTTCCTCGGCCGCCTGGAACGCCTCGGCCCAGATCCGGTCGGCGTACACCCGGGCCTCGGCCCGGGCCAGCCGCGCGAACGGCACCGTCCCCGGCGCGGGCCCGGTCGCTGGTCGCGCGGGTGGGCGCATCACCGCTGCCAGCATGTCGACGACGTGCTCGGGCGCGCGGCGCAGTTGATCGTCCGCTTGGCCTGGGCTGCGTCCCTCCATAGAAACCAAAGGTAAGCCGAATACCGGCATAAGGGATCAAACGGCGCGCGAATTGCCGGATACCGACCGATCTTGCGGATACGCTGCGGGGAAGGTGTCAGCGGAGGCAACGCGAACCACCTGCGACAGGAGGCGGCCAAACGGTCGCCTATCTTCGCGTGCGCACCCCGACCCACACCGGAGGTCCGCCCCCATGTCCAACCCACACACAGTCATCGGCTTCGACGCCAGCCTCGACGACGTCGCGCTGGTCGTGATGACCCGCGACCACGACGGGACCTGGCGGGTAGACCGCACCGACGGCCCAGACGCCGCCGAGCTGCACCTCTGGGCGGAGCGCTTCGTCCGGCGGAACACACCGGAACCACCGCAGCCTACTGGTCCGTCGCTGGCCGAGCAGGCGGCCCAGTGGCTGACCGAGTACGCCGATCCCCAGTTCCAGTTGACCGCCGAGCGGCGCGAACTGCTCACCGCGATGTACGACCAGATGCTCCGCGAGGGCAAGGTGAGTATCGCCCGCTACGTCCAAAGAACGCGCCGCCGAACTCCCTGACATGGACGACGGCAGCGGACCCGACCGTCACGCTGCCGTCTCACGCCCGACCGACCGTCGCCTGTCGCGCACCTTTCCCCAGCCTACGCCCACATCAGGGGGAAGGAGGCACGATGCCGGACCAATGCGTGGTTTGTCACGACGGCCCCGGCCCGGTATGCCCGGACGACCAGGCCGCCATCGACGGGCAACTACGGGACCTACCGGCCCGGCTCGCCAAGGTAGCCGCCGCCCTGGTCCCGGGGTCGTCGCCGGTATCCGAACGGGTCGCCATGTCCGCGCACATCACCGCCCGGCTGCCGGCCCGACTGGACGCGCTGTCACTGCTCGGCCCGGGCGGCGACGTACCCCCCCTGCTGCACCCGCTGGTACGGCACTGGTCCATCAAGCGGATGGTCACCGTCCTGACACACGGCGGCGTGCACGCCAGGCGCGTGGACGTCGAGGTCACCGACTGGTTCCACGAGGCCGTGGTCGACGCCGACGGGCAACCGGTGATGGTCCCCGACGACGACCAGATCGGCGCGGTACCGCCCCGGGAATGGCTGGACATGCAGGTCCGACGCTGGCGGGCCCACTTCGGCCACCACGTGCCACCACGCACCCTGCTGCCCCCGCAACGCCCCTACCTGCCGGCCACCTACACCAGGCTCCTGCACACGCCCGGCGGGCCCGCCGCGGTGGCGTTCCTGGCGGCCGCGCACGCCATCAACGGGGCCGCCGCCCGGCTCGCCTATCGAGGGCTGCTGACCTACGAGGAACGCGACCCGGTCCTCGACGACCTCGAGCAGCGCGGCCGCCGCCCCGGCCGGCCGCCACGCACCATGGGCTGGGACGTCGACTACCTGCGGACCTGGCTGGACAAGGCCTGCACGCAGGACGCCCTGGACATCGCCGTGTTCGCCGCCCAGCTGCGCAGCCTGCACGCCGAGATCGGCCGGGTGCTCGGCGACACACCCGACCAGGAGTGGATCGGCCGGTGCCCCGCGTTCATCGCCGACCAGGTCGACGACGCCGGCGAGCCGCTCCGCATGCGGCCGTGCGGGGCCGGGCTGTGGCAGGACAACAACGCGTTCAGCGCGGAGGTGCGGTGCCCGCGCTGCCGCACACCGTGGGGCACCCGCGGCCATGCCGGCGCCGGCACCGCGAGGGAGATCCGCCGCGTGTGGCCGGTCGACCGCCGGCGCCGCTACAACGCCGACGAGATCGACGCGCTGCAGGCGCCGCGCTGCACCGGCTGCGGGCACCGGGTAAAGATCGAGTGGCGGGACGTGACCGGAACCAGGGACGGGCGGCGGTGGTGGCAGCCGGTCACCGCCAGCTGCGACATCGGATGCGCGGAGGCGAGGCGGGCACTGTGAGACGAGGGCAACGCAAAGGGCTGATGGTCGACCCGATCGCCCGGTGGACGGCGGGCGTCGACGGGGAGGTCCTGCTGATGGACACCCCCGCGCTGATGCTCCACCTGCGCATCGGGGACCGCACCGTCCGCCGGTACGAGCCGATCGCGTGCGACGTACGCACCCGGGCGCCGCTGTACGACGCCGACGCGGTCGGCGCCGCCCGACAACGGGTCCGGACCCGGGCCCCCCGGCAGGGCCTGTCGACCGGCCGGACGCGGATGGCACCGGAAGCGGCCTGACAGGGTGAACGGCGCCGTCCCCGCACGGGTGGCGGTCAGGAACGGGGACGGCGGTTGCGGGCGGACGGCGCCGGCTTGCGGTAGCCGTACCGTTCCAACAGGTGGTCGACGGCGCGTTGGGTGACGCCGAGCCCCTGCGCGACACGCGACGCGCGGTAGCCCTTTTCCAACAGCAGGTTTATGTCCTCGACCAGGTGCCGCATGTTGACCCGTAGCGGGTCGTCGTGCGGCGTCCACCCGTTGATCCGCTGCGAGCCGACGCGCAGCGCGCGCAGGTGCGCGGCCACCCCGTACGGCAGGGCCGGGTTCGGGCCGCCGCTCAGACCAGAGTGCGGGTGCGCCTCGGCCGGCAGATCGGGCGTCGGGATGACCAGATCGGAAACGGTGTTCTGGTCGCGGCGGGCCCGGGAGATCCGCTGGGCGACCGCCGCAGGGGTCATCTTGACGGCGGCGGCCAGTGCGGGCACTCCCCAGCTGGCGTCCCGGCAGGCGACCAACGCGGCGTTCAGCCGTCCATCGCCCTGGCGGCGCAGCGCGCACAGGGCGGCGGCCAGCTCGGCGGGCACGGTTTGGTGCGGGGCTTCGGTCCAACGCCGGCGGCGTCGGCGAGTGATGGTTTGCTGGTCCACGATGCTTCCTCCGGTTTCATCGGCGGCGGCGGCCGCCGGTCAAGGCCACGGCCGCGATCAGGCCACCGACTATGAAGGCGACGCCGACGCCGACGCCGGTGATGATGGCGGCGCGGGCGGCCGGGATGAACAGCAGGACGATGACGGTGCCTACGGCCAGGCCGCGAAGCGCCTTCACCGCGCGCCCCGGCGGCGGCCGGTCGGCCGGTTGTCCGGGTTCCGCCGGTCACCCTTGACGATCTTGCGGAAGTTGGTCCAGCTGTTGCCATGGCCCGGGCCCGTGTAGCCGAGCTCCAGCGCGGCGGCCAGTACCGCGCCGGGACCGGCGCCATGCTGCATCACCAGGCGGTTGGCGAGAACGTGGAGCGCCTGCTTGCCGGCGTCTTTGTCCTCGTTGTTCGCGACGCGGCACAGCCGGATCAGGTCGAACACCGCGGCGTCGCCGTACCGGCGGGCAAGCTCCAGCAGTTCGTCATCGGGGGGCCCGCCGTCGTCCGGGCCCGCGAGGACCTTGATGAAGTTCGGGTACTCGGAATTCGTCCGAGACGTGTATGTGTAGCCCAGCCGGCGGGCGACCCGGCTACGCGCGACGGTCCAGGTGTCGCCGCTGGCCTCCTGCTCGGCGGTCACCATGCGCTGCGCGAGCAGGCTCAGCGTCACACCGCCAGGGTTGTTGCCGTTCTGGATCGTGCGGCACCGGCGGATCAAGTCGAACACCTGCTTGTCGCCGAGCACGTCGGCCAACGCGATGAGGCCGTCGACTCCGTCAGCGCGGCCGGGGAGCTCGCGGGGGGCCTGCATGAGGATCTCCTGTCTTGGATGGGAACACCCCTGACTGTAGTTGGGGTAACCCGATGCGTCAAGTTACCCCAACTACCGGGGGTTGGCCGCCAACGCGGCGTCGACCGCCGCCTCACAGTCGCGAAGGTCGAACAGTGCAGCAGACCGCACCGGCTTCGTCCACAAGATCCGGGCCCGGCCGAGCGCACACCGATACGAGTCCCCGACGTCGCCGCACCTCCAACACATCACCACATCAGGGCCCTCGAAGTCCTCTTCCTCCGCACGCAGCGTCTTAACAGCGGCCAGCCCTAGCGCGCCGCGCGGGTCGTTGTCCCCGTCCGACCACGCCGGACCGCCGCAGCCGATGCATCTCCCGACGTACCGGATCACCCGCTGGCCCGCGAACCCGCTGTACATCTGCACCGGGTACGCGATCGCGTCCGCCGCGGTGAGCCTCGGCTCCGCCACCGCAACCGGCTCGCCGACCGCCGGTCGGTAAACGCTCGCCGCGTGCCGCCGAGGAGCGGACCGTGTACCACCGACCTGCTTGGTCGCGGCGATCACGCAGGTGCCGACGTCGGTGCCGGACTGCCGGAACGACCGGGCCGGCAACTCCTGCACCACCAGGTCCGGACCGAGCAGCTCGCGCAGCCGGACGGACTTGCGGTCCCGGCGGCCAGCGAAGCCGCCGGGCACGATCGCGACCAGGCGGCCGGCGAGCATCTCCCAGGCTAGGCGCACGTGGTCGATCCAGATCGTGGGGTTGCCCGGCACCGAGTACGGCGGGTTCATCACCACCAGGTCGTACAACTCTGCTCCCGGCTCCCGGCCACCGGCGAACCGCTCGAAGGTGCACACGTGCAGCGGGTAAACGCCGCCGATCTTCCCGACCTCGAAGGCGCGCTCGTCGACCGGCTCGACAGCTGTCACCCGCGCGCCCGGCACGGCGGCCAGCACGGCGCGGATCAGCGCACCCTCGCCAGCCGAGGGCTCGAGCACCCGGGGTTGGGCGGGCAGAGATCCCAGGTCGGCGAACCGCTGGACCACCGAGGTGGCCAGCGAGTCCGGCGTCGGCACCCAACCGACCGTCGTCCGCTCATGCTGAGGTGCCGGGCCGCCAGCGATGAACGAGGCCAGGTCGGCGCGCCGGTCAACGTTGAACCGGTACGGCTGGCCCATCCGGCTACCGCCGGTCGCGCCCATCTGCTTAAGCATGGCGTGCAGCGACTGCCAGACCTGCCGCGCCAACGGCTCCCGCGGCAGCGCCAGCACCCGCTCGGCCAGCGACGACCGGGCCAGCACGACACGTACCTCATCCAGTCCATCGCCGGCGGTGCCAGCGGCCGGCAGTTCGTCGATCAGCATCGACGTCACCTTTCTCTGGTTGGTCATTGGCCGGCCAGAGCAGCTTCGACGGCAGGCCCGAGCGAGGACAGGTCAAACGTGGCGGGCCGGTCCTGCCTGTCGGGCGTCCAGTACGGACGCAGTGGACTCGACGTGCGACCGGCGCGGCACTTCGGCCACCGGTTCGGCTCGTCGCCCGCGCAGCAGTCATGGTTGATCTCCCACGCGTACCTGGTTATCTCCACCCCGCCGCAGTGGCAGCACACCAGCGCGGGCACGACCTGACCCTTGACCAGGCCGCCTGGGGTGGTCCACGGCATCCGCACCGTGCCCTGCCAGTGCCGGTTCGTGGCCCGCCACGACACCTGCTCCGGGTCGTCGATGTCCGCCCACATGGTGCTGGCGTACGACCGGGTCGTCGGCTCCCCCTCAACCAGCACGTCGACCTCGTAACGGCCACCCTCGCCGCGACGCGGGTCCGCCTGAACGTGGTAGCGCGGCCGCAGGTCACCCTTGCCGCCCCGGTCCAACCCTGGGTCGTTCCAGACGTGGAACACATCGCCCTTGCGCAGGTCCTCCACCGGCATCCGCCGGGCCAGGCTCCGCCGCGCGGTCAGCGGCCGGTCAGCGGGCGCCTCCAGCACGGCGAAGGTCGCGCCCTCCTCAGCGAACATGTGCGTGCTCGATCCGCCGCTCTGCCCGGCCAGCGGCGGCTCGTCGACCGCGAAGTCCAGCAGCCGGTCACCCTCGCGCCTGTTCGGACCGTCGCCGCTGAAGCCGCGAGTGGTCACCCGCGGCGGCTTGGTGACATACCCACGAACGGTGCGGCGGTCACCGGTCGGCCCGTACCCCTTGACCTCGCCGTACATGCCCCACTGCGCGTCGACGAGCGGGATCACCCGCGGCGCCGACGACGTCAGCCCGAGACTCTTGGCGACCATCGCGCTGAACCCAGCCAGTCCGGTGAACAAGTCCGGTTGCGGCTCGTCGACCGGCCGGGACAGTACGACCGCGTCGGCGGGCGGAGGCTGCCCCACCAGGCTGCAGTTGTGCCGGCCGTGCTTGCCGACCGCGCCGTCGATACGGACCGTCGCCCGCTTGGCGCAACTTGGGCAGCGGATCACCGTGCCAGCAGCCGCCGCGGCCTTCACATCCTCGGCGTCGACATCGCTGCCGGGTCCGCCGATCGTAGGGACGTGGTTCGGGGTGTTCGTGTCACCGCACTCCCCGCAGCGGGTTCGCTCATTGGTGAGCGGCACGAACAGGTGCGCGGTTCCCTTGTGGGCCTCGGCGAACAGCGGGTCGACGCTGCCCCGGCTGACGATCTCGAACCGGGGACCGTGGAACGCGTCCGTCTCGAACGGCTCACCCTCCTTCACGGTGATCCGGGCGACGGTAGGCCGCGCCGAAGACGCGACGGTGGAGGAGACGAACGTCAGCTGGCCACGCTCCGGGTGGACGAACACATCCCCGGCGCGCAGCGCCGCCGGGTACCGCATCGCCATCCGGTGAGGAGTACGTACCTTCGATGCCACGGTGGCCTCCTTAGGTGCGGGTAGCTGCCCGGTGCGGGCGATCCCGGCCAGGATCGCGAGCTGCTCCCCGATACTGGCGGTGCCGTCGAGCGGGCGGATGGCGTGCGGCCACACGGCGGTGACAACGTCGGCGTACGCCTTACCTGCCAGCACGATCACCTCAGTTGCGTCGTCCAGCCCGAACTGCTGCGCCTGGTAGGCGACCGTCTCGGCGGTGACGCTGCCCGGCTTACCCATCCGGAGGTCGTACGTCTCGACGACGGCGAACAGGTCCAGCAGCCCGTACCTCGCCGAAAGGATCATCTGGTAGGTGTCGACACCGTCACCGATGTCGAATCTGCCGGGCGACCGGCCGACCAACGCGTCGGCCGCACGACGGGCGGCCAGATGGTACGAGCCGACGTACATGGAGTGGGCGTCGCTGTGTTTCCTGGCGGCCTTCTTGTGGCCGCAGCCCACGATGACCAGCCGACGCGGCGGCGCGAACGTCGACGCGGTCGGCAGCGGCAGCCTGCCGGCGGCGTGCTCAAGGTGCTCCGCGATCGTCCACGACATCCACGCGAACCGCGGCCGCCACCGACCGGGCCCGCCGCGCCCATACGTGTACTCCCCGAACGGAGGCGGCCGGTCCAGCGGATCTATACCGTACGCCTCCGGATAGCCGGAGCGGCTGTCCAGCGTGAGCAGAGTGTTGTCCACCCGCCGCTCTCTGCCGCCGTCGCCGAACAGCACGACCTTCGTGGCCTTCGGGCCGACGGAGACGACGGCGCCCTGCCGCCACCTGTCCTCGGCCGAGGGCAGCGCGCCCGGCAGGCATGTCACCCGCGTGCCGGGCGGGATCTTCCCCGGCCCAGCGCCGAGCTTCCTGGCATGGGCGATCGTTGCTGGGGTGGCCATCGACTCTGCCTCTCCTTCGTCTACTGGTCGGGGAATAGGCCGCCGCACCACGGCAGGGTTCGACCCTCCGCGTCGGTCACCCGACGCCCGGTCACGCGTCCACACTCGACACACGCCGCACCGCCCGGCGGGTGCGGCGGCGGCCGGAACTGTGGCAGGGCCTGCTGTTCCTGGCAGGCCGGGATGCTCGACGGGAACGGCGGCCTGCACTGCCGGTCCTGAGCCGGGTGCGGAATCCGACAGTTGTTTATGATCTTCCCGGCCTTGCCGTTCTCACCCGGGATGAAGTGGCCCAGCCCGGCCGGGCCGAGGCAGCAGCCGCACGAGGCACCCATCGGGCACCCGCCGCGGGGGATGTGGACGGCCTTGCGCCGGTCCGGCGGGGCGAGCCGGCGCTCCGGCTCGCCGTCGTCTTCCGGGTCGGCCGTCAGCGGGTTCAACTGGCTCACGTCACGTCCTCCGCGTCTGCCGTGCCAGCGGCCTCGGCGGCGGGATCGTCGAAGAGCAGGCCGTGCGCCAGCAGCAGCTCGGTCATCCGCTGCTCGCTCACCCCCAGCTCGGCGGCGAGGCCGGCGATGTCACCGTGCCGGCCGTACCGCACGCGCTGGGCGGTCCTCTGGTCGCGGATCTTCACACCGCGTTTCATCAGCCGCCGCCGGATCGTCTCGGGCTCAACGCCGTACCGGCGGCCGAGCACGGGCAGACCATCGCCGCGCCGGTACTCCTTAGCCACCCGGTCCATCGGCAGATTCGCTTCGACGCCACGCGCCCGCAACTGGACGCCCGCCGCCTCAAGCCATTCGCGGATCACCTCCGCTGACGTGCCATGCCGGCGGGCGATCACCGACGGGCTGTCGCCCGCCGCGTACTCGGCGATGATCGCCCTGATGTCCGGGCCTTCGTTCATGTGGCGTTTCTCCGTTCGGTGAGGCGTGGTAAATGTCGCGTCGTTCAGTCGGCGGTGGCGGTGGGCTGGCCACGCCACGGGGTGTCCACTGTGGATGCCCCGGGGAGGACGGCCAGCACCTCGTCGACCTGCTCGTAGCAGCTGCGGCAGCACATGACGCCGCCGCTGATGGTGGCGGTCGCCAGGTGGCACTCGGTGAGGTAGACGAGGCCGGCGCAGCTGGATGTGTAGGGCAGCCGGCGTCGGTCGACCAGCGGCGGGTGCTCCGCCCAGATCGCGGCCAGCCCGATCAGCAACTGCTCGGCGGCCGGCTGGTCGAGCGGCTCGATCGTCTTGACCAGGTTCCGGATGGCCTGGCGTTGCTGCCGGCCTTGCTTCACCCAGTCCCATTCGGCGGCTTCGGTCTGGTCGGTGTCGGTGTCGGCGATCCCGCGGCGCTCGGCGTCGACGTCGAGCTCCAGGCGGGCGGTGATGTAGGCGATCAGGCCGGGGCGCTGGTCTGGTAGCAGCATTGGTCGGCCTCCTCCCGTGGTCGGATCAGGCGTTGGCCGGTTCAGGCCGCGGCACCGTGTAGTTCTTGGCGTTCGCGGTGGCCCACGTGTGCAAGTCGTCGTGGCCGGCGTCCATGGCGGCTTTCGCGGCGCGCTGCCAGGCAGCGCGCCGGTAGAGATCCTCGGCGCCGTACTCGCTGCGTCCGGTCCACTTGTGGGTGGTCAGGAAGGCGGCCGCCTGGTGGACGCTGTCGTCGTCGTGCCAGTCAGTCGACGACTGGGCGATCGTGTATCGGGTGTGCGCCTCGGCCTCATCCCAGCCGGCCGCCTCGAAGCCGCAGTGCGACATATAGCCTTCTGGGTGCGCGACCTGTTCGCGCCATTCCAGCGGGTTGGACGCGTCGCTGCCAGGCTGCACCCAGAGCAGCCCGACATATCCGCGGAACGTGATGACGACCGGTGGCTGGTAGGCACCGATGAACGCCTCCAGCGCGTTGGCGAGCGCGTTGGAGGCGGCTTTCTCGGTCGTCCCTTGGCTGCGCCAGTAGCCGGCCTCGACGGTCCAGTCCCGACCGCGGCCGGGCTCCCGGGTGGCGGTGGCGGCCACCGAGAGTCGAACAGGTCGCGGCTTAGTGGTCCATTCGTCTACTGCCATCTCTGGTTACCTCCACGTGGGGATAGGGTCGATTGAGGTTGGGTACGGGCGGGGCGTTGGCAGTAGCCGGCTTCGTACATGGCCGTGTTGAGTGCCCGCTCGACCTCGGCCATGTCGATCTGGGCTGTGGCGCCGCCGCTCACCGGTCGTCCTCCCACACGGGGTAGGCGGCGTCGAAGTAGATGGATGCGGCGTTGCCGTACCCGTCGAGGTAGACGACGGCGTTGTCCAGCCCGATCGGTTCGCCGATCTCGGCCCGCGCGTGGACCAGCTCAACCCCGTAGATGGGCAAGGCCATGATGTGCTCGGCGAGAGCGGCGACCAGCGACTTGCGTTTGTCCGCCGTGCGTGCGGTGGGGTACACCTTCTCCGCTTCGAGGACCGCCTCGATCGCCCACTCCAGTGAGGCGGGGGCGACGATTTGCCTCGGCGGTTCGATCTTCGGCGGCGGCGGGTCAGGCTGGCGGGCTTCGGCCAGGGCGGCGTCGACCGCCGAGCCGAGCGCCGCCATGTCCAGGCCGGCCGGCGCCGTCATCGTCATGGGCATGTCGTTCTCACCGATCCCTCTTCGCCCGGCCCGCGTGGTAGTGGGGGCCGCGGGTGTGTGCGTACTGGTGGGCGACCAGCCAGGACAGCACCGGCCGTACTTCCTCGGTGGTGCGGCGCGTCAGCCGGGCGGCGGCCGCCGGGGTCAGCCCCCGGCGGCCGGCACGCTCCAGCACGGCCTCGATCACGGCGGCCAGACGGTCCTGCTCGTCGGTCAGCTCGGCGACCGTGGCCAGTTCCAGGAGGGCAGTCATGGTGGTCAACTCCTCGGCGGCCACGGACGCCGGACGCGGATGTTCTGGCCGTTCGGGTCGTAGTGCGCCCGGGTGGCCCTGTCCAGCGCCTGCGCGGCGGTGAGCCGGCCGTTGTGCGTGAAGCGGGGGTAGTGCGGATCGTTGCTCTGCCCCGGCTTCAGCAGCCCGCGGTCGGGACCGGTCAGGGAGGCGCACCGCAGGTCGTAGCGGACCCAGCGCAGGTAGCGGCGACGCTTGCGGGCGGTGCTCACGACAGCGCGCCAGGAACGTGGCGGGCCACGAACTCGCGGACCCGCTCGGCGATCCGCTCGAACAGCACGGAGATCGGCAACTCGTGGTCGATCTGCACGGGGTCACCTTCGGCGTCGTTGAGCGCGATGTACCAGCGCATGACCTTGTCGTCGCTTCGCAGGTGTGGGCTGACGCCGACCCGGCGGCCGTCCGGAAGGTTGAGCCACGTCACGTAGTCGCCGCCCGGAGAGCTGGCCTCCATGTACCACGGCTCGCCGAGCTCCTTCTGGAGCGCCGCCCCCAGCACCGGGCTGAACTCGTGCCTCCGGTCGTAGATGTTGTTCGGGCCGGCGAGCGGAGGGTCGGTTTTCATCTGTGTGCCTCCTGGAGTGGGTGGGGACTCAGGTCGCGGTTTTGGCTCACCACCGGGTCACGTGGCCCTCTGGGCGGGGCCGACCCGCAGCACGTGGCCCCCGCCGCCGCCGGCCAGGATCTTGTCGACTTCCTGGTTGCTGTGGAACCCACCCCAGGTGGAGCGCCACGCCGCGGTGGTGGACGGGTTGGTCTTGATGTAGGCGGCGTTGGAGGTGGCGACCACGCTCTGGTCGGGCAGGCACGCCGCTAGGGAGAACGTGCCCGTCTCCTCGTATTTCGCTGCGGCCGCCTTCGCCCCGTCAGGGGTGGCGTGGTGACCGAGGTCGACCTCTCCGTGCGTGTGGCCGTGCCGGTCAACGCCGATGAGCATCAGGTGCCACGGCGCCGCGCGGTTGTCCGGACCGTACGGGCGGAAGCGGTCCTCCTGAAGCCAGTAGTACGCGTTGGTCATGCCGTCGGGGACGCGGTGGCTGCTGGCCGCTCGGGTGTCGTCGTCGTTGCCGGTCCAGGTCAGGGCAGTGGGCATGCTGTATCTCCAGGGTGTGGGGTGTGGGTCAGACCAGTTCGAACTTGGGGATCTCAACCCCGGTGACGCCCTCCATCAGGCAGGCGACCAGGTCACGGGCAGAGCAGCGGGTGACGGCGTTGCCGAGCATCCGAACCTTGTCCCGCTTGGCTTTGCCGAGCAGCACGTAGCCGCTGGAGAAGTCCATGCCGGCCTGGATCTCGGCGACGGCGAGCATCCGCAGTGTGCAGTCGTCGACGTCGACGGCGGTGCCGACCAGTGCGTCACCGTCCACAGTGGTCTGTGCCGGGATCGGCTCGTCCAGTGGCCGCATGATGCCTGTGTCGTAGGCGTAGAGCACGTGGTCCCAGCGGATCAGCGACTGCCCGCCTTCGGTGGTGAAGGTGCGCAGCGGCTCGTTGGGGCGGTAGCTCATTTGGCCCTGGTCACCGCGGGCGGTGTTGTTGCGCATCACCATCGCCGCGTCGGCCGGCAGGCCGATCAGCGACTGGTGCCCGGCGGTGGTCAGGGTCCGGATCGGCTCCCCGGCGGGCGTGCACATCTCCGCGCCGCCGTGGTTGTTGCGCATTACGAGGGCGTGGTGCTCGCCGCCGGCGGCGACCGTCTTGAACGGGTGGGTGGGTGGGGTGGCGACGCCGTTGTTGCGCAGTGGCACCACGAGGGCGTCCTGGTGGCGGGTGGTCTGCGCCCGCATCGGGTCGTTAGCGGGGCGGGCGAAGACACCGTCGCGGCCTTCCAGCGGCACGACCAGCGCGGTGTTCTCCCGGGTGGTGCAGGTCCGCATCGGCCCTTCGACCGTCGACGCGTCGTCGTTCCAGGTGCCGCCGGTCGGCACGAGCATCTCCGGGCCGACCGCGATGCTCTTGCTCAGCGTCGTGTGTTGGGTGCCCAGCGGCCGGTCGACCGGCCAGGACCTCACGCCGGGCCGCCGCTCGAAGGTGTGCCCTGAGGTCTCGACCACGACCGGCTGGCAGTAGCGCTCCAGGCCGGCGGCGATGCGGGCGCGGGTCTTCGCGGCGAGTGGCCGCTTGCGGTCGCCGATCCGCTCGGCGGGCAGGGACCAGTCGATCGCGGAGGCGGCCGGCAGGACCAGCGGGTGGACCATCTGGCCGGCGCACGCCTTGGCGGGGCAGCGGTATGTGTACTGGGCCCGTGGGCCGTACCGCATCGGCCGCAACTTGCCCGGCTTGGGGTTGTAGATGCCGTCCACGACGTCGCCGCAGGAGGGGCAGGACGACTTGGGCCGCAGCCACTTGTTCCAGTCCGGGGTCTTGTAGATCGCCTTCCAGAAGATGATGTAGACGCGGTCCCGCAGTTGCGGCGCCGGCATACCGGTGGCCTGGGCGAACGCCGAATTCAGGGTAATGATCTTCCAGCGGTAGCCCTCTGCCTCCATCTCGCGGAGCATGCGGGGCAGGGCGGCCCACTTGAGGATGTCGGGGACGTTCTCGACGATGATGCCCTTGTACTGGTGGTGACGGGCGAACCGGACCACGTCGGTCATCAGCATCCGGGACCGCCAGCGCGCTTCTCGCGCCTCGGGCGTCTCCGGGTCGCCTTCCATCACGTCCAGCGCGAGCTGCTCGCTCTGCAGGTCGTAGTCGCAGGCCTCACCCCTGGCCACAGACCAGTACGTGCACTCCGGTGAGAACCAGGCGAAGTCCGTGCGCGGGTACCGCTTCGGGTCGGTGCGGGCGACGTTGGCGACGTCGTGGTCGGTGTCGGGGTGGTTGAAGTTGTGCGTCTCGATCGCGAGGGGCCAGTGATTCACGGCCATCCGCACGCCGGCGCCGGGCACTTCTCCGATCCCCGACGATGACCCGCCGGCGCCGGCGAAGAAGTCCGACCAGGTCGCCTCGACACCGTCCGGTGCCGAGCGGGTCGGCAGCACCCGCGGCAGCGAGCGGCGCAGCTCGGTGAGCGTGTCACCGCAGTCCCACACCTGGATCGGTTTGGTCGGGTGATACGGCGTCGTCACCGTGAACAGGTGCGGCGCCTTCCGGGTCATCCCCTGGTGCAGCGCTTCCATGTCGACCGGTCCGGGCGGCGCCGTGTCGGTGGCGAGGGCTGCGTCGACGGCCTTGCCCATGGCGTTCATGTCGAGCACGGTCACGGGTTACCTCCGGGGATCTCGGCGGGCACGGCGACCCGACGCTTGAGCTTGCGGCGCTCACCTGCGGACAGACCGCCCCAGACGCCGAACCGCTCGTCGTGGCCGAGCGCGTATGCCAGGCATTCGGTCGTGACCTCGCAGCGGGCGCAGATGCGTTTGGCCTCGCGGGGCGATCTGCCCTTCTCCGGGAAGAACGCCTCCGGGTCGGTTTGTTGGCACAGCGCCCGCTCTTGCCATTCGGGTGTGTCGCCGATCAGGTCGGCGACCTTTAGCGGACCGTCCATGGTGCGCCCTCCATGCCGTCGTAGGTTTCCCCGACCGTGTGTAAATCCTATACACGCAGACGCGGATTTATAAGGGGTTGGTGTCAGATACAGGGGATAGAACCGGACAGGGCCGGGCCTGCCTTTCCGCAGGCCCGGCCCTGTCCGGGAGGGGTGTACGTACTACCAGTGGTCGGGGTGGGCGGGGTGGTTGTAGTCGTTGTCCACCGCCGCGGCCGCCGCACCGTGCGCCGAGTACGGCACCCCGTCGTCGACGACCTTGCCCTCGATCACCATGCTGCCCGCCAGCCACAGCGCGACCCGCTCGGCGACCTCGATCTGCCGCTCCGACAGCTCGGGCCGGTGCGGGGCGGCGTCGCGGTACTCGACCAGGGTGGCCAGCGCCGTCTCGATGTCGGCGGTGGTGAGCCCGACCACCCCGCTGGTACGGACCGCCCGGGTTCGGGCGGCGACGTCGTCGATCCGCTCGGCCAACACGGTCAGGGCGAGCTCGGCGGCCTCGTAGCCGGGGATCACCTCGTGCTCGCCGGGGATGAGCTCACGCTCGGTGATCCGACCCAGCGACACGGGGATCTGGTCGACGACGACCTCGCCGGCGATGCCGCCGTCCGGGCCGCCCGCCGGGTCAGCGGTCGCCCACACCTTGAGCTGTGTGACGCCCCCGTCGAGCCGCCAGCCCGACTGCCCGTGCCAGTCGGCGTCGTGCAGCATGGACAGCACGCCCTCGACCAGCCAGCCGCCGGCGCCGTCGAGGCGTTGGTAGGCGGTCGCCAACGGCTCGACGTCCCGGATCTTCCCCTGCCCGGTGTCGCCGTCCAGCCAGGCCCGGAACGCGTCGACGTTGAAGGTGGCGGCCGGGTGACCCGGCTCGCCCGCGAATCCCACCACCATGCGCTGGCCGAGGGCGAGCAGCGCGGCGCGGCTGCCGTAGATGACTGCCTTGTCGTCCAGGCCAGCGGCGACCGCGTACTGGTCCTCGCCCAGCTCCTGCCCTTCGTCGCCGTCGAACTCGTAGCCGGGCGCGAACAAGCCCGCCTCGGTGGCCCTGCCCCACACGTGGGTCATGGTGCTCTCCGTTCGTTCCGGTAAGTGGCCGGCTGAGTTGCCGGGACCACTCAGCGATCCGCCCGCCTCACCGGGGGTGGGCGGGCGGATCACTGGGCGGCACCGATCAGGCGCCGCTGTCACCTGCGGCATGGCGCTGCCGGGCATGCCAGTCGATGATCGCGAGGCGGCGTTGGCCGGCGGCGACCGCCTCACGCCTGGTCTTGTGCCATGTCGCCCGCCTGCCCGGCAGGCCCATACGCCAGGTCCCGTGGAACGAGGGGGCGGTCTTGTCGACCTGGATCCTCGGGTCTTTCGGGTGCGCCAGCGTGGTGTTGGCCGGCGCGACCATCTCCGGCTGGCAGAGCACGGTCATGCCGCCCTTGCCGCGACCCACCACGTAGACCAGGCCGTTCGAGGTCGCGGCGTGCTCGTCCACGCCGCCGTACTCGACCGGCCTCTCCAGATCCCAGGACAGGACCAGGGCGCCGACCTCGATCCCGGATGAGGGCGTGTCCGGGTCCGCCGGCGTCATGGCCGCGTCAACGGCCACCCCCAGGGCCGCCATGTCGAGTTGCATCGTTGCCTCGCTCTCTTTGTCGGGGGCCGGCGCCGATCAGTCGTTGTCGTTCGGCGCGGTGTGCTCGCTGCTGCACGGGCGGGGGTCGCCGTACTGGCCGTCGGCGTCGATTTCGGTCCAGACGCCGCAGTACTCGCCGTCGACCGTGTGCAGGCACCGGCCCTCGTTCTCCCGGGGGTCGACCACGATGTCGTCGAGGTCGACGAGCACCGAGGGGGCGGTCGGGTCGTCCGGCAGGTAGATCAGCCCGTGCCGGGCGAGGATGTGCGGGTAGGCGACGATGTCGGCGGCGTTGAAGACCCGCCCGGTGACCTTGGCGTCGCGCCACGGCTCGGGGTCCGCGCAGAAGTCGTCGACAGCCGCCTCCCATGCCTCGGCGAAGTTGGTCACCGTGTCGTCCAGCAGGAACCGCCACCGGCCGGCGTTGCTCTCGGCGGTCGTACGGTCGGGGGTGTTGTAGTCGACGTACCCGTACCGCTCGGTGCCGCCGCCCAGCAGTTGCACGGCGAGCCTGGCGGCGATCCGAGCATGCTCGTCAGCCTGCTCACGGACTTCGCCCTCGGCGTTTTCGTGGCCGGTCGCGTTGGCCTCATCGCACAGGTCGCTGGCCTCGTCGTCGAGGCGCTCCATGGCGGCAAGGGCGGCGCGGAACTTCTGCAGAAGGTCGGTCATGTGCTCCTCGATCCGTTGGCGGCCTCGATGGCGGGGAGGACCTCGGCGAGGATCCGCGCCATCGTGAACCGCAGGGCGTGGCGGTTGGCGTCGCCGCCGTAGAAGCGGCGGCCGTCTTGTAGGCAGGTGATCGGTGTGGTGCCCGACCCGGTGAACGGGTCGCAGACCAGGTCGTCGGGGTTCGTGGTGGACCGGACCACCCGGGACACCAGCGGGACCGGCAACGCGTTGTCGTAGCGCAGCAGCCCGCGCCGCCGCTCCTGCGGGATGTCGCTCCACACGTCGGTCGCGTAGATCTCGCCGTTGCGGCCGCGGGGCATCTCTTCTGGGCGGTGGAACGTGCGGTGCTTGGAGTCGAGCGGCCCGTTGGTCAGCAGGGTGATCGTGTGGTGCTGGTGGACGTACCGGCGTGTGGTGTAGAGCCCGAACTGGCGCTCCCACACGATGCTGTTGACGTAGGTCAGACCGACGTCCTCGGCGGTGACTTGTACCCGGGCGGCCTGTTGGGCGCCGGTGATGATGGCCAGGTAGCCGCCCGGCCGGATCGCGTCCTTGGCCGCCTGCACCCAGCTGGCGGTGAAGTCGGCGTACCGGCCGGGGTCGACCTCCACATACCCGGGCACGACCCGGGCGTGGTCGCGGCGGTAGGTGCGCCGATACGCGGCGCGGGGGTCGCCTCGGTACAAAGCCCACGGCGGATCGGCGACGATCAGGTCGATCGGCTCGCCGCACCGGGCCAGGACCTCGGTCGCCGCGCCGAGCACGAGCTCGATCTGCGCCTTGTCGTTGGGCAGCCACACGAACAGCGCCCGGGTGGGCCGCTCGACACTGCCCTCGATCAGCCACGCCCCACCCTCGCGCGGCGCCCAGCCGTGCCGGTGCGCCGCGTACAGCGCGGACCGTACCCGCCGTTTGTACTGCTCCCGCCCGTCTTGGATGCGTTTGCGACCGCCGGGCCGGTCGGCCAGCCCGACCCGCTCGGCGATCCGGTAAAGCTGAGGCATGGTGAAGGTGCCGCCGCCGCGTAGCGCCCGGATCATGTCCGCCTCGGTCTTGAGGGGTTTGAGCCGGGCGAGCCGGGCGACGGCCGCGTCGACGGCCGCCTCCAGCGCGCCCATGTCCAGGTCGAGCATCGCTACGCGTCGAACGGGTTGGGGTGACCGTCCACGTCCTTCAGGCGGTCACGGACGTAGCCGCACCACGCCCACTGCTGGTCGTCCAGGCCGACCGGGGCGGCCAGGGACGCGAGCCGCCAGTCGGGGTGTCCGCCGAACACCTCGGCGCAGGCCAGGTCCACACCGTTCTCAGCGACCGCGTACGCCACCCGCTGCTGGTTGTCGGTGAGCACGTAACGGGGTTCGAAGTCGGCCGCCGGGCGGGGGGCCGCCAACCCGGTCTCGCGGGAGACGTTGTAGTACAGCCACGTGCGGACGGCCTCGTTGGTGGCCTCCTCCAGCGCCAGCGTCTCGCCGGGCCCGAAGTCGCCGCTGTCCACCTCGGGGAACTGGTCGGCCAGCGCCGCCCAGAACGCGTCCCGGGCGGCTTCCTGCGCGGCGGCGATCCGGTTGACGCGGGCCTTGGCCACCTCGACCAGGTCGGCGATGATCCGCGCGTACTCGGCCACGGTGGCGAAGGCGGGCAGGGTCGGCGACGGCGGGGCGCCGGCGTCGTTGATGCTCACCTTGAACTCGGCGCGGTCGGCGACCGGGACGGTGTTGTCGGGGCCGTCGAACCTGCCGGGCCCGGCCTGCACCAGGTGGCCGCCGCTCGGGTCCAGTCCGGTGGTGCCGTACTTGCCGGCGTACAGGGTGGCCGACGCCCCGATGAACGCGGGCACGCCGATCCTGAGCAGCTCCTCGACGACGCGGTTGAGAAGGATGCGGTACGGCTGCCGGCCCTCGTTGTAGGCGGCGCGCAGGTCAGCGACCGCTTCGCTGTTCACCTGCGTCTCGTCGCTGGGCCCGACCATGACGCCGCTGGCCAGGGCGAGCAGGGCCTCGTCGGTGGGCAGGCTAGGTTCCGGCCGGGCGGCGGCGTCGGCCCGGCCCAGCGAACGAACCAGTTCCAGTGCCCGGTGCCAGCTGTTCTCGGGTGCACCCATCGGGCGCCCTCCTTGCGTGTCGGTGAGGTGGTCGGCCCTGCGCCGAGGCCACTCGGCACCCGACCCACCGTGTTGGGGGGCTGGGCGCCGGGCAGTGCCGGATCAGTAGAGGTGGATGTGGCTGATCTGTTCCCAGGGGATGGTGACGCTCTGCTCGGTCGGTTCGCCGTCGTCGGTCTGGAAGCCGGTCACCCCGTGCTCGTCGGCGGCGAACACGTACAGGTCGTGGGGGCTGTCACCCTCGGGGATCGGCACCCCGGCCGGCAGGACGGCGGCGAGCACCGCCGGCTCGACGGTGAGCAGCTGGGTCAGCATGTCGGTCGAGCCGGGCCCGAAGGTCAGCACCGGTTCGGGCAGTTCGTGGCTTGGGATCATCATCGGTACAGCTCCGCGGCGGTGTCGGCCGGGCGGGTCGTGACGTCTCGCCACTGCTCGCCGTCCCATGCCTGCCACCAGGCGTGGGACCGCTGTGGCAGCTTCGCCAGCACGTCCCTGGTCAGCTCCGCCCACTGAGCGTCGGTACGCATCTTGTTCGAGACCGCGAAGTCTTGCGGGTAGGGCGGGAAGCCCTCGGCCCGCTCGCTGTCGCCGTCCATCGCGTAGCCCAGCAGCCGCAGCACCGTTTTGCCCCGCCGCTGCGCGGCGACGACCCTGCCGGCGAGGTCGTGCTCGTTGACCAGCTCGTCGAGCAGGTGCTCGGCGGTGACCGGTTGGCCTTCCTCGGTGCGGCACTGGGCGGCGTACGCGTCCAACTCGCGGTCGCCGTAGGTGCGCCGGTCGTGGAAGGTGGCCATGGTCATGCCGCCGTGCCCGCTGTTCTCGATGACGCCGACGACGGCCCGGTTGACTCTCAGGTTGGCGGTGAACGCGACCCCGTCCGAGGTGGCCAGTTCCTTGTAGCGGCTGACGGACAGGCTCCGGTCCGGTACCCGAAGCCCGGTGTGCGGCAGCCGGAGCGTGGTGACGTCGGCCGTTGTGGTGCTCGTTGGCATACGCGTGTGCTCCTTTGATCTGGTGTAGTGGTCGGCCCTGCGCCGAAGCCACTCGGCACCCGACCCCACAGGCGTTTGCGGGGTCGGACACTGGGCGGCTTGGGGGATCAGGGGTGCTCTTTGGGGTCGAGCACGTCGGCGATGTCGAGCAACCGCTGCGCGGAGTCCACGTCGACGCGGATGGCGGAGCGGATCGGCCGGTCCCGGTGGTTGGTGAGCGCGTCGGTGACCGTGCGCAGCACCTGGACGGTCAGCGCCCGGTCCCGGGGTGTGAGCAGCCGCTTCTGCGGCCCGGTCGACCCGTCCGGGGCCGCCGGCCCGGCGAGGCGATTGCGCCGGGCCGCCTCCTCGTTGATGTTCAGTTCCAGGGTGTAGCCCTCGTAGGGCAGGTCCGGCTCGGTGTCCAGTCCGCAGCGGATGAAGTAGCCGTCGGGGGCATCCTCCGCCTGCTCGCACAGGTCCTCGATCGCCTCCCGGGTGGTCTTGTCCAGGACCGGGATGGGCGGGCCGCCGTCAGCCGCGATCTTCTCGCGGGCGGCGACCAGGTCGGTGCCCTCCAGGCAGCCGTCGAACCAGATCAGGTTGTCGGCGCGGTCGAACACGGCCAGCAGGTAGATCGAGATCCCGCCGTCCTCGCTGTCGCAGCGCTCGATCACGGCCCGCCGCGCGCTTGGGCCGAACGTGTCGTGCAGCATCCGCGCGGCCGCGCACGCCAGGGTGGCGGCGTACTGGTGGTTGACCTCGCCGCGCAGGGTCGCCAGCGCCTCCCTTGCGGCCTTGTCGATCTGGCGGGCGACCTCGTGCGGGTCGGTGACCCCGACCGTTTGCGTGGTCTGAGTCATGCGTGGTCTCCGCGAAGCTCGTACTGCCAGGACATGCCGTCCCAGGACTCGACGACGACGGTGCGGTCTTCGGGTGCCTCTTCGTCGTTGACGCAGACGACCAGGCGGGCGCCGACCCCTTCGTCGCGGACGTGGATGTCGAGGCCACCGACGGTGATACCGACCGTGGTCGTGAGGCCGGCGTCCGCGTCGACCAGTCGGGGACGCAGGGCGGCGAACAGTTCCCGGTAGCGGTCGGCGAGCCGGCCGATGGAGCCGAGCGCGGCGATCAGGGCCGCGATGTCCGGGTCGGCGGGCGGGGTGGCGCTGCGCTCGTAGTGCCGCTCGGCGGCGGCGACTCGGTCCAGTAGTTCCACGATGTCGGCGTTGCTGGGCAGTGTGCTCATTGGGTGTCCTTCCGGGTGCGCGTTAACCGCGATGGTAGTTGGGGTAACCCGACATGTCAAGTTACCCCAACTACCGATCGTGTTAGGGGGTGGCGCCGAACCCGCTGCCCATCATGGCGGCGATGCCGGCGGCGACCTCCTCTTCCAGGTTGCCCATGACCATGCCGGCGAAGTCCCCGAACTCGCCGAGGTCGATCTCGACCGCGTCGGCTTCGACGACCACGTCACCGGCGTCCTTGTTCGGTCCGGACTTACCCGATGCGGCCTCGTTCAGCGCCGCCTCGATCTGGTCCAGCCGGGCCCGCGCCGCGGTGATCTCAGCGGCGTGCTCGAACGGCTTCTCGGCGAGCGCGTCACACTGGGTCGCCTCGGCCAGCAGCTTCGCCTCGGCGTCCCGCTGCAACGCGGCCGCGTCGGCGGCGTTCTCCAGGACCTTGCGGATCCTGTTCTTCACCTGCACCGGCTTCCAGAACCGGTAGCACAGCTCGGTCATCTGCCCGCCGCCACCGTCGATCGTCATCAGCGGCTGCGGTTCCGGTTCCTCCGCCTGCGTCTGCCACTGCCGCCAGCCGACCATCACGCCGCCGCCGATGTCGACCGGCGACACGTAGTACTTGAACCGGGCCATCGACTCGTGCAGCCGAGTGACCATGTCGTCGTCCACCTCAACGCCCGCGCCGGCCTTGGCGATCGCCTCCCACGCGCCCGCCTCGGCGGCGTGCTTGCGGGCCTGTTGCCGCATCCGGGGCGCGTCCTTACGCATGCGGGCCACCGTCTGCCGGTGTGCACGCTCCCGCAACCGCAGCTTCTTGACCGTGGTCTCAACCTCGGCCTTCTCCTGTAGCAGCGGCTGGTCGGTGGCGGCGGCCTTGATGGCGGCGAAGCTGAGCACGTCGTCGCCGGTCACGTCCTCCACCGTGCGGTCGAGGTTCCCGCTGAGCATCTGCGAGATGAAGGTCAGCTTCCGCGTCAGCATCTGCCACATGTAGGCGTCGAATGTCCGCTTTGTCACATACCGGAAGATCGTCACCAGCTTGTTGATGTTTCCGGGGCGCAGGCCCCGCCCGTCGCGCTGCTCCACATCCGCCGGCCGGAACGGCGCGTCGATGTGATGCATCGCGACGACCAGCCGCTGAATGTTCGTGCCCACGCCGAGCTTGTCGGTGGAGCCGAAGATGACGTCGACCTTGCCCCGCTTGCAGTCACGGAACAGTTGCGCCTTGGCGTTGTCGTCCTTGGCGTCGTGGATGAACCGGATCCGGGATACGTCCATCCCGGCCTCGGTCAGCAACCTGCGCAGCCGGCCGTACGTCTGGTAGTCGACGACCGTGGCGCCCTTGCGTTTGGTCGGGGTGCCGATGTCCAGGAACGCGATCTGCAGCTTGCCCGGGTGCTGCTGCCACGTGGAGATGATGTTCTCGGCGACGACGTGGAGCTTGTGGTAGCCGTCGTCGTCCAACCCGACCAGCGTCGGGTCGGTGGCCATCCTGCGCCCGTCGGAGCAGATCTTCAGCATGTTGTCGCAGCCCGGCCCGGGGAACCGGCCCTGCGAGCGGACATCCTCGGCCCGGTCGACCAGGTCGGAGGAGTACCACTGCTGCGTGTCGGTGGGCTCCACCGGCACGATTCGCAGCTCGGAGGCCGGCCGCTTGAGACCCAGCTGCTCGGCGGTGCGGATGTCCGCCACCTGTGAGAGCAGCACCCGCAGCTCCGGCGCGTTGACGAACTCCGCCGGCCGGGTCCGCATCTGGAAGTCGCCGCCGTCGACCGTCACCTCAGCCGAGGAGACGAACCGCACGTAGGCGGCCGCCCACTCATCGGCCGACCCGATCCCGATCTGCTTGAGGTACGGCCGCATCGTGTAGTGCATGCACACGTACAGCTCCAGCATCGTGTTGGAGATCGGTGTGCCGGAGAACAGCGACGCGTGCGGGCCGCCGGAGTTGCGGGCCCGCAGGTACCGCAGCTTCATGTCCAGGTCGGTCGCCCGCTTCGACGGCCGGACACTGAAACCCTCAGTCCGGCAAGGGATCGACAGGTTCTTGTAGTAGTGGAACTCGTCGACGCACACGTAGTCGACGCCGAGTTGCTCGAACCGGATGCCCACGTCCCGGCCCTTGGCGGTGTGCCGCAACTCCTTGATGTTGGCCCGCAGCCGGTCGAGCAGCTTCGCCGCGTTCTTGACCATGCGGCCCTTGAGCGACCCGCCGGCACCCTCGACCAGGCCCTCGTACAGGTCCTGCTCCTGGTCGGAGACGTACCGGGCCTGCGTCTCAGGGTCGACGTCCATCAGGTTGAACGCCGAGTGCGTGACCAGCACGATGTCCCAGTCACCGGTCGTGCAGCGGGCGGTGAACGACCGCCGCTTGCGGGCGGACCCCCGCTTGTCCTTGCCTTTGAACGTGGACGATGACGCCGACAGGATCCTCGCGGCCGGGAACAGCTGCCGGATCTCCCGGTCGATCTGCTCGATCAGGTGGTTGGGCACCACGATCATCGGCTTACGGACCAGGCCAGCCTGCTTGAGCTTGATGGCGACCATCGCCATGATGTTCGTCTTGCCGGCCCCGACCGGTAGCCCGCACAGCGCCGCCGAGGTCACCAGCGCCCGCGCCACGTACTCCGGCTGGTGGGCGTACGGCTTGAACCCCGGCGCGATCCCGTCGATGGTGATGTGCTCGCCGGAGAACTTGCGTGGTGCCAGGTTGTTGTACCGGTGGTTGTAGAGCGTCACCAGCCGGTCGGTCCGCTCCGGGCACTCCCACACCCACTCGCTGAACCGGGCCCGCAGCTCCTGCTGCTTCTCGGCGGCGAGCATCGACGCCTCTTGATCCTTGACCGACTTCGGTTCGCCGTCGTCGTCGTACACCGTCTTGTACACGGCCGGGGTCTTGCCGTTGAGGGCCAGCTGGACCAGCTTGAACGCGTCGACTTTCGCGGTACCCCACTCCGCCGACGCGGCCACACTGTTACGCAGCGCGCCCTGCGCCTCGATCTCCCAGTTGTTGCCGGACGACACCCGCTTGACGGTGGCGGAGTAGCCGATCACCTCGGCGATGAACGTCTTGACGTCGGTTGGCCCGATCCACGGCGTGCCGAGGTTCGCGACGATCTCACCCGGCCCCAGCCAGCGGGGCAGCACCTTCTCCAGCGCGGCCGTGTTGCGGGCGAACTGGGCGTCGTGCTTGGTCGCCGTCTGCGCGGCCAGCAGCTTGCCGCGCACGTCACCCGAGCAGTACTCCTCGGCGATCACCCAACGGCGGGTGGTCGGGTCGAGGAACACCGTCTCGCCGAGCAGCCCGGCTACCTCGGCGAGCGCCGAGTCCCGCTCGTCGCCGAGCGGGCCGGGGATCGGCCGACGCAGCAGCCGGGCGATGTACGCCAGATCCACCTTGCCGGCGTTGCGGTCCAGACACCATGCGAGCGCCTGTTGCGGGTCGTCGGTGGTGGTGTGCCGCACCGGCGGCACGTTCTGCCGCGCCGTTTGGATCGGTGCCGGTGCCGCCCGTACACCCGCGTCGGCCTCGTCGGCGTCGCCGTCATCGTCGGCGAACACCTCCAGCGCGTACACCAGCGGCGCGTCGGGGTCCTCACGGAACCCCTGCACGGTCGGGTAGACCCGCGACCACAACTGCTCACCGGTCTCCGGATCGACGCCCGCGGCCCGCTGCGTGTACCTGTTCAACGGACCGTGGTGCTTGACGTAGTCCTCGTAGGCGGCCCGCACGTCGGCGCGGATCGGCTCGGTCACCGAGTCGGTGTTGCTGTGGTCGGCCTCCGCCTTGACCAGATCGACGGCCAGGTCCCGCAGCCGCAGCAGCCGCAGCAGTTCCGGTCCCGGCCGGGGCAGCGGCTGCGCCTTGCCCTCGGTGACGACCAGCACCCCACCGTCGCCGGTGAGCCGCATCGTGCCCTCGTGCCAGCCCTCCTTGGACACGACCCCGGCCGCCTCCACGTCGAACACCGTCGGGTCCGGCGGCGCGGTCCACATCAGGTTCCGCTCCCGCGCCGCCGGCACCAACTCCCGCCGCACGAAGGTGCGCAACTGCTCGACCACGTCCTTGCCGTTCGGCTCGACCAGCAACCCGAGCCCGTACCGGTTCGTGGATCCGCGCTTCATGGTGCCGAGCACCGCGCCCGGCTCCTCGGTCCACCACTCGTTGATCGGCACATCAGCGCCGTACGTCGCGACGTCCGACTTCTGCCAGCCGTGCCCGTACGAGCGCCGCTTGGTGCCGCCCTTGCGGCGCAGGATCACGATGTCCGCCGCCACGTCGGTGCCACCCTCAAGCGCCCCGTTGGGCAGCCGCACCGCGCCGACGAAGTCCGCGTCCTCACCGATCGCCGCGCGCGGCTGCCAGTCGTAGGCGTCCATCGTGTACCGGCTGGTCAGCAGCACCGCGTACCCGCCGGGGGTGAGCGCCTGCGTCGCCCGCCAGATGAAGTAGTTGTGCAGGCTGTCGACCACGTGTCCCGGTGCGGTCGGGTCGAACAGCTTCACGTCACCGAACGGCACATTGCCGACCACGGCGGCGAAGTCCGACCCCACGCTCACCTCCTCCAGCGGCGCGTTGATGACCCGCGCGTGGGGGTTGAGCAGCTTGCAGATCGCGGCCGCCGTCGGGTCACGGTCGACACCAACCAGCGGCACCCCGTCCGGCGCGGTGGCCAGGAACACCCCGGCGCCGCACCCGAGCTCCGCCACCGGCCCGCCGTCGAACCCGAACATTCCGAGCACGTCCCACATCGCCGCCGCGATGGGGCGGGGCGTGTAGAACGCGTTGTACGTGCCCCGCATACCGAGCTGCACGTCCTGCTCGGGCAGCGCGGCCTTGATCCGCTCGGCCATGTCCGCCCACGCCTGCTCCTCCGGAGCGAACGCCTTGGCCAGCGGCCCCCAGCCGGAGAACCCGGCCAGGATCACCCGCTCCGCGTCGGTGGCCACCGTGCGTGCCTGCTCACGGATCCGGGCCAGCGCCTCGATCGCGGCGACCGAGGCGCGTGCTCTGCCGATCGCGCCGACTCCCTTTCCTGCCTGTTCGGTCATGTCGCTTCCCTTCATTCGTCCGACACGACACGGCGGGCCGCCCGGACGCCCCGTGACGCCCGGACCTCCCACCGACCCGCACCGGGCCGAGACTTGTTACCCCAACTACTGGTGAGGTTCGACCCACAGCGGCGACGCCGCCCACAACACCGTCAGCACCACCGTCAGCACCACCGCCACAAGCAGCGCCGACTGCGCGCTCTTGGGTATGGCCCGCCACACCCGCCGCATTACTGCTCTCCTGCCTGGCCAGTGCGACGCTTGCTGCGCCGCAGCCACTCGGGCGCGGGCCTGGCATTCGGGAACTCCCGGCCCGCCTTACGCGCCTTGGCGACCAGCTGCGAGACCAGACCGTCGCTGAACCCGCACACCCGACCTGCCTTGCGGTACGACAGACCGGCCGCCACGAGATCCAGAGCGATCTCATGGCGGCGGTTGACCAGCGCGGTGTGCCGCTTCTCGACCGCGTCGAGCTCCACGCGGAGCTGCTTTGCTTCGAGAGTCAGCGTGGCCACGACATCCACCGCCGCCACGTACCGGACGTTCGTCTCGACCTCGTAGACGAGGCCGCGGTTACGGGCCCACGCGATCGCGGCGTCCAGGTCGTACGCCCATGGCGACTTGCTGTCGGACAGCAGCTTCGGCTCGCCGGCCGCCCACTGCTTCCACCGGCCCAGCCCGTACCGCTCCAGCCCCAGCGCCTGCTCCAGATCGCGCCACTGCTCCTCGGTCTGGACCCCGTGGAGCATGACGGTCCGTTCGATGACCTCACCGTCGCCGTAGACCGCCGCGCTCATCGCGCGGCCACCTGGTCGGACGCGTACGGGGCGAGCACGGCCGCCTGCGCCCGCTCAACCGTGGAGGCGCTGGCCGTGGCGGACCACAGCCCCTGCTCCCAGCGGTCGTCGTCGCGCGTGTCCTCGACCGTGCCGGGCACGTGGTAGTCGACCACGATGTGGTCGTCCTGCCAGTGCCCGAAGAACGTGAACGTCCGCACCCACCGGTCGACCGCCTGGTCCATGAGGATTCGCGCCATCCGCAGCACCGTGTGCGCCGGCACGGCCGTGCTGTCGGTCAGCCCCCGCGACAGCTCGTCGTCGTGGGTGCTGGTCGGGGACGAGTAGACGATGATCCGCCAGCCCTTCAGCCCGTCCCAGATCAGGTCGGCGACCGGGCCGCCGAGGTCCACCTGGATCACGTGGTCGGGGTAGTCGAACACGGTCGGGCCCTCGACGTACGTCTTGCTCACCTCGTACCCGACCCCGGACACCGCCTCAGCCACGCCGGCGACGTAGCGGGCATCCTCCGCCAACTTCCGCCTCTGCGCGTCGGGCACGTACACGCCCAGCTCATGCCCGCCGTCCTGGCCGGGAAAGCCACCCATAGAAGCCATGCCTTACCCCTCTCGTTGGTCGTGCCCGTCTGGCACGACTCGGCGGGCGGCCCGACCCCCGTGTCGGGCTTCCCACCGGGCCGTATCAGCCCACCGGCGCGCACTGGGCGAACAGCGCCCGGACCGTGCGCCGGCCCAGTGGCAGCACCCACTCGGTCGGCGTGGTGAAGTGGGCACCGGCGCAGGCCCGGCACAGCACGTCACCGGGCTGCCCGTCGCGCAGCCGCACCTGAGCCGCCCGGTCGCAGTACTCGCAGGCCAGCGCGAACCGCCAGTTACGCGGGTCCACCACAACCGCCGACCGCTCCCCGTCGAACCGGATCAGCAGGCCCGCCGGGCCGGACCACGCGACAGCCGTCGCGCACAGGCCGTCCGCGCCCCACAGCCTCGCGCCCGGATTGAGCGCCACCATCGTTGCCATGGCCGCGCTCACACCCAGGTGCCCTGGCAGTTGGCCTCTCGGCACGTCTCGCCGGGGTCGGCGCCGCACTCGGTGCAGCCTTGGTGCTCGACGAGCTGCGCCGCGCCGAACATCGCGCCGACCGTCGCGTCGGCCATGTTGAGCGTGATCGCCACGGACGTTTCCAGCATCGGGGTGGTCGTCTGCTCCTCACGGGTCGCCGCGAGCCGCGTGGTGAGGCGGAACGACTCGACCAGCGTCGCCGGCACGACCGCCCGCAGGTGGTCCGGACGCTCGCCATCCCACGCCGGCGCCTCAACCAGCCCGGCCGGGCCGTACACCGACCGCAGCGGTTCGAGCAGGTACAGGCCGGCGGGGATCGCGTACTCGTCGGACGCGACGAGCGGCGAGCCGATGACGATCATCGTCGCCTCGCGGAACAGCAGGGCCAAAGGCTTGATCTGCATGCGTTGCTCCTTAGCTAGGGACCGTGGCCGACTCGTGCCGGACCCACTCGGCGATCCGCCCACGCTCGGCCACATGGCCGAGCGTGGGCGGATCACTGGGCAGCGCCGGGTTTAGAGCGTGTCGTCCTCCGTCAGCTCGTTGTGCCTGTCGACCCACGCGGCGACCCGCGTCAGGTCCTCGTCGGTCGGGTAGTGGGCGAAGGACTCGTCCTCGGTCAGGCACGCGTCGGTACCCGCGTCGTGGACGTCGTACGACACCGGCCCGCCGTTCCACCGCAGCTCGACCACGTAGACCGGTCGGCCCCGCACCCGCCGCCCGTCGGCATACCTGCGCTCACCCACCACCCGCGAGCCCGGCGGTATCTCTCGCCGCGCGGTCGGCTGTTCGGCCGGCCCCTCGACGACGTGGCACGGCTCCGACCAGTGCGTGTGACACGGCGGGACGCAGAACGTGGGGCCGCCCTCGAACCCGGCCGGCTTGGGGGCGAACCGGTGCGGGATGCCGGAGAAGATCGGTGGAACGTCCGGCCACACCACGTTCAGCCCGCTCACACCGTCACCAGCACCCGGCCGACGACCTCGAACGCCGCCGCCTCGGTGCGCTGGGCGTACCAGGTGGCCCGGGAGTGGTCGGCGGCGTCGACGATCTGCTGCCAGTACGCGCGGTGCTCGTCGCCGTTGATCCCGGAGCGCAGCTCCTTCGCGGTCGCCTCGATCACCCACTCCAGCGCCTGCTCCAGCGCCGGCACCCCCGCGCTGCTGTCCAGCGCCGCGCTGGTCTCCTCGAACCCGGGGATGCCGGGAGCGAAGGAGAGCATCCCCGCGAGCCGCTCGTCGGCACGATGGCCGGGCGTCTCCAGCTGCACCAGCGTGCGGACGACCCGACCGTTCGCGGTGTCCCCGATCACGGACAGACTCCAGCCCTGGAAGCGGCCGCGGTAGAAAGTGATGCTCCTGCTGCTCGACATGCTGTTCTCCTTCGATCTGGGTAGGTGGCCGGTCGTGCACCGGGACCACTCGGCACCCGGCCGCCGTGAGGCGGTCGAGCACCGGGCAGCACCGACAACCCGCCCGGTACGCCCTTTGGCAGCACCGTGCGGGGCCTTACCGCGCTGCTCGCACCAAGGCGGCCGATGCCACCCCGCTACGCTTTCCAGCCGCCGATGCGGCGGCGCCGCTTCGACCAGCTGAAAAGCGGCTTGGCGTTGCGCGTCCCCGCCGCCTTCCGGTGGCTGACGGTCCGGTGCCGGGAAATGCTCCGGCCGCAACTGCTCATGGTGTGGTTCATGGGTGGCCCCTCTCAGGCGTAGGTGATGCTGTCGATGAGTCGGCTGTGCCGGTCGCGGGAGCTCTCGCCGTCGCGGCGACCCGGCCGCGTGTAGTGAGTGCCGCCGCCGGAGCTGACCGGGCCAGCGGGCATGTCGGTGCGCGCAGTGGTGCCCGGCACCCGGACCCCGTCCGGGTAGAAGACACCCGCGACCTGGTTATTCAGCGTGACCACGACACCGCTGCACCCGTTGCGTCGTGCTGGCGCCAGACCGGTGATCCGCTTGCCGTTCAGGAAGGCCCCACGGCGCAGGTCTTTCGGGAACATGCCGACTCCTCGTGTCGCTGCGTACCGCTCTGGCACGACACGGCGGGCCGCCCGGACGCGAGTGCGCCCGGACTTCCCACCGGTACCGCGTCAGGTCGTGTTACCCCAACTACCGCGTCAGGCCGACTTGTGCATCCGGTTGCCCACACCCGGCACGCTCCGGACCGCCGCCACGAGAGCCGAAGTCAGCAGGTCGCCATCGACGTCAGCGCCGCCCCACTCCACCACGGTCATGACCAACTGGTGGTTGACCTTGTCGCGACGCACCTCGATCTTGACACCGAACTTGTTGGTCACCGCCCGCAGGACCGCCTGACGCACCTTCGTGGCAACCTCGTTCCGCGACTTGCCCGACAGGCCAGCCTGAAGCCTGAACTGCCACCCATCCGTCGCGGACCGCTCCGCCTGGTCCTGCTCCACCACCGGCTGCGCCGCCTTGCGCGCCTTGCGGCCCGGCTTCTCGGCAGGCTCCGGCTCCACGTCCTGGACCGCCACGCCCAGCTTGCCCCGGCACAGCGCGCCGCCGAACGGCCGCTCGTGCATGTCCAGCCGACCGTCAATCACCGGCTGCTCCGTACGGCACGAGGGGCACTTCGCCATCTCCGGCGCCGGAGCGGCCGTAGCCGGCAACGCCAGCAGGCCCGACAGGTCCAGCTTCGCTGGGGCAGGCTCCGCCGCAGGCGCCACGGGCACACCGGCGCAGGTGTTGCACTTGACCATCGGCATACCAGCCGCGTCCCGACCGATACGCCCGGTCTCCCGGTCCAGACCCACGGCGCCGCACCCGCCGCACGTCTCACGACCCACACCCAAACCCCAATACAGGGCGTTGTGCGCCGCGTCGAACGCCCGCTGCCACTCGCGGAGCTGCTGCGCCGTGCGCTTCACGGGCAGCGGCTCACCGTTGACCTCCGTGACGATGTCGGTCTCCACCCGGTACAGCGGCACCCCATCGACCTGCTCCGCCGCCAGACGGGTGAGCAGCGCGTTGATCCGGTCCATGTCCGGCGCGAACCCACCGGTCCGGGGCAGGTAGAACGCATCCTGCTTCGCCCGCCACCAGAACCAACCCTCGCCGCCCTTTTTCGCCGTTCCGACGATCAGGTGAGCCCGAGAGTGCTGCTCCACCCCGTGGATCACGGTCGGGTGCTCGCCATCGTGGACCAGCCGCAGCGTGACGGTCTCCACCTTCGGGGTCTCCACCTTCGGAGCCGGCACGGCCTTCTTCGCCACCGCCTTCTTCGGAGCAGCCTCCACCTTCGGCGCCGCCGGCGCGGGCGTCTCCTCGACAGGCTCCGCCGCCTCCTTCGCCGCGATCTCGTTCGACAGCCACTGCGCCACCTCGGCGAACGTCGGTGTCGGCTGGCCCGCCGCACCCGGGAACCGGAAGTCCGGGTACTTCTGCGCGCCCCGCTTCGCCTTAGCGAGCGCGTTCTTCAGCTTGCCCTCGTTATTGTCCGTGAGGACCTGCTTCGCCAGCACCAAGCGAGGGTCATCCGTTTTCGTAGCCGTAGCCGCCACTTTTCTCACCTTCCGTGGTCGATCGGTCATTAGCAGACCGCACCGTGCGCACTCCACTGCGCGCCCGGTCTGGAGAGCCAATGCGCCTTAGGTGCGCCGGCCGGTCGGTTACCCAACCGGCCGGCGCCCAAGAGATAGATGTCCCGTCACACTCGGAACACAGGTTCGCGTGTGTCCGGGGCGCTACACCCGGCTCACTACGCCACGCTAGGCAGGGACATACCTGAGAACACACCTCCGGCCCGGCGTCACTCGGGACGGTCGCCCTTACAGGCGTAGGTTCTGTGGCGATCATCGACCGACCCGCTCCCGCGAGTCCGCCTCGACACGGGTGCCTTTGCACCCCCCGCTCCTAGGACGTGGTAAGCCCATCATCGGTAGTCGGTGGCTCCGGTCCGTGACCCTTACCGGCATCAGATGCCGGACCCTCGCACGGGACCATCCGAGCGCACTGTGCACGCTCCCGCCATGCCCCCCACCAGGCCCCGATACGGGCGGGTAGGGAACCGCTCTGGTGTTCAGAGCCCTAGCGCGCTAGGCGAGACGCACCCGCCTAGCAACATTTCCCCTGGCAATGTGTCAATGAGAGATACCACTCTTCCGCTCGCCTCACGGCGATCCGACAACCCTGCCTCACGGCGGGTACCTAAGCCACGCTAGTGGTCGCCCGAAGGCATGAAGGCGCGCGGTATCGGTCTCGCATAAGCGCCACCCTCCGCTGATCAGATCAGCGGCTAGCTTGCATCCCGTGGTCTCTCGCGCCTAAAGCATGGTTGGCGTCGGCGCAGGCCATTCAATGGGGAATCACACTATTCACGTTTCAAGGAACACCGGCCGGACACAGTCCGGGCAAGACTGCGCATACGCCCTTGCGTCGCGCTTTACGTCTCACGCACCGTCCCCGCAGAAAGCGCAGCCATCCCCTTGACATCACACGGATGCCCGGATCGGAGGCACACTCGCCCGATTGGGTCTAGTGCCGGAGCTAGCAGCTGGTGATGTCAGCGCACGGGGAACCGCTGGCAGTCAGACTGCCCGCTATCCCTGGTGTGCACCCCGTCACCCCTATGGCTAGCGCGCCCGGTCAGACCGGGTGAGCGCCGCGCCATGCGGTCGGTTTGCTAGCCGTATTCGATTCACAAGTAACGGGTGCCCGGTCAGACCGGGCCGTGCCAACCCCGGTCAGACCGGGGGCCTAGCGTGTGCACCCGGTCAGACCGGGCCGTGCCTTACGTAAACAGCAAGGGGAGGAAAGCATCGGTCCTAGGGGTCGCCAGAAGGCTTCCCGTTCTTCAGCAATTACAGCGTGCCCCGGGTGTTACCGGAGGATCTGCCTACCACTGCTTGTGCCGATTGCCGCGTACCCACCATGCCGCCTTGCGTGCAAGCGGCCCGACTGATAGCGATTCACGGATGGCCCATTTCAGAAACGGGATACCGTCCGCTTACTCGCCTGCCGTTCGCTTGCGAGTGCCACTCTGCCGGTCCATTGGCCACTTGTCAAGTTACCCCAACTACTGCCATTGCTAAGGGGATCGCTTGGCTTCCTGGCTTGCCCTGCTCGGTGGAACGCAAGTAGCTTGCGCTCCGCCCAACCCCCTTGTCAAGTTACCCCGACTACATGTGACCCAGGTCACAATCGCCCCCTTTTAATTGCTAAGAGGAATCGCGCGCAATGCGCACGCGCGGTTCCTTACTAAGCAAAGGGGGATCGATTCCTCTCGATGGATCCAAGATCAACCCCCGGGGGTACCCCTCCCCCGTACCCCGGCGCGCGCGCCATCGGCGGGTTCGGGGCCTCGCGGTACGTACAGGTCCAAAACTCCTGAGCCTCCAAAGTTTCCGGGATGCGCGCGTCTGCGGCGTGTCTGCTGACCTGCGGATATAGGATCGCGACCGTGACCGCCGGGGTCGGGCGGCGGGAGGCCGCGCAGCCAAGATCACCCCCGGCCGCTGCCATGGATGCTCCCCGTCACCACCTCTTCCCCGTACGCTCCCGGCATGCTCGATCCCCGCATACGCCAGCTCACTTCCAAGGCAGACGCAGTCGCCGCCGCGCGTACGGTGACGACTCCGGACGAGATCGGACGGTTCGAGGAAATAGCGAGACAAACAGAGGCTGGTCGCGAATACCTAGCGTCGGGCGAATGGCTTTCCTATCGCGCGGTAATTGCCAGTCGTGGGGCCACCCCGACCAGCCGACCTAAGACACTCGCGGAGCTGGCTCGATATCTGCAATACCGCGCCGACCAGGTCCCCGAAACCAGCGACCCGGCGGCGGCTCACCGCGACGCCTACCGGCTAGCCGCCTTCGAGGTCTCCGCGCTGGACATACAGCTCGCGAGCACGGTCACCTGGCCGGTCATGCACAGCGGCATGCGGTTCCCCGAGGCGCTACGCGCGGCCATGAGCGGTGCCCACATCGCCCGGGCTGGCTGGCCGGCGGGCTCGTACGTGTTGGTGCGGACCGGGTATCCGGCCGGGATCCCGATCAACGAGAACACCGCGGCGGCGACCGGGCTGCCTGTGGGGACGCCTGGGGTGTTCTTGCCGTACCTCGAGCGCTGCGACGCGAACGAGGCCGCCGCTGTCGCGCTCGGCGTGGCGGGAGAGTACGTGTTCCAGCCGTGGACGCCGGGCCAGGAGGACGTCTTCGGCGGCGACTGGCGGGCGATCAGTGGGAGGGCGGGGCTGCTGACCTAGTCTGCGGCCCGTCGGTGTCCGGGTACCAGCGGCGGTACTCGTCGACGTGCTCGGCGACGTGCCGTCGGCCGGCTTCAGTGAGTTGCACTCGAGGTACGGTCTTCGCCTCGCCCGGGTAGCGGCGCAGGTTGAGTGCCTGGACCACCTCGACCAGGCCGCCGCCTTTGCGGGCGGCGAGCCGCTCGACGGCCGCGGCACTGCCGGCGGTCTTCTCGGCGCCGTAGAGGCTGATCTGCCCGTCCGGGATGTCGAGCACCGCGGCGGGTACCTCGTCGTCGTACTGGGTGTAGTCGCGGGCGAGCAACTCGCGTTCCGGCGAGCGGCCGCGCTGCTCCAGATCGGTCAGCCACACGAGCAGCCGCCACTCGGTGACCTTCACCAAGTGCCGCGGCTTGCCCTGGTGGTCGACCAGGCCCTCGTGCGCCCCGTCGACGTCGTCCGGCTCGATCCCGGGCACGGCCGGGTACAGCTCGGCGTAGCAGCGGTGGTGCAGCTCGGCGTGCCGGCGGCCGCGGGCACTGGGCCGGTACCGGTACTTGCCGCCGGCCTGGAAATCCTCCATGAGCTCGCCGTCTTTGCGGTCGCGCAACCCCAGGAGCGCGTTCCACGTTGGCCCGTACTCGGGGCTGTCTTTGGGCAAATCCCAGCGGTCGGTGTCGGTGAGACAGCCCTGCTCGCCGGCGTTGTAGAGCCTGGCCAGCGCGCCCCAAAGCCACTCGGACAGCAGGCCCTCCGGCGCCTTCGCCGGGCGCGGCTCGTCGAGACCTGCCCGGGCGGCCGCCCGGCCGGCCGGGGTCAGCTTCACGAGTAGCACGTCAGCCATGCCAAATCCGACCTGCCGAAAGTCGCCCCGCTCCTCGATCAGGCCGCGCGTGCGCAGCACCTTAAGGGTCGACCCGGCGCCCGGATCCAGCTTCCCCTCATGCTTCAGTTGGGCCTGGATGCTGCTGTGATTTCCGGGGCCCTCGACGGCGTAGAGCTGCCACCGCCATTCGCTCGCCGGCGGGGGCTTCTCCCAGCGCTTGCGGGCCGCGGCGATTTCCTCTTCGGCGTCCTGGTCGAACTGGTAGATCACACGCAGGTACGCGCGTTGGCGTTCGTTCAGCTGCTCCCACGCGGTGCGGGCCTTGGCTGCTTGGGTTGGCACGGCGGCACAGTATCGCGTAGGTGTGACGGGATGTCGGTTCTGTCGATTCAGGGGTTGTGACCTGGGTGTCGTGTCCGGATTGACACGAGTGCTTAGGCCGCCCATTATGTCCACATTGGCGGTCTCTGCCCTGCGACGGGTGGGCCGCTTTTCCGCGTACTGGCGGGGAGGTGAGCTAGATGTGACCCAGGAGCGGGCCCGGCCGGCGTGGGCGGGATCGACGCGGCGTGACCGGCTGCCCCCGAACTGGGATGAGCTGCGGGCGGCGAAGGACGCGGAGAACCCTGAGCACGTCTGCCACCGCTGCGGGTTGCCGGGCGGGTCAGAGCTCGACCACCTGCTGGCCGGCGACGACCACCGGCTGGACAACCTCGACTGGATCCACAACCGGGCGGACTACCTCGCGGGGCGGTCGCGGGAGAACTGCCACGGGAAGAAGTCCGGGGCGGAGGGCGCGGCCGCGCTGGCGGCGATCCGCCGCAGGCCGCCAGATATCCATCCCGCGCTGCGGTGAGGTCCCCCGTCTTCGAGTCTCCGGATGCGGATGTTGCCGGTATCCCAGACCACCCGGAGGCTGCGATGCCTGAGATGACAGACGACGACCTCGCCCGCTTCAAGGCCGCGGTGCGGCTGCGCGACCGCTGCGTCCGGTTGGCCGTGAAGCGGATGGACCACTGCGGCCAGCGGCCGGATCAGCAGGCGGCGCGTATCACGTACGACGCGATCGCCGAGGTTATCCGCGAGGACGAGCGTGAGCGGCTGCGCGCGGCCGGCCTGCTGCTGTCCGGCTAATTCGTTGTCCACGTGACAGCGCCGAGTAACGATTCGAGGAGTAGAGATGTCCGAGGCTGCCCACCCGCAGCAAGGTGACCCGGCGGCCGCTGACGCGGACGCCCCGCTGGCCGTGAAGAACCCGTTCCCGACGTCGATGACGGTGCCGGGCCCGGACGGGCGGCAGGTGGCTGTGGAGCTCGCGACGCTGGACGGGAACGTGTTCGCGCCGGGGCTGGACGCGCTGGGGCTGGAGCCGCATGTGCGGCAGTACGTCACCCAGTACTGCGCGATGTGGTCGGCGTCGGTGGTGACCACCGGGGCGCTGGCGCAGCGGTGGCCGATGCCGCCGCGGCGCGGGCAGCTGCAGTTCACGGCGAGTCAGCTGCACGCGATGCTGGCGTTGGCCGCGGACGAGCGGCTGGTGAGCGTGATCGCGGAGCCGTTGACGGGGAGCCTGCGGTTCGTGGTGGAGTCGCCGCGGCTGGCGCCTATGGGTGTCTGGAATGTTGAGCCGCCGCCCATCGGTCTGCCGATCTCGGCGTGGTATGAGGGCCGTCAGGGTGACGGCGACCCCGGTGGTCTGGCCGCCGCGCATCGGCAGCTCGAGGCGCTCAGGGTGCGGGCCAAGGTGTCCGCGCAGGAGTGGGAGAACGCGATCGCGGAGGCGGAGCGGAAGCTCGCGCCGGCGGGCGGGTTCGTGCAGGGGGTCGGCGGATGAGCCGCGAGGACCTCGTGGCGATGGTGCCGGCGTGCCTGGCTTTGCCGTCGAGGTACACCGACGCGACGATCACCGTCGGGATTCAGGTCGACGCCGATGGCCTGGTGGTGTCCGCGCCGGCGCTGGCGCATCTGGTGTCGGTGCTGCCGGCCGGGAGTATCACGCTGGTGGAGCAGTTCTGTTCGATGTGGTCGCAGTGGCTGGCTCGGAACCGTGAGGGGGTTCCGGCGTGAATACGAGGCAGTCGGATTCGCGGGTGCCGGGCCGGCCGCCGCCGGCGTCGTTCGGGCGGGAGGGCGTTGATGGGCCGCCGTCGGAGGATTTCTCGATCCGGGGCGGTCAGGCGTTCCACCTGGTGTTGCACGTCGATGTGACGCCGTCGGTGGAGTCGCTGGACGCGTTGCGTCAGGCGGTCGCGGCGACCACTCGTCAGGGTGTGCTGGAGGGGTTCGCGGCCGCGTACGAGGAGATGGAAGCGGAGGTCGCTGCCGCGTCTGGGCCGGGCCCGGACGCTGCCGCGCCGGGCGAGCCGGCGAGCGGGTCGACGTGACCACGGTCATCGGCATCGCCCGGCCGCACGGTGTGTGGATGTCGGCGGACACCGGCACCAACGTCTTCGACCGGCCGGTCGTCGGGTCGACGTGGAAGATTCGGCGGTTGCTTGACGGCGGGGGCAGTCCGGTCGCGCTGCTGGGTATCTCCGGGACGGCGGCCGCGATCTCGGTGCTGCGCAAGGCGTTCGCCGACGAGCCGGTCGACCAGCTCGGCGACGGTGACCCGGAGGATTGGTCGTACGCGATCGCCTCCCGGATGACGAAGGCGATGGTTGAGGCCGGGCTGACCGACCACGACACCGGGCAGATGGACGGCACGATGCTGCTCGGCACGCCTGGGCACATGTGGACGCTCGAACATCACCTGGCTATACGGATGCCCGACGGGATCGGGGCGGTCGGGTCCGGTGAGGCCGTGGCCATCGGCGCGCTTGACGTGTTGCTGGAGGATGACGTGCCGCTCAGTCAGGCCGTCTACCGCGCGGCCACGATCGCGATCAACCGGGACCAGTGGTCAAGGCTGCCGCTGCAGAACGATTTCCTGCCTGCCGCCGACTCGGCTCTGCGCGCCGCTGGCCTGACCATCCCCACGCCGGCCGCCGGCGACACTGCGTCCGGGTCGGCTCGCTAGCCGCCCGTTGTTCCTGCCGCGTGTCGCGCGGCGCTGAGGTCCGCCGCCCGTAATGGGCCGCGGGCCTTTTCTGGTCTTCCGGCCGCCAGTCCCGCAATGGGCCGTGCCGCCGGGCTTTTTTCACACCGATCCCGAAATGGGAGTGATCACCATGTCCGGACCAGCGGCGCAGGAGCGCAAGCATGGCCGTACGCCGAACTCGGTCACGGCCGGGGATTGGCGTGAGTACGACGACGTGCCGTTCGACGGTGCGCCGGAGATGCCGAAGTTGCCGGGGCGTAAGAAGTGGCACCCGCTGGTGGAGGCGTGGTGGATGACCACGTCGACGTTGCCGCACGCGGTCAGCTGGCGCGACGACGACTGGCAAAAGGTGTTCGAACTGTTGTTCGAAAAGCAGCGGTACTACACCGCGGCGACGCCGAAGGAGCAGACCACCGCGCAGCTGACGGAGATCCGGCGGCGGGAGGACGCTCTCGGTATCGGGCAGCAGGCGCGGATCGCGCTGCGGATCCGGTACAAGCAGAAGGTGGAGCCCGGCGCGGCCGGCGACGGGCCCGGCGGCGCGGTCGAGGTGGTAGACGACGGTTCGGTGAAGCCGGCCGGGCAGGTGATCCCGATGGCGGACCGCCGCAAGACGATCCTGAGTCGCGCGCCCGGCGGCGAGGACACCGAGACCGCGACCGGCTCCGGCTGAGCCCGGGCCGGTGAGCGGGGATGCCTCGCAAGATGATCCTCGCCCCGCACCATGACCAGAACCTCAGTTTGGGATGGCTCGGCGTGTCCTGGATTGAGTTTTTTGTCCGGCACGGGCCCGGCGACGTCCAGGGCCAGCCGGTGCGGCACGGCGAGGAATACACAGAGTTTCTCGTCAACGCGTACGCGGTCGGTGAGCACGCCCGCAACAACCACCTGCTGTACGACTCCGTGTTCTTGAGCCGCCCCAAGGGCCGGTGGGCCCCCACCGGGCAACTGGTGGGGGCCCACCGGCCTGACAAGGCTGCGACAAGAGCGGTCTCGCCGGCCGCATCTGCCTGTTCGAGGCGTTCGGCCCCTGCCGTTTCGCCGGATGGGCGCGCGGAGGCGAAACCTACCGTGACCCTTACGGGTTCGGGTTTGAGTACACGTATGCCGAGGGTGAGCCGATGGGCCGGCCGGTCGTGGCCCCGTTCGTGCGGATCTGCGCGACCGAGGAGAACCAGACGGGCAACACCTACCGGACCGTCTACTACAACCTGACGGACCGGGACTGCCCGCTGTATCACTGGCCCGGCCACGACGCCGGCAAGCGCGAGGTGTTCCTCGCCGACGGCGGCGAAATTCGCAGCAGCACAGCCAGTGCGGCCAGCAAAGATGGTGGCCTCGAAACGCATTCCACAATGGACGAAAGTCACCTCTATACGACCGCTGAGTTGCGGGAGATGAAAGACGTCGTCGCCGCGAACATGTGGAAACGCAAGCGTGGCGCCGGCACCTGGTATTTGGAAACGACGACCATGTATGAGCCCGGCGAGGAGTCCGCCGCCGAGGCCACGTACAACGAGGCCGCCGCTCTCGCCGAAGGCCGTAAGCGGCGGGGCTCCCACCGCCTATATTTTGACCACAGGTGGGGAGAGGTACCCGACCTGCACGACGAGCCGGTGCTGCGCCAAGGCCTACGGGACGCGTACGGCGACGCGATGGCCTGGATGGACGAGGACTCGCTCGTCGACCAGGTCTACGACACCCGGACCAGCGAGAACCGGGTGCGGCGATTCATGCTGAACGCGCAGACCAGCGCGAAAGACGCGTGGATCAAGTACGAGCAGTGGATCGCCTGCAAGGACTCCACGAAGGAGCTCCGGCCCGGCGACATGGTGTGCCTGGGCTTCGACGGCTCGGTGGGTGGCCCGGACGCGGACGCGACCGCGCTGGTGGCGTGCCGGGTCTCGGACGGGCACATCGAGCTGATCGGCTGCTGGGAGAAGCCCGACGGGGTCGAGGGTGAGGACTGGCGGGTTCCGCGCGAGGAGGTCGCCGCCGCGGTCTACCAGGCCCGCGCCGACTACCGCGTGGTCGGCATGTACGCCGATCCGCCGCACTGGGACGACTACCTCGACGTGTGGCACCGGGAGTTTGGGCACGAGATGCTCGTGCAGGCCACCCAGAAGAGGCCCCTGGAGTGGTGGACGGCCAGGCCGACGCAGATGGTGTCGGCGTTGCTGCGGTTCCACACCGCGGTGCTCGAACGGCGGGTCACCTACACGCCGGCGGAGGACCGGGTCGGGCGTAAGGCGGAGCTCACGCTGACGCTGCAACGCCACGCCCTTAATGCCAGGGAAGATCGACGCCGGTCGGGGTTGCACATCCGGAAGGAATATCCGAAATCACCCAGGAAGATCGATGGGGTGATGGCTGCCGTGCTCAGCTACGAGTGCCGGCAGGACGCGATCGCCGCCGGCGTCGACGCGGCGAGCGACTGGTTCATGCCGAAGCGGATCCGATGAGAGCTGCCGGCCCGGGACGGAGTGTGGGACCTTCCGGGCCGGCTACACCATCCACCAGGGGCGCCTGCCGCGCGGCGGGCGAAAGAACGTCCCCGTACCCCGCGTGGGGTCGGGGGGGAATCCACGAGGGGGGAGGTGAAGAGGATGGACACCAAGACGAAGGTCGAAGCGGTCGAGGCCGGCGACGCGGTGAAGGTGGTCGACGAGCACTACGTCGAGCACGTCGCGTTGGTTACCACGGTCCACGGCGAGTTCAGCGAGGCGTTCACGCCGTGCATCAACGTCGTGTACGTGTCGAAGGACCCCGCTAAGCGAGACCCGAACGGTCGGCAGATCGAGCGGATGTCATCGCTGCAGCACTACTCGCAAGGTCCGGACAAGATGCCCCACCCGGGCCGCTACTGGATCAACCTGTGATCCATGCCGGAGCGCTACTACCTACCGATGAGGCGGGGAACGCGCCGAGGCGCCCGGCGTGGGGAATCACGAGCAGGGCCGGCCATCGCGGGTAGCCTGCTGATCATGGGTAAGCGGTGGGAAGGCGTCGGTGTCACACCACGCGACTTGACGGCCGGCGCGGTCGTCATGGTGCCGGCCGGTCAGGTCAGCGCGGCGGCGAACGGCGGGCCCTGCATCATCGCGTGGGCCGTCGTGGTAGGACCCGACGATTACGACGACGCCGTCGGGCCTAAGGCCAAGTGGTGGCTCGACGTCTACACAGGCGGCCCGGGAGCGCCGCCTCTGCCGCAGGCGTACCGGGCCGAGGAGATCCTGGGTGTGCCGGCGCTCGGCCTGAGCCATGAGGGCGCGCCACCCCGACCGGCCTGACCGTATTTCAATACAGCATGTCGCGGGGTACCTCGGTCTTGTCCGCCAGGTCGTCGACCGCCTCCCGGACGGCGGCGACGTACTCGCGCAGGTGTTCGTCCACGATCTCGCGGGAGGCCCTGGCGAAGGGGTCGGGCGGACGGGTCTGAAGCTGGACCGTCTGGACGAGGTCGGCCGGGTCCGCGGGGAAGCACCCCTCGAACATCACGTCCCCCGACTCGACGTCGACGAGCCGCCACGCACTGGCGGGCAGGTCGTGGTCGAGGACGATCGGGACGTCGCCGACCCTGTCCCGCGCGGACCGTCCGGACCTCACGGCGTGGATTGCCTCGAGCGCTCTGTGCCCGACACGCAGTTCCCGCCTCGGCGGCGGCCGGCCCTCAACCCAGACGCCGAGCCGGTCGCGGCGGAACGCGTTGGTGGGCTCGGTATTGATCTCCCTGGTGACGTCGTCGACTGACAGCCACGGCGCCGAACCGTACGCGTCCGCTGGCCGGTCGGGGTCGTGCTCGTACAGCTGCTCCATGTACGCCTGCGAGACCTTGCCGTCCTTCGGCCAGCCCGGGGGACGCGGCGGCGGCGTGAACAACGGTTCCGGTGTGCCGGGCGGAGCGAGCCACACTTCCCCGATGACGTTGCCGTCGTCGATGTAGCCGACGTTGTCCCACGTGCCTACCAGCTGCTGCCAGTACCGCTGCCGCAGGTACTCGGTGTCCTGCTTCTGCTCCAGCTCCGGCTCGTTGGAGGAGGGCAGAAGCGGAAAGTCGGCCTCGAACACGGCCGAGTCGGTCTGCTTCACCCACCGGCCCCGCGCCGGTTCTGTCTTCTCCGCCCGCATGGCGGCGTGCCACAGCTGGTAGATGTCTGACGCGCTCGGTGTGACTGACAGGTTCGCCGGCCGCGGCGGCGGTGGTTCGGCGGCGAGCTCGGCGAACCGGTCACGGACGCGCCGGACGTCGATGTGGGCCTGTGCCGGTTCGCCGTCGTGGACGTCGACGAGTTCGGCGAACCGCTCGCGGTCGATCGGGCTCATGCCCATGCGCACGCGGTCGTACCGCGCTCTGGAGATCGGCAACCTCATTCTCGCAGGCTAGCCACCGAGGGGAGGGACCGGGTGATTCCCGACAGTGACAGGCCGCTCACCCCAGGCTGGTACTTCAAGACCCTGTTCAACCAGCTGTGCGACCGGGCCCGCCGCGAGCGCCTCGAGCTGCTGAACAACTACCGGGTAGGGAAGGCGCCGCTGCCGCAGGGTGCTGAGCGGGCCCGGGAGGCGTACGAGGCGTTCATGAGGATGGCGCGGACGAACTACGCCGAGTTGGTGGTGTCCGCTCTGGCCGAGCGGATGCGGATCACGGGATTCACGTCGGCGACCGACTCCGACGCGACCGGCGACCCGGACCTGGCCAGCTTGTGGGAGCGGGCCGGGCTGAACGTCATCTCCTCCGACGTGCACATGGGGATGCTGTCGCTGTCCGAGTCGTACGTGATCGTCGGCGCGGTCGACGAGGACACCGACGCGGCGGTGGTCACGTACGAGGACCCACGGTTCATGATCGGGATGCCGGATCCGGACAAGCCACGCAGGCTGGTCGCCGCCCTGAAAATCAAGTACGACTTGGCCGACGACATGGACCGCGCCTACCTGTTCCTGGCGGGCAAGACCTTCGCCCCGGGCGCGAACGCGCAGATCTGGGTGGCCGAGCGCAAGGCGATGGGCCGCATGGGGCCGCTGGGCGGCTTCTACGACAAGGAGTGGGACTGGGTGCCGGCCCGCTCCGGCGCGCTCGCCCACGACCGGATCCCCGTGGTGCAGTTCGCCAACAAGGACAACCTGGGCGAGTACGAGCCGCACGTCGACGTCCTAGACCGAATCAATCACCAGATACTTCAGCGGATGACGGTGGCGGTCATGCAGGCCTTCCGCCAACGCGCTGTCAAGAATCTGCCATCGGTCTATCCGCAGGGCCACCCGAAAGCCGGCCAGGAGATCGACTACGGGAACATCTTCGTCTCCGACCCGGCCGCGGTGTGGCACCTGCCGCCCAACGCGGAGATGTGGGAATCCACCGTGGTGGACCTGCGGCCGCTGCTCGAAGCGGTCCGCGAGGACGTTATCGGGCTCGGTGCGGTCACTAAGACGCCGCTCTACTACCTGATGCAGGGCGGGGAGAACCAGTCCGCCGAAGGCGCGGTCGCGCAGCGGGAGAACCTGACCTTCAAGGCCAAGGACCGCATCGAGCGGTGCAAGTCCCTGTGGGTCGACGTCGTCATCCTCATGCTCCTGCAGGCCGGCGCCACCGACCGCCGCGCGCTGGCACGGATCGCGTCGATCTGGGCGGCGCCGGAACTGCTGTCGCTCGCCGAGCGGGCCGACGCCGCGTCCAAGGCGCAGAACGACATCCCGCGCCGGTCCCGGCTGCGGGAGATCTGGGGCTTCGACCCGGCCACCGTCGACCGGATGATGACCGAGTGGGCTGACGAGCTGCTGCTCGCCCAGCAGGTCGCCGTCGCGATGGCCAGCGCCGCCCCGATCGGGGCGGCGCCCGCCCAGCCGGCGCTGCCCGGCGCACCCAACCAAGGCCAGCCGGCATTGCCGGCCGGGCCCGCGCCCGCCCAGCCGGCGGCCGCGTGAGCGCTGGGGGAGCGGCCGCAGTGATGTCGCGATCCACCGCACGCAGAGAGGGACACCCGCATGATCTACGTCTACGCCGAGACGGCCCTGGCGGCGCTCGACTGGGCGCGAAGGCAGGAATGGCGGCCGCGCGACTACCGCGTCACCGGTGCCCGCAGCCCTGCTGCGGACGGCAGGCAGTTCCGGCCAGATGACCGGATCATCGTGGTCGGTGACCTCCCCGCGGAAGCGGCCGAGACGCTCGCCCGCAACCACCGCAAGTCACCCGACGCGCCAGCGATCGAGTACCGGTGAGCTGACCGCTCACCACCACGAGACACCCCCTTAACAGGGCCCCCCGCCAGAGGCCACAAGCCTGCAACCTGGCGGGGGGCCGCCATACCTCGGCTGATTGGAGGGCCCGCGGTGCTGCTGCTGCCCGCCCTTTACCACTGGTCGCCCGTTGACCGGTTCGAGCAGATCCGCCGGGAGGGTTTGCGGCCGCACGCCCAGCCGGCGGTCGCGTCGATCAGCCTGTGCTACGTGTGCCTGTCCCCCACACCGTCGGCGGCGTGGGGGCTGTCCGGGGACATGCCGTACATGAGCGAGGTCGACGAGTGGGACCTGTGGCAGGTACGGCTGGCCAAGGGCGACGAGGTGCACATACGGCCCAACTTCGGGCCAGAGATCGAAGAGATCAAGGTCCACGGGCCGATCCCCCCGGATCGGGTCTGGTGGGTGGCGCGGCGCGGGTCGACGCCGGCGACGGTCTGCCTCGAGGTACCCAAGCCGGCGGCGAAGAAGGCCGGGAAGAAGGCCACCATCAAGAAGGTCGACGACCGTGCGTAGCTCAGCCGCGGTGGCCGACGAAACCGCCAAGGCCGTCCTCACCGCCCACCAGCGCCGCGACTTCGGGAGCTGTCTGTGCGGCTGGGACGAGCTGGGCAAGTCCCATCCCGGGCACCAGGTCGCCATGCTCCGCGAAGCTGGCCTACTCAAGGACCAGCTCGTGCACCCTTAGCCAGAGCGGTGGCGGGCCGACCAGGGGTGGACCAGGAGCTCCACGTCGGCGGGCAGAGCCGGGATTCCCCTGGTCGCGGCCCGGTAGTCCTCACACGCCCAGTCGCTCTTGCAGGCGTCGCAGGTGACGTGGCAGACACCGTCGCGGCACTTCATCCACGGCCCTGGGTGGCCGCTGCACCTTGGGGTGTGCCGTTCGATGATGTCGCGGGCGCCGGCGTACGCCGCGGCGGCGGCGTTGCGCAGCTCGGCGACCAGGCGGGCGTCAGCACCACGCGCCTCGCGGCCGACGCTGCCGAACACCGCCAGGGCCCGGGCCGGGTCCTCGCCGACGGCGGACACCCCGACGATCGGCATCTTCCCGCGTTGCGCGGCCGCGAACCACGGCCCGGACGTCGCCTCCCGCTCAGTCTTCTCCGCCCTGGCCAACGCGGTCAGGACGGCGTCGTGCAACCTGGACGCTTGATCCATTTCGCGACCGTACCGGCGGACACAGCAAGGAGATGATCGACGTGCCGATCGGCTTCTACAGCTACCTGAACGAGTGGCCGAGCGGAAAACACCGTAAGCCCCGGGTTGGGCGGCCGCCCCGCGACCGGAAGAAGATCGGGGCGGCGCGCAAGGCCGCACGGCGGAACCGGTGAGTGGGGGCCGGCGACCCGGGCGAATCGAAAGGGTGGCGCCCAACTGGCCCTGCCCAACCATCCCACCCACTAAGTGGGGCGGGCGGGCTGACGCCTTCAACCGGGTTCTGTTCCTGGCCATGCGGACCGGCCCCCGCCGGCCACGATAGTCGAGGGGGTGCCGGTGACCACGCCCGTACAGGCCCCTCCCCCGCAGCAGATGACGGCGGCGCAGCTGGCCGCGCTGCTCGCGCTCGTGCAGGCGCAGGCGGCGACCCGCCAGCAACTCACCCAGGCGGCGATCGCCGCGGCGCTGGCGCCGCTGACCGCGTTCACCGCGTGGTGGGACAGCGCGGCGGTGGACCGGCTCATCGACCAGATCCTGCGGGTCGTGCAGCCGATCCAACGGCAGGCCGCGACGCTCACCGACGCCTACGTCACCCGGGCCTCGACGATCATTTCCGGCCGGACGCAGCGCCCGGCCGGCGTCGTCGACATCACCCGGCTGCGGCGGGCGATGACCGAGCAGGTCGCCGACGAGATCCTGGCCGGGGTGCGCCGTTCGGTGCGGGTGGAGCTCGGCCAGCTCGCCGAGCAGCCCAGCAGCCGAGTGGAGCCGACCCCCGGGTGGGGGCTCGAGCACGACCGGGACGCGCAGGACCCCGCCGACGCGTACGGGCGGATCGCGGACGGGTTCCGGTACGCGACCACGGTGCTCGGCGACTCACCGGACCAGGCCCAGGCGAAGGCGCGGGTGCGGATCGCGAACGTCGCCGAGACCGACGTGACGTTGGCGGTCAGGGAGCAGTACCGCAAGAACCTCGGCGCGCAGGGCGCGACGGCGTGGCGGCGGATCCTGCATCCGGAGCTATCGCGGACGGGCCCGTGCGGGCTGTGTGTGGTGGCGGCGGACCGCATCTACTCCACCGAGGACCTGCTCCCACTCCACAACAGGTGTGTCTGTGAGGTTTTGCCCGTCTATGGGCGGGTCGACCCGGGGATCCACCTCAACGGCGACGACCTGGCCGCGTTGTACGCCGCGGCGGGCGGGAACACCCGCGAGAAACTGCGCCGGATCTCGGTGGTGATGACCGAGCACGGCGAGCTCGGCCCGATCCTGGTCGACGGCGCCCAGCACTACCGGTCGCCGGAGGATGTCGCCCGCACGTACGCGTCCTCCCGGCGGGTGCGCGAGCAGGCCATCCTCGACGCGTTGCTGCCCCGCTACGAGGCCACCCGGTACCGGGTGGAGCGCGGCGACCCGCTGGAAAAAACGCTGCGTTGGCAGACCGACCGTATTGAAGAGTTGCGGCGGTCACTGTCAAGCTGAAGGTCCCTACCGGGGCCGGTCCGGAGGCAGGCAAAAGACCGGCCCCGGGTTTCAGCTGAGAATCAAGGCGGCCGCCCAGCGGGCCACGAACGCGCAGATCGCGGAGAACAGCTCGTCGCGGAGCGCGCAGGCCAACGCGTCACGGAGCCGCCATGGGCCCTGACCAGGCAATGAACCGGCGCCGTTCATTGCCTGAGGCGTATTAAACACCTCGCGCCGCCGGGCGTTGAATCGCTGAGTGTTCCGCATGGACTCAGCGTCGCTCCCGCAACGCGTCCCACAGCCCGATCTGGTCTGTCCGCGGATGTCCGCGCGCTCTCACAAAAGCTCCGGGGCCCCCTTCACGCTGGTCGCTGGTGACGCCAGCGTGTGGGGGCCCCGGGTCCTATCCCATCGCATGAAGGAGCCCACCCGCTCATGAACGTGACCACGACAGAGGCCGGACCCGAGACGACGCAGGCCCCGCTGAAGCCTGGCGCCGCTGTCATCGAGTGCATCGAACAGCACCCCGGTCCGGACCGCTACGAGTTCGTTGGCACCGGCTCGATCCTCGCCCCCAACCTCGTGCGGATCAACGGTGTCGCCATCTGGTGCACGGACGTCGACCCGGTCGTCGTGCAGTCCGTGCACATCGACGGGACCTGCAAGTCATCGTTCGTGGTGCGGGTGCGGATGTCGGCCCGGCTGGTCAACATCGGGGACATCCCGGTGTCGGTCGGCGGTCCCGGGGCTGAGCCCGGCGACAGGAACCGCGCTGCCATGCTGGAGATTCCACTGTCCGGTGAGCTGCGGGCCGGGCAGCTGCTCGAACCGCCGTACGTGTACCTGAACGGCAACCCGCTGTACATCGGCGGGCCCGTCGAGGTGGAGCGGATCCGTACGCCGTGGGGCGGCGGGATCGGGCACACGGCCACGGTGGTCGTGCCGCTGCTGTGCCGCCGGTTCACCGTCGACGACGAGGTGGTGCCGGAGCGCGACGTGACGTGGCCGAGCCGCCGGATCCTGCTGGATGACGGGCCCGCCGCCGGCGCGGCGGACGCACCGGCGGAATAATATTTCTCGGCCGTCCTAAATGGACGGAAGGAGTCGACATGTTGACGAAGGTCACGGTCGAGATCGTCGACCGAGACGACCCGGACTTCGGTGAGTACGAGTCGAAGACCATCACCGAGCTCGGCTGCGGAGAGCAGGCGGCGAAACAGGCCGCCGTCGCCAGGCAGACAGCTCACGCGGTCCGCGACCTGCTGGCGGGAAACCCAGCCGTGTTCACCGACGGCCGCCAGTTCCGTGTCCGCGTGCACCGCTCGTGCCCGCACCGCCCCGGCGGTTGCCCGGGCGGCACGCCGTCGCCCGCGGCCCTCATGCGGGAGTACACCGCACATCCCGGCTCGCCTGCCGGCAGCAACTAGTCGACCGCTGTAAAGGCGGTTTGGTCACACGTGCCCACGAACGCCGGCGTAGCCGCCCGGAGATCCGAAGCCCACATAGGGGTCGGCGCTAGGCGGTGAGGCCGACCGACGGCTGTGCGCGTGACCTGCCCCCGGACCGTGAAGCCCCCGCTTGTGTTGCGGGGGCTTCTTGCTGTCCGGGTTTCTTCACGCCTCGAGCCCGCAATGGGCGACGGGCACCCACCAACCCGAAATGGGGAAGCAAGTGGAAAAGCCGCAACTCGCCGACGTTGAGCCGCTGCCGGTCCATGCGACCAGGCGGCACCCGCTGACTGGCGAACCGATCCGGGCACTGGGCACGACCCGCAATGGGCGCCTGATGTGGCCGGTGATGGGTGGCAGTCAGCCGCTCGGTGGGCCGGCACCCGGCCCCGTCCAGCAGCAGCCGATGAGCGGCCAGGCCGTCGTTCCTCAGGTTCCGCTGCTGGGCGGCGCGCCGCTGCCGGCCTTCGCCGCCCCGCCGCAGCAGCAGCAGGTGGGCCCGCCGGGCACCTTCCAGCAGCAAGGCGTTCCGGTGCCGGTGTTCGGTCACCAGATCAATGGCCAGCCGGCCCCGCCGCCGCAGCAGATGTACGGCCAGGTGCCGCAGCAGATGTACGGCCAGCAGGTCGGGCAGCCGCAGCAGCCTTACGGGCAGCCGGCGTACGGGCAGCCGCCGTTGGTGTACGGGCAGCCCGGTACGACGTCGTCGTACACGCTGCCGGCCGGCGGGCAGCCGGCGTACGTGCCGGGACCGTTCGGCCAGCCGCCCCAGGCGCCGCCGGCGCCCGGGCAGCAGCCGGTGGCTCCAGTGAATGGTGGCCAGCCGGCGGGCCAGCAGCCCCCGGCCGGCGGGCAGCAGCCCACCGACGGTGCTTGGGACCGGCCGTACCCGCAAGGGGTGCCGCTGGACCAGATGACCGACCCGCAGAAGATCGAGTACTGGAAGTACCACTCGCGGCTGAACGAGAACCGGCTGCGCCAGTACGGCGACTACGAGCAGATCAAGGCCCATCGGGACCAGCTGCAGGCCATGACGGCGACCGAGTGGTCTCGCGCCGTGGAGGCCGCCAAGCAGCAGGGCCGCACGGAGGCGCTGGATCAGGCCTCCTCGCAGATGGTCGCGGTCGCGTTCCAGGGCGCGGCGTCCAACCGGATGTCGCCGGACCAGATCACGGCACAGCTGAACGTGCTGGACCCGAAGCGGTTCGTCCACAACGGCAACGTGGACATCGCGTCGATCCAGGCGTACGTCGACATGATCGCGCCGCCGCGGCAGCCGGGTCTTGTGCCGATCTTGCCGCACCAGCAGCCCTACGGGCAGGCGCTGCCGTTGCAGCACGTCCAGGTGGGGCAGGCGTTGCAGCCGGGCCAGCTCGGATATGGGCAGCAGCCCACGTTCGGTCCGCTCGGCGCGGCGGCCGGCCAGCCCGGCTACGGGCAGGTGCCGCCTCAGTACGCGGGCCAGCAGCAGGTTCCGGGCTACGGCCAAGTCCCTGCCGGGTACGGGCAGGTGCCGCCCGGCCAGCCGGGCTATGCGCAGGTGCCGGCCGGTCAGCCCGGGTACGGGCAGGTCCCGATCCCGGGTGTGCCGCCGGTGTTCCAGCCGGCGGCGCCGGTACCGGTCCCGGTGGTCGGCATGGCTGGGCTGCACGGCCTGCCGACGATCAACGGCCTGCCCGCGGCGAGCGACTTCGGGCAGGGCCCAGCGGTCCTGGGGGCCCCGGCCAACCCGCAGCAGTCCGGCGCGGCGATGGCCGCGGCCCGGCACGGCAAGACGCGGTCGCAGCAGCTCGCGGAGACGCGCGGGGCCTGACGGCCCTCGCGTGGTGGTGCCGGCCCGACCTCCCATCCACATCGAGAGAAGGTAAGGAGCAGTACCCGCTATGGACATTTCTGTCCGCAAGACCAGTCCACTCGTCGTGGAGGACCGGTCGTGGCTGGGGGACGTCGACGGCACGCAGGCGACGCGTCCCATCACCCTGCACACGGCCAGCTTCGTCAAGGCGACCCACTTCCCCGACGGGGTCCTCAAGTCCGGGACGGTGGTGGCGCGGTACGAGTCCGGCGCCAACGTCGGGCTGTGGGCGCCGTACGCGGGCCGTACCTCCGAGGTGCAGTCGGTGACCATCACCGGCGGGCCGACCGGCGGCACGTTCACGCTGACGCTGTCTGGTGAGACGACGGCCGCGATCGCGTTCGACGCGACCGCGGCCACCGTCCGCGCGGCCCTGGAGGCGCTGCCCAGCGTCTCGGCCGGCGACGTCACGGTGACCGGCGCGGCCGGTGGCCCGTACACGGTGACGTTCGGTGGCACGTTCGCCGGCGCGAACGTGCCGGCGATGACCGCGTCGGGCGCTGGCCTGACCGGCGGTAGCACGCCGGGCGTCACCATCGCCACGCCGACCCCGGGTGGCTCGACCGCCACGAACGGGCTGGAGGTCCCCCGGGGCTTCCTGTTCAACAGCATCCAGATGGCGGAGGGCGACGCGAACAAGGGCGCCCCGCTGATGGAGCGCGGCTTCATCCGGCCGGCGTACCTGCCCACCAACCACGGGCTGGACGCGGCGGCGCGGGCGCTGCTGGCCAACCACTTCATCTTCCGGGACTGAGAGGAGTCAACGTCCATGTACATCGATGACTACATCAGCCCCGCGGAGCTGACCTGGTACGCGCGGGAGCTGCCGACGCCGCAGCAGAACATCCTCGAGCGGTTCCTGCCGGACGTGCAGATCAACCACCTCGAGGCGGAGATCGGCGAGGTTCAGAAGACGAACCGCGCGGCACACTTCCGCACATGGGACACGCCGGTGCAAATCGGAAAGCGCGACACATTTGAGACACGTCGCGTCAAGATCCCCCCCCTCGGGCAGACCCTTCCCGTAGGGGAGTACGAGCACCTGCAGCTCGCGCTCGCGCGCACGGGCGGCAACGACCGCGCCGCCATGATCGAGGAGATTTACAAGGATACGGACAACAATGTCCGTTCTATCCACAATCGGATCGAGATCGCGCGCGGCGACGTCCTCATGGACGGCAAATTCACACTCGTCAATGAGGACGGTCTGACGCTGGAGGCCGACTTCGGCCTGCCCGTCGGCAACAGCGTCACCCCGTCCGGCCAGCTGTGGAGCCACGCCGACGCCAAGCCGCTCACCGACATGCGCGCGTGGATGCTCGCGTACGCCCAGCTGAACGGCAGCCGCCCCGGCTACGCGGTGATGGGCGAGGGGATCATCTCGGCGCTGGAGGCCAACGCGGAGGTCCGCCAGGCCGCCTCGTACGGCGGGAACATCCTGCTCCCGTTCGTCACCGACGCCGAACTCGCGGCGATCTGGTCGAAGAACCGGTTCCCCCCGATCGTGCCCTACGACACGGTGATCGACTACAACGGCAGCAACAAGCGGGTGCTGGACGAGAACAAGATCCTGTTCCTGCCGGCCAACCCCCGTGACCTGGGCTTCACCGCCTGGGGCATCACGGCTGAGGCGTTGGCCCTGATGGGCTCCAACAACCCGCAGATCACCTTCCAGCAGGCGCCCGGGATCGTGGCCGTGACCACGCGCCTGGGCAACCCGCCCCGCGTGTGGACCCAGGCCGGCGCGACGGCGATGCCGATGATCACCGACATTCGCAAGCTCATGGTGGCCGAGGTCCTGGCGGACGCCTGAGCCGGACCCAGCCACCTGAACAGCGAGAACGAGGAGGAGATCGATGGGCGGCACACTCGCGCGCACCATCTACCACGCCGGCCGCAAGTACCTGGCCGGCACGACGTCCGAGGAGATCGGCGCCGTCGCCGCGGAGTTCGGCGACCACGTCTGGGAGGGCGGCCGCAAGCCGGACGACCTGCCCACGCCGGAGGACATCGAGCAGGGCCCCGCGGGGGGCGTGCTGGCGGGCTCACCGCCGGTGCCCTCGCCGACTGCGCTGCCCTCGCCGGCCGGGGCGCAGACCCTCGCCGGGGCCGCCGGAGCACCCGCGCCAGTGGTCGACGGCGGCACCGACGATCCAGCCAAGAAGGCGCCGCCGGCCAAGAAGGCCGCGCCGCCGGCGAAGTAGCACCGCATACGGATGTGATGTGCGCGGGCCCGGATCGGCCCGCGCACATCCATGTCTTCGCCCCACGCCGAAGAAGAGAAGGAAAGCCATGGGTGTGTTCGTACTCGCCAACGAGTGCCGCTGGTATTGCCCCAACTGCCCTCAGACCGCCGTAACCCATGACGCCGAGCCACACACCCGATTCCACACCTGCGGCGGGTTGCGTGGTCTGACCGCGCCGATGGTGCGGGCCGGTGTGCGCTGCAAGGTCGAGGCGATGGATCGGCAGGACTACGTCGGTAAGGACCTGGTCCAGACCGACGCCTACGGCCGGCCGGTCATGTCCGTGGTGACCACCCGCGATGACGGCACCGACTGCGCGGTCTACGCCCCTACGGCGACACTGTCGCTACGGGATCTGTAAAACGCGGCCAGCCCACGAATTCCACGGCCACCGGAAAGCACACGTGGGCGGTGTCCCCCGATGAAAGACCGCGCAGCTTCATCATGTCTTCGGCCGCCAGGTTCCACGGCGCGGTACCGACCAGTGCTCCGTCGCGATCGTGGATCCGCACCTCGCTCGCGGCCGGGAATTCGACCGGTGCGGCGAGCGGCCCCAACCAGAAGTTGATTAGTCCCTGCGCCAGGGTGATCCGCCCAATCGGGTAGATCCGCTCGTCAATTACCAACGTTCCGACTGACACCCGTCAAGCCTACAAACCCGCGCGGGCGGGCGGACTTTTGGGGGTACCGATGGATACAAGGATCGTGACCGGCGGGCCTATGTCGCCGGATCAGGAACAGGAACACCGGCAGCGGCAGCTCGAAACATATGTGGCCGAGGCGGACCAGGCCGTCCAGGTCATCCGGGAAAAGCTCGCCGGAATGCAGCAGGCCCTCGAGGCGGCCGAGACCGAGGCGCAGCGGCTACGCGCCGAGCTCGACCTGGTCCGCTCCGAACAGAAGGGCGGTCAGTGACATGGCGTGGAGCGACAGCAGGATCTTCCGGGAATGGGCCGTCGGGCCGATGATGCAGGCGGCCGGCACCTCATACACCGGCCTCGACAGCGACACCGCTTCGGTGGCGCTGTTCAACAACAGCGTGACACCGGACCGGGACGCCGCGGTCGCGAACACCGGGTTCAACACCGGCACCTGGGTCACCGCCAACGAGGTGACCGACGCAACGAACTGGGTCTCCGGCGGCCGGAACCTGGCATCGAAGACATTCACCACTCCCGCGACGGGTGTGGCGATGTTCGACGCCGCGGACCTGGCCGGCGGCGGCAACGTCACCCTCGCCGACGTGCACGGGTGCCTGGTGTACGACAACTCGATCACCGGCGGCACCGTGGCCGACCAGGGCGTCTGCTACAACTACTTCGGCGGTGCGCAGGCTGTCACCGCTGGCCAGTTCACGATCGTCTGGTCGGTGAACGGGATCAAGCGCATCACGGTGTGATGCCGCCATGCCTATCGCGATCGGGTACACAAGGCATTTCAACCCGGTGCTGGCCGTCAACCCGGCAGCTGGTCTGGCCACCGGTGTCGGCGCCGCTTACGGGGCATCGGCCGGCGACGGGGGGTGGCCCACCCCGACCACCGTCGGTGTTCCGTCCGGCGCCGAGCTGACCGACTGGACGGGCGACACCGAGATCGGCCCCGGCACGTACGAGGGCATCCGCTTCCCTTTGCGGATGGGCATCTCGGCCGCGGCGACCACGTCAAGCTTCCCGACGTTCTCGTTCTGTCACTTCGAGCAGGGGTTGAACAATTTCGCGTCCGGCGGCGGCCGGCGTTTCTACGTCGCCGACTGCACGTTTGGCATGGATGACTCCTGCTGGCCTGATTTTGTGTTGGGCTGCCAGGACTTCGACGCGGTTCGTTGCGCTGTTTACGGCTCGGACGGCGTGCGGTGGTCGCAGCACAACTGGGATGAGGGGCACCGATACAGCCTGACGGATTGTTTCATCCGTAGCTGCGCGGTGTTCCCCGCACACGGCGACGGCCTCCAGGCGGACGGATCTGACGGCCCACTGGACCTTTTCCATTGCACCGTTGACATGCGGGGCACCAACAGCACCGCGTGCGTGTTTTGGGGCGACTTCGCCACCATTCCGGACGGCCACGACGGCGCCATCCTTGATGGTTGCCTGTTCGTCGGCGAGGAGTACTTTGGCACCAAGATGAGCCAGGGTGTCCGGCACCAGATCCGCGACTGCGTCTACGTCGGCTGGGATGTCGGCGGCGAAAACGACGCCGCCTTCAACGCCAACATCTCCGTCTTCGAAAACAACCGGGTCGGGACGATAACCGGCGACTACGAGGTGACGGTCGGCGACCTGTTGGCCGCGTAGGGAGGGGTGCAGGTATGCCGGTCGCGATTCATTACAGCCGCCACTTCAACCCCGTCCTGGCCGGTGCCCCCGCCGCCGCGTTCACCCTGGGCACTCAGGTCGGCGTCCCCACCGGTACGTCGCTGACACCGACCGAGGATCTACCGTCCCCCGACGCTACCGAGACGATCACTCTCACCCATCCGGTCACCGGCGCCACCCGCGACGTCGAGGTGCTGGTGTGGCAGGACCGATTGTGGACGGACCGGCTCAGCCTGTCGCCCGGCGTTGGGGAGACGTACCTGTTCCGCCGCTGCGAATGGGATGTGACCGGCGGCGGCGGCAACTTCTTCGCCGTCGACGTCGACCCGACCAACGGGGCCGAAGACCAGATGGAGCCGCTGGTCATCATGCGGGACTGCACCTTGCTGGGTACGTTGACCGACCGGGTCCTGCACGCCAGTCACATGTGGCTGGAACGCACACATGTGGAGGGCACCGACGACGCCTGGTACGGCATGTCCCACTCGGTGGCGGCGGTGTGCAACTTCATCGCGCGGGCGGGCGCGGAGGGCTCACACTGCGACGCTGTGCAGTCGGTCGCCGGTGGAAACTTCACCCTGTGGCGGCCGTGGATGGAGGCCGAGGAAGCCTTCCCCGAGGCGGCGGAGGCGACCAGCAACGCGGCACTACGCATCGGGACCGACGTCGCTGCGATCGATGGCGTGACGGTCCGGTACGCGGGCCTGTCCGGTGGCGGGTACTCGCTGCAGGTGCGAGGCGACCCGCCACTCCTGGTCTCCAATGTGGACGTTCAGGGGTGTCGGTGGCTGGATGACGCACGCTTCGGCCCGGTCGACTTCGGTGAGCCCGGTGAGGTCACCGACGTGACCTGGAGCGACAACGCGTACGTGCTCGGCGGCGACACCATCACATCGCCGGTCTGACCTTCCCCTGTCGGGCACAGCCGGGATGGGGGTGATCCGCCGTGGCCGTCCGTCACCTTGACGGGACCAACGACCGAATCCTCTGCAACCTCGGCTCAGGCGCGGTCGGTGCGATGACCTACGCGGCGTTCATCAAACGCGGCGCTGACAACGCGTGGCACCACGTCATGGGCCTGCACACGACCGCTGGCGCGCAGAACGTTACGGCTCTTGAGATCAGTGGTGGCAACAACCGCCTGAACTACAACGTGGACTCCGGCAGCGGCGGAGTGGAATCGCCGATCACGGTCACCGTCTCCGACGGTTGGGTGGTCGTAGCTGTCACCAAGGCCACTGGAACCGCCACACCACGGTTCCACAAGGTTGTTCCCGGCGGGTCGGCGGAGCACGAGGACGCCTTCGGCACGGCCGTCAACGCCGCCCGTACCCCGGCCTGCTGGAGCATCGGCGAGTGGGAGGGCACCGACGACTTCAACGGGCGGATCGCGGTCGTCGCGGCGTGGAACTCGGTGCTTACCAACGGACAGATCGAGGCGCTAGCCGGATCCGAACAAGCCTGGATTGACGCCGACCCGGACACGCTGCTGCTGCTCGACCAGGCGTCAACCGCGACGCCCGTCGTGGACCTGACCGGCGGCGGCGCCGACGAAACCGCGCTCACCGGCACGTCGGTGATCGACGGCGACGACCCGCCCGGCTTCGGCAGCGCGCCCATCCGCCTCGCCGTCGAGACGAGCCCGTGGGTGAATAGCGCGGTATTCACGCACACGCTGGACGCGGTCGCCCGGGTCGATGACGTGCTCTACGTGGCCCACTACACGCAGGGCAGCGGCGGCGCCAACATGCTCGAACCGACGAGCCCCGCCGGCACCTGGAACCTGCTGGGGACCGCCAGCGAAGTGGGTTGGGCACCCGCCATCAAGCTCTGGTCGATCAAGCTGACCAGCGGCAACATCGACGGCGGGCACCCCACGATCACGATCCCGCAGAACGGCGCGAGCTCCCACCGGGCCGACATCCTGCTGGCCCGAAACGCCTCGGAAACCCCCGAGGACGTCCAGGTCTCGACCGGGGACAGCACATCCGGGCATGTCACGCCGGCCGCCGATGCGGACACCGTCGGCGCGATCGTGTGGCGTCAGGTGGTCACCCGCGGCGGCGACACCGGCACCTACGACTGGCCCACTTCGGCGGAGAAGACCGACTCGGCCACCGGCTCCGGATCCGGCGGCGGTGTCGCCTCCTCGGCCACCAGGACCAGCTCCGCGACCGGGTCGCAAGGCACCGAGACCGTCACCGGATCCGCTGTCACCGCGTGGGGCGAGAACGCGGCCGCCACCCTCACCATCGGCTCGGCGACTGCGGACACCCAGGCGGCGGCCGGGAACGCGGCGGCCACGGGCACCGCGTACCAGGCGACCGTCTCCACCAACCAGATCCACAAGGCCGGCGACCGGGGCTCCGCGCAGAACCTGACCTCCGAGACGTCCACGCTGGTCGACCTGCCGTCCGGGTCGCAGATCGCCGTCGGGTCGTTCCTGGTCGCCCGGGTCGCGGCCGACAACGCCGGCACCAACGGCGCCGCCGTCACGCTCACGGTCACCGACCCGCGGTCACACACGTGGACGATCCTCGGGCCGGCCAACGCCGACCCTGGGGCGGCCAACGCCGGCGCCACCTGCTGGATCGCCTACACCCAGGTCGTCACCGCCTACTCCGACGGCGACGACCTGACCGTCGGGTACAGCGGTGTGAGCGTGCCCGCGAAAGCGATCGTGGTCGAGGAGTGGCGCAACATCGGCGGCGTCGCCGTGGCGGCGACCACGGCCACCGGCGCGTCCGGCACACCGTCGATCTCCCGAACCCCCACCGCCGCCCTGCAGCTGCTGTACACGGCGATGGCGGTGGAGGGCCCGGCCGGCGACACGTACACGCAGGACTCCGACACCACCGACGGGTCGTGGGCGACGAACACGAGCCTGTCCACGGCGTCGGGTACGGCCGCGTCGAACCAGACGATCCGCGGCGCCTACAAGATCGTGTCCGGGACCGGGGCGCAGACGTGGAATCCGACGATCACGTCCCGGGACTGGGCGGCGGTCGCGGTCGTCTTCGCGCTGGCTGTTCATGCGCCGGCTGGTGCGGCGGCCGGGTCCGGTACCGCGTATGACGCGACCGTGTCCACCGCCGGGGGTGTCAGCCCGAACGCCGGCACGGCCACCGGCACAGGTGTGGCGCATGGCGCGGCAGCGTCGGTGGCGGCCAACGCTGGTCACGCGGCCGGAACCGGTGTCGCGCACGCGGCGTCGACGTCGGTGGCGGCCGGCGCCGGCGCCGCCTCCGCTACCGGGGTGGCGCACTTCGAGCCGGGGACCAGCATCAGCGTCACCCTGATCGCGGACAGCCCGGTCGAGGCGACCGGCACCGCCTACGACGCCACCGTGAGCACCGCCGTGGACGTCGAGACGAACGCCGGTGCGGCCACCGCGGCGGGTGTCGCGCATGGGCCGTCGACGTCGGTCGCGGCCGGCGCCGGCACGGTCACCGGCACAGGTGTGGCGCATGGCGCGGCAGCGTCGGTGGCGGCCAACGCTGGTCACGCGGCCGGAACCGGTGTCGCGCACGCGGCGTCGACGCCGGTCGCGACCGGCGCCAGCACGGCCACCGGCACAGGTGTGGCGCATGGCGCGGCAGCGTCGGTCTCGGCAGGCCCCGGTACAGCCACTGCGGCGGGTGTCGCGCATGGGCCGTCGACGTCGGTCGCGACCAACACTGGTGCGGCCACCGGCACCGGGGTGGCGCACTTCGAGCCGGGCACCAGCATCAGCCTCACCCTGATCGCGGACAGCCCGGTCGAGGCGACCGGCACCGCCTACGACGCCACCGTGAGCTCGAGCGCGGTCGTTCACGCCGATGCCGGGCACGCGACCGGAACCGGTGTCGCCCACGCGGCGTCGACGTCGGTCGCGGCGACCGCTGGGTTTGCCGCCGGCTCCGGCGCCGCGCAGGACGCCACGGCGACGTCGGCGCCAACCGTCGGTGCGGCCGCCGAGCCAGCCGGCGCGGTCGGGGCGGCGCACGGGGCGACCGTCCACGCCGCGGTGGGTGCCGGGCCCGCCGGGGCGACCGGCGCCGCGTACGGGGCCACCGTGTCGGCGGGCGCGGTAGTTGAGGTAGAGGCACAGCACGCCGGTGCGGTCGGGACCTCCGGACCGGCCACGGTCGCGGTCGCGGTCCTCGCCGGGGTCGCGGCCGGGACGGGCGCCGCGGCGGCGCCGGCACAGCGGGGCGCGGTCCGCGCCTACCCGCACCGCATCACCAACACCACCGAGGTGGCCGCCGTGAGGAGGACCGTATGAGCGGGGTCGTCGACGTCGGTGAGGCCTTGGAGCTGACCTTTGAGGCCTCACCCAGCGCGCTGGTGACCGCCAGCTGGCTGGACCCGGACCAGATGCCGGTCATCGACGCCGAGGAGGTGGTGGAGAACCCGGCGGCCAGCGGGAAGTACCCCAAGACGTTCGTGCCGACCGTCGCCGGTGTGTGGACGGCCATGTTCCTGGGGCCCGGCCAGCCGCAAACGTACTGGATCCGGGCCCGGGCGTTGCTCGGGCCGCTGCCGTTCGCGGTGGTCGGCGACGTCCGGGACCAGTTTGGGTCGATGACCACCGCGCAGGAGGGCCTGGCGGGGCACCTGGTGCGGGCGGCGTCGGCGCTGCTGCGCCATCAGGTGCCCGAGCTGCAGGCGAACGTCACGGCCGGGAAGGTCGACGCGGAGGTCGCCGCGCTCGCCGCGACCAACATGGTCCTGCGTGTGATGCGTAACCCGCAGGGGTTGCGGGCCGAGACCACGGGCCCGTTCTCGCGCACGTACGACACGACGGCGGCGGCCGGGTTGCTGGTCGTCACCAAGGATGAGCTCGCCGCGGTCACCCCGGTCGAGGAACCAGCACCGTTGCCCGACGGGTTGGGTGGGCTGGGTATCGGCACGATCCGGGTCGTGCCGGGCATGGCGCCGCCGGTGGACCGGGCGTTCTGGATCGGTGGTCCGCGTGGCGGTTACTGAGACGGTGACTGTGCTGCGCCGACCACTGAGGGACAACTTCGGGAACCGGCCGGCCGGGTCGACCCCGCAGTGGGATGTGCCCGGCTGCCAGTTCGCGCCCGGGCCATCGCAGGAGATGGGCGCCGGCGGCGGCCAGGTGGACAGCGACGGAACGATCTACGGCCCGCCGGTCACGGACATCAACGCGATCGTCCCGGACGGCATCAAGGCGACCGACGAGATCCGGGTCCGTGGCGTCGACTACCAGGTCGTCGGCGAGGTCCGGGACTGGGGTGCGTCCGGGTCGGTGATCGTCCTCAAGCGCGTCGTCGGCTGAGCCGCCCCTGACCGTTGGCCCGTCGATGGAGGTGGTCGCCGTGGCGAAGCGAAAGTCGAAGCGGATCTACTTCGGACCGACGGATCTGCGTAACCGGCGGGTGACGGCGTACAGCTCCCCCAGGCTGATCGTCGAGTTTGAGATGAACCGGCGCGGTATCGCGCGGATCGCGGTCTCGCAGCCGCTGCGGGACGCCACCCGGTCGCTGGTGGTGAACCATGCGATGCCGTACGCGATCTCGATCTCGCCGCACGGCGACACGTTGGAGTACGTGTCGAGCTGGCGGCCGGCCGAGGGGTTCACGGTGATCGCGGGGATGCGCCGCGCGTCCTGCAAGTTGATCAACGTGTCGGGTCACGCGGCGGCGGTCGAGTGGATTAGCCCGCGTGGCTTCGGGCGCGGCTACGCCGTGTTGGGTCGCACGTTGGCGCACTTGAACTCGACGTCGCCGATCGCGTTGGCCCGCGCCGCGCGGGCCGCGAGTCGTAAGCCGTGGAACCCGGATCTGCACTACCGCGGGGCCGCCGGTCGGTTCGCTAAGCGGCCAAGCCCGTAGGTAGACCCCGGGCCGCCCCCAGCGCCCGGGCCGGCCGTCTTACCGCATCCGCGGCGGGGGCCTCAGCGCCGCTGAGGCTGGCACGCCGATCGTAATCCGGCCGGTGAGGGGGTGGCGATTGAGCAGCCCTGTGGAGCGTGATTTCCCGAACATGGAGCGGCTGCTGTCGGCCGTGTTCGCGGCGCAGTTGGGTGGCCTCGAGCACGTCGGTAACCAGACGCCGCCGGACTTGGAGGCGGTGCTGCCGTTCGCCCGGACCGTGCGGACCGGGGGGCCGCGTACGGCCACGATGGACTTCCCGACCGTCGAGGTTGATGTGTTCGCCGTCGACGAGGCGGCCTGTTCGCCGCTGGCTTCGAGGCTGGCGAACCTGTTGCTGGCCAAGCCGCCGCCGCATCCGTCGATCGACCTGGTGATTTGTGACCCGTCGTTTCGTGAGCTGCCGTGGGGCGCCAACGAGAACGTGTACCGGCTGGGCGCGACCTTCTACATCGAGACCCGCATGGTCCGGGTCGTGCCGCTGCCTTGAGATTTCCCCGGGCTGGTGCCCGGTGGAGGCCCACCCGCCTTTCACCCCGCCCCGCCTGTCGGGGCAACACCCTGCCTCGACCTGAAAGGGGACGAGTCAATGGCATTGTTCGATGACCTAGCCGTCAAGAAGAACGAGCTGATCCGGCGGGCCAAGACCGGGTCGGTGTTCGTAGCGGCCATGTCGGTGGCGATTCCGGCCGCGTGGACGTCCGGCGCCAGCGGCGACCTGATCGCCCTGGATCCGGAGGACTGGACCGACCTGGGGTGGACGAACACCGACGGTGTCGAGTTCCCCCGGGAGACGGAGTCGGTCGACATGAACAGCTTCGGGTCGTCTGAGCCGACCCGAAGCGACGTGACGCGTGACGAGATCTCGATGAACGTCACCGCCCAAGAGACGAAGTTGATCACGATCGGCATCACTACAGGTGCCGATACGGCCGCTATCGAGGCGGCGGCGGTCACCGGCGAAGTGAAGATCAACAAGCCGGCGAAGCCGCGCCTGCGGTTCTACCGCACGCTGGGGCTGTTCCTCGACCACGACGACAACGGCGACGAAATCTACTTCGGCCGATTCATGCCGCGCGCCCAGGTCAACGACTTCGGAAGCCAGACGTACAGCGACGACGAGACCGGAATCTCGTACCCCATGACATTCCGGGGCAAAGAGGACAGCACGGCCGGGTACGCGCACCAATGGTGGTGGGGCGGAAAAGGCTGGCTGGCCCTGCTCTCCGACATGGGCATCCCGCAGGCCACCTGATCTCGTCGCCTTCGTGAACCGGACCGGGGCGACGTCCGGGTGGGCGCGTCGCCCCGGTCCTCAACAACCTCAAGCCCCACCACCGCCCAAGAGAGGCACGCCCGATGGCCGAGAGCGCCGAGAGCGGCAGCGAGCCGCGGACCTTCGTCAAGAAGGTCGGCGACCAGACCCTGACCCGCCGGGTCACCACCCCCCTCAGCGAGGTGGCGGCCCGCTACGACGGCTACAAGCCCGCCGACGAAACCGACGACCAGGAACCCGCCGCCGCCGGCGGCGAGCGGGAGGTCACGGCCGGCACCGCACAGCCGCCACCCAGCCCACCAACCCCGCCGCCGGCGCCCCGGCCCGGGCCGGCCACCCGACCCACCCCGCCAGGAAACTCGCCGAGCTGACCCGCGAACGACCAGTACCTACTCAACCCGAACAGGAGCCCACCCGCTCATGACCAGTCCAGACACCCAGCCCGCCACCACGACCGATCCCGACACCCCGCCGCCCGGGGCCCTCCTCGAGGAGCTCGAAGACGACGGCGAGTACAAGCCGCCGTTCCTGCGGATCACGGCCTCCTACCCGGTGGTTTCCGGCAGCCCCGAGCACGTCACGGTCGAGATGAACCTCGACGACGGCCCCCTTGGTGAGGAGGACCAGCCCGTCGGGGACGGCAGTGGGGGCGTCAAGTCCTGGTTCACCGACTTCTGTACCAACATCGTCCGCGAGTTGCGCAGCGGTCGGCCGGCGATCGTCGTGGCCATGAACAACACCGGGGTCACACCCGCCCATGTGAGGTCGCTGCTGGAGGAACGGCTGGCGCAGGCGTGCGACCAGCCCGCCGAGCAGACAGCCGTGGAGGACCCGCGTGCCACCAACGGCGAGCCGGCGCCGACCGACGAGCACGACTCCACTGTGAAGGACGGCCAGTGATGGCGGGACCGACCCCAGCGAAGCGGGCCACCGCCCGCAAGACGCCAGCACGCAAAGCCGCCCCAGCGGGCCCGAAGGTCACACTCAACCTCGACACCCTCGACAAGGCCAAAGCGTTCCCGGATCTGAAGCTCCCGCGGGTGCCGTTCACCTTCCTGCAGCAGGGAGTCGAGTACGAGCTCGGCGACCCCCGCGACAGCGACTGGAAAATGTCGCTGCAGCTGTCCGGCAACCCGTTCCTGCTGATGCGCCACTCGCTGAAGGACGCCGACGAGCCGGTCGACGACCCGACCGAGGACGAGCTCATGGCGTGCCGGGAACGGCACGGGCTGCCGATGCAGCCGCCCGAGCCGGGCTCCGAGCAGGCCAAGCAGGAGGCCGAAGACTGGCCCGACGGGGTGACGGTGGCGCTGATCGACCGGTTCACCGCCTCCTACCTGCCGGGCTGGAAACTCGACGCCCTGTTCAAGAACTGGTACGCCCACTACCAGATCGACCTGACCAAGGGCATCCTGCGCGCGCTGCTCGGCAAGTCCGAGTAGCGCGGCCAGGACCCTGTAATGGCCGAGCGACCCGCCACCGAGCTGGACGATCTGGACGGCGAGTGCCCTGATGGCCCGTTCGCCGTCCAGATCGCCGGCCGCGTGGTGGTGTTCCGCCCGGCCGCCGGGCCCGGGTGGCGCGACCTGATGGAGGCGCTGGCGTGGCCGCCCGCGTTCATGGAGCTGTACGGGCCGGACGACCCGGACCACGCCGACGCGGTGTGGACGCTGCCGGTCTGGCAGATGCGGGCGCTGCTGCGCGGCTGGCGGGTCCACCACGGCCTGTCCGTGTCCGACGCCGATCACCTGCGCCTGATCGGGACGCTCGCCAAGCCGGCCATGCGGGCGGCCGCCGAACGGGACCTGCGGGAGATCCACGGCCTGGACCTGACGCGGGAGTGGCGGCAACGGCGGTGGCGGCGGCTGCTGAACCTGCTCGACGGGGTGCGCCGCGACTCGTACCTGTCCGAGGCGATCTCGCTGGATGAGGAGTGGGCCGAGGAGACCCTGAAGCGGGAGGACGCCAAGAAAGAAGAGGACCGACGGCCCCGGCGCCGGCTGTCAGAGTTCAGTGTCGAGGCCGAGCTGCTCAGCCATGTCGTCGACCGGGTCGGCGAGCTGATCCAGACCGTCGCGGCGACGCGCGGCGCTAAACCGCGCCGGGTCGAACCGATGCCCCGGCCGGAAAGCGTGGTGCACCGGATGCGGCACCGGCGCGCGCACCGCCAGCACAAGTTCACCGTGGCGCGCGCGTTCGGGTGGGTCGATGCCAAGGGGCAGCCGACCAGTCGCAGTCCCACGGGCGGGACCACGCCACCTACCACCTGATCCTTCGAAGGAGGTAGGTGGCGTGGGGACCAAGACGTTCAGTGCAGGCACGGCATTCCTGACCGTGGTCCCAAGCTTCCTCGACGTCGAGGAGGCGTTCAAGAAGCAGGTCCGCGACATGGCGGCCGCCGCGGACCGGGACCTGGCCGCCGGCATGGCCCGTGGGCTCAAGGAGGCGAACCGGCAGGCGAAGGGCGCCGGCGCCAAGGCCGGCAGCCAGTTCGCCGGCGCCTACGAGTCCGAGGCCAAGAAGACGCTGGTCAAGGCGTACCGGTCGCTGCCGGAGCCGCAGCCCGGCGTGAACCTGCGCAAGTGGGACAAGGCGCTGGCCGCTGTTCGCGGCGAGATGAAGGAACTGTCCGAGCAGCAAATCGGCATCGACATCAACCAGCGGGACTTCGACACCGCGGTCGACCAGATGGCCAAGAAGCTCGAGGAACTGCGGGGATCCGCGCCGACCGACCGGGGCTGGTTCAACGCCAACCAGGCGGCCCAGGCGCTCGGCGAGCTCCAACGGTTCACCGACGAGGTCAAACGCCGGACCGGTGAGGCCGGCGAGCAGTCCGGATCCGCGTTCCACCAGGGCATGGCCAAGGCGCTACGCGCCGGCCTGTCCGGGCTGCCGCCGATCAAGCTGACCGCCGACTCCTCCGACGCCGAACGGGCACTCGAAGGCCTGCGGCAGCGGATGCTCACCCTGCAGTCCAAGCAGATCGGTGTGGACATCGACGCGGCCGCCGCCTACGCGGAGCTGCGGGCAATCTACCTGGAGTTGCAGCGCCTCGACCGAACCAAGGTGCGGGTGGACATCCGCACCAACGCGCACGAGGCCGCCGCTGGGATGACCCAGTTCATCTCGGCGGCGGAGCAGGCCGGCCGGTCTACCGAAGGCATCGGGCATCGGGCCCAGTTCAGCATGTCGCGGCTGGAGTACCTAATCGCGCTGGGCGTCTCGGTCGGTACCGCGATCGTGCCGGCCGCCGCCGCGGCGGCGGGGGCGATCGGGTTCATCGGCACCGCGGCGATCGGGGCAATCGCCGGTCTCGGTGTTCTCGCGCTCGGTACCAGCGGTGTCGCTGACGCGGTCAAGGCGCTCAACGGATACCAGCAGGACCAGCTGAAGTCGACCAACAGCCTGAACCAGGCGCAACGACGGATGGCCGGGGCGGCGGACCAGATCCGGATGGCGGAGCTGTCGCTGGCCAACACACGGCGCAACATCGCCGAGCAGGCCGAGGACGCGGCGCGGCGGGTCGCCGACGCCGAGCGCGGGGTGACTGACGCGCGGCGGGAGGGACGCCAGCAGCTGGTCGAGGCGGGCCGCGCCGTCCGGGAGGCGCAGCGCGCGGTCACCGAGGCCGAGGGTGACGCCCTCGACGTGCGTGAGGCGCTGAACGACGCGATCCGCGAGGCCACCCGTGACATGGCTGAGCTGGACACGGCGCTCAAGCGCAACAGCCACGAGCAGGAGCAGGCCGTCACGGCGCAGATGGCCGCGCTGGAGGACCTCAACCGGCTCAAGGCCAACCCGCGCGCGACGGAGATCGAACTGCGCCGTGCGAAGGAGTCGTACGACGAGCAGACGATCCGGCTGGAGGAGTTGCGTAACAAGCAGCGGGAGCTGGCCGATGACAAGGCCCGCGCGGACAAGCTCGGGGTGGAAGGCGACCGGCGGGTCATCCAGGCCCGGGAGCGGGTCGCGGACGCGGACGAGCGGGTGGCCCGGGCGCGGGAACGGCTGGACCGCGAGGTCGAGCAACGGCGTGAGGCCGAGTATCAGGCGTCACGGCGGATCGCGGACGCGCAGCGGCAGTTGGCCGACGCGCAGCGTGCGCAGACCCGGCAGCAGCTCGACGCGCAGTTCCAGCTGGCGCAGGCGACCCACTCGCTGGAGTCCGCCAAGCGGTCCGAGGCGCAGGCGTGGGAGCAGGCCGGCGTCGCCGGGGGCGCCGCGCTGGAGAAGCTGAACGAGGAGATGAGCCAGCTCAGCCCGGCCGGGCAGCGGTTCGCGCGCTTTTTGTTCGGTTTGAAGGATGAGGTGCTGCGGTTGCGGACGGCGGCGGCGGAGCCGCTGCTGCCCCGCCTCGAGGAGGCCATCACCCACGGGCTGCGGTACCTGCCGGGCTTCGAGAAGTTCGTCGGCAAGGTGGCGGAGAAGACCGGCGATCTGGCGATCGCAGCCGTCGACGCGTTCGGCAACCCGGTGTGGCGCAGGTTTTTCAGCTACGTCGACGCGCGGGCCGTGCCGGCGTTACAGACGCTGTTCGACACGGGATCGAACCTGGCGCAGGGCCTGATCTCTCTCTACCTGGCATTGACCCCATTCGATGAGCCGGTGGGTACGGGCCTGGTCGAGCTGTCCCGCGACTTCGCGCAGTGGGCGGAGCGGCTCAACCGCACGCAGGGCTACCAGGACTTCCTGGACTACGTTGCCGCGAACGGGCCGCGGGTGGTGAAGTTCCTGGGCGAGGTCGGCGAGCTGCTCATCGACCTGGTCGTGGCGGCCGCCCCCCTGGGCTCGGTCGTACTGCGGGCGTTGACCGCGATCGTCGACGTGCTCAACTCGATCCCGCAGCCGGCCCTGACGGCGCTGGTGATCGGCATCGGTCTGGTGTCGCTGGGCATGACCACGCTCGGCGCGGTCATGCGGGTAATCAAGTTCCGGCAGCAGATGATGGACATCTTCGGCCCTCGCGTGGCGCAGATGGTGCAGACGTACGCCGTCGAGACCGGTCGGGCCACCGAGGCGACCAGCCGGTTCGGGAAAGCGACCGCGACCGTGTCCGGGATGGCCGCCGCGGCGGCCACCCGGGTCCGCGTCCTGGGCGAGGCGTCCGGCGCGGTGAACACGCAGGCCGGCCGGCTCGCCACCACGGTCGAAGGGCCGCTGCGGCGCGGGCTGGACAGCGTCCGGACGGCCGCTTTCAACGCGGCGTTGGCGATGAACGGGCCGGGCGGCGCGGCCGGCGCCGCGCAGGCGGCGCAGGCCCGGCTGATCGGGTTGAGCGCGGGCGCCGAGGTAGCGGCCCGCACCGGGTTCGCCCGGGTCCGGGACGCGGCGTTCGGTGCCGCCCTGGCCATGAACGGGCCAGCCGGGGTGGCCGGCGCCGTCCAGGTCGCGGGCGGCAAGCTGCGCGAGTTCGGGGCGTCGGCCGGCACGCACGCCGCCGGGGGTCTGAACGTGCTGCGGCGCAGCGCCGGGTCGCTGGTGGGGTTCCTCGGCGGCCCGTGGGGTGTGGCGATCGCCGCCGCGACCGTCGGCATCGGGATCCTCACCTCGAAGCAGGCTGACCAGAAGGCCAAGACCGACAGCCTGCGGGACGCGCTGGTCAGCTTGACCGACGCGTACGAGGAGATCACTGCCGGCAACTCGGGTGCGGTCGACGGGCTGGTGCGTAACAACGTCGCCCTGCAGAACCTGATCCTTAACGCCGAGCGGTACGGGTTGAAGATCAGGGACATCGTGGCCGCGATCGAGGGTGATGTGGGTGCCCGGGACAAGCTGATGAACTCCTACAACGCGGAGATCGGCCGGCTGGAGGAGTTGTTCGTCAAGTACAAGGAGCGGGAAGAGTGGTTTGGCACCAACGCTGAGGCGCAGGCCGCCCTGACCGCGGCGGGCGTCGAGAGCGGCGACGAGCTCCGGGACCGGATCATCCAGCTGAAGGGTGAGCGCGACGCGATCGGCGCGACCGTCGACGCGAACCGGAAGGCGAAAGACGCGGTCGAGGTGCTGACCGGCGCCGAGCAGCGGGCCGCGGACGTTCTGTTGGTGCACGCCAACAATGCCCGGTTCGGGGCGCAGGCGCAGGATCGGCTGGCCTACCAGTACCAGGTCAACGCGGGCCGGATCGCGGCGCTGAACGGACTGGTCAACACGTTCGGTGACGTGCAGTCGACGGCGACCGCGAAAGCGGAGGCGTTGCGGGCCGCGATCGAGAACCAGACCGGCGCCGTCGTCAACTCCATCGAGCGGGAAGAGGCGTGGCGGCGCTCGCTGATCGACCTGTCCAAGTCGGTGGAGCAGAACGGTGCCACGCTGGCGCTGAACACGGCCGAGGGCCTCAACAACCGGGACATGTTGCAGGCGACGGCGCGGGCGATCAGGGAGATGTACCTCGAGGACATCGCCGCCGGTAAGCCAATCGCGGATGTCACAAAGGCCCACCAGGGTCGGATCGACAAGCTGAAAGAGGAAGCGCACCGGCTGGGTCTGGCCGAGGAAGAGACCAAGGTGCTGATCGACGCGTACGGCGGCGTCCCCGACAAGATCACCACGGTTTTGGAGACGAAGAAGTTCGACCAGGTCTACGACGAGCTGCAGAAGCTCCAGTTCGCGCAGTTCGCGTTGAAGATGGGCATGTCGCCGAAAGAGGCGGAGAAGCAGTGGGAGCGGGAGAGCAAGGGCACCCAGTTCCGCTCCCCTGACCGCAAGTCCGGTGGCGGCCTGATGCGCGGGCCGGGGACGACCACATCGGACTCGATCCCGGCGTTGCTGTCCAACCTGGAGTTCGTGGAGCCGGCCGATTCGGTCGACTACTACGGCGTGGGGCTGTTCGAGGCGCTGCGGCACAAGCGGATCCCGAAGGAAATGCTGCCCGGGTTCGCCGGTGGCGGCCTGGCGATCCGGGCCCCGTACCGGGTCGAGTTGAGCAAGACCCGGGTGCCTACGCTGGAAGAGGTGCTGTCGAAGGTGGTCCCGCAGCCTTCCGCTGGCGGGATCGGCTCCGACGACATGATGAAGATCCTGCACGGGCGGTTCCGGGGGCTGCCGCTGTACTCGGGCTGGCGGCAGGGGTCGCGGACCGCCAACGGCAGCCTGTCGTACCACGCGATGATCGCCGCGGACGGGGACAAGGGCCGGGCGGTGGACATCCCACCCCGCAAGGACGTCTTCGACTACATCCACGACAACTTCTTCAAGCTCACCCGTGAGCTGATCTGGCTGGGCGACGCGGCCCGGAACATCCACAACGGGCAGCACCACCGGTACTCGCAGGCGCTGCTCAACCAGCACGGTGTGGCCGGAATGCCCAACGCCCACATCCACTGGGCCATGGATGAGGGCGGATTCCTTCAGCCGGGGTGGAACCCGCCGATCTGGAACGGCACCGGGCAGCCGGAGCCGGTGATGTCCCCCGGCCAGTGGGAGGACCTGCACGAGCTGGCGCGGGCCGGCGCCGCGGCACCCCGCGACGGCAACACCTACCAGTTCACGTTCGCGAACACCACGCTCACACCCGGCCGGCTGCGCGCCATGCAGGCGGCCGACGAGACGTTGGCCCGCATCGACCGTCCCCACTAGCGACGAACGGACTCAACCCCGATGGCGGTAGGGGTTGGGTCCGTTCGTGTGTGGGCCAGCCGGTAACAGGCCCCGGTGCAACAGCGTACGACCCGGTTCCACGCGAGCGAGGAGGAGGGTCGCACGTGAGCTTCGCCTCGGAGATCGGCACCATGTACGCCACCTGGACGGACCCGACCGGGCAGGTCTGGGAGTTGACGAACGTCGACGACGACTCCGGTTGGTTCACGACGAACGGGCCCGGCGGGTGGGGCGCCGTCGAGTACGAGATCATCCTCGACCCGCTCGCCAGCGGCGGCGGCGAGCCCCGGTTCATCCGTGCCGAGAGCGGCCGGGTCACGTGGCCGCTGTACATCGCCGGCGACACGCACATGGAGTTCCTGACCCGCTATCGGGCCATCAAACGCGCCATCCTCATGACCGTCCACCGTGGACAGCTAGGGGTGCTGCGGGTGGCCCGGCCCGACGGTTCAGCCAGGGAACTGAGATGTTTCTATGAGTCGGGTTTGCGGGGTGAGCCCGGCGAAAACTGGGTCAAAGCCCAGCCCGTGGTCACGTTCCTCGCGCCGGACGGCTACTGGCGCGACGTCGAAGAGACCGTCATCGAGCACTCCTACGTCGGCACGCCGGTCTCGTTCTTCGACCCGTTCTTCACCGTCTCCGACTCGCAGGTGCTGGGCGAAGCCACGATCACCAACGTCGGAGACGTTGACGCGTGGCCGGAATGGACCATCACCGGGCCGATGACCTCGATCGCCGCCACCAACCACACCACCGGCAAGGCGTTCACCCTCGACCACGCCCTGACCTCCGGCGAGCAGATCACCATCCGGACCGCGCGGCCGCGGCCGATGGTCCGCGGCCCAGCCGACATCAACCTGGTCGGTGCCCTGAACTGGCCAGCCGCCCAGTTGTGGCCTCTCATCCCCGACCTCAACGAGATCGAGTTCGACGTCGCCGGCGCGGCCGCCGGCACGAAGACGCAGTTGCGCTACTTCAACCGGTACGACGGGGCGTAGAGATGACCGAACCGCAGATCACCCTCAACGACCTGGCCGACTACACCCTCCTGATCACCGACCGGAACCTTGTGCCGGTCGGTGACCCGGTCTGTTGCTGGACCCAGCTGGACGCCACGCTGCGCTTCAACGAACCCGCGTCCGGGTTCTTCACTTCCCCCGGTCTGCCATGGGTACGGCAGCAGATCTCACCCGGCAACCGCGTGGTCGTCATCCGCAACGGCGACGTCTTCACCGCGGGCCCGATCGAGTCCAGCAACTTCGAGCGCTCGGACGACGGCGAGAACGCCGGCCTGGGCAACATCCGGGTCAACTTCACCGACGACCTTATGTGGGCCGCTGGCCGGCTCGCCTACCCAGACCCGGACGTCGCGCCCGCCCTGCAGGTCATCGACAACTGGACCTTCTCCGGCAACGCCGAGCTGGCCATCCGCGAGCTGGTCGACGCCAGCGCCGGGCCGAGCGCCCGCAGCGAGCGGCGGGTGCCGCAGCTGGTACTGGGGTCGCTGGCCAGCGTCGGATCCACCATCGACGCCAAGGCCGCCCTGTTCGAGCCGGTGCTCGACGTCGTGCGCCGCATGGCCCTGGCCGGCGGCGGGCTCGGCGTCCGCACCCGGCAGGTCGGCGACCAGATCCTGGTCGAGACCTACGACCCACCGGACGTCTCCGGCACCGTCCGGTTCGGCTTCGAATGGGGGAACGCGAAGTACCTGGCGTACGAGATGAACGGCCCCACGGTCACCGCGGCCCTGGTCGGCGGGCAGGGCGACGGCGCCGACCGGCTCGTCATCGAGCGGACCAACGCGGCCGCCGAAGCCGCCTGGGGGCGTATCGAGCGGCTGGTGTCGCGGCCCGGTTCCAGCCCGACCGCCGAACTGGAGGAGGCCGGGGACCAGGAGCTCGCCGAGGGTGCGGAGACCGCGCGGATCCCCGCGAACGTGGCCGACACCCCCGACATGCGGTACGGCCAGCACTACACCCTCGGTTCGGTCGTGGCGCAGGAGACCTACCCCGGTGAGCAGGTCATCGACATCGTCCGGTCCGTGCACCTGCAGGCGTGGGCTACCGCGGGTGAGATCTTCGCCCCCGTCGTCGGCTCCCAGGCCGCGACCGCCGACCCGGTCTCGGTGCGCAGGCTACGCGCGATGGACCGGCGTATCGGCCGGCTGGAACGCACCACCAGCTCGGTGTAGCCACCCACCCTAAGTCCGTTCCTGATCAGCCCGGCGCGCTTGGTGCGCCGCCGGGCCGCTCACGCCTGTCCGAAGGAGGGATCCCCTTGGCCGAGTCTTCGTGGCCGGCGTCCACCCACAACTCCGGCGCCGTCAACGCCGGCGCCGAGTACGAGATGGTCGGCCGGTACGCCATGGCCGGAGACGGCATCGCCGGCGTTCCCAGCGACCCCGCGATCGCGTACGCCGACGGCTCAGCCCGGCAGGTGACGATCCGCGCGAACCGGTTCGTGACTCTGTGGGGACGGGTGTGGAGCAGCGGCACCACCGACATCATCAAGGCCATCTCGGCGAACACGTCCGGGTCGACGCGCGTCGACCTGCTCGTGCTCGAGCTGGCCCGGTCGAGCGGCGCCATCACCAACAAGATCGTGGCCGGCACACCCGGGGCCGGAGCGCCGGCCATCACCTCCAACGGGTCCATCCACCAGTACGCGGTCCTCGAGGTGACGGTTCCGAACAACGCCTCGGTCATCCTGGCCGGCAACGTGAAGGTCGTCGCCCGGTTGAACCGGTCCGTGATCCGCCAGGTGCTCCTGGCCGGCGAGACATGGGTGAAGCCGATCAACGCCCGCGGTCACCTCGTGCAGGCGCAGGCCGGGGGCGGCGGCAGCGGCGGCGTGCCCGCCACCTCGGCCGGTGAGACCGCGTTGGGCGCCCCCGGCGGGGGTGGCGGCTACTGCGAGAAGTACTTCGACTCCGCCGACATCACCGACACCGTTGTGGTGACCATGGGTGCGGCCGGCGCCGCCGGGGCGGCCGGCACCAGCCCTGGCGGCAACGCCGGAAACGTCACGTTCGGCGCGTACCTGACCGCCAACGGCGGCGGCGGCGGCGAGGGCGGCGACAACACCAGCGGCAACTTCCTCGCGGCCGGCGGCAGCGGCGGCGCCGCCAGCGGCGGCGACATCAACATCCCCGGCGGTGACGGCTCGAACAGTCAGGTCCACAGCGGTCAAGCGCTACGCGGTGGACTGTGCGGCCGCTCGCACCTGTCCGGTCAGGGCCGGATCACCGCGGTGACCACTGGCGCGGTCGGCGGCGTCGGCGCCAACTACGGCGGCGGTGCCGGGCCCGCCTTCAACAACGGCGCGGGCCAGGCCGCCCGGGCGGGCGCGGTCGGCGGCGCCCCCATCGTGATCATCACCACGTACTTCTAAGGCGGCGGTGAAGGGGTGTCCACATGCTGCTGTCCACCACCACCTACCTGTACGCCCTCGCGAGTGCGGCGGAGGCGACCCCCACCGGGCTGGTCGACCTCGCGCAGTACGGCGTACTCGGCATCGTCGCCGTCGGACTGATCGTCTTCGCCAGGAACGCGCACAAACGCGAACAAGACCGGGCCGATCGGATGGAAGCCGAAAACCGACGACTCAACGAGTTACTCCTGGAGCGGGTCATCCCGGCGCTGACGTCCGCCACGCACGCCGCCAAGCAGTCCGCCGACCTGCTGCAGGCCATGCAGGAAGAACGTCAATACAGCCGACGGCCAAGAGGCGGAGGCAGTTGATGCCCACACCACAAGAATCCGGTGCTGTGGAGAACCGGCTGGTCCTGGTCGCCGAAGGCCTTGACCAGGCCGTCGCCGACCTCCAGCGCCTGGTGCAGGAACTCAAGGGCGAGCTCTTAGCCGCCACCGAACACCCTAAACCGCAGGCGAGCGAGGGGGAACAGCGATGAACGCAATCGACCGCGCCGGGCCCGGGGGTGAGCCCACCGCGCTCGAACAGGCCCTGACCACCCTTGTGACGTCCCTGACCAACCTCGGGACAGAGGTCCGCGCCCTGCGGCTGGACGTGCAGGCCGGCGAGAGGCGCCGTAAGCGGGGCCAGAAGTGGATCGGTGCCGGCGTCGTCGTGGTGATCACGCTCGTGGCCCTGCTCGGTGTCGTGTCCTGGCAGAACCGTAAGGTCCTCGACTCGACCAGCCAGACCAACGAGACGATCCTGGAGTGCACGACGCCGGGCAGGCAGTGCTACGAGGAGGGTCGCAAGCGCACCGCCGAGGCGTTCCAGTACGTGCTCCTCGTGAGTATCTACATGGGACAGTGCGCGCGGCTCTACCCGGATGAGGCCGGACCGACCTACGACCGCAAGCTCAAAGAGTGCGTGCTCACCCGGCTGGGTCTTCCCGCCACGAGCCCGTCACCGTCGCCTACTCCCGCGCCCACTGGCGGCGGGTGATCCCACCACACTCCACCGAGGGAGAGATCATGAGTTCGTACCCTCAGGCGCCGGACCCCGGCCACGACCCGCGCGGGTTCCTCGTGGACCTGCTCGGCCGCCACTTCCCGCCCGGCCTGGTCGAGTCGACGATCCGGACCTGGGTGCCGATCACTATCGGCGCGCTGCTGTCCTGGATCAACGCCAACTACACGATCGCGGTGCTGCCGAACCGGCCGTCCGCGACCGCGGTGATCGTCGCGACCGGTGTGGTCACCGCCGGCTACTACGCGCTGGCCCGGGTGGTCGAGCGCCGGTTTCCCCGGGTCGGCCAGTGGATGCTGGCGTTGAACCTGGTCAAGGCGAAACCGGTCTACGCGACGCCGGCTGAGACGGTCCGCATCGTAGGCCCGGACGGGGTCCGCAGCGCCTAGATGGTGGCCGGCCCGAGATGGTGCAGGCAGGCGGCCGCGGCGAGCGCCAGCCCGAGCGCGGCCGCGCACGCGGCCAGGAACCCGATGCCGGCAAGCGTCACCCGGACCCAGTAACGGCCGAGCAACGCCCGGACCCATTGACGGCTCATGTTGTGTGCGCCTTCCTGATTGGACCGGTCAGCGTATAGCCGCCGACCGCTCGTAACCCACGAAATGGCCCCGCTCGCACCCATCAGGGTGCGGGCGGGGCCGTTTTTGTGTTCGCGTCGTCTCTTCCGGTTACCGGTTGCTGATGACCTGGTCGACGACGTGCCAGGCCCGGACGGTGCTGGCGACCAGAAGCGCGGCCATACCCAGCCCGACCACGGCGACGGCGGCCCGCCCGGCGAGCCCCATCCGGGGCCGGGCCTCCCAGGGCGGAAGGCCCGGGCTCGTGTACGGGTCCGCGGACAACGGCTGGTCGCCCTGTTCCGCGTCGTACCTGTCCGACCACATCGTTCAGCCGGTGGTGGTGAGCAGTTGGCCGACCTCGTTCGCCTTGTCGCCGAGCTCCTGACGGAGCCAGTCGGCGATCTGCTGCGGGGTGTCGCCAGCGAACAGGGCCACGGCCCGCTCCGGCAACGCCTCGATCCCGTCCTGCAGGGCGGTCAGGTCCTGCTGCAGCTGCGCCTTGGTGGCCTCGTCGACGTTGCCGACCGCGGTGGCGAGCGCCTTGACCGCGCCGGTCATCCAGGCGGCCCAGACCTGCAGCGGCACCCGGCCGGAGCCGGCGGGGTTGGGGATGCCCCTGGTCACCGCGAAGACGATGTCGCGGAATTCCTTGGACTGTTCCGGGGTCATGTCTGTCTCCGTCCTGGCCTGCCAGTCGGCAAGCTTCTCTCCACGTAGGACGGACAGCACGCCGTCGAGGGCGGCCCAGTCCTCGCAGAACTGCCTGATGATCGAGAGGTGGATATGCCACAGGTGGGTCTCGTCGCGACCCGGGTCCGGGCCCGCGTCCGCGCCGACGCCGAGCGGCAGGCCACCGACCAGCACGTAGCAGTAGACGGTGCGGTTGTCCTTGGTGCCGATGAACTCACGCAGCACCGGTCCGCGGGGGGTGTAGAGGCGCACGTCGCGGGCCCGGGCGGCGGCGTCGAGCCGGCCGGTGTACTTGCGCATCGCGGCGTCGGACAGGGTCAGGTCGATCGCCGACGCTTTGGCTCCCGAGCCGAGCTTGTCGGCGGGGACGTGGCGGCCAGTCGAGTAGTCCAGCAGCCGCAACGCGTTGCGGTAGTTGTGGTACCCGTCCTTGGACGCGTACACGCCGCTGAGCAGGGCGGACGACTCGATCTCGTCGAAGTCGGTCCACAGTCGCCAGATCGCGGCCGAGATCTGGTCCGTGTTCGGGTTATGCGCCGCCATCGTCGCCCTCGCCCTCGCCGGGGACAGCGATCACGTCGTACTCGTCGCCGACCGCGGCCTGGATCGCCCGGCCGCCGTCGAGTTCGCGGCCCTGCTCCTCGCGGACGTGGAAGCCGTCGTCGCGCCAGTCGTACAGCCAGGCTCGGCTGGCTGTCTTGTCGGCGGCCAGGAACCCGGCCGGGTACCGGCTGGCCCGCTCCTGGCCGTTGAGCGGTCCGCCGTGACATGTGCCCTTCAGCAGCCCCACCGGCCCACCTCCCCCATCAATTCGCTACCCATGCCGCGAAAACCACCATATAGGACGGGTCGGACTCTTTTCGGGTCATGGGATTACGAAAAGGCGGCGGCCACCGCCGACCTCAGCCGACGTGGTGGCCACCGCCTCAAGGCGCGGGTGAGGTTGGTCTAGATGTCGTTCCAGCGAACCTGCGCGGCTGTTTCCGCCAGCGCCTTCCTCGCCTGCGCCAGCGCCTCAGGCCAGGCGACAACCAGGTTGTCGACGTACACCGAGTCCTGGTTTTTCAGCCGACCGTCGTTGGTGATCGCCCCACACGCGTCCTCGAAGGTGTCGAACACGTGCATCTCGCTGCCCCCGTCCCGGTAGACGTCGAGAAGCTGTATGTCGCGGTAGAAGGCGCACAAGGCGACCACGAACCGACCGCGCTCGGTCTCCGCGATGTGGATCGTCCAGCCCTTGCTGTACTTGCCGCCAGCGCCCTGGTCCTCGGGGATGTGTGGCAGGCCGGGCGGGTCGGTGAGCCACCGGCCGGCGAAACGCTCCCGGCGTACGAGCTTGACGCCGTCGTGGATCCGCACCTCGCACGCCTCGGTCCCGCCGAGGTGAGCCGCGAGCGCGGACTCGACGAACGTCGAGAGGGGGACACCGGCCCGCCTGGCGTTCGCGGTGGCGCGCTCCCACAGCGTCTCGCTCTCCGGGCCGACGCTCAGGGTCCGATTCTTGGTCGCCATAGCTGTGATCCTCACGTAATAGGAGTGACATCCACAGTCTATACGTGACTCCCGCATATCGCTATGGCCTATCGTGCCAGCCTCACCAGCAGACGCCCTACTCGGACCGGACCCCCGCCATGCGCTTAATCACGGCGCTGATCAGCTCGTCTGCCTTCGACTCCTCGGCTTTGTCCAGGCCGTACCCGTCCCTCCATCCCGCGATCAGGCCGACCTGGTTCAGCGCCCTGTAGATGTCGTACTGCCAGCTCGAATCGCCGGTCATCCCGTACTTGGGATCGGCACGACCACACCAGAACGAGGTCAGCAGTTCCGTCAGGTAGTCACGGACGGTGCCGTAGCCGTCCACCGCTGCGGCCAACGCCCGGTCCAGGTCCTCGACGGTGGGCTCGCCTGCGCGGGCTTTCTCGTCGCGGTCCCGCTTCCACCCGGCGACGTAGCCGGCCAGCGTGCCGCCGTCGCGGATGTACCGCTCCAACGGCGTCAACACCCCCGACCCGGCCGGCTTCTCGGCGAGGTGATCGATGAGCGCCTCGCGCTCCGCGATATTCAGGTCGGTCACGATGGCTCCTCCACTCGGATCTTCTTGACATACATCAGGCAGGACACGCAGGTCGCTGGCCCGCCGGCACCGCCGGACAGGTCGAGCGGCCGCGCGCGCCGCTCGGACTCGCGCAACGCCCGGCCCGCGCGGTGCCGCCGCGGCCGCCGCGCGGCGCCGGACACCACGTCGACCTTCGGGACGACGTGGCCGAGGTGGTGAGACTGCCCGTGCCGGGGGCGGGCGTGGCCGTTGCGGAGCACCTCCACTTCGACGGCGACGCCGGTCACGGCGGCTTCCCATTCCGCCCGGTCGGCGTCGTCGAGGGCCTTACGCGTGGCGTCGAGTTGCTCCCGGCGTTCAGCGGCCGCGGCCCGGGCCTCGAGCAGCCACTGCGGCAGCGGCGGATCCAGGTCCCGATCGTGGGCCAGCAGCAGCACATGCATCTGCAGCACGTTCGGTGGATAGTCGTGGCCGAGCACCGCGACCTGCCAGTCCCAGCTACGCGGCAGCAGGGTCTGCCGGCGCAGTTTCGCCGGGTCGACGAACCCGCCGTCGGCGCGTAGCGAGGCCTCGGCGTCGGCGAGCAGCTGCTCGTACTCCGGGTACGTCGGCGCCGGCCGCTCCGGCAGCGGGAGCAGCCCGTCGACGAGCAACCTCTTCCGCTTCACTGCGCACCTCCGATCGCGGGCTGCTCGCCGACCGCCAGTGCAGCGTCGGTGAGGCTGCCCCAATCCGGCTGCGGGCCGCCGTTACGCCATCTCCCGATCGCGTGGAACAGCCGGATGCTGTCCTCCGCCACCGGGATCTGGAACAGCTCGGCGAACCGCAGGTACGTCTCGCACGGCCACGGGCAGGGCTTGCCGCTTGAGTCCCGGCAGGTCTTGCACCGCGAGTCGAGCCGGTCCATATCCTTCAGCTCACGCGCGCCATGTAGCTCATCCAGCAACCGGATCGCGTCGATGATCTGCTGGAGGCGGTTTGTCGCACCGTACGCGGTGACCGTGAGCAGGTTCTCCGGTGTCGGCTCAGCCGGCATACGCGGCCTCCGCCACCTCGTCGTCGCCGTCTTCGGCGTCAGGATCAGGGTCACCGAACTCGGTGGCGGGGGCGGCCTGGCACGCGAGCTCCTCGACCGGGCTCAACGCGTACCCGTTCGCCTCGAGGAACCGCAGGTACCGTGCCGTGCCGTCGCGGCGGTAACGCCACGAGTTGGTGTCGGTCATCTCCTCGTACGCGCACAACACGATGCCGAGCGCGACCATCTGGGCGCGTGCCTCGCTGGTCGACGCGGTCACCAGGCTGTCCAGGCCGGTGCCCTCCTGCTCGCCCCGCCGCCAGCCCTTGGCCGGCTCGGGCAGGCCGAACAGCAGGTGCGCGACCGTGTTGCCCTTCTCCCGGGCCGAGCTGATCTGGTAGTCGTCCGACGAAGCCAGGCACGAGGCCAGGAACGCCGCAGCGCCCTTCGGCGCGGCCTTACGGGTCAGGAACGCGCGCAGCCAGTCCCGGCGAACCTTCTCGCCGGTGCGCCACGCCGCGTTGTTCTCCCGCACCTCACGGCGCTCCTGCTTGGCTTTCTCCGCGTCCTCGGCCTTGCGGGCGCCGGCGCTGTCGCTGCCCCACCGGTCACGGTGCCCGTTGGCCTTCGGGTCGACGCAGATGTCCACCGCGTCCCAGCCGTTGCCGGAACGCTTCTCGGTCAGGTAGACGGCCCGGCCGGGGCACTTGCGGTGCTTGGCCTTGGTCAGCTGCTCGCCGCTGGCGACGTCGATGAGGTTGTCCAGCGACTGCCGCCACATGGCCCCGGTGTACTCGACGACCGTGACGCCTTTGCTTTCCAGCTTGGCCAGCAGGTCGGCTTTCGCCCGCGCCGACTCGCGGTTATCGCGGGCCCGGCTCAGCACGTAGTCGAAGTTGACGCCCCGCCCGGCGGCCGCCACCAACGCCTTGACCGTCTCTTTGTCGTCGTCGAACTCGGCGACCGCTGCGCCCTGCGCGAGGGTCAGGAACGCGTACCTGTTGACGACCGCTTTCGCGGACTTGCTGGCGGCGACGGCCAGAGCGGCGTCGACGTCGGCACGGGGCCGAGCGGTCCGCCGGGCGATCTCGCCGGCCGGCACCCCGAGCAGGGTCAGCTGGTCGTAAGCGTGGACACGGTCGGCGGGCGTGACCGCCTCGCGGTGGTCGTTCTCGACGAGCTGGTCGACCAGCCGGTCGACGTCCTCCGGTGCGCTCATCACCCGGACCGGTACCGTCGCACGCTCAGCGGCGATCGCGCCCAGCGTCCGCCTATGTCCAATCAGGACCTCCAGGTCGCCTCCGTTGTCGAACGCGACGATGGGCTGCAGCACGCCGCGTTCGCGGATGCTTTCGACGAACTCGGCGTCAACCTTGGTGTCTATACGGACGTTCCGCTTGAGGATCAGCGCGCGGGGGTCGACGTCGACGTAGTAGCTTTCCGGCTCCCCGGCAGGGATCCGGTCTTCGGCGATAGCGGGCGCGTTCAAAATGGCTCCTCTTGTCCGGGTCTCTAGTTCCACTTCCGCAGGTGGGAGTGCCTTTCTAGAAGGCTTGGGGCGGGCTGAACGGGCCGGTGGTGACGAGCCTCTGGTGCGCGGCCAGGGTGGCGCGGCCTTCGTCGGTGAGCTCGTACGTTCCCGCCGTGGTGCCGTCGGGCAGCAGTTGGATCAGGCCGATCTCGGCGCAGATGCTGGCGAGCCGGGTACACCGCTGCCAGGTGCGCCGGTTCATGGCGTACCGGCTGCTGCGCTGTTCGACGCGGTAGACCCGCCCGGCCTCGACCTCGCGGAGGAAGAGGATGTCTGCGGGGTCGGCCGGCAGGTAGCGGGCGTCCCGCGTCGGGTGCTTGGCCATCACCGTGCGGTCACCGCGGAACCGGATGAGCAGGTTGTCGGCCTCGGCGCCGACGATGGCCCCGGCCCGGCGTTTGATTTCGATGTGGATCAGGCCGGCGGCCGGCACGGCGAACTGTTCCCGGATGTGCGCCAGCCCGTCACCGGGCAGGCTGGTCGACTCAGGCACTGGGCACCAACTCCCCCGGCGTGGCTTCGACGATCCGGCCGTCGACGGACGGCCACTGCTGCCATGGGCGCCCGTCCAGTTCGTACCCGGCGCTCTTGCCCGGGAAGAACCGCATCGGCGCGTGCGGCTCGTTGTCGGCGAGTGCTTTCCGTTCCGTCGACCACGGCTTGCCGGTGGCCTCGGTGATCATCCATTCGTACCGGTGGGCCCACACCGGGTAAGCGTGCGTGGCGCCGACCTTCTCCGCCGCGAGCTTCGCCGCGGCGAGCTCCTCGTCGGTGCCCTGCCAGCCGGTGGCCGGGTCGCACAGCGGGACCTGCCATGGAGCGGGGGCCCAGTTCCCCCACTGCTTGAAGAAGAACGCGATGCCGGCGGCGCTCGCCTGGTCGCGCAGGTCGCGGGCCCACTGCGGGTGCATCGGTCGGACGTCGTCGCGGCGGCCGGACTCACCGCCGACAATGACCCAGTCGAGGTGGACGTCAGACCGCTCGGGGTCGGCGGTGAGGACGCCCCTCACTGTCCGGATGATCCGGCCGTCGAGAGCGTTCATGAAGCGGCCATTGCCGAGCGGGATGCTGTCGAGCCGGACCGGGCCGAGCAGTGGCTCGCACGAGGCGATCCGGATCGCGGCCGGGGTACGGAACAGCCAGGGTAGCCGGATCTGCGCGTACCGCTGGTTCTCCACGCTGGCGCCGAGCCAGACGTTTGGCAGAATGCCGTACTTGGCGACCATGGCGGTGACGATGTCGTGCATCCGCTTGGCCAGCTTGGAGAAGATCACGTAGATGTGCTGTGGGGTGGCGGCCATCATCTGCCACACCTTGTCGATGAACTCGCGGCTGACCTGCGGGTCGAACAGTTCCATCAACGCGTTCACGAAGATCATGTGTGGGGTCTTGGTCCGGAGCGGGCGCTCCAGCCGCTCCGGGAACGTGATGACCTTCCCGGTCCACACGGTCCGGCCGGCGTCGTCCTTGGCGACGATGCCGCCGCGGCCCTCGTAGTGGGCCTGCCGGATCGCCGACCGTGGCGCGAAGCACGACCGGCAGCCGGTCGAGCGGGGCGTGCAGCCGATGCCGGGGTTCAGCGTCCACGGTCGGTAGCCGGGCTGGTCCAGCCAGCCGATGAGCGACCCCTCAGCCACGAGGCACCGCCTCGAACGGTTCGAGCAGGGGCCACACCAGGTCGGGGCGATTGATGTCGAGGGCGGCGATCGCGTCCGCCAGCTTGGCGCGCGGGAGAAGCCCGAGTTCCTCGTAGACGAGGGCCTCGTGATCCCAGGCGCCGAAGAAGCAGAACCCGCCGCCGGCGGCTGAGGTGCCGGTGGCGTCGGCCCGGTCGAGGCGACCACGCGGGTCGGTGACCGCGTTGTGCTCGGCGCCGGGGAACCGGCGCTCAAATTCCTCGGTCAGCCGTGCCAGGATCTTTTCGCGGGTGCCCCACGCCTCGGGGCGATCCCACTCGGTGGACCAGATGACGTACAGGTCCACGTCACGGTCGGCCTTGATCACGACGTCAGCCACGGTCGGCCGCCTCGGGCATCTCCCAGACGTGGCGGACGGGATTCCAGCGGCCGGCGCGGGCGACCCGGTGCAGGTCCGGCTGGGCGCCGGGGTCGCCGGGCTGGCAGGGGATCCAGCCGGTCAGCGGCGCGTCGGCGTCGGTCGCCTGGCGCACGAACAGCCCGTGCGCGGCGGCCTCGGCGGTGCCACGGGCCCGGCCGGTCCACAGGTCCTCGCCGCAGTCGTGTCCGTCGTCGTTGCCGATCGGGTGCCCGGCGACGTGCCAGTCGTCGGCGTGCGTGATGCGCTGCTGACCGGTCGCGAGGCAGACCGCCGTTAGGCAGTCGATCCGGTGTTTGGTGCCGATCGGCACCTCGCAGCCGGGGTCGGGGCACTGGTCAGCGATCGCCAGCTGGGGCAGGTCAGGCATTCGAGGGCTCCTGCTGGTCGAAGGGGATTCCACCCGCCCAGGCTACACCGACCCCCGGAAAATACACAGCACCGTGACGGAGATTTTCCGCCCCCCTGGTGGCAGGTCGGGTTTGACCAGACGCGCCCGATTAGCTGCGAGGGTTCCGATTGCACCGGAAACGCGCCCGTTGCGCGGGTAGCATCGCTGGTCAAGGAAGTGTGGATCAGTCCGACCACCTGCCGTGCGCTCCCCACGCCGCACACCGAGCTCAACCAGCTCGACGGCCCCTGGGCGCACAACACACGCTTTGCTCTGTTCCGGGGGGAATGCGGCGGCGGCGCAGGACCGGGCAGGGTGCGGAGGCCATGCACAACCGCCCCAGTCCTACGCCGCCGCCGCGCACCGCAGCTAAGCCGGTAGCCGCGGCGCCGAGGGATCAGCCGACCGTAGTCGGTCCTCCCCCCCGCTCGCCGACCTTCACCGTCGGCGATCGGAAGATCTATGTGCACGCCGGCAGGGGGCCGGACGAGGGCGCGGGATTCCGCACAACGGCACGATACCCCGCGACACGGCAGTAAGGGCGAAACCGGACACTTCCGGATGTCATCCTCACCTCATTCGGGCGACCGTGCCTCAGAAGACCCGGGCGGCCACCTCGTTGACGCCAGCGGCGACCTGCGGCCACCGGAAGTGCGCCATACCGGCGAGCGCGATCAGGCACCCGGCCAGCGAGCAGAACCTGATCAGGCCTTCCGGGTTGCCGGCCGCGCCGGTCTCGAATCGGCACCACCGCGCTGACTTGAAGGTGCGCCACCGCTTCCCGCCGATCTTGACCGGGAACGCTAGCGGCACGCCAGTGTTGGTCATCCGGTCGCCGAGGTTGTGGACCAGCGCGCCGCCGCCGATCGCCCAGCCGAGCCACCAGCCCGACGGTGCCGGCCACTTCAATTCGACCAGCCATGTCAGCTCGGCCAGGACGGCGGGGTTCACCTCTCCGGGAAGCAGGCCGATCACGGGGCCGACGCCGGTGGTCAGTAGCGCGACGATCGCGGCGATCACGAACCGGCGACGTCGTCGAACCTTCAGTGCCCGCAACGCGGTCGCCGTAGCGAACGCGATCATCGCGGTGGGCGCCCAGACGCCACCGTACTGGCCGAGCACGCCGAACCCGACGAAGGACAGCACGCAGAACAGCACGGTGTGGGTGATCGTCCTATGGCCGTCGAGGTCGACGCGGTCCAGTGGGGTGCGGGTGGCGGCGTGCAGCCGCCGGCCGGCCCAGGCGACCAGGTCGGCGAGCCGGCGGGTGGGCCAGCCCAGCGACCGGGCGATGCTGGCGCTGGGGTGGTCGATGTCCGGCCAGATCGCCCCGAACGCGGCCAGCGGCGTGCCGACCACCACCTGGTAGACACCCGGGTCGTGACCGAACGCGGCCGCGGTGGCGCACCCGGCGAGCCAGGCCACGGCGCCGGTCGCCGCATGCGTCGCGCCCATCACGAGCGGTCACCGACCAGCCTGCCGGCGAGCGCTTCCCGGCTGGGTCGAGACGGCGGCGCCTCGAGTTGGGCCAGCGCCAGGTCGGCTTCGATGTCGGCGGCGTGCGCGCGGCTGCGTTCCGCGACCAAGGGGTCGGTTTGCTGCCACGTGCCGGCGGAGATGAGCTCGCCGCTGCCGGGCACCGGGTCCGGCATCGCGGCCTTGCGGGGGTCGATGCCGTGGCTGCGCAGCAGCGCCTCGGCCATCTGCCGCACGCGTTTGGCGGCTTCGTCGGCGGAAGGCATGACGATGTCCGCGTCCGGGTCGGTGATCGGTTCGGCGATCCGCCGTTTCAGTTCGATGAGGTCGGCCATCGGCGGGTCGGATCCGCCGTTGGACATTGGGAAGAAGATCGACACGGGTTTCTTCTGACCCGGCCGGAAGATCCGGCCGCCGATCTGCTTGTGCCGGGCCGGCGACCAGCCCCACTCTCCGTAGACCATCGTGTTGCAGACCTCCTGCAACCCGTTCAGCCCGGACCCGGACTGCAATGCCAGCACGAACACCCGCGAGTCGCCGCGGGTGAACCGGTGTTTGGTCTCCGCTTTCTGCTTCTTGGACTGCTCGCCGGTGTAGAAGACCGGGTTGTACTCGGCCAGCTCGCGGCGCCAGATGTCGTAGACCTCGTGGTGGTGGCCGACCAGGACGACCTTCTCAGTGCCCTGCAGCAGGATCTGCGTGAACCGCGCGACGTGCGGGGCCTTGGCCACCCCGGTGGCCTTGCGGATCTTCATGTCCAGTTGGCCGGACAGGCTCCACCGCTCCATGCGGTCGCCGTCGCCGACCACCTTCATGGCCATCGCGAGGATCGCGTCCATCTCCCGTTTGAGCACGTCGTGGTCGGTCTCAATCGGGTAGATCATCTGGGACAGTGGCGGCAGCTCGATGCCGACGTCTTCGAGCGTGCGGCGCAGCATGATGCCCTCTTCGCGCAGGAACTGACCGAGCGCGCGCGGGTCGGTGACCTTCTTACCGCCCCAGGTGTGGCGGAACTCGTCCTTGGTGCCCAGGGCGCCTTCGCTGAGCAGGTCGACCAGGTTCCACAACTCGTCGCCGTAGTTGTGCACGGGCGTGCCGGTGGCCAGGATCCGGTATTTTGCCGATCGGGCGACGTGCAGCGCGGCCTCGTGCTTGTGGGTGCCCTCGCCGGTGCGCAGCTCGTCGCCTTCGTCGAAGATCACGGTGCGGCGGGTGCCAGCCAGTTCGTCGGCCCAGCCGGTGAGCATGCCGTAGGTGGAGACCAGGACGTGTGGTTCCTGCCCGCGGCAGGAGCGGTGCTCGGCCACCGTGTAGGGGGCGCGCTGGCGCAGGATGTGGGTTCGGATCCACGGGAAGTACTTCGGCAGCTCCTCGTACGCCCACTGGTCGACCAGGTGGGTGGGTGCGACCACCAGGGCGGGCAACGCTTCCGGGTCGGTGAAGATGAGGCTTGTGGAGAGCGTTTTTCCCGCCCCGAGGTCGTCGCCGAGGATCAGGAAGCCGCGGGCCCGGACCATCGCCGGTACGACGAGCTGGTATTTGCGGGGTGTGATCGCCAGTTCCTGCTCGCCGACCAGTTCGGGGACCTGCCCGCCGAAGATCTGGTCCAAGGCCTGCTCGCCGTCGACGTGTCCGCCGGCGAGCTCGAGCAGGCGGGTGCGGGAGTCGTCGTCTATAGGGTGCAGCGGATACCGGTCGAGGAACCATTTCAGGTCGCGGGCGTTCGCCAGCGTCGCCGAGATGACCAGCTGACTGGTGTCGTCGGGGTTTTGCCGGTGGCCGGGAAACAGTCGCTTGAAGACCTGCCGTACGTGCGGCACCGCCGCCACCATGAACACGGGGGTCTTGCGGTTGTGGAACTTCTCGACGTAGGCGTACCCGCCGTACTCGCGGGCCATCAGAACGAACCCCGGCGCAGCAGCACCAGCTCGAACGGTTTGCCGGCCAGCATTCGGCGCGCGCCGGCGCGGTGGCCGGGCGGGCAGTCCTCGGTGTGGGGGCTGATCTCGAACATGTGCTTGTACATGGTGGTGACGAGCAGCAGCGCGTCGATCTCGTCGTGTTCGGTGTAGCGGGTCAGCTGCCGGCGGACCGTGTGGGCTGGCCCCTGCACCTTGATCTCGATGCCGACCCGGATCGCGGGCCCGTCGGTGCGGGGCAGTTCGGTGGCCAGGTCGATGCGGTCTCGTTCGCTGAGCCGGACCTGTCGCCGCACGGTCAGGCCCATCTTGGTAAGGACCTCGTCGATGCCTCTCTCAAGCTCGGTCTCGTTGGCGTGCCTATATTCCTTATCGCGTAACGCGTTCCTCACGTCACGGACGGTGATCTCGTCGTCCATGCGGTGGCCTCCCGTGGTGCGGACGATCAGACGGAAAGGGCGGGAGCACGGCAGGCGGCGGGCCCGGGGTCGGCCGGGCCCGCCGCCTGCGACGGTTCAGGGCTTGCTTCGGGATCGCTCCAGCCGGGCGATCCCGGCCGGGGTGATCTTCAACAGTTGGTGCCCATCATCGTCGGGCTCCCCGACAATCTCGGCATATCCGTCCTCAACGGCGGCGGCCAGGCGCAAGTACATCTGCACCTGCGCGGCGGCGTCATCGCCCGACCCCGCGTCCGTCCACGGCGTCTGCGACTCGGCGATGGTGAACCCGTCCGGACCGAGCCGGGCCGCGCCCGCGTCGATGATCGTTAGCGCGCCGCCCTCGGTCACCAACCCCTGGTCCGGGGGCAGGTTCGGTCGCATGGCGAGGCCGTCGCGCTGCTCCGGCTCCACGCCGTGCCGGCGGATCGCGGCGAGCACCATGTAGCCGGCGGCGGTCAGCTGGTACACAGTCTCGGTCCACCCCGTTCCACCCGTGGAAAGCTCCGGCCGGCCGGCCTGGCGCGGCCGCGTCTGGCCGGCCTCGACCAGCCCCAGCCGGTCCCGGACCCGGCGTCGCTGCGGGCCCGAGAGCCGCTCCGCGTGGTGGCTGTCCCCCGGCTTCGTGAAGCGCATCTCGTTGATCGTGTCCGGGAAGCGGGAGTCGCCGGTGAGCAGGCCGCGCTCGGCGGCCAGGAGCACCTCGATGTCCTCGGCGCGCAGGTCGACGCCGGTCACGTCCTCCAGTCCGGTGTTGAGGGTGGCGGCGATCGCGGACGCCTCACGCCACGCGTCGGTCAGCTCGGCCTGGTTCTGCACGCGGGCGTCGTAGGCGCAGCTCTCGCGTAGCGCCTTGCCGGGCAGGATCCAGTCGCCGTCGGCCTCGCTGCCGCGGGGGCGCGGCGCGGCGTCCTGGCAGACGACGGCGACGCACGCCCCGCCCTCCTCCTCGATCGGGGCGAGGCCGTCGGACCCGTCGACCCGGGCGGTCGGGAACGGCTCGACCAGGTGGATTGGGCCCTCCCCGGCGACGACCTCACCGACGGCGTAGTAGAGCACGGGATACCAGCGGTTCTTGTCGGGATAGTTGTAGGCGGTCTCTGCGGGCGAGTGCGCGGCGGGCTCAGGCACCGATGCTCCTTTGGTCGGTCAGGTTTTCTGGCGGCACGGTCGGGGTGTTGGCGGCGGCGACCTCCTGCCGCGCCGCCCAGCAGTCGGGGCTGTATCCCTGCTCGAACCCGGGTGCGGCGGGGTCGAGGGGTTGGTCGCAGTCGGAGCACCGACGGCGGGTCTTGCCGTACAGGGCGGCGGCGGCCTCGACGTCGAGCGCGACCGCGCGCATCACCCCGCTGGCCTGCCAGCCGCGTAGCCGGTGGTAGTCCATGGGGGTGTCGCCGGTGATCCGGTCGACGCGGCGGCCGCCGCCGGGCAGGGTGAAGATCCGGTAGCAGTGCGGCTGGCGGTCCTTGCCGGTCAGGGCGAAGAAGCCATCGGGTGCGGCGTCGGTGGTGCGGCGCGCGCCGTCCGGGGCGACGAACGTGCGTAGGGCGGCGCGGTGTAGGTCGGCGAGCGTGTTCCGCGCCTCGTCGTGCGTCATGGTGCCGGCGGCGAGGCGGTCCAGCCACATGTTCGCCAGATGGCCGGGCACGAGCCGGGTCCGGATCAGCCCGCGTATCGCGTGGGTTTGGTCGGTTGTGGCGTAGGTGGGATGGTCGGTCTTGTCCGCCAGGCCGCGTAGGTAGATCAGGGCGGCGTTGGCCCGGCCGCGGCTGAGTCCCCCGGCTTGGCAGATGTCGCGGTAGAACCTGCTCACCCACTCGTCGGTGACCGTCTTCGACCTGATCAGCGCGCGCAGTTCGGCGCGCTGATCAGGGGTGGCGTCGCCGCGTGTCCGCGCTTCGTCAGCGGTCAGCAACGGCGATCACCTCTCTCAGAACCGGAACCTTCACGTTACCCCGACCCCCCGTAATTCCGCTACACCGTGACGTACAAAAAAGGGCGGGTGTCACCTGTCGTGACACCCGCCCTCAAGAAACCCGCACCCGCCTATCCGGCGCGGCCCGCGTGTACACGCGGCCGCCGCAGCGACGGCAGCGACTTGCGCCACGCCCAGGCGGCGTGCCCGTCCAGGGCGGCGCCCACCAGGAACCCGACCCCCACCCACGGCATCAGCCAGTGCGTGTGCGCGTCGTCGCCGACCCACCGGCCGGCTATCAGCGTGACGGCCACACCGAGGTCGAAGGCCAACGCGCCGAGGAAGCTGAACGCGACGAACATCTTGCGACGCTGTACCAGCTGCATCCCCGACCGACGCAGGATGATCATCACGGCGGCGTCGTAGGCCACCACCGCGGCCAGGGCGACGGACGCGAAGGGCAGCCACCACCAGTCGTCCACCACCAGCCAGTGAACCAACGCGACCGCCGCCGCGACCGTGAGCAGGACGTCCAACGCGATCTGGTACCAGTAGCTGCGCCGCGTCGCCGCCCGCAGCTGCTTCCACCGCGCTCGCTCCGCCGAGCGGGCCTCCGTCGTCGTGTCGGTCACTTCGCCTCCGGGGTTTCGTGCGGTCGGGTGGGCCGGCGCCCCCATGACAGGTCCGCCGGGTCATGGTTGGTGCCGGCGTCGGCGCGGGGAGCCGGCGCGGCGGCGATGACGGTCGTGCCGTCGGGGAACCGTGGGCGGTCGTCGGCGTCGAGGAAGACCCCGCCGTGGTTGTTGTGCATCACGACCTCCGCGCGGCTGCCGTCATCGCCGCCTTAAACTCCGGCGTAAGCCCCGGCGCCCGGCCGGCGGCCACGACGCCCATGAGCTCGGCGAGCGACGAGTCGGTGGGGGCCGGAGCGTTCAGCGCGGCAGCCTCGTCGACGAGCACGGCCCGGCCGGCGGCCACCAGCTCGGCGAGCGGCAGCTCGGTGCGGGCCAGGGCGGTCAGGTTGGTCACCTCGTCGACGAGCACGACGGTAGTGACCGGCGTCGGGTCGTCCAGCTGGTCACGGACCGGCCGGCGGGCGATCAAGCCGAACAGCAGCGCGAGCGCCACCAGCACGATCGTGGTGACCGTGACCGTGTGGATGAACGTGTTGACCTGGGGGCCGGGGACGAATGGTGTCGCCGCCGCCGGCAGGACAGCGGCGACCATGCATCCGATGGCGAGTCGGGATGGAACACGTCTCGATCTGTGCATGAGGCTTGGGCTCCTCACAACGGGGGCGGATGTGCTTTCCTGGGGGTGGGAGGGCCCCTTCGAGAGGTCTAGAGAGGCGACGGTCCCTTGGCAAGCGGCGCCAATCCGACGTCTTCCTCTGCAGAGCCCTCCCCTCGGCCGGGCGGTCAACTTGGGCTGTGGACCGCCCGGTCGTTGACGTGAACAGGGGACTACTGACAGGTACCCTACGCTACACCGGCCCCCGAAATGGCACAACACGGTGAAGCGGATTTAATCGGGGCTCCTGGGAAGCCGAACGGCGGGTCACCGGTCTCCCGGTGCCCGCCGCCTTCACACTCCGCCCGCCGCGGTCCCGACCCGTCAGGCCGCCTGGCTCATCGTGAACAACGCCTTCATCCCATCCAGCCAGGCATCCAACGCGGCGGCCACGACCTCGTACGTCTGGGAACCCACCGACAACCGGTAATGACGGTTCCACCGCGCCTGATTCGGCGAAGGATCATCGAGATACCCGAGCCACCCGCGCCGCTCCGCCTCCACGATCCGCCGTAGCCGAGCCAGCCCCGGCATCTCCGGCAGGTCGACCGGCTCCGCGTCACCCTCAGCGGACACGCACGCCGCTCCACCGGCACTCACCGACCACCGCAACCCAAACGCGGCGATCATCCGGTCGGCCAGCTCGGAACCCAGGTAGTCGCCGAAACTCAGTGCCCCGACGACCGTCTTCTTCGCCTTGCCGACCACGTCGGCCAACTCCTGCGTCGACGTAGGCCACTCCGGCTTGCGTGGCTTGCCGTGCATCAGGCCGAGGATCACCATCCGGCACTGGTCGTCCCGACCGGACTGCTCGAACAGGTCGCGAATCAGCGTGATCCGGTCCATGGCCCCGGGCTCGTCGGACCCGCACGGGATCCAGCCGGTCACCGGCAACTCGTCATTCCCGCGGTCAGCCTCGGTGGCCTCACGCACGAACGCCCTAACGTGGTCCTGGCCCAGGCCGTCGCGCGCCGCGACGTACCCCGCGCACCAATCCACGACCCGGTCGGCGGGCAGCTGCTCGACCCGGTCACCGAACCGCAGGACATGGGTGCCGTCCTCGCGTACCTCGACCAGCCGCGCCGCACCCACCGTAGCCACGGCCCGAAGCCGGGCCACGACATCGGCGACATCGGCGCGCGCCAGCTCACGATGCTGGCCGGCGACCTCCACCTCGTACCGACCGCCCGTCATGGAGCCGTGGTAGTGGAGCAGCCCATCCCGCTGCGCACCCTTCAGGGCGCTGACCGGGTCGTCGGCATCTGCGGCCACGGCGACACGCTCCTCTGGCTCGGCAACCGTGAGGGTCACGGTCCCCCCTGTCCATTCTCGACGAAAGCCGGCACCCTGAGCGAGGCCACGGCGGTAATCCCATGGATGCTACGCCGCACCCCCGAAAGTAATCAACGCGCTGGAGCCGACTTTCGGTCGTCCGGTGGCAGGTGAGGGCCCCCGGCGGTCCCCGGTGCACGCGTGACGCCCTCCGCTGCGCCACGTCCAGCCCTCCTGCACGTCACGCCGCCGTCACCCGCGCGCCGGCGTTTCGGCGGTCGAGCACCACGCCGAGCTCGTCGAGCGTCTGGGCGGCCGTGCCGTAGTCCGCGTTGACCTTCGCGACGTAGGAGGCGTACTCGTCGGGTCGGCATCGGGGGCATGGGATCCCGCCCACCTCACCGGCCATGACCTTTCCTGCGTAGCAATCCCCACACGGCGCCGACGGTCGCCTAGCCGCCGGCGGTTCTTGCCGCGGCGGCGGCGGGTCAATGCGGGGCGGTATCGCGACGGCTTCCTCCAACCGCGACTTGAGTACCGCGTAGACGGAACGTGCTCCGGTCAGCGCGTCGCGGCTGACAAACAACACAAGTGCGCGGCGACCCCAACCGGCTGACAAAGACGCCGCTACCAGACGAGCCAACGTAATCGCTTTCTTGCCTCGTTCGCGTCGGCCCTCCCTGACATTTAATGCGTCGTAAATGTCGTCCAGGGTGTCGGGGGCGGCGGCGAGCGCGGCGGTATCAACGTCGAGCGGCGGAAGCCCCGCCGTGGCGTTGGGGGTAGGGGGAGGAATCTTATTTACCTCCTCCCCCTCCTTAAGTTCGGGTGTCACAGTGACACCCCGTGGCTCCACGGGGTGTCCACCTGACACCCCGTCCTGAGCGACGGGGTGTCTGTGTGACACCCCGTCCGAAACGGGGTGTCTGTGTGACACCCCGTCCACGGGGTGTCTGTGTGACACCCCGTCCCGAGTGACGGGGTGTCCACCTGACACCCCTGTGGACAACCCGGGGTGAGGCTCATCGATATCCACAGGGCGGTCCTCCGCAGCCTCCAGGATCGACGCCAACTCCAGCGGCGGACGGTGTAGGTGTGCCAACTTCCGATAATCGCGCGGTAGGGAAAGGTCAGCACACTGGGCGCATTCCTCCCGGGGGGTAGGCACGATTAGCGGCAGCCGCAATAGCTCCCGCTCCTCGTTGACGCGCTTAATGTTCGGAAACCATGCGTAGGGAATCAGCAAATCCCAGACGCGTGGCTGCTGATCTGCGCGTACGCCGAGCCGGCTGGGTAGCGTCTGGTCGCCGGGCGCGATTAGGCCGCGCCCCTCTAGGGCGCGCCATGACCGGATCACCGTGGATTCCGATGCCCCTGTGTTCGCGACCAGCGTTTTCTTCGCCAGGAACGAGCCGGTCCCCACTTCGCATGCCGGCCGTGCCATCCGGGTCAGGATCGCCCGCTCGGCCGGGTTCTTGGTCGGGGCGTCCAGGCAGGCCCACTGCACACCGGAGTCGCTCATACTGGCGCCTCCATGCCGGGCAGGAAGGGGGTCCGCTCCGCGGGCCAGTGGAAGCGGCCATCAGGCAGGCGGGCCGCTCCTGGTGGATCCGGCCAGTCGGACCGTGTCCGGCTGGGTGAGTATGTGGGGGCGCTCATCGGTGCTCCTTGGGTACTTCCCCGAGACACACGGCGCAGGGCTGCATGGTCCGGGGGGAAATTGTCGGCCCCCCCGGGTATCATTGCCCTCGCCTCTGCACCCGAGGCACACAACTGGATAGCTGGATCGAGGTCCGTTGCTCGCACTGCGGGGTCAGCAGCTCCCACTGCTTTCCCGGCCGGCCTCACCTCCGCTGCTGTTCGTGGGTTGTGTGTGACCTTCAGACGGTTTGTTACGGCGCTTGACATACGCGCCAACCTCGGGGACACATAGCTGGGCTCCGCCTCTGGCGGGGCCCAGCTTGGTTTTCTGGGTCCGATCCTGGATGGTAGTCCCGACACAGCCGGCAATGTGGTGCACGCCACGCGCGTCGATGTGAAACCGCCCAAGATCGGACTCTAAAGACAGCGCGGGGCCAGCGCCCGTCGCGGCGCTGACCCAGCTACTGTTCATATTCAAGATCACCGGTGGCGTGACCCCCTACGCCGGTCGATGTGGCTGCGGTACCGTCGATCGCGGATGCCCCTCGCGTGGCGGTGCGCCGGGATGCCGGCGTATGAGGGGCATCCGGACTCACGCCGCCTTCGTGCGCCGCTTGCGGGTCCTGGCGCCCTTCGGTCGACCGGTCTGCTTGATGGCGGAGAACTCGTACCACTCGTCGAGGCGCTCGTTGCCGTTGCCGTCCTCGATGGCGTCCGACACCCACCACACGTCGGACTGGCCGGCGCGGTCCCGGCGGGGCGGCATGGCCTTGAGGATGCCCTTCTTCGCGCGGGTGAGTAGGAGCTCCACGGCCTGCTCGGTGTTGAGGTCGAAGTCGGGGTCCTTCGCCTTCATCTTCATGATGAAGGCGAAGGCCTGCTCCGCCCGGTACCTGTCGTTGCCCGCGAGGAAGCGGCGCCACCCGTCGGACCTGACCTTGCGGTCCTTGGTCGTGATGTAGGCGCGCAGGGTGACGCGGGCGTAGCCCCGCATGTCGATCAGCCGCTTGTCCGCCAGGTAGCGGGCCTTGCGCTGCTCCCGGGTCTCGACCCGGATCGGGTCGTACACCCACCACCAGCCGAGGCTGGACATGTCCGGGTCGAACTCTTCTTTGTTCTCGTCGACGGGTACGGCGAATCCCCACGCCCGGGCCTCGTCGATGTCGCGTGGGTGGCGCAGCGCGTCGCGGATCCGGTACAGCCAGAACGAGGGCTGTTCCGTCATGCCGGCGAGGCTCAACGCCTGCTTGGCCCTGCCGATGAGCTGGTCGAGCTCGTCGTCGGTGGTGTGCCGGGTGATGCCCAGGTCGCTGGCGCGCAGGGTGTCCTCGTGCGAGAGGAAGTAGTCGTCGAGCCGTTCGGTGGGGACGAGCAGCCGCATCGGCCGGGTCTCCACGTCGGCGACGGCCGCATCGTGCGGTCCGGGGGTTGCTGTGCCCAGCATCGCCGGCACCTCCAGGTGTGGGTCAAGGGGGTGGCGCCCCCGGGTGATCTCGGGGGTTACCGTAACCCTACGCCGCACCCTGGAAAAGGTGCAACACGGTGAAGTGTATTTTCGGTCTGGTCGGCTACCGGGCGGCGAGGACCCCAGCGGTGCCGTCGTCGGCGGCCTCGGCCACGGTCAGGACCAGGCCGGCCGGGGCGGACTGCTCCAGCTCGACGCGCCACACCGGTCTCTCATCGTAGTCGGGTAGCAGGTCGCGTAGCCCGGCCGGCGTGGAGTCGGCCGACGCGACCTGGATGACCTGGGCGTTCCACTTACCGCTGCGGCCGCCGGGCAGGTACAGCCGGCCGGTGCCCTTGCTGGCGGTCAGGCTGCGGCATCCGTGGCTGTCGTCGACCCCGACGGCCCAGCCGTTGTTGACGAGCACGGGCATGAGGTCGCGCAGCAGGGTTTCGGCGGCGATCCGCCGGAGCAGGACCTCGGTGTGGCTGGTCGTGTCGGTCATCAGGTGAGGGCGGCGTGGCGGGCGGGCCCGCGGTGGGCGGCGACAGCCGTGTTATCGGGGAGCAGTTCTCCGCCGTCGCCGAAGGAGATGACGCCGTTGCAGAGCAAGCTCCAGCCTTGCGTCGGGAAGCAGGCGATGGTGCGGGCGGCGTCGCGGTCGGGGGCGTCGGCGGAGGGGCAGGACGGTTGGTGTGGACACAACATCGGGGGGGCTCCTCGGTAACGCGGCGGGCCGGTTCGGCTACGGTCCGCGCTGTTCCCCTGAAGCTACTCCGCGTCCGGCAATTGCACTACACGGTGACGTGAACTTTCTTCGATGCGGGTTCGGACACACCGATGCCCCGCCAAAAGTCGACTGGCGGGGCATCCGGGCCGCGCCGGGTTCGAGCTCGGTCAGGGCCGGCCGGCAGTGTCCGGTCCCCGGTCTTGGCTGGACGCTCACGTCGGGTCACGGACAGTGACCTTCGGGATGGCGGCGGCTAGAATTCTAAGATCAACTTCTAAGATCAACTTCTAAAGATCAACTAGTGTTTCCTGGCGCCAGTACGCAACACGATCACACCGCGGCCCCGCGCGGTCAGCATCGCACCGCCCGCGACCCGCCGCGCGTCCCGGCCACAGGTCGGACAGATCCACCAGGCGACCGGCAGCGCGATCGAGCAATCGGCCCCCTGACACCACACCGGCTCGACGCCGGCCAGCTCGCGGAGCTTCGCCCACATCCGCTCCTCATCGAGCCGGGTGGGCGCGTACCTGGCGGCCAACTCCGCCCAGGCCGACTCCAGCTCACGCTGGCCGTCCGCGCCGCCGTACCGGCGGTCCTCGCGGCGCCGCCCATTGCGGACCAGGCGGATCCAGCCACGCGGGTGGTCCTTCGGCGCGGCCGGATCACGCCAGTGCTGCACCGTGATGACCACCGTGCCGTCCGTCGACAGGCAATGCAGCTGTGCGTGCAGCCGGGCGCCAGACGGGACCGTCATGCGAGGCACACTACACCACCACCTGAAAAATATGCGCCACCGCGTTGTGACCTTTCCTGTCGCCGGGGTACCTTCGCCGGGAGTCAACTGATCCCCCAAGCCAGGAGGCAACCTTCATGGCCCAGGCCGCCACCCTCTCCGCACCACCCGTACCACCACCCACCCGCTATGGCAGCTCGTTCAGCGCGATCTACGAGGTCGTGACCTCGCTGCCCCACGACCAGGTCTGCGCCCTGAACGACGCGTACCACACGGCCCACCACCGCGACGACTACGCCGCCTACGGCGCGGCGCTCGACCGGCTCGACGTCGTCCTGGGCCTGCTCGGCGTCCAGGAGCGCGACGACGACCTCGCCCAGGACGTCGCTTTCGCCATGCTGGCCCGCGACCGCGGCCTCATCAACGAGGCCGACTTCACCACCATCACCACCGCGTGGGTCGCTGCCGGCCTGCCGCTGCCGGCCACCTCCACCGGCGACGTCGACGACGACGTCCCCGTCACCAAGATGACCACCGACCGGATCTGCGACGAACTGGCCCACACGGCGGTCGACACCCCCAACGCCGGCGCGGTGCTCGCCCTGACCGGCTACAACTACGGCGAGCTGCTCAGCTACGACATCGTGCGCGAGTTCATCGTCAAGGACGGCGCTGGGCTGCAGGTCCGGTGGAGCGACCTCGACTACGCGCTCAACGAGGAGGGCGGGTTCCCGGCCGAGGGCGTGTTGTCCGGCGAGGCGCTCGGCTTCCTGGCCTTCGCCGTCTCGATGGCCACGGTCGCCGGCGCCGCGATGCCCGGCAGCCAGAACGCCGAGGTCATGACGCTCGCCGTCTCCTACGCGCTCAACACCCATCGCATGATCGACACCCGCTGGGACAACGACTCAACCCCCGAAGCGGCGGCGTCCCCCACGCCGCCGGCGAGCGACCCCGGCGAGTAAGGCCAGGGCCGCTCAGCGGAGCCCCCGACGCCCCCACCCCCAGGGCCCGGGGGCTCCGTCATGTCCGGGGGCCTCAGCCACGGATCCGGTTGAACTGCTCACGGAGCTCGCGGGCGCCTTCCAGCGCGACCCGGGCGTCGGAGTACTCCGGCAGACGGGCGAGCACCTCAGCCGGCAGCAAACCCAGGGCGTACGCCACGGCGCTGGCCAACGCCCTGGACGGACGGCCGCTCAAATGCATCCCCGCCGCGTCGATCGCCTCCGCGAGCGCTTCCGGCCGCGCGGCGACGGCCAGCAGTTCCTCGCGGTGGTCGACGAGGAGCTCCGCGGCCTCGAAGACGGCCGCGTGGGTCCGTTCCAGCCAGCGCGTCATCGTCGGCGCGGGTGGCGCGGCCGGCACCTCGAGCTCGGCCGCGACCTCTTCGCGCGCGGCCGCACGCGCCTTGGCCAGATCGGTGCGCCGGCCGGGTCTGAGCGGGCCCGGGCGGAACGCGTCGATCGTCGACGCGCGCCATCGTGGTCGGCGGCGGAACCTGCTTTCTCCCAGGTCACCGGGGTCGTCCGGCTCCGGCGCCTGCTGCCGGCTGCGGTACGACCGCCACGTCGACTCGCCGATATTGAGCCGAGCGGCGACCTGGGCCGTGCCCAGCAGCGGGTCATCTTCAGGGCCATCTGGGCTGCTTGAGCTCACCCGCCAACCTTACAACGCTGCGTTGTGGGGTGGCGGCGTCCCGCGGACGCGACGGTGCCCCCGACGCGCGCCGTGTTTGCGGGTTCCCAGCGCGCGTCGGGGGCACCGCGATTCAACGACACCCGGCGACAGTCGGACACCGTGTGTCGCCGACCCGACACGTTGAGCGTCTGCGCGCAGGAAATGATGCGTCACCGTGTATTGCATTTACTGTGTGGCGGAGTAGTGTGACGGGTGTTCAACCGAGTAGGTCAGCCTCCCCGACCAAGGCGGTGCACCTTGACGACCGACCAGCCACTGACCCCCATCGCCACCCGCTACACCGTGTGTGCGCTGCCGATCGACCACAAGAACGCCCGCTACGTCAAGGTCTTCATCGACCGGCGGCCGGGCGACCAGTGGGTCGTCACCGACGGCGCCATCCCCGCCCAGTTCGCGGACGCCGCCGGGAAGTGGGCGTACCGCGACTCCGACGCGACGGACTACGACACCTGGCAGGACCTGTTCCACCACGACTTCGAGACCGCCACCCGGCTCGCGCAGGACGCCGCTCAGGCCGCCCTCCGGGAGATGGGCGAGCGCTACGGAATCCAGCCAGACCAACCCGCCCTGGGGGACTGACGATCATGAACGACGCCTACATCCAGACCAAAGGCGGCTTCTACCGCTGCGACGAGTGCAAGGCCGTGAAAGGCCCGCTCAACGCGCCCCCGCCCGGCTGCATCCACTGCCACTTCAACCGGCGGACCGGCGCCACGTTTACGCAGATCGAGGTTGCCTTCCCCAACGCCCCCAGCGCCGAGGCGATCGAGCAGGACACCCGCGAAATCGAGGTCGCGATCCGGGACGCGTACTACGCCGCCGCCAACGCCCACCCCTCCGGGTACGTGCCGTTGGCCACGATCCGCGCCCTGCTGTCGAACGTCGACGGCCGGGAGGCGGTCGACGCCGCCCTGACCAAGCTTGCCTCACACTCCGACGTCTACTACTACCCGGCCGGCCACCTGGCCACGACCCGGACCAACCAGGAAGCCGCCCTCGCGATCGGCGGCACCTGGGACCACTTCATCATGATCGACCCGCACGGCCGGGACCTGGGCGTCGCGTTCCAGGCGCTCCACATGAGCAGCCGGACCCGGGCGCTGTCGATCCTCGCGCCGCTCGGCCCCGACCAGATCAACCACCTCGCGACCAAGATGGGTGTCGCAGACGCGATCGGCGAGGACCTCGACGTCATCCGCGAACGCATCGCCGACCAGGCCGAGACCAACCGGCAGGAGTGGCTGTCCGACGCCCGGCAGGGCGCGGCGGACGGAACGCTGCTCTACCGCGCCGACAAAGAGCCCGACTGGGTGGCCAGCTGGAGCCCCGCCGAGAAGGTCGCCGCGAGCGAGGCGGCCGCCCGCCTGCTCGTCCGGGCCGACCGGGAGCAGTGCTGGGCGTTCGTCCGGGACCGTGCCATGAGGTGGCTGTTCCCCGAGCGCGAGTTGCTGTGGGTCGACGGCGGCCCGGGCGCCGACTTCACCACCGCCGCCACGCGTCGGCGCACCGACGTCGGGGACGGTGACGCCGCCGCGGGGGACCGGTACGCCGTCTACACCAAGCGCCACATCAACCGGACGGGCGCCGGGACGTGGATGCTGCGCTCCAGTGGCCCCTCCACGACCGTGGCCGAGGAGTGGCCCAGCTACCAGCACGAGCCCCGGCCCGTCGCGGCGCACATGAGCGCGTGGCTCGACTACCAGGTCGCGGCTTTGCTGGGCGACGCCGGCATGCTCCGGGCCCGCCGCAACGACTCCCCCCGGGTCACAGCCACGGGTGACTGACTCCCCCGTCCACGAACGGCCCGTCCCCTGGCGTGGTGGGGGGACGGGCCGGTCGTCATCTGCACACCGGGGTCCGGGAAATCTACGTCACGGTGACTTGCATTTCCCCGTAGTTGGGGTAACGTGGCCGACACAAGGCAGCGAGCAAGGGAGAACCGGGATGGACGTCACCGCCACCGCCAACGAGATCCGCGCCGCCGCCCGCCGCGCCACCCGCAGCGCGCTGGCCGACGCCACCCTGCCGATCGTCTACACCGCCACCCGCTGACCCGACCACCCAGGAGGCGAAAGATGACCACCACGCCCACTAAGCCCAAGCCCGGCGCGCGGATCACCGAGGACGACGTCGTCGAAGGACTGCGGGTCACCGACGGCACCCGAGTCGGCACGATCGCCGTCGACCCCGAGACCCTGGACGTCTTCCAGGAAGGCGACGAACTGGGTTGGGACGAGAAGACCATGGGCCCCATCGGCGTGTGCGTGAACTGGGACGGCCGCTCCCGCTGGCCCGGCACCACCTACACCGGGATCAACGTGCTGCGTGTCGCTGATAATGGATTGAGGTAAAGAAGATGAGGACCACCGATCAACACCTTGCGGCGCTGTTGTCCATGAACACCCGCAGCGAGGCTGCGGAGTACGTCGCCAAGATCCGGGGCGCGGGCCTCCACGACCTCGCCAACCGGCTATCCGTCAGGACCGACGTGTCGGTGGCTCAGATCCGCCAAAACGTCATCGACGCCACCGCCGGAACTCGCGAGGACACGGCCGCGATCCGCTCCCACGGGTGGCGCTGACCTCGACCGATGAACCATGGTGGCTGGTTACGTGGTGGTATCCGGCCAGTCGCTCGGTGACATCCCGGACTGGGACTTCGAGGACATCACGAGTCTCCCCCGACCCTCGCAGACGGGTAAGCCACACCACTGTTCAGCGGATCTCGGGGCAGGTTGACTGACGCCCCTCTCCTGCGCGCCTGACGGCCCGACCCGAGCTGGGGGTCGGGCCGTTCGTAATGTGCACGGAAGTCTACGTCACGGTGACTTGTATTTTCCCGTAGTTGGGGTAACGTGAGCGGTACCGGGCGAGCCCAAGCGCCCACCGGCCCAGGAGGCAACACATGACCGCCGCCGCGACCCAGGCCCCCGCACCGGCCACCGTCACCCGCGCGATGCGCCAGCTCTGGCCCGCGCCGATCCGCATCAGCACGAAGGTCACCAACGACCGCGTCGTCATCACCGGCCCGCTGAGCATGCGCGACGCCGCCGACGCCCAGGTCCAGATCCTCAACAGCCTCAGCGACGGCCAGACCTGGCAGCGCGTCGACTTCCAGGAGGTGGGTCGCGGCACCGCGTCCGCCCGCGCCACCTTCGCCACCGGCGGCGACCTGCCCGAGGAGTTCAAGACGGTCGGCTGGCCCGCTGACTGGCCCGCCGAGCAGGCCGATGAACAGACCGTCCTCGCCCGCCACCGCATGGTCCGTGAGCTGGGACTCGGCACCGGCCACAACGCCCGGCCCGGGCAGCACGTGAAGCACATCGAGCTGGGCATTCGCGGCCGCCTCGACGGCGTCACCGGTTCCAGCGCCTACGTCACCTTCGGCGGCGACACCGAGTCCAGCCTCGTGCACGCCGCCGACGTCGTGCGCATCAGCGACGCGCAGCTCATCCAAGAGGCCGAAGAGGCTGGCGAGCCGTTCATCTTCTTCGCCACCGACGTGACCGTGGGCGAGGAGATCATGGCGGACGGCGCGCCGGCCACAGTCGTGGCCACCGACGTCGAGCTCAACACGATCACCGTCGACCACGGCCACGAGACGACCCCCGGGTGCGGCGGGAGCCGGGGCACCCGGTTCCTCAACTCGGTGCTCGAGCGCGGCGCCCTGCAGAAGATCGCCCCACCCCCGGCCAAGGAAGCCGCGGCCGCGCTGACCGCCGCCCGCTCGGCCGCCGCCGCGGCCAACCAGGCGTACCTGACCGCGATCCGCGGCGACCACGACAGCGAGGACGCCCGCCGCGCCGCCGGCATCGCGGCCGCCCTCGGCGAGCAGACCGCCAACATCAGCGTCGCCCGCGCCGAGCTGGCACTCGATATCGCCCTGGGCAAGGTCACCCCCGGCACTGTCCGCTTCGAGGTGACCACGTGTTCCCACAGCGACGGGGAGAGGTGGGAGGTCATCGGGTGGGGACGCTACGACGCCCTGCCGTCCGAGACGGCCACCGCGCAGGCCCTGCGCATCGCCGGCGAGAACAGGCTGCTCAACAGCGCGCACCTGATGAGCCCCAAGCCGTGGCGTGTGCAGGTGTGGACGGACCCGGCGGGTGAGCGACCCGACGGCGAGTGGACCAACCTGACCGACCCGTGCCCAGCCGGCGAGCACAACCCCGGCGCGCACCCGATCAGCGGCGGTGCGTCCCGCAGCGACGGATCGGCCGTTCGGCAGGCGACGTGCTCGATCTGCATGCACGAGATCACCCGGGTCGACCCCTACCGCCGGGACAACGAGAACCCCAACCCGTGGGTCCTCGCCGGCGAGGCGCTGCCCGACCCGGACCCGGCCGTTCTCTACCTGCCGGTCGAGTGCATCAAGCAGGAGCACTACGGGATGGAGATCCACGACGGGATGGGCACCTGGTACACCCTGATCTCCGTCGGCCCCATCGACCGGGAGACGGGCAAGTGCGAGGTCACCGTCGAGGGCCGACCGGTCGCGAAGATCTACTGCACGATGTCGGTGCAGCTGCGCCCCGGCCCGATCCGGCACGAGGGGGTCGCCGTCAACGAGCACGGCGCGCAGCTCGTCTCCACCTTGGGCGCATTGCACTACGACGACCGCGCTGACGAGACCGGCGACGGCACCGCGGTCGGGGCGTGGCGTGTCACGGGGGTCGGCGAGAACTTCCAGCTGCCCGTCGGGGACGTCGAGGCCGCGAAGCGTTGGGCTGAGGCGGCGCTCGCCGCGCGCAGGTACGGCCCCGTGGTCGGGTGGACCGCGCACCGCGACCGCTACGGCGACCTGTGGACGCCGATCTTCGACGGCGGCGGCCGTCCTGAGCGTCCCGTCCCGTCCGTCCCGGCACTCACCGGGACGGACGGGACGGACGGGACAGCGGGTGCCGCCGCCGACACGGCGCCCGCCCCCATCCCGATTGCCGGCGTCCCGGTCGACCGCGTCCCGATCCGGCAGGACGGGCCCGTCCCGATCGGGTACCGCATCGAAACCCGGACGGGTGCGTCCTGGTCGCCCGTCCGGGTCGGGTGGAGCCCACCGATCTACCATCCGGCCAGGACGGTGCTCGCCGCCGTCGCCAGGACGATCCTCAGCAACACTGCGGCCGTCCTGGGGCTGCGCCCACAGGACGCGCTGCCGGCCGTCCGGGTATACACGTGGCATCGCGGGACGGGCCTCACCGGCTTCGCCGTCCGGGACGGGGGGTGGAAAGCATGATGATGACGGGTGGAGGCGACGGGTCGGATCGATCAATGCGCCGCCACGGGCGTGCGCGGCGCGCCGGCTCCCAGATCGTCCAAGCCTTCAATGGCGGAGGGGGGCCTGGCCGGGGGGAGCGGGTCAGGGCATGGCGGCTTCGCCTGGCCCAGCTGGTCGCCCCGGCCGGCGCCGACGTGCACGACCCCGACCAGAGCGCCTGCCCCCACGACGAGGCGCTCCTGGAAGCCGCCCAGTTCGGGCAGCTGCGCCGCGACCCTGACGGCCGATTCATGATCGATATGAGTGACCTGGCCCGGGACCTGGTCGACGGCGCCTGGTTCCAGGCCGCCGCGGATGGCCGGTACGAGCTCACCAGGGCCGGCCAGGAGCAGCTCGCCCGGCTGTGGGGGCCACATCTGATCCCACCGTGGGGCGGTGGCCACTACATGTGCTACGAGCACGGCATCTATGAGGCGGCGCCGGGTGAGTCCGGCGACTGCCCGCGATGCCCGGTGGGCCGGTAGCCGACTGACCACCACACGCGCGTGAGGGGTGCCCCGTGATCGGGCACCCCTTACGCGTACGTGGGGTGACCGTGGGCGCCCCCACACGGTCACACAACGTGTTTTCTATTCGACCCCGCGGGGCCCCTAAAAACCGGGATTTGAGCACAATGCGTCTGGCGCGCGCGCGCGAGGTAGAAGCTACACACGGTAACTTGACCTTGTCAAGAGATATAGATCATTCCGCGTGTCGCGGGGGTGGTTGTTCAGCTGGCGACGTGCCTGGCCGTGGCCGGGATCAGGTGCCGCCACCGCTCCGGGATCAGGTCCGCGTGGCCGGCGGCAACGGCCATCTCGACGGCATGACGAGCGTCTACCCACCTCGCCGACCAGCGCACCGTGGCGTTGCCGCCGAGGCGCAGCCGGGCCCTCTCCACGGCGGCCGCGAGATCCTCCTCGGGTATCCCGAGTTCGGCGGCGAGGGCCGGGGCTAGCCTCGGGTCCAGCCGGGCGACCTCGTCGCCCGGGCGGCCGCCGCGCAGTATGCCCCGGTCGACCCAGCGCGCGACCGCGCGGTCGCTCTTGCGCAGGATGAGCGCGGCCTCGGTAGTGGTGATCATCAGGTCCGGCGTGAGGCCGCCGCTGGGCGCCGCACGCCCCGCTGGCTCATGATCGACCACGACGAGATCGCCTCTCTGTCAAAACCGACTCCCGGTCGAAGTGTGACAGATCCGGGACGCCCTGGCGGGGTTGCCGCTGGTCAGGACGTCCCGCGTCCTGGCAGGCGGGTTCCCGTCGAGCGGCGGCGTCCTGATTCTTCCGTCCTGCCTAACTGTCAAAACCGACACGCGCGTGTCATCATGGCTCGCATGACCGATACCCAAACCGGGACGGGGGGCCAGGATGGCGCCGCCGACACCAGGACGCAGGACGGCACCGAAACCAGGACGCGGGACGGGGTCGCTACCGGGACGCCCGACCAGGACAGGACGCCCGACCGGGACGGGACGGCGAACCCGGCCGGGGTGGGGGAGCCGGACGGCGGGCCCGTCCCGTCCCACCCGTCCCGTCCGGGTTCGACCGGGACGGGACGCAGGACGGGACGCGTGAAGGTCTACATCCGTGCCCCCGGCCGGCACGCCGCCGGCCACCACACCGGCCACCACGCCGCCGAGAGCGAGGGGAGCTTCTGGCGGTCGGTGACCGCCTGGGTCGCCAGCGGCGGGTACCTGACCGCGTTGACCGTCGTCGTCGCTGTCGTCGCCGCGCTCGGCCAGAAGGTCTTCGCCGAGACCAAGGCCGGCTTCGTCAAGCTGATCGTGATCAACGGCTGGGACCTCACGCCGTGGCTGTCGCCGGCCGTCTTCGACCTGGCCGTCGCCGCGATGCTCCGTGAGGGCATCCGCAACTCCCGCCGCCGGCACTCGCCGTGGCTCTGGTGGGCCGGCGCCGGCGTCGTCGGCGCGGTGTCGGTCTACACGAACGCCCGACACGCCGGCGCCTGGATCACCGGCAGCGCCTCGGCCGGTCTGTTCATCATGTGGTTCCTGCGCCTGTACTACCAGCACCGCGACATCGTCCGCGCCCGGGAGGTCGAGGACTCCGTCGCCGAGAAGATGGTCTCCACCGACGTGCTGTTCGGCATCGACCGCAAGCTGGCCGCGCTGGCGCTGCGGATCGCGCAGACCAAGCCTCTCGCGGCCGCCGTCGCCTACCGGCACCAGCTGGGGGAGATCGAGCTGTCTGAGCGGGACGTGGCCATCCTCGCGGCCCGCCAGTACACCGACATCTACACCAACGAGCTGTACGTCCTGATGAACCCACACCGCTTCCCGGAGCAGTCAGCTGACGCCGCGCCGGCTGACGGGAAGCCGACCCAGGGGAAGAAGGAGGGCAAGAAGGTCGCCTGGTGGCACCTTCGGCGCCGCTCCCGGGCCCGTTGGCTGGCGGCCCTCACGGCGGGCGACAACGTCGACTACTGGCTGGGCCTGCCGGTCCCCGACCGCCGCGGTGTCGTCATCTCCCGCATCACGTACGCGGCCACGGACACCACCCCCCGGCTGGGTGCCGCCGCCCTGGCCGCCCAAACTCCCGCACCGGCATTGCCGGCCGCGTCCGCCGCAGCCCCGGCCGCGCCCGCCCTGCCGCCCGCACATGGGCCACGGTCCATCGCCGCCCGCCCGCACAAGGCCCGCGACGCCGGCATCCCGCTGACCCCGGACGCCTTCTACTACGAGGAAGAGGGCGGTCAGCAGGTCCCCGCGGCCGCCGGCGCGCCGTCCGGCAAGGCCCGCGCGGACTGGGTGCCGATCAACATGATCGAAGGGCTGCCGTCCTTCGATCCGCAGACGCCCTGCGGGCACTCGGCGGACCCGGGCAAGCCGTGCACGTACGGGACGCTGGCCCTGCACCTCGAGCGCCGCGGTCGCCAGCTGCGCATGATCATCCAGGCTGTTCCGGACTGGAGCGACCCCGACCGGCGGCGTCTCGGTAAGAACGACGTCAAGACGATCTGTGGGGTGGGCTCGGACCAGCAGACGGAGATCTGCGGGCTACTCGACCACCTGCGCAGGATCACCCTGGCGCAGCGCGCCGAGGCCAACGCGGCGGCGAGCTCGGCGGCGTCGGTGATCGACGCCGAGTCCTGACGCAGGCGTCGTACGGCGCTGAGAACGACAGTGGAGGGGCCGGCCCGGTGGGGGGCCGGTCCCTCCACTGTCCTGCGGTAGGTAACCGGTGGTTACGCCAAGATCGCCCGGCGGGTCCTATGGTCGTGGCCATCGCCGGCCGCAAGGTCACGGCGATCCGTCCGGGGGCTGGCCATGAAGCCGCTCACCAGGAACGAGGCGGGAGCCCAAGCCCGCCGCCGGTGCTTGGCCCTCCCCCCGGCCGGGGGGAGGTATGCCGTGCCGGACAGTCCGCGCCGCCGACGTCCGGCGCGCTTCAGGGGGGGTCGGTGTCGTATACGCCGACACCTGCCCGATTTTCTCCTTCACGGTGTAGCGCATTTAACGGCGGCGGAGTAACTTAGGGGGGCCACCGCGTTCGTGCGCGGGTGCCTCGGCGTACAGCCCGACCTCCAACCCCGGAGACCGGGACTGGTTCGTACTAGGGAGAGCTGACCCATGTATCACCTGCTCGACGCGGTCCGGGCGTTCGCGGAGGCTGCACCCGTGCCCACGCCGTCACCAACCGAGGGCCCGCCGGCCACACCCGACCTCGACCCCAAACTCGAGGGGATCACGACCGTCCTCAAGTGGGTGGTCGCACCGATCGTCGTCATCGTGGCCGGGATCGGCATCGCCGCGAGCAGCCGGCTCGGAAACATGGCCAAGGCGCTGACCCGGGCGGGGATCACCTTCCTCGGGGTCATCTTCGTCGGCGGCGCCACCACCCTCGTCTTCTGGGGCGACGACATCCTCGCCTTCTTCTCCAAGTAGGCGACCATGGCGATCTTCCGCAGCGACGACCCCATCTGGCGGGCCCGCCTGGTCTACCTCGGCCCGCCGAACTACCTGCTCCCGTATCACTTCACCTACGGCCAGTACGGGCTGTTCTTCGTCCTCTGCCCCGCCTTCGTCATCCCGGCGTGGACGCTGCTGGGCTGGAAGTCGATCGGGTTCGCGGCAGGCGCGGCGGTCTTCGCCACCTGGAAGACGTTCAAGCACGTCGACCCCGACCAGCCGGCCCGCAAGCTCATCCGGGTGTGGGCGCTCGACTGGCGCCCCGTGCGGGCGCGCCAGCCGAGGCCGGTGCGCCTGTCCGCCCGCCACATCCGATTCCTCGGCCTGCCCCAGCGTCCTCGCCGGGCCGCGCTGACGCGACGGGGGGAGCAAACCCGATGATCGACCTGCGGATCCCCAACCTGCGGCGCGCCGCGCCATCCACGGCCACGCGCCTGGCCCTGACCGAGGTCGCCGGCAACATCACCTACACCGACACCACGATGACGGTGTGGTTCACCGTCCCCGAGCTCATCTGGCCGTTCCGGTCGGACGCCAAGCGCGAGGGGCTGCTGGACGCGATGGCCGTCCAGTACGCCCACCCCAGCCTTCAAGGTCTGCGGCTGAGCGTGCGCCGCACCACCATCCCCTTCCCCGTCGACGCGTGGGCCGCGGCGTACGACACCCGCTCCAACCCGCTGCCGGACGCGTCCACGCCGGTCGTGGGTCGCGCCGGTGTGCCGCTGCCCCGCGCCGGCGTGTCGACGTGGGGCCGGCACCTCGGCAACGCCCGGGAGCACCTCGCCGCCAGCCAGTACACCCTGGGCCGTGTCCACATCGGCGTGTCGATGCCCCGCCGTGAAATGCCCAACCTCACGAGCCTGATCCGGCGCCGGTCAGCGTCCGGCGACACCGCGCGCGCCCGCCGCCTCACCGAGATCGCCGAAACGCTCGCCGGGGTCGGGGTGCACGCCCGCCCATCCACCCCGGCTGAGGTGGCGTGGCTCATCTACCGCAGTCTCGGTATCGGCCTGACCCCACCCGTCCACGTGCCCGGCGACGTCGGCCCGAACGACATTGCCGTGTTCAGCGAGAGCATCGACCTGGTGCGCGGGCCGTACGACTCGACGACCGAGCTGATCAACCGCAGCACGGACCAGAGGGTGCACGTCGCGGTTCTGACCGTGGGCCGGATGGACCAGCTTCGGATCCCCCAGCAGCACCAGCCGTGGGCCTACCTGTCCACCGAACTGCCGTTCGAAGTGGAATGGTCCTCCCGCGTCGACATCCTCGGCCCGCAAGACGCCAAGGCGCAGGTCGAACATCGGCTGCGGATGATCCGGTCACAGCAGGACGAGTACCGGGCGCACGGCGTCGACTCGCCGACGTCGCTGGAGACGCTGGCCGGCCGAGCGATGGAAATCAACGACGAGATGGAGACCGGCCGGCCCGAGATCGCCTCGCGGGTACACGGCTGGCACCGGCTGGCCGTGTCCGCCCCCACCAAGGAAGAGTGCCTGACCCGGGTCCGGGCGTTGATCCGCCACTACAACGACAAAGCGAAGATCAGCCTCGTGCACCCGCGCGGCCAGCTCGGTCTGCTCGGCGAGTTCATCCCCGGCCAGCCGGTCGCCGACACCCGCTTCGCGCGCCGGATGCCGGTACGAATGTTCGCCGCCGCCGTCCCCAACGCGTCCGGCGCGGTCGGGGACAACCGCGGCGACCTGATCGGCTACACCGTCAGCGGCGCCCGCCGGCCGGTGTTCTTCGACATGCACTTCCCGCAGATGGTCCGCGAACGCTCCGGCCTCACCGTCCTGGTCGCCGAGCCGGGAGCCGGCAAGTCCACCCTGCTCGGCGCGCTGGCCTACCTCGCCGCCCGCCGCGGCGTCCAGGTCACACTGATGGACCCGTCCGGGCCGCTGGCCCGGCTGGCCAGCATGCCCGAGATGCGTAGGCACGCCCGGGTGATCAACCTGTCCCAGGCCACACCCGGAACCCTGGCGCCGTACGCCATGGTCCCGACCCCGCAGCGCGCCTCCTTCGCCGCCGGCCCGATCGGCGACGACGAGTACACCTCGGCGGTCGCGAACGCCCGCGCGGAACGCAAGGAACTCGTGTTGGACATCCTGACGATGCTCCTGCCGCCCACGCACAGCGGTAAGGCGGAGATCGTCGACGTGCTCTCCGAGGCGGTGCGCGGCGTGCCCGCCGACGAGCAGTCAACGCTCGAGGATGTCATCGACGCCCTCACCGCCCTGGGTAGGGACGACAGGGCGGCGAACCCGGCGGCGGCGAAGACCGCGGCGGGGCTGCTCAGCGACGTTAGCGAGCTGCCGCAGGCCCGCGTGTTCTTCGGCGCCCCACCGGCTAGCGCGCTGCGATCCGACGCCGCTCTCACAGTGATCACCATGGCGGGGCTGCAGCTGCCGAACCTGGCCGTCGACCGCCGCACGTGGACCAAGAGCCAACAGCTGACCGTGCCGATGCTTCACCTGGCGCACCGCCTGGCCGTACGCCGCTGCTACGGCGGCGACATGACCTCACGCAAGATGGTCGGCCTCGACGAGGCGCACTTCATGGCCGGTTGGGATTCCGGCAAGGCGTTCATGGACCGCCTCGCCCGCGACTCCCGGAAGTGGAACATCGCGGCTTTCCTGGCCAGCCAGAACCCGGCCGACGTGCTCGGTCTGAAGCTGCAGAACCTGACCGTCACCGCGTTCGTCGGTCGGATCAGCGAGGACCCGGACATCGCCGCCGAGGCGTGCCGGCTGCTCAGCATCCCGGTCGGTGACCGCTACGAGGAGATCCTCGGGTCGCTGTCGCTGCAGGTCGACCACGACACCACGGACCGGCTCGGCTACCGCGACTTCCTGATGCGGGACGTCGACGGCCGCGTTCAGCAGGTCCGGATCGACCTCTCATACGTTGCGGGCCTGCTCCAGGTCCTTGACACCACCCCCGGAGGCGACGAATGACCACCACAGAGCCGATCAGCGTCACCGTCGCTGAGTTCGCGATGCTGTGCCGTGTCGCCGCCGGCGACGTCGGCTGGCGCAACAACAGGCCCGGCCATGCTTACCCGCAGGACCACTACCACACCTTGAACGACAGGTGGGCCAGCGGCGCGGCCCTGTCCGCGATCAGGGGCCTGTCCCAAAAGATGCTTATCACCGAGACCGCGCCGTGGGTGCTCGTCACCGACATGGGCCGTGACCTTCTGTCGGGCATGACCGCCGCGGTCAGCGGCCACCTGGCCGCCGCCTGCGACCGTGAGGCAAGGGCTGGTGCCCGGTGATCCGGCGGCTGATGTACGCGGCGACGGCTATCGCCATGGTCGCGGTCACGTCGATGGTGTGGGCGCAGCCGGCGCAGGCCGCCCCGGCCGGGCTGTGCACTGTCCAGGAATGGACGACCCCCGCGCTCTTCGCTGACTGCGCCGGCCGGCTCGGCAAGCAGGCCACCGACGCCGTGGGCTGCGTCGGCGCGCCTATGCCAGGCTCGCCGACCTCGGGCATGCCAGGCATGTTCAGTTCCCGGCCGGAGAGCTCGCTGCGTTCGGGGGTGACCGGGCGCTACTCGATGTACGGCACCGGTGGGTACGGCCTGGACACCTACGACCTCGGCTGCATGGCCGATATCCGGCACCCGGGCGTGACCACCTGGAACACGATCGCCAGCGGCGAGTTTTGGCTGGCGTCCCTCATCGTCAGCGCGGCCAACGGGCTACGCGAGTGGGCGTACGAACCCAGCTTGGTGTGGGGTTGGGCCGACGGGTTCGTCGAGTCCGCCACCACCGCGATCTTCGAGTACGTCTTCTCCGTCCTCGGGACCATCTCGATCATCGTCGTCGGCCTGCTACTGGTGGTCCACTCCCGGCACGGGCAGATGTCCAAGGCGCTGACCTCGGCCGGCTGGGCGCTGTTCATCATGGTGGCGATCACCGCGATCGCCAGATATCCCGTCTACGCCACGCACGCCGCCGACTCGGCCACCACATCCGGCATCGACCTCATCCACAGTGCCGCCGACAAGGCCATCGGTCCGGGCCCGCAGAACGGGGACGACCCGGAGTGTCGTGTTAGCGCCGACCCGGCCGCGTGCATCGACCACCGCACCCCCGCGGTCCGGGCCTCCGACAGCGCCACCGAGGCGATCCTCTACCGGTCGTGGCTGCGCGCCGTGCTCGGCTCGGCGGACGGACCCACCGCCGACAAGTACGGCCCCGCCCTGTACGACGCGACCACCCTCACCTGGGACGAGCAGGCCCGCGCCGACCAGTCCCCGCAACTACGCAAAAACCTGCTGGACCAGAAGGCGGCGACGTTCAACGCGATCGCCGCGCAGCTGAGCGACGAGGACCCCGAGGCGTACGAACATCTACAGGGCATCCACGGCTGGGACCGGGCCAGCGCCGGCCTGTTCGCCGTGCTCGCCGCGCTGGCATTCGCCGCGTTCGACATGACCGCTTCGCTGGTGGTCCTGTTCGGGTTCGCGGTCTTCCGGATCGCGGTCGTGATCGCGCCCCTGGTGGGCTCCTACGGTGTGATCCAGCCGGCCAGCGGCGGTGTACGCCGGATCACCAACACGGTGGTCGCGTCCGCGTTCAACATCGTCATCTTCGGCGGCGTCGGCGCCCTGTACCTGGCCGCGTTCGCGCGGATCAGCAGCAGCTCAATGCCCCCCGCCGCCCAACTCGCCATAACCGCGCTGCTTTCGGTCGCGTGCCTGATCGTGCTGCGCCCGATCCGGCACATGACCTCCACGCTCACCGGCCGGGCCCGCTCCGAGGACGGGCTCGGGCAGCGGCTCTGGAACGCGGGCAAGGAGATCGCCACCCGGCGGCCCGCCGAGCCGGCGGCGGCCGCGTCCGAGGCGCCGACCAGCGCGCCGCCGGCACCGACGCGACCCGAAGCGACGCCCGGCCCATCCCGACCCGAGGCGACGCCTGTCCCACCGCGCCCTGAGGCGCCGCCGTCCGCCCCTCCGCGGCCCGAGCATGAACCGGTCGCCGCGCCGGCCGAGGGTCGGCGTTCCACCACGGCGGTGCTCACCGAGGCGGTCGCGCCTTCCGCGTCCGGGTTCGTCAAGCGCCTCAGCCGGCCCGAGGGAGGGAACTGACGATGCCCAGGATGCCGAAGATGACCCTCCGCAGGGTGGCGCTCGTCTCGCTGCTGGCGCTGCTCGCCCTGCTCGCGCTCGTCGCCCAGCTCGACGGCGGCGACGGCGGTCGACAGGACCAGCTGGTGCCGCTGCCGCCGACCGTCACCGCCACAGCGACCCCTGGTGTCACCGCCAGCCCGACCGTGTCGCCGTCGCCGTCGGTCGACGACCACGGTCACGACGGCGACGACGGTGTGGCCGGTAACGGTCCGGCAACCCCCACCCCGCCGCCGGACGTCCGCGAGGCCGCCGCCGCGTGCGGGGCCGCGTGGCTCAACGCCTACACACAAACCCCCGAGCAGTGGCACGAGGCGTTGGCCAAGCGGGTCACCAGCGACCTGGCCGCCGAGCTCGCCGGCGTCGACCCGCGCGACCAGGTGCCAGTCGGGCGAACCGACGACGGCAAGGTTGAGGTCACCGCCGTCGGATCGGTGTGGGAAGCCACCGTGCCGATCGTCGACCGGCCCGGCGGCGCCAGGCTGGGTGTCCTCACCGTCACCGTGCGCCGCGCCACCAACGCCACCTTCCGCACCGACCAGTGGCTGATCTCGGAGCTGGGCTGGGAGCCGCAACGATGAGGCGCATCCCGGTCTCGCTCGCCGTCGCGGTCACCGCGACGGTGGCGTTGTGCTGCGGTGGCGGCGGCCTGGTCGTCGCGGCCGGCACGATGACCGGTGGAAGCCCCAACAAGCCGCGCACCCAAAACGCGTCGACGCAGTGCGGCACCGCCGCCAACATCCCGACCGTCAAGCGGGATACGCCGAAGGTGGCCGGGTTCAACGCCCGCCAGATCGAGAACGCCGCCACGATCGTGAAGGTCGGCCAGGACCTCGAGGTGCCGCCGCGCGGCTGGATCATCGCGGTCGCCACCGCGATGCAAGAGTCGTCGCTGGACAACCTCGGCCACCTCGGCGAGGACAACGACCACGACTCACTCGGGCTGTTCCAGCAGCGACCCAGTCAAGGCTGGGGTACACCAGAGCAGGTCCGCGACCCGGTGTACGCGTCGAAGAAGTTCTACCAGGCGCTGCTCAAGGTGCCCGACTGGCAGACGATGCCGCTGACCCGCGCCGCGCAGACGGTGCAGCGGTCGGCGTACCCCGACGCGTACGCCAAGCACGAGCCCAAAGCAACCGAGATCGTCGACAAGATCACCGGCGGCGCGTCCAAGACCGCGGTGACCGCGCAGGTCGCCGGCCGGTGCGCCAAGCCGGACGAGGTCACCTCCGGCGGTTGGGTCCGCCCGGTCGACGCCCCGGTCGGCAGCGGGTACCGGACCGCTGAGCGGCCCGACCACCAAGGCGTCGACCTGTCGACCCGCCGCGGTGTCCCGGTCCGGGCCGCCGCCGCCGGGACCGTGATCCACATGGAGTGCGACAAAGCCGAGATCGGCTACAACTGCGACCGCGACGGGTCGCCGTCGACGCCCGGCTGTGGCTGGTACCTGGACATCCGGCACAGCGGCAACTGGGTCACCCGCTACTGCCACCTGCTGCGCAAGCCGCTGGTCGGCACCGGAGACAAGGTGACCGCCGGGCAGCAGATCGGGCTGCTCGGCACGTCCGGGCACAGCTCCGGACCGCACCTGCACTTCGAGGTCCACAAGAACGGCGGCCGCACCAAGGCGACCGCGATCAACCCGGTCAAATTCATGGCCGACCGGGGTGCTCCCCTGGGAGAAGGGAAACGGGCATGAGGATCCGATACTGGCTCGCCCTAGCCGTCTTCGTGACGATGGGTGTCACGTGGGTCACCGACGGCAACCCGTCGTTCGCGCTCGTGATGGTCGGGGTCGGCTTGCTCCGGTCCTGGTTTACCGCAGCCGTCGCTATCCTGCTCTGCCTCACGGCGGGCCTCGGCCTGTTCGCCGTGACCGCCGCGCTCCTGGCCGTCTACACCATCCTCGTGCTGGCTGGCGATCTGCTCCAGCCCGCACCCGTTCTACGCCTCCACCGGGCCGCAGCGTCAGCCATCGAGGCTGGACCGGCCACGAACTCTCTGAAGGGAGAGCGCTCATGAAGGCCGCTTGGAAGGGCATCTTCGGCATCCCGAAGCGGATCATCGTCGCCGTCTTCACCGATCCGCTCGCCGCAGCGTCGTTCCTGCTGGCGTCGCTGGGCGGGATGATGGCGGCCGGCACGTTCATCGGCTCGATCATCATCTGGATCATCCACGTCGGCCCGGTGTGGTTGCCGTTCCCGCTCGCCGCTGTCGGCGTGGTGCTCCTGGGCGGTGACCTGATCCGCGACGGCATCCCGGAGCGGCTGGCCGTCTACATCTCGATGGCCCTGCCGTCGGTGTTCATGTCGATGCCCGAGGAAGGCAAGCTCCACCAGAAGTTCGCCGGCTGGATCAAGGACGTCAACAACAAGATGAACGACTGGCTCGGCGAGTGGATCGGCATGACCGGGTCCAAGGCGGTCATGACCGTGGTCGCCTTTTCCTGCCTCGCGGCAGCCGTTCTGCTCTGCGAGCGGTACGCGCGCGGCGCCAAGGGCTCGCTGGCCTCCGCGTCGACGACCGAACCCGTCAGCACGACCAGCACCCGCACCACGGCCAGCAGCAGCCGCGGCCGCGGCGGGAAGCGCTGAGCGATGCCGACGCGGGAAGTCTCCACGGCCAACCGGGAGCAGCATCACCTGGATCGGATCCGGGCGCAGGTGACCGCGCGCGGCCGGTTCTGGAGGGTGTGTGCCTGGGTGATCGCGGAGGCCGTCCGCGACGACGACGTCGACCGTGTGTCGCAGCACCTGCTCGGTCTTGTGGAGCTCCTCCGGACGGGTAAGCCCCTGCCCCGGGAGCTCCACAAGACGGGGGCAACCCTCGCGAGGGCAGCCCACCTCAACACCTTCTTGGCCGATACCGAAGGGAAGGAGGCGGCATGACCGCCGCAGTTCCGGCCGCCGATGTCCCCGTGGACACCGTGACCGAACCCGAGGACAGCAAGACGTCCGCGGCCGCCGCCGTCAAGGAGAAGGCCGCCGCCGTGTTGACCAGGGCCGGGGGCTGGCGTGGATTCGTCACCCACCCCATGCCAGTAAAGGAGGCGTGGGAACGGTCGTGGATCATCGACCGGCGGCGGATCCCAGCTGACAGCAGCTGGTGGTACTGGTGGTGGTACTGGTCGAACCGCACCGACCGGATCCTGCTTTTCGGCGTGTTGATGATCCTGCCGACCGCGCTAAACAAGCCGGTGCTGTACGCCGCGCAGCGGCCGACCCGCCGCTGGGGCATGTACCTGGTGGTGTTCTGCCTGCTGGTTATCCTGCCGGCCGCTACGGCGGTGGCATAGCCGATGAGCAACTCCAGCCGCGCCGTGCGCGCGTTCGTCGCCGAGGTCGTTCGGCCCCCCGATCCGGAAGAGGACAAGAAGCAGGAGAAGCAGCCGACCGTCGCCGCGGAACACAAGAAGGCGGTCGCGGTCGGTGCGAAGCTGTACCGGCAGCAGCTGCCCCCGTGGGGAGTGTTCCTGGCCGCGCTACTCGGCGGCATTATCGTCCACAACGGACAGTACGGGCTCGGGACCGTGTTGTTCGTGCCGGTGCTCGCGATCGTCAGCTACCTGGTCACCGACTTCCTGCTGACGCGCAAGAGCCAAAACGCCGGCCGGACCGAGCGGGGACAGCAGACCGGCCGCCGGATCCGCCGGATCAACACCCGCGCGTGGCGGTCTGGCAAGGTCGGCTTCGCCGTCGGCGTGTGGCTGGTCGCGGTCGCTGCCACTACGCCGCCGGCGTTTCCGTACGGGCTGGGTGACTTGCCCGGGGTCGTGGTGTGGTGGGGTGGTGTCGCGGTGTGGGCCGGGGCGTCTTGGGATGGCTGGTGGCAGCCCGCCGAGGAAGCCGGTCCGCATGAGCTGATGGGGGAGGAGCCAGCCGATTCGGTTGAGGAGCCGGTTGGGCCGGTCACCGTCGACCAGGCGCCTACCGCCACGCCCCCACCGGCGCCCGTACGGCAGCGGCCCGCTTATCCGCCACGCGAGCAGGAGCTGCCGCTGCCGATGGTGCTCCGGCGGACGGTGCCCGCCGGCAGTCAGGTCCTCGTCGCCGACAAGCGTGAGGAGGTCCAGAGGGTCCTCGACGACCAGGGCGCGCTCGGGAAGGTGGTCGGGGTCGTTATCGGGCCGTCCACGATCCAGTACAACATTGAGCCCAACGAGAGGGTCAAGACGGCGAAGATCCTCAATCTGAAGAACGACTTCGGGTTGGCGCTGAAGACCGGGACCTTCCGCTTCCTGGCCCCGGTCGAGGGGCACTCGTTCGTCGGCATCGAAGCGCCCCGCGCGGAGGAGGACCGCGAGGACGTCCCGCTGGGTGAGGTCCTGGCCAGCCGCGCCGCCCGAGACAACGACGGCACGCTGCTGCTGGCGCTTGGCAAAGACACCCAGGGCGGGCACGTCGTCGTCGACCTGGCCCGCCTGCCGCACATACTCATCGCCGGCGCGAGCGGCGCGGGCAAGTCCGAGTGCGTCAACTCGCTGCTGTGCTCGATCCTCAACCGGGCCACACCCAGGCAGGTCCGGTTGCTGCTGATCGACCTGAAGCGGGTCGAGCTGGCCGCCTACAAGGACGTCCCGCACCTGGTCACCGAGGTCGTGACCGAAGCCGAGGCGGCGGCGAACGCGCTGCGGTGGGCCGTACGGGAGATGGAGAACCGGTACGTCCGGATCGCCGCGGCCGGCGCCCGTAACATCGACGAGTACAACAAGGCCGGGCTCGGCCCGTTCATGTCCAAGCTCGTGATCCTGGTGGACGAGTTCGCCGCACTCATGATCACCGCCGAGGACGGGAGCGACGTCGAGCAGAACGTCGTACGGGTGGCGCAGGAGGGCCGCGCCTCAGGCGTCCACCTGATCCTGGCGACGCAGCGCCCGTCAGTCGACGTGATCACCGGCTTGATCAAGGCCAACATCGGGGCACGGTTGGCGTTCATGACCACGTCGCTCCGGGATTCGATGGTCATCCTCGATGCGCCCGGCGCGGAGAAACTCCTCGGCCGCGGCGACGCGCTCTGGCGGGAGAACGGGGCGGCCCGCCCGATCCGGCTGCAGGGCTCACTGGTCACCAATCCCGAGATCGCCGCCACCGTCGACCACTGGCGCAAACACGGCAAGGCCGGGTTCATCCCCGCTGTCACCGAGCCCGTGGATGTGGAACCGGTTCGCGGTCCGCGGCTGGCCCGCGACGAGGTGCTCGACGCCGGCCGCCGACTCCGTGACCACGACGGCACGGTCTACAAGCAGCAGATCGTGGATGCCACGCCCGGCATGAACCCAGCCACCCGCAACGCGGCGATCACGGACCTGTTCCGCTCCGGCGACTTCCAGAAAACCGACAGCAACGCCAAGTACCTGGTGCCCGACGAACGGGCCGAGAAGGCAGGAGACCCGACCGAATGACCACCACCACCGAACCGATCTACGGCGACCTCGACATTGACTTCACCGACTTCGATGAGTCGGTTGAAACGCTGCGCAGGTACGAGGGCGACACCTGGGCCAGCGTGCTGTACGCCGCCGCCGACTTCGTCCTCGCGCACGGCACGCCCGCCGACCACTTCAGCGGGGCGCAGCTGACCGAGATGCAGGAACACGACCCGGATCTCGTCACCGCCTGGGACGTGGTCGCCCACTGGTCGCAACTGCGCGGCGACGGACTGCGGTCCCGGCCGGCGACGTTCGAAGACCACCTGCTGGACGAGTGCGAGGCCTGCGTGTGGCTCTCGGACGTCCTCACCCACATCGTGGAACTGAACCAGGAACCCTGTACCCGGTGCGCCCGGGGTATTGAAGGCCACGACGTCGCACCCGACCTGGCAGACGACGGCGCCGAAAACTGGCTTAAGTCGCGGCGCCTGTGCAAGGAGCCCTGGGACCGTGTCCGCGAACCGCTGGTCGAACCGCCCGGCACGCTCGGCGGCTACCAGGTCAGCGAGGCGGTCACCGCACGCTGGGTCGCCCAGCTGGTCGACGGCAACTACGCCCTCATCTACCGCACCTACTACCGCTGCCGCGTGGACGACGGCAGCCTGATCATCGAGCGGGAGGACTGGTACGTCGTCGCCAGCGACCCGGACAACCCCAAGGAAACCAAGATCTTGGAGAACTCCGAGACCGAGGACACCGAGTCGGACGACCCCGAAGGGGAGGACCTGGCGGCGCTGGTCGACCAGTCGTTCGACCCGGAGCTGCGCGAGTGGACCACGATGATGCCCGAAGCGGCCGGCTTCCGCTACAAGTGACCGCGCACCGCGCAGAGGGGACCGATCCGGCATGACGGCGCCGGCCATCGAAGAGATCGACTTCAGTGACGTTGACGCGGCGATCGCGGCGCTGCGCTCCCACGTGGGCATGCGCTCGGACGTCGAGATGTACGCCGCCGCTGACTTCGTCGCCGCGCAAGGCACCCTCGGTGACCTGTTCGACGACGACGAGCTCACCACCGCGCAGGTCCTGGAAGACGCCGACGCCATCTGGAACCTGATCGCCCACTGGTCGCTGCAGCGCGGTGACGGGCTACTGCACCGGCCGGAGACGTTCGAGGCCCACAAGTACGAGTGTGAAACCTGCGCGTGGCTCGAAGACGTGCTCGACCTGGTCGTGCGGCTGCGGCAGAAGCCTTGCGCTGTCTGCGCCAAGGGCGTCGACGAGCACATGTTCGCGCCTGCACCCACATGGGTCGACGGGGAGCTGCAGATATCCGACTGGTTCCAGGCGTTCGCCTGGTGCAAGGAGCCGTGGACCCGCTACCTCGAACCGCTGGTCGAGCCGCCCGGCAAGCTCGGCGCGTACCAGGTCAGCGACGCGTGCACCGCCCGCTGGACCGCACCGTTGATCAACGGTAGCCATGCGCTTCTGTATCGCACCTACTACCTGACCCGGGTCGAGGACGCCGTGTTCCTGGAGCGGGAGGACTGGTACGTCGTCTGCCTCAACCCGGCCGATCCGGAGGGCACCAAGGTCATGGAGAACTCGCGGACGGAGGAGGTCGAGTCGGAGGACCCCGAAGGCGAAGACCTGTTGGCGTTGGTCGAGCAGTCGTTCGATCCGGAGTTCGACGAGTGGCTCCGGTTCATGCCCCAGTCGTCCGCCTTCTACTACGCGAGGTAGGCGCGGCGGGGGCTTTCCTGCTCCCCGGTGACGTCCCGGTCCGATAACCTGACACGCAGTCGACGCACCAGACACGCGAAAATGTGCGCCACCGTGTATGCAATTTAAGAGGTGCCGGTGTAGGGTCGGGGTGCCGGCGGACCGTCGCCGGCACCCCGACTCTTGGGAGAGAGCCGGGACGACCCGCTCGCTCGACGGGACGCGCCGCGGAGGCAAACCGGCGTCCCCGGGGAGGTTCACGTTGCCCACTACGCTGCCCACACGCGAGCAGTACGACCTTCTGATCACAGATGTCTACGGCAACGACCCGCGCCCGCCCAGCTGCGCGCTGCACACCGACCCGATCCCGAACCGACACACCTGCGACCCCTGCGACGCATTCTTCCTGTGGCGCGCCCGCATGTACGACAGGTTCCGCCGCCGCGGACTCAGGTTCACCCTCGACCAGCGCGCCTTCGACGACCCAAAGCCACACTGCCCGCTCAAGCACCCCGACACCTCCGCGAACCGCAAGATCTGCGAACACTGCAAGGCCCGCCACAACTGGCAATCACGCCAGTACAAGAGAATGAACAGGGCCGGTGTCGCCCGCCGCTTCACCGACCTCGACACCCTGCGCCACCACCTCGACGCGCTCGAAGACGCCGGCCTGACCGCCGCTGACATCGCCCACGCCGCCGGCTGCGGCAAGAACGCCGTCTACGAGCTGCTCAGCGGCCATCGCCAGTTCGTCCGCGCCGACCTGGCTCGCCGGCTGCTCGCCGTGCCGATCCCGGACAGGCGTGTCCAGCTGGTACCCGACGCCGCCGGCCGGCGGCTACGCCGGATCGACTCCACCGGCACCCGGCGGCGGATCCAGGCAGCGGCCCGCAACAGCCACTCCCTGGCGTCCCAAGCCCGCCGCCTTGGCTGGTCGGTCGACCAGGTCCGCGAATGGACCACCTCCCCCACGGTGACCACGGAAGCCGCTGAAGCCGTCGCCACACTTTTTCCCTCGCTGATCACCCGACGCGGGTCCGACGCGGACGCCGCCACCATGGCCGCCCAAAAGGGCTGGGTGGAGGCCCGCTACTTCGCCAGGTCGAACATCGACGACCCGCAGTACAACCCATTCCAGATCATCAAGAACCCCCGCGGTGTGTACCGGCGGCTCCGCGCGCTGGCCTGGGACGGCCAGGGCCCGAGCGAGGTCGCGGAGTACATCGGTGAAGCACCCGAGCAGGTCGAGATCTGGATGGAGGGCGGCCCAGCACCGGCCTACGCCTCCCACATGGTCGCCGCCGCCTTCGAAGCGCTCGCCGGCCGGGAAGGACCGGACCAGCGCGCCGCCGACCGGGCCCGGCACATGGGCTGGTCATCCTGGCCGGCCTGGTACGAGGTCGACATGGACAGCAGCTTCTCCAAACCACGGCACGACCTGCTGTTCAGCGACTGTAAGACCGACTACCCGCTGGAGTCGCAGGTTTTCCTTGCGCTGATGGGCCGCGTCCCCCAGGAGGAGCTGCTGCACATCGAACGCGTCCGCGCCGTCCGGTTTCTGCACCGTCTTGGCTGGTCCGACCGGCGTATCGCCGCGTGGCTGGACTGGAACCCCGACGGCGACCTGGACAAGGGCCGCGGCGCCGTCCAGAAATTCCGCCAGAACAACGAGATCGACGGGGGCGGGACGGCGCTGCACGGCGTACCCGGCCGAGACACCGCCGAGGGCGCTGTGGCCGCCCCCAGTGCGGCGTAAATATCCGTCACCGTGCTGTGCATTTAACGGTACCCGGTATAGCATCAACGGGACGGGGCAAGCCAGCCCTGGCGTCGGGGAAAGGGGAAAAGTCCATGGCCGGCGGCCTGCTTTGGGTCGATTTCAGCCTCATCGACGAAGACCCAGCCAACCCACGCGGCGACGTCGGCGACGTCACCGACCTCAAGCTGTCCATCACCCGCAACGGCCAGCAGGACCCGATCCAGGTCATCCCACAGGGCAACGGCCGGTTCTTCCTGCACGAAGGCCACCGCCGCCGCAAGGCGATGGAAGAGCTCGGCGAGCAGGGCGCCCGCGCGATCGAGCGGCGATTCACCTCCGAGCAGCAGCGGGTGGTCTCCCAGGGCGTGCTGCACCTGCACCGCAAGACGTTCGACCCGATGGCATGGGCCCGGTACTGCCGCCGCCTCTGGGACGAGTTCAACATGAGCCGGGAGGAGATCGCCCGGGAACTTGGCATGTCGCAGGTCTGGGTCCGCAACCACCTGTCGTTCATGCACCTGCTCAGCTGGGAGCAGCGCGCTCTCGAACGCGGCGACATGACCCAAACTGATGCGCTGCGGCGACTCGCCAGCCGCCGCGGGGCCCGCGAAGGCAACCCACCCGCGCAGCAGCGGCAGCGCCGCAAGGCGGTCGTGTCCGCCGCCACGATCTCCGCCGAGCTGGCCCGACCCAAGCGGGTCGACCCGCACTTCAACGCCGACCACCAACTCGCCCACCTGGTCGCCGAACACTGCGCGTCGCGTGGCGTCGACCACGACAGCCGACCAAAGTTGGGGGACGTCGGTTGTGGACAGTGCTGGGAGGCCGTGATCCGCGACGACGTTATCGCCGCCGCGCCGGTCCTGGCCGCCGCCTGACCCACCGGAGCCCGCATGACGACCGCCCGCCGGAACCAGCTCGTGATCCGCTGCACCGGCCAGGCGGTCAACCCGCTCAACAACCAGCCCATCGGAAAGGTCTGCAACAAGGTGTTCACCTCCACCCGCGCCTACCGGTCACGCCAGGACTGGATCGAACGCGCCCGGGCGGCCGGGTGGCGCGTGTCGCAGGTGAACCCCGACCGCACCGTCAAAGCCTCCTGCCCCACGTGCAGCAGACCAGGAAGGTGACAGATGCCCCCGACCAAGCCCCTGAAGATAGGCGAACGTGACGGCCTCCAAATGCGGCTAAACGAACTCGACGAGGCCCTCGCCGCCGGCGACCTCGACCTCGCCGCCCGATCCATGGAAATGCTGGCCACCGCCGCCACCCGCATCGCGCGCCGCATACGCGAAGCCCTCCTCGTCGAGCAGATCGGCGAGTGGGGCTTGGACATTGCCCGCCGCTGCAAGATCGCCGCCAACAACGGCGGGGAACCTTCCGCCGCCTGGGCCGCCGGCGAAAAGATCGCGGTCGCGCTGGTGCTCGGCAACCACGACTACCTACGCGACGTCCTCGAGTACTCCGTCGCCCATGCGACCAGCCGGACCGCCGCCGAGGTAGGTATCGCACCCGACCAGATGTCGGCCTGGATGACGACCGTCCGCACCGCCGCCGAGCTCGGCAACCCGGGAGCGTGATCCCAACGATGAACGAAGCGACGACCGAACGGCCCGTACATCCGCTCACGCAAGGCATCTGCGGCTGCCCGCTCTACCTGGACACCAACCGGATCGAGCACCGCGACGGCTGCCTGTTCCCCGCCGCCGCGGCGGAGGTGCACGAGTGGAACCACTGGTTCGAGTTCCGGCACCTGCCCGTGCTGGACGCGCCAGTGCGCTACTGGACCGGCGCCCGCGAAGGCGACGGCCAGCTCGGCACGACCCGCACGGGCGCGCAGGTCCTCGGCGGGCACACCGCCGTGCTGTGGGTCCACGAGCACAGCGCCTGCATCGCGCTCACACACATCCAGAACCTCACCACCCGCTACACCGACGCGCACGGCGAACACTGGGTGGTCGCCGGCCACGACGAGTACGGGCAGGGCTGGCTGCGCTGCGAGGAAACCAACCGCGGCGCCCGTAACCGGGAGAGCGTCGAACTCCAGTTTGGCCCGCTGACGCAGGTCGAGGCGTGACGGCACCGATGACCAAGCTTGTGCATCACTACTGGCCCGAGCCGGCCGGGTTCGCCCACGAACCGGACGGCGCCGCGGTGACGCTCGTGGGCGTCGTCGCGTACGTGACGCCCAGGAGTTCGGGACAGCGGCGCCCGTACGTCACCGGCGGGCACGTCGTCGTACCACTGCTGAGCAGGGGAGGTAACCGATGGGGAATACAGGTCTGCCCCGCCTTGGCGGTGGCATCGCGGCTCGCGAGCGTGCCGCGTGGAGTGGACCGTGCTCGTTGTCGTCATGCAGGACCGGCGCCCCGGTGGCTGGCGTGATCGACGCGCTCACAGGACCGGTCGGTTTCTGTGAACCCCACTGCGACCGCGCCGAGGTGCTGGGCAGGAGCGTGCGTCGTGAGCGGCTCACGCGGGCGCCGCGCCACAACGCCAACCAGGGATCGGATCACACCGATGAATAGCCCAGTCGCCTTCGCGCCTGATCCAGCGCTCTCGTTCTGGCCCACCCCGCCCGAAGTCGCCGACGACCTCGTGTACCGGGTGATGGTGCCTGGCTTCGGCGACGGCGCAGCCAGCGTTGACGGCGAGGTCCCGCAGGTCCGCGTCCTGGAGCCGTCCGCGGGCGATGGCCATCTGGCCCGCGTCATCCGCAAGCACCTGCCGAACGGGCACATCACGTGCGTGGAGCCCAGCAGCCAGCGCGCCGCCACGCTACGAGCGCAAGACGGGCTCGCGGATGAGGTCGTCGAGTCCACGTTGGAGGCGTATCTGGACACCGTCACCTGGTCGGCGTTGGCGGGCACCTTCGAGCCGTTCGACGTCGCGATCATGAACCCGCCGTTCACGCTCGCCGGGCGCCCCCAGGCGTGGGCAGAGCACATTCTCGCGATCTACAGCCACCCGCATCTGCTGGCGCCGTACGCCCAGATCGGCGCCGTGGTGCCGCGCAACGTCATGAACGGCAAGTCGAAGGCGGTCCGGACTCTACGCGAGCTGTGCGACCCGGTCTACGGCATCTCGGTGTGCAGCAGGGGCGCATTCGACCCGGTCGGCGCGCGGATCTCCACGGCTCTGCTGTGGTTGGAGAAGGTTCTCGATGAGTAACCCACGTGATCCACAGACGTCTGCCGAGTGGCAGCAGGCGGTCGACGCCGCGTACGCCTGCCTTGCTCTCGACTCGGCCCGCCACTACGGCTTGGTCACCGGCGGTCCGAGCGTCGACGTCGAGCGGTGCGAGGACATTCTCGCCCGCGGCAAATCACGCGGCATCGAGCCCACGGAAGACGTCGATCGCGGTGATGACGATGGGTAGCACCCCGCCGCGGCGGCGGACCTATGACCAGGTCCACAGCGATCTGGCCGCCCTGGCTAGCCCGCTTGAGGACTCGTCGTTGGTACTTGGCACGGCCGCGTACGCGGCCGCGTGGGCCGACTACTACGAGCGCAAGGCGGGCCTGTGGCGGGAGATCGTGGAGCGGGCTGCCACGGACAGGTCGTTGCCCGGCTGGGCGACGCTCGCGGCGGCGACGGTCCGGGACGGGCTTCTGCGGGAAGCCGAGGGCCTGCGCGTAGAACAGCGGAAGCGGGCCAGGCAGGAGGCGAATCCCGGTGGTTAACCAAGCCGGCCCGTACCGCGTGGTCCTCACCGAGGAGGGCTACACCACGGCTGATCAGTACCCCGACAAGGTTTCCGCGCTCGCCGAGTTCGCTCGGTTCGCCCCGCTGGCTGGCACCTGGAGCCGCGGCGGCTCCGTCCGGGTCATGGGCGAGGCCGAGTACCAGCGTTTGAAGCCCGAACTGGATCGAAGGAACGATGTCGATGAGTAGCCCACTGCCCGTGACGGAACGGGAGGCAGCCGCGCTCGACCGACTCCTGGACGCCTACACCATTACCGAAACGACGGATCCGGGCATCGAGGATCTCCGCCGAGTCCGCGACAAGGTACGCCGACTGCCGCAGGACCACACCGTGTACGAACAGGCCGCCGAGGTGGCCGCCCGCACACGAGCCTTTCTGCGCGAGGTAGGTCGGGGAGTGGTGCACCAACTGCCCTCCGGTGAGGCGCGGCACTACGACACCGCTGGCGGCCACGTCAACGCGGACGACGCCGTCTTCCAGGCGAAGCGTGCCGGCCTGGTCCGGCTTGGCGGGGTGGTCACTGACGGCCCGTACAAACACCCACGTAGCCGGCCGCGGGCGTGGCAACTCACACGTGCGGGCGAGGTCACGGCGTACGCCGAACCTGAGCTGGCACCCGAGTCGGACGGCGGACGATAACCGATGATCCAGGTTCCGAAGCTTGTGGTCTCCAAACCCATGTACGCGTTCAAAGTCGACACGTGGCGCTCCAGCGGCGTCACCGGCATCTACCAGGTCGACGCCGTCTGGTTCAAACGTAAGAAGGGCCGCCTCGTCGCGACGATGGGCACCTACCAACCGATGGTCCTGCGCCGGGACCAACAGCCCACCGGTGACGCGTACGAGCAGTGGGTCGCCGCCGCTGACGACAACCGGTATGGCGGCGACTGGACCGCGGTGTGGGACGGCGAGGGCCTGATGTGCGCTCGCCAGCCCGTGTCGGCGGCCATGGCCCACGAGCGCATCAGCTTCCTCAGTGCGGTGCTGAACGGCTTCCCGAACGTGCCGGCCGGCTACGACGGCTGGTGGACCTTCGAACCGGGCGGCGGCGCGCGATGACCGACCTGGCCACTATCAGACGCCGCGTAGCTGTCCTCGCGGTGGCGGCCGGCGCTGAGGCGCCCACCGAGCAGCTGCTGCGGCAGGACCCCTTCCGTGGGGAGTGGGGTTGGAGCGGGCAGCACATCGACCTGCCGAATATGCACACCGCCGGCGACGTCGTCGTCGACACCTGGGAGCAGCTGGTCGCGTTCGTCGCCGCCGCGATGCCCCCGTACCGGCAGATCGGCATGGTGCAGCGGCCGTGGCCGCGCCGGATCCTGCGCTTCCACCCGGACGGCTCGGTGTTGACGCTGTCCGGGCCCCTGCCGTGGGGGCAGATCCGCCACGACACGTTCGCCAACCCGGCGGACGCCCTTATCGCCTACTACTGGCCCACCACTACGCCCCGCCGCTGGCGGGAGCCTGGAGCAGAAGCTGATGCGTGATCTGTCCAACGCTCACGTCCGCGCGGTGCTCGCCGCCGGGCTGGCCTGGCTTTACGACGTCGAACAGCCCCCCAACGCGCTCATCCAGCACCACGCCGTCCCCGGGCCGGTGATCGGCACCCGCTGGTACGGCTTCTGCCCGGTGGGCGCCGACCAACTGCCGGTCATCTCGGTCCGTGTCGCTGCCCCCCAGTGGGAGCCGGGCAGATGGGAGCTGCTGAACCCGATCGGCGGCGACGCCGAGATGAAGCTGACCCGCGCCCTGGTCGAGTCGCTCGGCTACCCGACCCGCCAGTGGTGGAACGGCGCCGGCGAGAGCGGCAGCATCGGCCTGCAGCGGCCTGCGCATCACACGCTGCGCGCCGCGGTGCGCAGGTACGGCGCCGGCTGCCCGACACATCCGGCCCACGGCGTGTTCTGCCCCTGCGGCTGGTTCAAGGCCGGCAACGACCTGCTCGTCGACCCGGCCTGGCCGACCAGCCCGGACAGCGACGAAGCGCACTGCCGGATCTGCTGGTGCACCGAGGACGCCGCATGCCGCGGCGGATGCGCCTGGGCCGCCCCTGAGGAGCAGCTGGCGGCCGGGTTCGACCCGATGACCGGTGACCTGTGCACCGCGTGCGTTCCCGCGCCGCTAAAGCCCGCCCGTCCCGCGCTCGCGGGGACCGAGACCCGACCGATCCCGACTGGAAAGAGTCCTGCCATGACCAACGACGCGTCACAGCCCGCACACGAAAGCCCTGAAGAGGAACGTCTCGCGGCCGCCGAACGGCTCGACGCCGGCGGGATCGTCGACGGCCACCACGCCGTCCTGCTGGCCCAGGGCCTGATCGAGATAGCCGAGACCGCCGGCATGCCGGACACCTACCAGGCCACCGACAACCGGATGATCCTGGCCCGCGCCGTGCTGGCCGCCAGCAGGGCCCGGACGCCGCTGGACGAGTCAGCCGAGCGGGTCCTCGACCTGTGCCGGCAGGCACAGCAAAACCATGACGGTCACCCCAGCCCCACCTGGTCGACGTGGCAGCAGCTGGCGGTCGCGCTGGTCCTGAACGACGAGGCGGGCCTGCGATCGCGGGGGTACTCGGTCCAGGAGGCGACCCGCTCGGTGGTCGAGGGCATGCTCCGCCCACCCGCCGACTTCGACGCCTGGCTGGCCACCATCCGCGCCGCGCTCGCCGCGGGGTCACCGACCTCATGACCCCACCCCCCACCCCCGCCAGCGGCGGCGAGGACAAGCCGTACCGGTTGGTCGACGCCGAAAACTACGGCTGGCTGGTCACCGGCAGCGGCGACTACCGGGCCCCGCTGCTCGCCGTCGAACGCATGACCCTGGCCGAGATCACCGCGAAGCGGGGCCCGTGGCGGCCGGTCGAGCCGATCAGCGACGAAGACGAGCAGGACCTGACCACCGTGTTCGCCGCCTGCGGCCGCAAGACGATCGCCACCCTCGCCGCCGCGCTCGAGGTCGTCCACGACGAGCTCCGCGAAAGCAAGGGTGGCCTCGGCCAGGCGCACGACTCGACCGACTACGCCGAACGCACCCTCACGGCCGGCCGGGAAGGCTCCTGGGAGTCCGCCGTACTCATGGAGGTCATCTGGTTCGGTAACAGCCTGAACCTGGCCCCGGTGAGGCGGAACGCCGCCAACTCGATCGCCGCCCGCCGCGCCGCCGGCCCGGCGCCACGGCGTGTCAACAAGGACGGCCGGGCGGCGATCGCCGCCGTGCTGCGCCGCTGGGTCACCGACCCGCACCGCTACACCGAGGTCGCTGAGACCCTCGCCGGGGTGGTGTCCCGGTACGCCGACCGTGCCGTCGACGCGGCCGGCGGCCCCCAGGTCGACGCGGCCGGCTACATGATGTCCGGTTGGAAAGCCGTCGCCGACCAGTGGCTGCAGCCCGGCGGAATGGACCGGGTGAACTTCGTGAGCTGCTACCGCCTGTTCTACTCCCTGTCCCGCTACTTCAACCCCCACCTGCTCTGAAGGAGGTCACAGTGGACACACCATCGCCGCCCTGGGGGCGGGAGCAAGGCGACCCGTACTCGACCCTGCTGAAACGCGCCCCCCACGGTGGGGAACACCACGGCGTACGGATGCTGCGCGACTTCACCTACGCCGAGATGATGGCCGGCCGGATCAGCGGCGCCACCCAGGACGAGGTCGGTCGGCTGCTGGACGCGCTGGCCGCCAGCCTGGAGGCGTGCGTCGGCGACATCATCGGCCCCCGCGGGCCCATCCCATGGGACGTGCTCGCGGTGCAGTCGCTTGTGGACGATGGCCGCTACACGCGTCTGATCGGCCGCGATCGGCTCGTTGACCTCGGAGACGAACACGCGGAGGTGGCCGAGTACGACTGGTCCACCGCCGGCGGATACGCCACCGACGAAGGGGTCCTGCACTACGCCCCCATCCGGGTGCTCGAGGTGGCCCACCGCCCGGACTGCGTGCCGGCCCCGGACCTGGTGGAAGCCATCCGGTACGCCCTCCAGGTCAGGCAACGCGACTGGGAGCTCACCGTCGGCCAGCTGGTCGAGCGGATACCCGTAACGGGCACCACGGCCAGCCACGAGCAGGTCCTCACCGCGCTGCGGTGGATGCGCCGCGAAGGCCAGGTATTCCAGCCCAGCCCACACAGGTGGGCGCTGCGTCGAGAAGAGGAACAGCGGTGACCGACCCGCCCCGGCAAACAATGTCAGAAAACGGCGACCCGGCCGCCCGGGCGATCGCCGCGCTCACCGAGGCCGCGAACAGCGAACGCGACTTCGCCGAGCTGCTCTGCCGGGTCGCCGCCGCTGTCGCCGCGAACGTCGGCGGCACCGAGGTCCTGCTCTCCGGCCGGTCCGGGTCGTGGGAGGCGGACAAGGTCCGCCAACTGCTCCACTGCACGGTCGGCGCCGACGAGGAACACCTGTGGCGCCACCGCACCATCCCGCTGCGCCTCAACCTGCACGTCGCGGACACCTGGTACGACTTCGGCCTGGCCCAGATGTTCGAGACCGAGCGGGAAAAGGCGGTCGAAGACACCTTCAGCGACGACGAAGACGTGGCCGAGGCCGCCGGCCGGCTCGTCGACGCGCTGGAAGGGCTTTACGACACCGACCTGGCCGCGTACGCGTTGGCGTACGCGGCCACGGTGAGGCAGGAGCTCGCCGCGCGCGGCGTCACCGTCGACGTCGACCTGGTCCGGGTCGACGAAGAGGCCGGGCCGGTCGCGGCGGAGCAGTGGTCCGCGCTGGCCGAGGACCTGCACGCCGTGGCCCGGGAACGCACACCGCTGCCGGCCACCGGGCAGAAACCGGACTGGTCGCTGGGCTCACCAGCGGTCGTGGTCCGCGCGGCCGGCCGCACATACACCGAGCGAGCCCGGGCGACCGACCAGCCGGCGTCCGGGTCCACGTCGGAGGCCACGTGATCGAGATCAGGGAGGGTTACCGGGCGGCGTGGGTTGGCCGGCACCCGGCTGGCGACCTGCGCTGCCGACCCGACGGGGCGGTCGAGTACGACACCGGCCGCCCGGGTGTGACCTGTGAGGTGGTCTACGCCGATGGCGTCAACGGGTACGTGGTCGAGGGGGGCGACGGCCGGTTCCGGACCACGTGGACGGAGCTTGACTGCGCGCTGTCGATGGCGCACCTGCGGCAGAAGATCCGTTGTTACCCGGTCGTCAGGTCCGGTTGCTGGCAGCCCGACAACTCGATGAGCGTGCGGCGGGCGTCCGGGCCCCGCCCGCGCCGCGGCCGCTATTCCACCGTCGCGGTCAACGGGATGTGGTTCGCGCAGTTCGGCTACTCGACGGGCAGCCCGGAGAACGGGTACCGCCGTCAGATGGAAGGGCATCGGGCCAGTTTCATCGCGTTCAATGGCCGGTTGCCGGTGGGCGGCACGGTCGATCATCACTGTAAGAACCCGCCGTGTGTGAACCCGGGCCATCTGGGTGAGGCGACTTCGGCTGAGAACGTGGCGCGGGAGTTGCCCGGTGCGGGGTATGGCGTGGTCCGCAAGGCGGGCCTCGACGACGCGTTGGCGGCGCTGGCCGCCCGGTTCAACAACAACCGCTCGTAGAGAGGACCTCAGTGATCAAGTGGTTGCGGATCCGCCGGTTGCGGCGGGAACTGCGGGTGTTGTGGGCCTGCGCGGCGTTGGAGCGTGCCCGAGGAATCGAGCTGGTCCTAATGCTCGGCCAGTACGGGCTCTATGCGACCGTCGAGAAGCTCGAGCGGGACGGGATGCTGGTCGTCGAGCGGAGGGATCGGCCCGGGCCGCGGCGGGAGGGACGACCGCCGTACCGCTTCTACGTCGTGACCGAGGAAGGCCGGCGGTACACGGGCCACCTGGTGCGGTTGTTGTCGTCCCCTCAGGCGCAGGACGACCGATGACGGTGCTGCTGTGGTCGCCGGACGCCCCGACGCGCTGCATGTGTGACGGGGCGTATCAGCCGCAGCTGAACCGGCACGGGAGACTGGTGATGTCGCGGGATCCGGCGTGGCGGATGTTCGAGCAGACCCGCGACCCGGAATGCCTGCAGGAGCGGTTCCGGGCGGGCGCCAAGCTGTACCGGCTGGAGTATCAGCACCACACGACCTCGGTCAAGTCTGGTGCCGGCTACCCGGACGTGCACATGTGGGCGGCCGGCCGCGAGTCCGTGTACGTCGAGCTGAAGCGCATGGGCCGCGACCCGACCGTGGACCAGGTCCGCCGGATGGCCAGCTTGTTGTCCGTCCCGCACCGGGTGTTCCTGGCCCGGCCGTGCTGCCTGCTGGTCGGCGCCGTCGACGAGCTGCTGGCTGAGGTCGCCGGCACCCGCTGTCTGTACGCTCTGGGCCGCCGTCCGGCCGGCCCGGCACCGGACCCGACGGCGCTGGGGAACGGCTCCGTCACGGCCACGCCCGCGCCGGCTCCCGCCCACCCCCGGCCCCACCGGCTGGAGACGGCGTTGCCCGGCGCACCCGCGGCGGAGCCGTTCCCCAGCGCCGTCGGGTACGTGGTGCCGCTCACCGGCGACGCCGACGCGATGGGGGAGTTGGAGCAGTGGCTGCGCGGTGCCGGGTTCGCGCCGTCGTGGACACCGTTCCCGATCCGGTTCGTCGCCGGGCCCGGCACGGTCGCGGTGCAGGTCCGGCGCCTGGACGGCGAACGGGTCTGGCGCTGCGGCACCCCACCGGCGGCGTTTCCCGATGACCTGGCCGAGCGGCTGCGCGCCGACGTGATCGCGGGGCCGTCGTCGGACAGGGTGATGTCCTTGATCGAGGCCGTGCCCGCGTCGGCCGTCATGAACTAGAGCCCCGCCGCCGCGGGGGAGAAGGAGCACCATGTTGTTTGAGGCCAGGCCGGTTCCCGGCCGGATCGTATTTGTCGACACCGAGTTCACGACGCTGGACAAGGGTCGACGCCACCCGTGGGAGATCGCCGTGATCGTCCGCGACCCGGGTAAGGAGGACGTCGAGATCGAGTGGCAGATCCGGCCGCCGTTGGCTGAGGCCTCACCGGAGTCGCTGCGGATCGGCCGGTTCTACGAGCGCTGCCGGTTGTGGGACATGGCGCCCGGTCACGGCCTGGTCGTCGTCGCGCCCGGCATTGAGGAGCTCAGGCGCGACGGCCCGATCGACGAAGTCCGCCGGGTCACCGTGGACTTCGTGGCCAGTGGGCTGGCGCGGATGCTGGACGGCGCGTACCTGGTCGGCAAGGTGGTCTCGGCCGACGAGCTGACGCTGGAGCGGTTCCTGCACCGCTTGGGCCACTGCCTGACCAGCCACTACCGGCTCCGCTGTGTGGAGACGATGGCGCACGGCTTCCTGCTGGGCAAGATAGCCGAGCTCAACCAGGCTGGCCGGGGGAGTCTGGCGGGGGAGCTGGCCGCGCAGATCCCGCCGCCGCCGTGGGATCCGAAGGTCCTGGCCCGGCTGTGTGGGGTGGAACCGTCGCCGGCGGACCAGGCGCACCGGGCGCTGGTCGACGCGCGGCACGCCCGCGACTTGTGGGACGCGATCCATGGTCTCCCGATGGTCGGTCGGTCAACCGAAACGTCGGACTAACAGCACCTTGTTGGGGAATGGTCGGGCGCGGCGTGGTGGGGGAGTCTGGCCCCGGGAGGTGCCCTCACCTTCTGCCCGGGCTCCGGCGCGCTACGGCGGGCGGCGCCGACCTTTCCCCCCGGGTTCCGTCCCGCCCGCCGTCGGGAGTACCTGGCATGGGTACAAGATCGAGTACGTCCTGGAGCCGGTGATGGTGCCGCGCTCCGGGGACGTTCTGCATGTCACCCGGGAGGCGTCCGTGCAGTTCGTCGACCCGATGCTCTACCGGGTGATACGCGTCCACGACTGGCCGACGTACGAAGGCTGGATCTGGCTGGACGGGTACGAGCTGAACGGCGGTGGAGAGGCCGTCGAGCGGCGTTCCATCTTCGTGAAGGTTAGCGGTCTGCGGACCATCGGGAGCGCACCCGATGTGCGCCAGCGCAACGCGCGCGGATCGCGGCCTGGGATCCCGGCCGCGGTGGCGCGTAACGCCAGGCAGGAGCCGCGTCGGCGGTCGGTTCGGCCGGCGTAGGAGAAGGGTGATGGAGGGCGGCCACCGCAAGGGGAAGCGGGTGGCCGCCCTCGACCACCCGGGGGAATGCGGCAGCTGAGGAACCGGATGTAACGGACCTATCCCCATGATACGGGCGTATCCGTTCACGTTCGAGGGATTTGGGGCCCGGCGCTGCGGCCATGTCACCCAACCGACAAGCGCAATCCGGACAGACCCGTCCGCATACACCCGTCTCGGTGTAGCGCACTTATCGAGGGTCGGGGTAATCTACGGGGGACGCGAGGAGGGTGATCGGTATGCGTCGACTCAAGAAAATCCTCAACTTCGACCACCGCCGATGCCCCTACAACACGCGTGCCGGGGCCGTGTTCGGCGTCGTCGTCGGCCTGGCCGCCGGCACCGCCGCGGCTATCGCCGGCGGGCCCGCCGGCCTGCTCACCGCCGTGCTCATGTTCACCGCCGTCGCGATAGCCGACTGGCGATTCCACGCGTCGAGATGAGCGACAACCCGTTCCGGGTGGTCGCCGGCACCGGCCACCGCCGGCTTGAACACGGCGACCGCGCCTGGGTGAGCGGACAACTGCCCCGCGCGGCCGCCTGGCTACGCGACCACGCCGGCACCGAGGTCGGCATCTCCGGCCTCGGCTACGACCTCGACCTGGAGTGGGGCGAAGCAATCCTCGACGCCGGCCTCACCCTCTGGGTCGCCATCCCGTTCGAGGAACACGCGCTCGACTGGGACGACGACTCCCTACGCCGCTGGCGGCGCCTACGCGCCGCCGCCGCACCCGACGGTGAACGACTGGTCGGCCGGCTGCCCCGCAACCTTCCCCCCGCCCGGCGGCGAAGCTACGTCGCCCAGCTGATGCACGCCCGGAACCGCGCCATGCTCGCCCGCGCCGGCGCCGTGCTGGCCGTATGGGAACCCGGCCGGCTCGACGGCGGCACCGCCGCCACCCTGCTGCACGCCGCCCACCGGGGGATGCCCGGCGTCCACCTCGACCCCGTGGCCCGGGCCGTCAACTTCCACTTGCCCGGCGTCGACCAGCTGCAGAAGCTGACCCTCGAGCACACCGACTGCGGCCACATCCTCGCCGTCGGTGCCCGCGCCGACGTCGAACCCCGCCACGCCGTGCTCACCGCCGCCGGATACCCGGCGTGGCGGATCCGGCCCGGCCAGTACCGGGACCGCCGCGACACCGCCGGCTGCGACCGCTGCCGCATCGACCTGGACCGGTGGCGGGCCGCCGCCCGGGAGCTGTTCCCCCAGTCGGGCGAGAACGGCCGGTGACCAGCCACGCCGCGCGCGTGTGGCACCGTCCGTGCCCGACCGCGCACCGTACGCTGATCACCTTGGACACCCGACCGCGTTCACGGGAGCACACCGCCGTGCCCACCGCACACCTGTCGCCCGAGTACGTGCTGGCACCGGTCCGGCTCGACAGCGACAAAGGCCCACTGCCGGGCATTGTGCTGCACTCACCCACCTTCACCTGGCCGTTCGATCCGGACCCCTACGTCCTGTCCGGGCCGGCCGAGCTCGTCGTGCGCGCCCACCAGGTCGGCCTGTGGTCCATCCTGGACCCGTTCGCGCCCGTACCCGACGCCGACCAGACGTGGACGTTCCGGCTCCCCAACCCGGTGAGGGCGGCCGCCCTCACCGGGCCCAGCGGGGTCCTGGTCATCGAACGCCCCCCGAAGATCAACGCCGCCTGGTGGTCGATGGCGGTCACCCAGGGCGCGAGGTGCACCCTGCTGATCGTTGCCTGCGTCCGGTTCCCCGACGCGGCGGCGGGCGAGTCCAGGGCGGCGGCGGCCGCCGCCACGCTGAACGCGGCCCTGGTGGATGGGCGTGTCGTCGGCGCCTCGATCGCGGTGGAGTTCTGATGCGCGTACCCCGGATCGTCGACGGCCACGGCGTCACCTGGACCGCCGTACCCGCGGCCGCCGGCCACATCCTGTACCGCCACGGCGACTTCGCCATCCCGAAAGAGGAGATCCAGGCCAACTGGCCGGCCGCCCGGCCGGTCGAACCGCCACCCGCGGGCACCGTCGTCCACCTCCTGGAAGCTCTGCACGGCATGCTCGACAGCAGCCACGGCCGCCACCTGCTCGCCGGCACGCTCTGCGTCGCCCTCGACGACGCCAGCCAAGCCGCCGGACCCAACTGCCCCCTGACCGCCGGCGGCACTGGCTCCAACGAGGCCCTGGCGGTCACCACCATGGCGTACGTCATCGGCCCCACCCTGGCCGGCGACCCCACCCGCGTCGACGCGCGCGCGTTGCGGTGCTTCACCGACGTCGTACTGGACTGGATGACCGGCAAGCACCACTACACCGAAGTGGGGGAGAACCTCGCCGGCCTGATCGGCGGCGCCGTCCTCGAGGCGGGCGGCTGGCCAGCGATCGCCGACCCGCAACTGCGCGCCGGACCGTACACCGACCTGTTGTCCTGGTACGTCACCTCCCGCGCGGGGGTGCCCGCATGAACTGGTTCCTGGCCGGTGTCGCCGTCGGCCCGCTGCTGCCGGCCGCGCTCCTCACACTGCTGCTGCGCCGCCTACGCCGCGCCGGCCGACCAGACCGGGGCGCGGAGCGCATGGTCGCCATGTGGACGCTCGTGACCGTCGTTTCCGCGCTGGTCGCTCTGGCCTGCCCGGACCCGCCGCACTGGATCCGGGTCGTGCTGGTCGGCCCGCCCCTGCTGATCGGATTCGGGTTCATGATCCACCGGATCCGGAAGAACCCCACCGCGCTGTTCGCCCCGCAGACCGTCGACCGGTTGGGCCGCTGCCGAGGCCACCGATGAGCGGCCTCGCCCGCGAGATCGCCCGCCGCCGCCGGCAGGACGCACGCCGAGCCGCGGCCGCCGAACCACCACCACCACCACCACCGCCGCCGGTCCGCTGCTCGGCCGGGAACGAGGCCGGCCGCTGCTGCGTCGGCGACCCGTGGGCGACCTTCAGCCCGCACGACGTCGAGCCGCTGCCCCCGGCGGTGATCCGGGTCGCGGCCGACCACGGTGTGGAGCCGCACGCCCTGGACGAGCACGTCGAAGCCATCCACGGCTGGGAACCCCACGACGTCGGCTACGACGCCCACGTCGCCGCGGCCGCCCTGTGCCTGCTGGACGGCGGGTGCCAGTGACGCCCTCGACCCCACCAACTCGTGAGGAGGACCCTGTGGCCAGCACACCGGGCCCGGCCGTAGACCTGATCGACCACGCCGCCGGCATCATCGCTGCGGAGAAGCGCAAGCCGCACACCGGCCCGTACCACTGGGCCGGTGCGCTCTGGCAGGCCGGGATGCTCGTCCCGCCCGGCACCGCCACCGGCGAGCTCGCACCCCCCACCGCCAGCACCACACCGGAAGCGGGGTAGCACGACCAGAGGGGTAACTGACGGTTACGCACCGTCCACGCTCCCGGCGGTAGGCTGGAAAACCGACAGTGCCGACACCACCGTCGTCTATTTCACCCCGGAGGAGCTGGCATGGCCAGACAGGGCATCGGGCTACGCATAACCTATTGGCGGGGCCTGGCCGGCAAGACCCAGCAGGAGGTCGCCGACTCCATCGGCGTGACCCGCGAATTCATCTCGCAGGTCGAGAACGGCAAGAAGCCACTGACCAGGATCGACCACGCCCACGGCATCGCCCAGTTCCTCGGCATCTCGTTCAGCGACGTCGTCGGCCTGCCGTACACGCCGGCGGACCGCACCGACTACGAGAACACGATCGGGATCACCCGGATCCGCGCCGCGATCGACGAAGGCGACGACCCGGTCGAGCCGCTGCCGATCCAGGAGCTCGCTCTGGCCGCTGACCGGGCGATGGCCGCACGCATGGCCTGCGACGTCCCCCTGCTCGGCCAGCACCTGCCTGACCTGCTTTCCGGTGCCCGCGTGCGGTGGTTCGAACACGGCGACCGGCAGGCCGGAGAACTACTGGTCAAAGGTGCCTTCACCGGATCGCTGGCGCTGAAGTCCGCCGGCTGGTTCGACCTGGGCTTCCGCCTCGCCGAGCTCGCCAACGCCGTCGCGACGGCGCTCGGCGACCCCGAGTGCATCGCGGCCGCCCGGTTCGCGGTGGCCCAGTGCGCGCTGACCAACGGCTCCCGCCGCCGCTCGCTACGCCTCGCCGTCGAAGGCGCCGAGGACCTCGACCGGCTGACCCGCCGCGGACAACTGCCCGCCCTCGTCCGCGAGGGCGTCATCTCCTGGAAGGGGCTGCTGCACCTGCAGGCCGCGTTGTCGCAGGCCGGCCTGCCGCACGAGGGCGGATCGCACACCGACGCCGTCGACGGGCACCTGGCCGAGGCCGCCGCCGCCGCCCGCCACGTCACCGTCGACAGTTGGCGTATGGGGTTCGGCACCGCGAACGTCAACGTCTGGGCGATCGGCGCGGCACTGGAGAGCGGAAACCCCGGCCGGGTCCGCGAGCTCGCCGCCCGCGTCGACGTCTCCCAGCTGCGTACCCCGCACCGGCTGTCCCGATTCCACCTGGACGTCGGCCGCGCCAGGTTCCTCGAGGAGGACGTGGACGGCGCCGTGCGGGCGTTCCTGCGCGCCGACCGCGCCGCCCCCGACGACCTGCGCCGCCGCGCCGACGTCGTCGAGATGGTCAGCCAGATGGTGCGTTCCGCGAGCGGGCCGCGCGGCGGGTCGTCCGAGCTGCGTGACCTGGCCGTCCGGGTCGGTGTCACCGAGCCGGACGCGAGTTAACCCCTGGTTACGCCAAGATCGCGAAGGTCGTCCTACGGTCGGGGCAACGTGAATGAAGTTCCGACCGGGGACGGCCAGTCACCCGCTCACAGCCCGCGAGAGCCCAAGCTCGCCGACTGACGCGCCGGCCTTCCCCTTCAGGGAGGGCCGCGATGTCGACACCAAACCCGCCCGACCAGCCACGGCGCGTCCGCCCCCGCGCCTGCCCCACCCCGCCGTACGTCCCGGAGCACCCGGGTGGAGCACCACGCTCCACCCGGGTGCTCCTCCAGTTGACCCACACCCGCCCACACCGCCGCCTCACCGTGTCTGGTTCGTGACAACCAGTACTTTTAGGCAGAATCGAACCGACACAACCGACAAGATAGAGCCATGAACACCACACTCGCGCTCTCCACGGCACTCGGCGCGATGGGCGTCACCGGCCAGATCGTCGCCGCCCACCGCCCGATCATCGGCTGGAGCATCTCCATCGCCGCGCAGCCACTCTGGTACGCCTTCTACATCACCGTCGGCGCCTGGCCGCTGCTCGTGCTCTCCACCGGCTACTTCCTCGCCGCGACCCTGCACCTACGCAAAGCCCTCATCGCACGCCGCGGCGTCGACCCGCTGGCATACCCCGCCCGCGTCGCCCGGGCCGCCCGCACCCGCTGGTCACGCCGCCACGAACAGCCGATACCAGCCGCATGAACCAACGCGGACGCGGCGCCCGGACCGAGGTCCGAACGCCGCGTAGAAGGTGCGTGACCCCATCGGGATCCTCACCAACTGCGATAGAGCCATCCCCCCCACAAAGGGGGAAAAGGAGCCTCCACGTCGGCGAGGACCGCGAAGGGCCAAGCAGTTGGTGCAAGGCGTCAGGCTACCGCGCGGGGGAAGGTCGACACCAGACCCACATTCTCCTCAACCACGCCGAGCGACTGCCGCGCCGCCGCACCGACCTCGAACGTGACCGCCTGCAGCCCGGCGTCGAACCGCGCCGGATAGTCACCGACCTGGACGCCGTAGTGCCCGACGAACGTGGTCGCCCACACACCCCGCACCCAGTAGTCGGACCGCATCGACACCAGGTCGTGCCGCGCGCCGCGCGGAACGTCGCGGAACGTCGTCGGCTGCACCGCAGCGACCCGCGCGTCCCGGTCGAACAACACCTTCACCAGGCCCGACCGCTCCGGCGCGAACGGCTCCAGCAATTCCCACGCCAGGTAGTTGAACAGCAACAGGCCACGCTGGTCCACCTGCACGACCGGACCCGACCGAAGCGGCTCGTAGCCGCCCACGGCCGTGTCCTGGTCGAAAACCTCGAACATGCCGACCTCCAACGCCGCCCAAGTCGCCGCCGCCCGCGACGCGATGCCCCGCCGGGTCACCAACCGACAGGTCCGACACGATGGTACGACGCTCAGCCACGCTGGTCCACGGGGCCCACGCGCCGACCAGAGCGCTAAGTTACTCCGGATGGCGAAAAGTGTCAGTCACGCAGTAGGGGTATTTCCTGGGTGCGGAGTAGATTGCGGGGTGACCTGGCTCCGCCTACCGACCGAGGAGAAAGACGAGTGATCACCCCCACCGCGATCGCTGACCCGATCGCCGCGCTGACCGGCCGCTGGCGGCGCTCGGCCGCGCCGGCGTGGTCGTCCACGACTGGCGGCCCGGCACCCATGCCCGCAACCTGGACACGACGCTGGAGACCCGCGCCTGCGTGACCGGGTTCGCCGACGACGAGACGAAGGACTGGCTCGACAACCTGCTGTACTTCGCCGGCAACCAGCCCGGCGCCACCAAGTACGAACTGGCCCACGTCCTGGAGCTGTACGGGCCCGGCTGTCGGGAGTACGACGCCTCCGGCGGAGACGACTCCGCCCGCTACCTGGGTCCATGGGTGGAGCGCATCGATGGCCAGGTGACAGCCCGCATCGGCAGCCAGATGAACGCCGACCAGGTGTACCGGGCATTCCCCACCTTCGCCGTCGCGGGGGAACTACAGCGGGCGTGGCAGATCATGATCTGCGCGCCGACGTGGGGGGACGGGCGCATGTTCGACGACCTTCTCCGCCTGCTCTGCAAGAACCGCCGTCCCGCGATGGCGTGAATCCGACCGCACGCAACGCGGCGTCGGGCCGGCCCCGACGCCGCGTTTTATCTTGTGCCTGATCTACGCGCCCGCGTCTTTCCCGCTGGTACCGGCCAGAAGACGGTCGATCGCGTCGTGCCAGCGCCCGTGCAGCACCGTGTTGCCGACCACGGCGCCGCACCGGGGGCATTCCGAATCCGCGATCACCACCCCAGCCGGGCCCTGCCCGACCTCGACGCGCCGCGGCGTCTCCCCGTCCCGATAGATCGCGAACGCGGCCGGCCCGGCGGCGTCGGCCTGCACCCCCAGCCACGTCCCCCACACATTGCGGCGGCCGCCCTCCGGAACCGGCGGCAACTCCACCGACCCGTCAGTCACCAGCCGGACGTACACCACCTCCACCAGCTCGCCGTCCCGGTCGGTGGGCAGACAGTCGAGCACTACGTCGACGCGGTCACCGTGCCTCAGCATCCGGCTCTCCCTCGCTGTCCGCCGCCGGCGGTTCGGTTTCCTCGACCTGGTCGACGTCGTCGCTCACCGCCGCGTCTACACCCATGATGAGCTGCCCCTTCGGACCGACCGCGAGCTCGCCGGCCGGCACCGGCTCATCCATCGGGTGCGCGCCGCCGCGCTCGTCGATCCAGCCGGTCACGCCGTGCGCCCGGGCCAACCCGGTCACCATGCCCAGCAACGCCGACCGCACCCGCTGCTGCGATTCGTGCTCCACCCGCGCGGCTTCCAGCAGCACGGACAACTCGCCGGCGCCGCGATGAGCGACCTCGAGCAGGTACTCGTCGCCCTCCAGCCGCTTCTGCAGGTGCTTCGTACGCGGGTCCTCCGCCCACCCGTCAGCTGCCAGCGGGTCCTGTCCCAGCGGCTGTCGGCGCAGCAGCCGGCCCAGCAGGTGAACCGCCGCGTCCAGCGAATGCCGCCCCCGGTCAAACCCGGGGAACGACGCGAACACCGCGGCGGTCGAGACCAGCGCCTGCGCGAGCTCCGGATCGTTGATCGTGATGCCCGCCTCGGCCAGCTCGGCGGCGGCGTAGGCGGCCAGCGGAAGACCATCCCGCCCAGGGCTGTCCAACTGCCCTACCCACGCCCCCCGGCCCGGTAATACATGCAGGCGACCGCCCCCGCCGTCTTCGCTGCCCACCAACGCCCCCTGTCCCGCCATCCCCTTGAAGATCAACAGATCCGCGTCCGGATCCGACTTACCCGCTGTCCCGACCGCCGCGACACCACGCGGCGCTGGCCTGACCACCTCAGCCCGCGTCATCGTCCACCCCCGCGCCGCCCGCCCGCTCCACACGCTCCGACCCCAGGATCCAAGGGAACTGCGGGTTCGGCGGCTGGTCGCGACCAGCGATGCTCATCTCAACCAGCCGCGCGGCGGCCTCCCGAGCGGCCGGGTCCATCCGCCGCCACGCCGCAGCCGACGAACCCGGCTCCACCGACGCGTCGCTGTCCGCCAACGCGCACATCCGCGCGAACGCCGCCCGCGCCTCCTCCGGCGTCCTCAACCTCACCTGCGCCGCCGCATCCACCAGCTCCTCCATCCCCTCCCGCCCGTCCAGGTACGGCCCCCGGATGTCGGCGAACCCGTCCGCACCAGGCGGGAAGGCGGCCGTGAACCGTCGCCGGCAGTTGCCGGCGATCAGCGCCATACCGGCCGGGGTGAAACCCTCCAGCGTGGCCGGCTGCGCGACGAACCCCCCGTCCGGCATCGCGGCCACCGTGTACGCCGGCACGGGCCGCGGCGGAGAACCAGCCGCGGCCCGCTCGAACAGCAGCGTCCGGTACCCGATCTGCTCCTCCAGGTCCTGGGTCGGCCAGCGACAGTAGGGGCAGTACCCCTGCTCGACGTCGGCCCGCGCGGACACGTAGTTCCAGCACATCGGACACCACATCCGCTCCCCGTCAGGCACCAAGTGCCCGGCCGGCGGCGCCTGGTCGACTTCAGCCACGGGTGTCTCCTCTGCGGTCGGGGGATCTGGCCTCAGCACCGTAGCGGCCAGCTCCGGATCCGCGCGCAGGCACTTCACCACCCTGATCACCGCATCCACCGTGTCGCCGCCGAACACGGCGCCACCCTGGTCGAGCTGACGCACCAGCCGCGACAACGCCGCCAAGAACGCGTCGTCGTCCGGCAGGCCGCGCAGCCGGTCGTGGACGGTCACGGCGTCCAAACCCCTCCCGCGAGCACGTCGAGCAGCTCGTCGAGCGCCCGCTGCGCGTCGACCGGCTCCGCCAGGTAGCGCAGCGCCCGGACCATGCCACCGTCATCGCGGCGGGCGACAGTCAACGAGAACATCGGGTCCTGAAGGTCGCGCTCGTTAAGACCGATCTGCAACGCGGCGCCGCCGCCGTAGTAGGCGACCACCCGGCCAGCCTCCACCCGCAGAGCGCCAGCATGAGCGACATTGGCCCACACCACCGCACCGACCACGCGGTCACGAGCGGGCGCCCACGCCTCGCGCATCAGGATCGTCAGGTCCTCCGGTGCCGGCGGCGTCGGGTCTGTCCGCCTCATGGGGCCCCACCTACCGTCCTCGGTTGGACCGGGCCGAGGGGCGGATCAACCCTCGGCCCGGAGAAGACGTCCACCCCCGGCGGCACGGGCAACTCACCGGGCAAACCAGGGCGAACCGACCAAAGGTTACCGCCCGTCTGGTAGGCGACAGGCGAGCCACGCCGACCCCAGACCCCCGCCGCCGCAGGCGGGTCGATCGTGGTCATGCGCACCGGCTTGTTCCCGCCGAACACGGACACCGCGACCTGGTCCGATCCGTCGGTGGTGCAGCCGAGGTTCTCCCACTGGCCGGGCTCGGTGGCGGGCAAAGGCTCGGGCCGCCAGTCGGCGGCGATGATGACGTATTCGTAGCCGTCGACCATTTCCTCGAACGTGCCGCCGTGGTCCAGCCCGCGCAGCTTGGTCAAGGCCTCGATGCCCGCGCTCTTGCACCAGGGGCAGTCGTCATCCACGAAGTTCACCAGCCGGGCGACCAGGTGGTCGCGGGCCTCGTCCCAGGACAGGTCCGTGAGATCCAGGATCGTGATGTCCGGGTGGCCGTCGTCCCAGCATCCGATGAAGGCGCGCCAACTGTCGCTCATGCCGTGGATCGTAGATCTTGGTGCGAGGGCGGGCGGCGTGATAAACCATCCCTCATCAGGGGGAAACCCCCGATCAGTCGTCCTCCAGCACCCGCCACCACCGACGCCCACCATGCGCCTCAGCCTCCACGGACAGATCCCCACCACCCAAGTCGACCGGCCCGAAGGCACACCGCTCACCAGCGATCCGCTCCACCCGCCGCCCAACCTCATCGAACCGGTCCGCCACCAACGTCACATACCGCAGCGCCGGCCAACTCGCGCCGCCCCGGATCGCCCTGGCGATCGCCAGAATGGTCGACACCCGCGGGTAGAGCACGGCCGCGACACCGATGACGCCGCCACGCCCACACACAACCCGATCCGCCCCACCCGCCAACCCGAACCCATCACCGGGCGGGTGCACGAACCCGCCCGGCATGGCGACGTCGACGTCGCCGACCCACACCAGCCAGCCCTGCCCATACGGCCCGAACTTCTCCCGCAACGCCGCCACACTCGCCTCATCCGCCTCGACCGGCTCAACCGCGTAGTACATAGGGCCGCCGGCGCGCTCCTCCTCCTCCCGCTCCAGCACCAGATCCATGGAGTCCAGGTCCTCCTGCGAGTCATACACCGCCGAGCCCCACCAGTGCGAGCAAGAAAGGCTCGGCGAACAGCCTGCCCTCCCCACGCGTAGGCCTCCCCACCAGCAACTCGAGGTCGTCGCTCTGGCCAGCCTTGGGACCGGTCAACCACCGCCGACCACGCCACCGCCGCCCATCGCGGCACGCCGCGTACACGCCGGTCGCCTCCACCACGTCAGGATGCTCGGCCAGCCGCCCCTCCCGCTGCAGGCGCCGCCCCAGAGCATCCATCCTCTCCACGAACCACCCCTCCTCACTGAGGCCAGCGAACAGCACCTCCCGCCCCTGATCGACCAGCCGCGCACCGGCCGCCCTGATCGACCGCGCGATGAACTCCTCGGGCCGTTCACCACTGGCCGGGCTATCCGGCGCGATCGCGGAGATGTCAGTCTCAAGCTGCTGCTCGAAGGAAAGCCCGAGCGGCCCGACCGCGCCCGCGACCCTCGACACGATGTGCAGGTGGTGCAGCGCGGAGCCAGGCACCGAACTGCTGAGCAGCATGTTGAGATGCCGCATGATCAGGTCTTCAGGAATCGACATCGGCCTGCCCCTTGAACATCAGCCTGAGTAGCTCTACGAGCCGGTTCGCGTCACGCCGAATCGCACGCCGGCTGACGGGCTTGGTCACCCGACCGCGGGACCGGTAGTACCGACGCCGCTGCGCCCGCAGCCGCATCCGCTGCACCAGATGGGCGTACTCCACCATCCACCCGTGACCGGCCACCGCCGCCTGACGAGTCGCGTAATGCGCCTCCAGCGCGTTGCCCAACTCCGCCCCGCCCACACGAAGCGCCACCTCAAACGGCAGGTCCCGGTCGGGCCCATCGAAGACCGGTAAAACCCTCAGGACCGTCGACACGCGGGCCCGGGTCAACCCGTACCAGAGGCCCTCGGTCAACGCGACGCGCCGCTCCGCGACGTCGAGCGGCGGCCTGGGGGAGGGCGGCCCGTCGAGCCGGTAGTACCGCGGCCCCGACCACCTCATCACCGTCGCGCGCGCCTCGAGCTGCTGAACAACTACCGTCGCGGGGTACTCGAGACCACGCATCGAACTCCCCGAACCAGCCAACTCCGCAGCCTCACGTCCCGCTGCCGCCAATTCCTCGCGCGTCGGCGGCCGCCCGACGCGCTCCACAGAGATCTCCAGATCCGCACCCGAATCGACCACATAATGCGCCCCTGCCGGCAGGTCGTGCATCGCTAACAGCGGACCATCGCGCGTCGCCGCGAACCCAACCCCATCGACGACCATCGGATAGCCGGACAGCGCGACGGCCGGACCCCACCGCCCAACAATGTGATCCGGCCGGTCGGGCAGATACAGGGCCCTCACCCGGCCCAGGCCGCTCGCCTCGCGCCGCGCCCAACCGGCGGCGGTCGCGACGATGTAGTGGACCTCCACAGCGACCGCCAACTCCTCAGCCGGGCACCTGATCTCGCTGTGATCAGCAGCACCGATGGGATCTTCCGGCCCCTCGAAGCAGACCAGCGCGCCCAGTTCGGGGCTGCTGGTAGCCAGCACGCGGCCGGGTAGGCGCGCCATGGCGGCCGCAGTGATAGGGAACGACAGCTCGCGGGCGTAGCGCGGCGGGACAAAGACGAGGTCGCCAACCTGGTGCGGACGGGCCAGCCGGATGTAGTTGATCGGGACATGCGCGACGTCGAGATCGAGTTGATCCACAAGAATTCCAGACTCAATAGGGGGCCGCCAACTCCGGTGTCATGTCGGGGCAAGGCGCCACACAGACCCGTTCTGTTCAAAACCCCGCTCGATGAGCACATCCGCCGGTCCCACGATCGCGATCAGCACGGCACCGTGACGCTCGGCCAGGTCCGCTGCCTCGCGCACCAGCGCCTCGTACACGTGCTGTTTCTGCGTGGCCACATCCGCGCCCATGTTGTCGCCGAGACGGAACCCGAGACGGAACCACGTCAGCGTGGCGAGCAGGAAGGTGTCCTTGTTGAACGTCAGCACCAGCGCCTCGCCGGCGAGGCCGTCGCCCTGGCGCACCTGGACCTTGACAGCAGATATCCCCACGTCCAGGAACTGCACCTGGAGATCCTTGCCAGCGAGCGCACTCTCATTCCCAGCGTCAGTTCCCATGATCGTCCCCCCGTGTCCCGAGATCGGCTTGATCAACCGCGAGCATCGGCCAGTCGCTTACCGGCGATCGCCAGCATCGAGGCCAGCACCACCGGCTCCGGACCATCCTCTCGCAGAAGCCACGCCGCGACGTCGGCGGTCGTCATCGGCATGCCGAGCGCCGCGATGCCGAACATGAGGACGAGCTGGTCGACCTGGGCGCCGAGCTCGGCCTCAGCCTGGTCGGCGGCCGCCACCTGCGCGGGAGGCGGGCCCACTGCCACCAACCCCGGGCCGCGTAGAAGCTGATAGCCCACCACGGCCACACCCGCCTCGGGCAGGTTCGCCCCCCGCGCGATCTGCCTCCCGATCTCGACGATTTCGGCGTACTCGGTGATCGGAAACTCAACCTTGACCTCGCGGCTGCCGAAGCCGTCGGGGTGGGAGTACGAGACGAAATAGACGAACGAAAGATCATTCGGTGGCTGCTGGCCGGTGGCCTCGCCCCCCATGATCATCGGGGGCCTGGCGAATCTAGATCCACTTCACGTCCAGATGTTGACCATGCGCGAGGTCCAGGAAAAGCGCCCCTCACGCGTCGGCGCATCCCGGCACCGTATATCGCGACAACCCGCAACTCGTGTACGCGCAGCGACGAAACAGCCGAACGACGGAGGCCGGGGAACGAACCCCCTGCGGAGCGGTCCTCCTCTGTTAAGGTGTGTTATGCGCGGAGGTCTTTCAGCCCAGAATCCAGACCCTCAACCCAACACCGGCGCCGGGGGTGCCGCTACTCCCCGTGACGACCGGATTGAGGCCCATCCCGACGACATCAGCGGCGGCCGCAGCGAATGGCACCGGACGTCCCCGGCGATGGGCCAGTACACCGCGGCCGCACATGATCTTGCCCAGCACCTCGGGGTAGCCGAGGTGGTTCGCTGGCCCGCCTGGATCCCCCGCACGGAAGCCGAGGCCGCCGAGTGGCTCGCTACGCGGCGCTCCGCCGGGCCGTTGACACAAACCGAGCGGCGCGTGTTCGGCCCGCGAGTGCTGCCGTACTTCGACGAGGTCCTGCCCGCCGCTCGGCAGACACGGGAGGCCACGGCCGCCGTTCTGCACCTCGCGGCCGCCGGGCAGCTCGGCGATGCCCCCGGCGCCGACCACTCGCAGTGCCCGACGTGCGTCTCCGCGAGCGCGGCGCTCGGCGGTCCGCCTGCAGACGAGCCGGTACATCCGGCCGGGGCCGGCACCGCCCCCGACCTGATGGCCCGCGCGTTGGCGCTTGTGGTGCCGACCTGGGGCGTGGTCACCACCCAGGCGTCCTGGATCGCCGCCGACCCTGATCTGGCCGTGAACCGTGCCGTGCGGGTCGACGTCGACCCTCGCCACTGGAAGCGGGCCCGGTGGGCGGTCAGCGGGCAGCACGGCGGCTCGGGCGCCATCGAGGTACCGGAGATCAGCTTCTCCTACGCCTGGCACGGCTTCCGCGCCAACGAAGCCGATCGGGTGATCGCCGCGCTGCGCGCCTTCGGTGTGCTTCCGCTGGAGAATGGCCGGTAGCCGATGGACGACGAGACCGTCGACGCCGAGCTGGTCGATGAGCACGGCCACGCGGGGACGATCGCGCTCGCCCAGCCGTTGACCGAGCAGGAAGCGGCCGTGGCGCGTCTCGCGGCGACGGGCATGGACCCGGCCGAGATCGCCGAGGAGCTCGCGATCGGCGTCAAGGCGGTGCACGCGTACATCCGCCGGGCGACACTGAAGATGCAGGCTGGCCCGTTCCAGCTGCCGGAGCGGGCGATCGCGGCCGCCGGCCGGATGGCGGCCGGTCTCGCCGGCGCCGAGGACCCGGCGTACACCCTGTCCCCGGCGGCCGACAAGCTGCGTCGCGAGGGCGTGCCCCAGAACACCGTGGACACCAAGACGTACCAGTGGCTGAGGTACGTCTCCTGGTGTGGCGACGCCGAGCAAGGACAGGCGCACCCGCGCGAGTCGATCGACGACGATCCGGAACGCGCCGTGGTAACGGTGATCGAGTGGATCAACGCGAACTGGGAGATGACCCGACTCAACGACGCCGGCGAACTGGTCGGCCGCGGCCGTAACGGGCAGCCGTACGCCCCGGACACTGTCCGGCTGTCCCTGTCGGTGATCTCGATGGCCTACCAGCGCAAGGGCAAGGCCTCGCCGGTCCACCATCCGGACGCGATTGAGGCGATGCGCGGCTACCACCGCCGCTGGAGGAGGCATGGTTTCCGGCCGGACCGGGCGTACGTGCTGACCACGCCCGAGGCGATCGCCTTGGTAAGGGCGTGCGACCGGACCACGGCGGCGGGACTGCGTGACGCGTTGCTGATGCGCCTGGCCGACGACGTCGGTCGCCGCAACAGCGAGCTGCTTTCCGTTACGTGGGCGGATGTGTCGTGGGAGTCCGACAGTGTGATGCTGATCAGCTTCCCGCACTCGAAGACCAACCGTGACGATGGCAAGGATGAGGACCGGCCGGTCGTGGTCGAGCATGACGTCGACCTGGCCCCCGACGTATCCCCCACCATCCTCATGCGGGAGTGGATGCAGCTGAGCGCGGTGCGGCTCGGCGAACCACTGACCGGGTTCGTGTTCCGCGAGGTCAAATCCGGCACCCGCCGTAAGGACGGCACGCACAGCGGGTTGATCACCCGCAACCAGATGACCCGAAAGGCGTTCCAGGACGTCGTCGCGAAGTACGCCAAGATCACGGGGGTTGACCGCGAGGTCGATCCCGCGACCGGCAAGCGGACCGGGAAGAAACGCAAGGTCGTGCCGCACAGCTTCCGGGCCAAGCTCGCCTCGGAGGGCGAGATGTACGGCGTCCCGGAAAACGACATCGCGGATCGGGCCGGTTGGAAGCGCGGCAGCCAGTCGATGCGCACATACATGCGGCTCGGCTCGGGCCGTGGTGACCGCAACCCCGCAACCGTTATCCGAAAGGCATTGGCCGCGAAACAGGCGCCGCAGGAAGAGGCTGGCGAATGATCGAGTGGATCCCTCGGCCACCGTCGTCTGACGAACCAGCATGCTGGTCATGGCCGCTGCCCGCTGTCCGGACCCGGGAGGAGGAGATCGAGCGGCTGTCTATGGAAAGCCTGGACGGCGGGCCGGACAACTGGCTTCCCCCGTCGGCGTGCCGGATACTCACCCGCGACTGGCCGAACTATCTGCTGAACCTGTGGCACGACGAACGGTGCGCGCTCTGTAACGCGCGGCCAGGTCACCTCGTTCTCGACCACGAACACCGCACCGGGCTCGTGCGTGGTCGATTGTGCCGCGGGTGCAACATCAGCGAGGGCGTCAACCGCCCCGATGAGGATCCGGTGTATGGCATGTACCGGCAGCGGCCGCCGGCGGTGATCCTTGGCGTGCGCGTCTACTACGTCGGACGTGGATGGGCCCACGGATGGTGGCGAGACGTGGACCTGGCCCGCAGACTGACCGGCGACCCATCGTGGAGGCCGGCAAATATCCAGGAGGTGGCCAATGGCTGACGGTTCTGCTGACGGTTCTGCTGACGGGTGCCCCTGCTGCCGGGCCCGCCCATTCTCCGGCGTCAACCGGCTGAGGGGCTGCGTGGCGGACCGCTGCGGCCACTTCGTCGACGCGCACCAGTTCGAGCGGGTTTTCACCCTGGACGCCGCCGAGCCATACGGCCTCGGCGTCGACGAGGGTGCGCTGACCATCGCCCGGCAGGCTGTCGAGGCCGCGCTGGTCGAGATGCGCGATCGCGGTATCAGCATCGGCGGCGTTGGGAACGGGCTCGTGATCCTCGAGCGTGGGGGCCACCCCACCCGCGGTAAGGTCCCGATCCGCCTGTCGACGCGGGACGCGCTGCGGGTCGGGATACAGGCGTACCTCAGAGCGCTTGCCGCCGGCGACGACATCGAGGTGCGGCAGGAGGCGTTTGTGGTCGAGCGGCCGTGCCAGCTGTACCTGCCGGCCGGCGGGCATTGCAACCACTGGGAGAACGGCGGCTTCTGCTGCGGCTGCGAAGCACCCAGGTGGGTGGGTGGGATCGCGGTGCTCGACACTCGGGCGGCCGCCAGCCGGACCTGCACGTGGAGGCCAGCGTGACCGAGGAGCCGGGTCGTGCCGGCGTCGAGGTGGTGTGATCTTGCGTGAGTTGCCGGCCGTGCCGTCGCCCGGGCGCGATGTGTGCGCTGTGGAACCATCACTGGGCCTGTCGGCTGGGCTCGGGGTCTTTGTCGCGGGCTTCTGCTGGCGTTGCGGCCGCGCGTACGTAGTGTTTCTCCCCCATCAGGCCCGCGGCACCCGTGCGACCGCGGGCGGCTACTGCTCCAACGGATGCAAGAAGGCGGCCAGGAGTAAGCGGAAGCCCAGCTGCGTGATCCCCGGCTGTGACGAGCAGACGGTGCGGTGGCCGCTTTGCAAGACGGACTGGTTGACGCTGGAGCGCAGTTGCCAGGGCAAGGACCGACGGTCCAAGGATGTTGCCGACCGGATCGCGGTCAAATACAACCGTATCGGCAAGCGCGGCGTGGCTGGCGCGTACTGGTGTCTGGTGTGTAAATCCTGGCACGTCGGTAGGGGTGGCGGTGACGGCGCCCGCGTCAGTCTCCTGGTCGAGGCGGTCGTTCAGTACCTCGGAGAGGAGGAACTGCGGCGGTTGGCTGCACGATGGGCGCCGGTTGCGTCCGGTCCGCCGCGGCGGCGCCTGGAGCGCGATCGGCGGCGCCTGGAGCGCGATCGCCGCAGGGCAAGCAAATAAGTCGCTGCGGCGACCGGGGACGGACGATCCGGCCTGGCCCATCCCCCACCTCCGTCGCTCGCCGACGTGCGCGGCAACGTGGTGACAACGGGCATGCCCTCGCCCAGCTGGGCGAGGGCGCTCGTCTGTGTTGGCGGAGGCCGCTCCCACGGCTTGGTCCGCGTGTTGCTCGCGTCCACGACACTAGACCCGCTGGCTGGGCGGTGGGTCCGGAACACGCCAAGGCGGGTGCTAACTCGGTGGGGGTGCCTCGCGGCGACGTCGGCGGATGTTGCCGATCAGCGTGCACGTGCCGATGAGGGCGATGAGCGTGGCCGGGACGATCGGCATGCCGAAGAGGACCAGGGCCAGGACGCACACCAAGCCGAAGAAGATCGAGCCGGCTAGTTCGGTGGCGTTCACCGGCACAGTATGCCGCGAGTGGGGCTAGTCGCTCCAGGGCATGTCTTGGCCGGCTTGAACGCGGCGATGCGGGCTTCGATGTCGGGCAGGTAGTCGCGGACCCAGCCGGTGCGGGTGGACACCCCGGACTCGGTGATGCCGGCGTCTTCGAGGCGTTCCATCATGTCGAGGACGAAGTCGGCCGGGTAGCGGTCGGCGAGTATCTCGTACGGGTACGGCGGCCGCGGGTGGCCGGGTAGCAGGGGTGTCGCGTCCGCTTCCCGGCGTCGGCGGCGCATTGCGTCGAGGACGGCGTCGACCAGCTGGGCGTCGGGCTGCTCCACGCGCTAGACCCCGGTAGGAGCAACGGCGGCGGTGGGCGCGGGCTGGCGGGCCGTCAGCGCGGCGGCGGCGACAGGTGTGAGTTGGCAGGGCATCAGCGTCCCGGTGAGGTCGACCAGGTCGCCGATCTTCACTGGGTGCGTCTCGTTGTGGTACCGGATCCGCACGTCGACCTGGATGTAGTTGGGGTCGTCGGCCCGGGCGTGCGCGATGGATACCGTCGGGTTGTCGGTTGCCAGGATCTCCCTGACTGTCGCGGTCAAGCCGAATTGGATCACGTTGGGATGATATCGGCCCAGTTGGGCGGCGGTGCAAAACACACCAGGCGCGGGTATAGGCCAGACACGGTGACTGGGGTTATCGTGTCGGTGACTCACCGAAGTTCTGCTGATGGAACCTCTGGCTCTGGACCGGATGGACGCCGGTTTGAATCCGGCCGGTGAGTCGCTACGTGCGCCGTGTGCGCGGCGGAATCTGGCGCGGGGCGTCGCTGACGAAAGTAGTCGCGGCGCCCCGCGCTCGTCTGAAGAGAGTTGAGCGATGGACGTCGTGGAGCAGTTGCACCGGTCGCTGGATTCGCGGATGACCCCGGAGAGTGTCGCCGGGCTGGTCCGGGACGCGATCGGTGGCCGGCTGACGGGCCCGGAGCGGCGGGTGCTGGAGCGGGCGGCGACCGCCCGGGCGGCCGGCTACTCCTCGATGTCCTCGGACTTCGAGCGGCCGGTCGCGATGCACCACAAGGTGGCGAAGCTGGCGGCGATGCTGGGTCAGGACCCTGCGGCCGCGTTGGCGGTCGCCGACGATCCGTGGCTGGTTCACGGGGAGATCGCGGCGCTGGCACCGTTCGTGGGCTGGCTGCCGGAGGCTGACTTCTCCGGCCGGATGAACCGGTCCGTGCGTGCTCAGAACGGGGTGTTGCTGTCGGGGCGGCGGTACAACCGGGTGGTCCGGCATCTGAACCGGATGCGGAAGCGGGTGCTGCGTACACAGGACCTGGTGCTGCTGCGGCAGATGCTGTTGGTCGGCCGGTCGGGGCTGGCGTCGGAGATCACCTTGGAGGAGATGCGCGGCGACGTCGACGCGGCGTGTTTCGTGGCCTACTGGACGGCGCAACGTAACCGGCGGCGGGAGTTCACGATGGCGGGGCGGGACAACCCGTTCGACCCGATCGCGCAGATGCTGCTGCACCGGTTGAGTGTCATGGGCGCGGACTGGTGGATGGTGGCCCGCGCGTACCCGACCCCGACCGTGGTGGCTTTGCTCGACGACGGCCGCCGCGGTGAGCTGCTGGGCCGGTGGACGTCGTACATGCGGCTCGCGGCGTGCAAGCTGTCCGAGCTGTACGCCGCGTTCCCGCCCGCCGGCGAGGATCGGGGTGACGACGTCGTCAACCCGATCGGGGGCTGCGGCCCGGTGTACGTGGCGCCGGTGCGGCGGGTGCCGTTCGACAGGTCCCGGATGGTCGTGCGGCGGGGCATGGACTCTTCGACCTGGAACACTGTCGCGGCGGCGTACAACTCGGCCCGCGCCGGGTGGATCAACTGTGTGGGCGCGGCCGGCGCGCTCGAGGTCCTCGACGTCGCCTGCCCGGGGAAGGCGATGCGGCTGATGGCCGGCGACCTCGCCGCCGCGCACCGTGGGCGGGGCGGGGGTGTGGACCCGCAGACCCGGGTGTGGGCGACGCTGCCGCTGCCGTGGGAGGTCCTGGCCGGCGACGCGCTGTGTACCCGGGAGACGGTCGAGGCGGCGTGCCAGGCCTCCGGTGTGGATCCGCACGCCACCGGCTGGACGGCACCCAGGCAGGTCGATGGGGTCGGGCGGTGGAAGCCGACCCCGGAGCTCGTGCACGGGATCGAGGTCTCGGACGCGCTGTGGGCGGGGCTGCTGCGCCGCGCCGGCGTGTTCTCCGGCAAGGGTGTCCGGCCGGGCTACGCCGACGTTGCCGCCGGTTCCCAGGGGTGAGCATGTTCTGGTGGACGCTGCTGGTTCTGTACGCGATGGCCAGCTATCACGTTGGTTCACTGGTCTGGGCTGCGTGGCTGTTCCCCCTGATGTACAGCTGGCGGTGCGTGCCCGGAAGCGGCAGGCACGTCGTGGCGCGCGCGATCGCGGCCGAGGCGCGGCCGTTCGCTGCCTTGTTCCTGCCCGGCCAGGTGGCCGCGGTCGGGTTCCTGTTCGTGACCGGCCGGCCGATCGCGTTCTTCTACGCGTTGGGCGTGCTGATTGAAGTTGCGATGTGGTGGAGATGGCGGCACGAGCCGCGCGGCGGCGACCGGTGGCGGCGCCGCCGGCGAGCGCTGCGCCGCGCGGCCGGTAGCGTGCTGGCACGGCGGGCCGGTGCCGCTCACCCGGTCGGAGGGCGGGCGTGAGCGGCGATTCCCCGCGCGCGCCGGAGGTGACCGTGCAGGGCCCCCCGGACGGTTGGAAAGCGGTGCTGCCGGGGTGCGGCTTTCCCCTGCCGCCTGTCCCACAGCGTCTTACCGACTTGTACGACCTGTACGCCATGATGCTCACCCCTGCCGTGGCGGTGATGGCCAACTACGACGGCGGGCCCGAGATCGACGAAGCGGTCGCTGCGGTGCTGCGGCTCGGCGACCTCTGGGCGGTGCACTATGGGCGCGGGTTCGCTGGCCGGGTGTGGCACGACGATGGATCGTGGCGCGAGCAGGTGTGGGTGCGCCGCCGCCCGGTCAAGACCTTCGGGGCGGTCTCTCTGGAGCACCTGCTGGAGGCGGTCAACAACGAGTTCGGGTGGGGAGTGAGCGTGGCCGAGCAGTCTGGACCGTTTGTGATCCGGCTGATGCATCCCCCCAGCGGGAAGCCGGCGCCGTTCGTGGGCCAATACTTGGTCGAGTACGACCCCCACGAAGCGTGGAATGTCCCCCGACGGGCGGCCGATGCGGGCGCACATCGTGTGCACGCCCGACGCCACCAAGGCCAAACTGTTCGACACCATCGTTGAGGCGCGTGACTACTGGACCACTAAGTCGGGCGATCTGCGCCCTGAAGCGTCCATGCCGCTGACGTTTTGGACGTTGTTGGTCGAGCCGCTCGCCGAGGCGCGGGCCCGGCCGGTCGATCTCGCTGTGACAGCCGTCGAGCCCGAGCTGGCCGTGACAGCGGTCGAGCTGGACCGGTGCAGCCCGGAGATCGGCTACCACTCCACGCCGCATCGCGGCTGCATCCTGCGCTGATATGCGCGATCCCCCGACCCTAACGAAGTCGGGGGATCGCGAGGCGGCCGGTAGTCGGAGGTTCTACCAGCCGCGGTTGTTGCGCTCAACGACGTCCGCCGGGGCGGCGGCCGGTGGCGCAACAGGAGCTCGGCGGGGCGCCGGCGCGGTGAGCACGGCAGGATGGGGCAGCAGGTCGGACGCGTCCGTGCCCTCAGATTCCAGGCAGGCGCGGACCTGGGACTCGCGGAAGCGGCTGTGCCCGCCGGGTGTGCGTAGCCGGCTCAGCTTCCCGGCGGCCGCCCAGCGGGTTACGGTCTTCGGGTCGACGCGGAACAGCGCCGCGACCTCACCAGGTGTGAGTAGGCGGTCCCCCGCGTTGTCGTCACCAGACATTGCTACACCTCCCTGTTGATCACGGTAGATCAGGGAGGGGGCGGAATGTGACGGTTGCGCGGTTTAGGGGGCGTGTTGTGTCAGCGTCGCTTCTGCCGCGCTTTCGCGATCCGAGCCATCAGCAACGCCCGCTCGCCCTCGTCGAGCCGACCGGCCGGCAGCTGCAGCTGCTCA
>Ga0272482_10000002_pt1 | contig 134884 bp, 126 predicted proteins | sample RVTome_8_FD_192427 | JGI IMG/M metagenome (GOLD analysis project Ga0272482, IMG submission 192427) | Soil microbial communities from uranium-contaminated site in the Upper Colorado River Basin, Wyoming, United States - RVT160D0 (version 2) ...
CAATGCGGTGCGCAGCGCGGCCGGGTTGGGCTGCGCGACGCCATCCACCAGGTTTTCCAGGAGGCTTTGCAGGGCGGTGATGGGCGTACGCAGCTCGTGCGAGACGTTGGCGATCAGCTCCCGTCGCTGGCGGTCAGCGGCGGCGAGGTCGGCGGCCATCTGGTTGAACGCCTGCGCCAGCTCGCCCACCTCGTCGCGCGAGGTGGCCCGCACCCGCCGCGTGTAGTCGCCGCGCGCCATCGCCCGCGCCGCGGCGGTCATGTCGCGCAGCGGCGATGTCATGCCGTGGGCCAGGACCTGCGAGGTCACCAGCGCGACGACGATGGCCGTAGCCGACGTCCGGTAGGCGATCCACCCGATCCCCAGACGGAACACCACCAATCCGGCGAAACCCGAGCAGACCAGCAGGATGCCCAGCTTGAGCTTGATCGACCGGACCGGGTCGAGCGGCCGGGGGAGCAGGTCGAGCAGCGCGGTCATGGGGCAACCTCCAGTGCGTAGCCGACCCCGTGAACTGTGCGGATGAGGTCGCCGCCGAGCTTGCGGCGCAACGCTTTGACGTGGCTGTCGACGGTACGTGTGCCGCCGGCCGCCGCCCACCCCCACACGTCGGCGAGGAGCTGCGCGCGAGGCAGGACGGTGCGTGGTCGCCCGGCCAGGTGCACCAGCAGGTCGAACTCGGTCGGCGTCAGATGTGCCTCCACGCCACCCCGCCGCACCCGCCGCTCGGCCTGGTTAATCTCCAGGTCACCCAGTCGGATCGTCGGTGCGTCCGCGCGCGTGGAGGTGGACGCCCGCTCGAAGCGCCGTAGCAGAGCGTGCACGCGTGCGGACAGCTCGCGCATGGAGAACGGCTTGGTCAGGTAGTCGTCGGCGCCCACCGCGAGCCCGACGAGCAGATCGGTCTCGTCGTCGCGTGCGGTGAGCATCAGCACAGGCACCGGCCGCTCCGCCTGGATCCGCCGGCACACCTCGAGCCCGTCGAAGCCAGGCAGCATCACATCGAGCACGACGAGGTCGGGCCGCATCTGGCCGGCCGCCTCCACCGCGCCCGGCCCGTCGCCCGCGATCCGCACCGTGAAACCCTCGGCCCGCAGCCGCGCCGCGATGGAGTCGGCGATCGTCCCCTCGTCCTCCACCACCAATACCCGACGCTCGCTCATGTCCGGCACTCTATGCACCGTCCATGGAGACGTCCCGCGCGAGTTGTGAACAACCTGTGGAGAACGCGATCAGATACTGATCCTCATAGGCGCAGGGACTCGGGGGCGTGCAGGCGCAGCATCGTGCTTCCCACGTCTGGTGGGGTGCGGCGGCGGGTGGCCAGGGATACGGCCACCATCACCGCGAACGCCAGGGGCACCGTCCACGCGGCGGGCTGGGCGATCAGCGCGGCCGTCCACCCCTCGAGCGGCGGGCCGAGGATCGTGACCATGACCGCGCCTACCGCGGCACCGCCGCCCACGAGGATGCCGGCGGCCGCGCCCAGGTCGGTGAGTCGGCGCCACCAGATGCCGAGCACGAGCAGTGGGCAGAAGCTTGACGCCGCCACCGCGAAGGCGAGCCCGACCACCTGCGAGACGTCGAGGCTGGCGACGTTGAGCGCGAGCACCACCGGCACCAGGCCGGCGACCAGCGCCGCGACCCGGAAGTCGCGCACTGAGCCGCGCTGGCCGGGGCCACGGTCGCTGGCGTGTGCCAGCACGTCGGTGGAGATGACGCCGGCGACGCTGGTCAGCAGGCCCGAGCTGGACGACAGGAACGCGGCGAACGCGCCCGCCGCCACCAGCGCGGCCAGCAGCTGGCCCAGCGCGCCCGAGCCGAGGACGGCGACCGGCAGCAGCAGCACCGTCGCGTCGGTCTCGCCGGTCATCAGCAGCTGTGGTGTGTAGACGCGGCCGAGTACGCCATAGAGCGTGGGAAAGAAATAGAAGAGGCCGACCAGTGCGAGCACCACCAGCGTAGTGCGGCGGGCGGCGGCGCCGTTGGGGTTGGTGTAGAAGCGCACCAGCACGTGTGGGAGCCCCATCGTGCCGAGAAACGTCGCCAGGATGAGGCTGTACGTGCCGAAGAGCCCGCCCGCGTCGTTTCCCGGCAGCAGCCAGTCCATCTCCCGGGCAGTATCCACACCGGACACATGCGGCACCGGCTCACCCGCCTGGAATACCAGCTCCTCGCCGGGTTGCACCTCCCTTGTGGACCCGTCATGGAGGGTGAGGGTGGCACGGTGCTCCACCACGACGGTGGTCGCGGTGGGGAAGGTGAGGCCGTCGGGCGGCGTCACCGGCGGGCGTCCGTCCCCCTGCCAATGCAAAACAATGAACATCGCTGGTACGGCGAGAGCGGTGAGCTTCAGCCAGTACTGGAACGCCTGCACGAACGTGATCGCACGCATGCCGCCGAGCGCCACGTTGGCCGTGACGACCGCGCCGACGAGGAGCGCGCCCAGCTCGTACGGGCCGCCGGTGACCGTGGTGAGTGTGAGCCCGGCGCCCTGGAGCTGCGGCACGAGGTAGAGCCACCCGATGAAGACCACGAACGCGGTGGCGAGCTTGCGCAGACCGCGCGAGTGCAGCCGCACCTCGCAGAAGTCGGGCAGCGTGAAGGCGCCGGACCGGCGCAGCGGCGCGGCGACGAAGAGCAGCAGCGCCAGGTAGCCGGCGGCGAAGCCCACCGGGTACCAGAGGACGTCAACGCCGTACTTGAGGATCAGGCCGGCGACGCCCAGAAACGAGGCGGCCGAGAGGTATTCGCCGCCGATCGCGGCCGCGTTCCAGGTCGGGCTCACCACGCGCGAGGCGACCAGGAAGTCGGACGTGGTGCGGGCCAGCTTCAGGCCGTAGAAGCCGATCGCCAGCGTGGCGAGGGTGACCGCGACGATCGCCGGCACGATGTACGGGTTGCCCATCAGCGCTCCGGCCGGCGGACCACGGCGGTGAAGTCCTGCTCGTTGCGCTCCGCGAGGTAGACGTACGCCCAGCCCACCGCGACCAGGAACGGGAAGGCGCCGACGCCGAGCAACAGCCACGGCAGGCTGATGCCCATGACCTTGACGGTGCTGATGGTCGGCGCGACGGCGAAGAGCAGCGGCAGTGCGCCCAGCCCGATGGCCACCACCACCGAGAGCCGCAGGGCGAGGGCGAGCTGGGCGCGCACCAGCCCTCGCACGAGGGCGTCGCCGACCTGGGTCTGCTCGGTGAGCTCCGCCCTGGCGCGGTCGTGGTCGCGGCGGCGCACCACGTCGGCCAGCACGATCCTGGTCCGCTGTGGCGCGCCGGCGCCGGTGGTGGGCTGCTCCATGTCCGGCAGTCTCACCCACCACCGGCCGATGTCAAGCTCCGGTTACCTGATCGCCGCCAGATCGAGCACGTAGATCTCGGTGTCGCTGGCCGGCCATTGGAGGGTCGACTCCTGGAACCCCCCGACAACCTCGTCCTGTCCCGTTATTTTGACGGTCGCCGCCTTGCCGGTGGCGAAGTCCCAGACGTAGCGGTGGTCGCCGTGCTGCGTCTTGATGAAACCCACACCGAAGCCGCCGTCGACAGCGGGCGTCAGGTCGAAGCCACCCCGCGGGAAAGTCAACTCCACGACCCGGCTCCCATCGAGCGACTGGAGGAACTGCTCCCTGCCGGGCCTTGTCCAACCCCAGCAGAGCAGCGGAAAGCACCGGATCTCATCAATGTCTGGTGCCGCACGCCACGGCCGCCGCTCGCCGGTCTCGAGGTTCCACAAGGTGCCCTCCAGACTCAAGTCCTCCGTGAAGCCGTTGCGACTCGTGCTGGCCCACGGCGACAGGTCGATCGGCGCGTACGTCTCGCCTCCCGCAACCGCCTCCGGGCTATCGCCGTCAGGCACCGCCAGCCGGAAGAGGCCGCGCTCCGTGCTGTCCAGGTACCAGTAGATCTCGCTGCCGGTGAGGGTGATGCTCGGCTGCCAGTAGACGTCTACCAATGTGGTGATCCGTCGCGGGTCGCCGGAGCCGTCCAGCGGGGCCGTCCAGATCTGGAAGACGTCCGACCCTTCGTGGATGAACCACACCGCGTTGTCACCAATCACCGTCGTAGCCCAGTCCGCCACCTCCGGAGCCAGGGGGCCGGCCTGTGACTTGTCGCCGAGGAAACGGACATCTCCCGTCCTAGCGTTCAACACTGACGGTGCGCCCGGCTTGGCCAGCTGTTGCACGAGGTAGATGTCATCGCCCAGCACCTCGTACACGCGGTAAGCGCCGCCGCCGGGCAGGCGGGCGGGCAGCTTGTGGACGGCCTCGGGCCACACCTTGTCCGGTGTCTCGGCTTTCGCGAAATCTGGGACGGTCCCCGACCAGGGAGCGTCGCGGACGGGCAGGGCGCCGCGGCCGCCGACGGGTGCCACGTCGCTGGACTGCGGCGCCAACTTCGTGACGGCGATCCCACTCACCACCATCAGCACGGCGGCACACCCCGCCAGGACCGCGACCCGCCGGTGCCGGCGGGACCGCTGACGGCGTCGAACGCCGTCTACGAACTCCCCGTCCGGCTCGGGCGCGTGGTTGGCCGCCCCGGCCAGCGTTTGGACCAGTTCGTCTTCCAGATGTGTCGTCATCGGTTCCTCCCTTCGCCCGCGCTGACGTGTGCGGGTGTCCAGTTCGCGCGGAGCTTGTCCAGCGCGCGGCTGGCCTGGCTGCGTACGGTGCCGCGGGATATCCCCAGCAGCGCCGCGATCTCTTCGTCGGTGCGTTGCTCGTAGTAGCGGAGCACCAGTACGGCCCGCTGGCGCGGGGGAAGCGCGGTGAGGGCCCGCCACAGCCCGCCATCCCCCTCCGCGCGGTCCAGGCCCGGATCGGTGTACCCCTGATCCGGTGGCTGCCCGAAGAGCCGCTCCCGGCGCAGCACGCGCCAGCGGCTGATGTGCAGGCGCGCCATGGTGGTGCGTACGTATCGTTCGGGGTCGTCCTTGCGCAGCACCCGCGACCAGGCCGAGCCGAGGCGAGCGAGCGCCTCCTGGGCCAGGTCGGCCGCGTCGTGAGGGCTGCCGGTCAGCACGTACCCGTAGCGGACGAGCGCGGGTGACCGCGCCCTGACGAAGTCCTCGAAAACCTTGTCGGCGTCCTTCACGCCCACCTCCTTCGCCACCAGGGACGTGGCGGGCCGCCCCACTGTTGCATGGCACCTGTGGACAACCGAGACCTGTGGATAATCAGAAAGGCCTGTGGACAAAGCAGCGCCCTGTGGACAACTAAACGATCTCTCGCAGATTCCGCCAGCATGTGGAGGCATGACGACGATGGCCGATCCTCTCGTTCATCACCACGAGTTCGGCGCCGACCGTGCTTGAGTTGACCGCAACGGCAGCTACCAGGAGGCCGCCGCCGTCGAGCCCGGGGAGACGTGGCGCACCGACAAGCCGTTCCCACTCGCCTTCGACCTTGGCGAGATCTTCTAAACGATCTTTCCGAGAGACCGGATCGCTAGCGGTTCCAATCCTGCTTGGCGGCGCGTACCAGCTTGTCCTTCAGCTCGCGGGTGTGGCGGCGGGAGACCGGCAGCTCGGTGTCGTCGACGACCACGACGTAGCCGGAGCTGGTCAGGCGCAGCTCGGCGATGAGCCGCAGCTGCACCAGATACGACCGGTGGATGCGGACAAACCCGGCATCGGCCCAGCGCTCGGCCAGCGTGGCCAGCGGCACGCGGACCAGGTGTGACCCGTCGGAGGTGTGTAGGCGGGCGTAGTCGCCCTGGGCCTCGACCCACCGCACCGCCGAGCGGGGGAGCATGCGGGTGGTGCCGGCCAGCTCGACCGGGATGGTCGGGTCCTCCTCGGCGCGCTGCGTGTTCGCCGGGCCGGAGGGCACCATGCGTGAGCTGACCACGCGGCGCAGTGACTCGCCGATGCGCTCCGGCTGCACCGGCTTGCGCACGTAGTCGGTCACGCCCAGGTCGAAGGCGTCGACGGCCGCGTCGTCGTACGCGGTCACGAACACGATCGCGGGTGGCCGGGCGAAGCGCCGCAGCACACGGGCCAGCTCCATGCCGTCGAGGCCGGGCATGCGGATGTCGAGGAAGACCACGTCGACGTCGGTGTCGCGCAGGACGCGCAGCGCCTCGGTGGCGTCGGAGGCAGTGTGCAGCCGGCCGACGCGCGGGTCGGTGCGCAGCAGGTAGGCGAGCTCGTCGAGGGCGGGCGGCTCGTCGTCGACGGCGAGTACGCGCAGAAACGCACTCATGCCGCCACCTCACTTCGCGCGGGAGCGCCAAGCGCCTGCGGAAGCGCACTCACGGGCTCGTCCTGACGGCGGGATGAAACTTCGGCACTCGCATGCTCACCTTCGTACCCGCTCCGATCCCGGTCTCCACCACCAGGCCGAACTGATCTCCGAAGACGGAGCGCAGTCGCTCATCCACATTGGATAGTCCAACATGGCCAGAGTCGTGGCGGTCGGCAGCCTCGGCGACCCCGGCGACCAGCACCGCCGGGTCCATGCCCACGCCGTCGTCCTCGACGGTGATGTGGCACTCGGCCCCGGCGTCGCGAGCCTCGATGCTCACCATACCCACGCCCGGCTTGCGGGACAGGCCGTGGCGCACGGCGTTCTCCACCAGCGGCTGCAGGCAGAGGAACGGCAGGCCGACCGGCAGCACCTCGGGTGCGATCTGCAGCCGCACCTGGAGCCGGTCGCCGAAGCGGGCCCGCTCGATGGTGAGGTACCGGTCGATCGAGCGCAGCTCCTCCGCGAGCGTGGTGAAGTCGCCGTGCGACCGGAACGAGTACCGGGTGAACTCGGCGAACTCGAGGATCAGCTCGCGCGCCCGCTCCGGGTCGGTACGGACGAATGAGGCGATCGCGGACAGCGCGTTGTAAACGAAGTGGGGGCTGATCTGGGCGCGGAGGGCGCGTACCTCGGCACGGGCCAGCATCTCCCGGGAGGAGTCCAGCTCGGCGAGCGCGAGCTGCGCGCCGGCCCAGCGGGCGGTCTCGAGCGTGGCCTGCACCAGGCCGGGCGCCGGCTGGTCGTCGGCGATCGCCACCAGCGCGCCCGGTGCCGAGCCGTCCGGGCCGGACATCGGCGCCACCACCGCGCCCCGGACCGGGCAGTCGACCCGGTCGCAGGGCAGCTCGCCGAGCCCGAGCAGGTTGGAGCGGCCGGCGGCGAGCGCCTTTCGGGAGGCGGCGACGAGCTGCGCGGAGTGGTGGGTGCCGCGGCCGTCGAGCGCCAGGACGGCCTCACCGTCGACCAGGGCGAGGCCGGGCGCGCCGACCAGCGCGCGAAGGTGCCGGATGGCCTTCGCCGCGCTCGCCTGGCTGAGCCCGGTGCGCAGCGGGTCGGCGGCGAGGCCGGCGGTGTGCAGCACGTCGTACGTCGCCCGCTGGGTCGCCGTGGCGATGCCGCGCCGGGCGCGCAGGCGGGCCACCGCCCACACCGCCGCCGCCAGCGCGCTGACAAGCGCGAGGACGGCCAAGACGGCGGAGACGTTCGAACCCACAGATGTATTCTGCGCGGAGCGATCTAGTAGGCGCCCTTTCGGGCCAGCACCACGCCGACCGTGCGCCACAGGATGCTCAGGTCGTAGGCGAGGGACCAGTTGTCGACGTAGTAGAGGTCGAGGCGCACGGCCTCGTCCCACGACAGGTCGGAGCGGCCGGACACCTGCCAGAGGCCGGTGATGCCCGGGCGGACCAGCAGCCGCCGCCGCACGTCGCCGAGGAAGTCACCGTCGTCGGCCGGGAGTGGGCGGGGGCCGACGAGGGACATCTCGCCCCAGAGCACGTTGATCAGCTGGGGCAGCTCGTCGAGCGAGGTGGCGCGCAGGAAGCGCCCGACCGGGAAGACGCGCGGGTCTTCCTTGATCTTGAAGAGCATGCCGTCGGACTCGTTCTGGTCGACGAGTGAGGCGAGCCGGTCCTCGGCGTCGACGTACATGGTCCGGAACTTCCAGACCCGGAACGTCCGGCCCTCGTGCCCCACGCGTGGCTGCCGGAAGAAGGCCGGGCCGCGGTCGGAGAGCTTGATCGCGATCGAGATCGCGAGGAACACCGGGGTCAGCACCAGCAGCCCCAGGCCGGCGGCGACCCGGTCGAGCAGGTTTTTCGCCAGCCAGCCGATGCCGGAGAGCGTGGGCTCCTCGACGTGCAGCAGCGGCAGGCCCTCGATCGGACGGATGTGCACGCGCGGGCCGGCGATGTCGGTGAGCTGTGGTGCCACGACCAGGTCGATGCCGGTGCCTTCGAGCTGCCAGGCCAGGCGGCGCAGCTCACCGGGCTCCGCGCTGGCCGAGCCGCACACCGCGATCGTGTCGGCGCCCACCTCGCGGACCAGCGTCAGCACGTCGCGCCCCGAGTGCACCGGCACCGGGGTCTCGATGCCACGGGCGGCCGCGTATCCGTCGGTGATGTGGATGGCGACCGGCACCAGGCCGGCGGATGGGCTGCGGGTGACCGCCGTGTAGACCTCCAGCGTCTCCGGCAGCGTGCCGATCAGCAGCATGCGGTGGCCGGCGTGGCCGGCCCGCTTGCGCACCTGATGCAGGACGAACCTGGCGAAATAGCGGGCGAAGAGGATCAGCACCGTCGCGCCGACGAGGGCGGTCGCCACGGTCAGACGGGAGAGGTCGGTCTTGGTGGCGAAGGCGAGGAAGGACACGCTCGCCATGACCGTCACCGACGCGCGCACCACTCGTTTGAACTCATCGGTGCCGAGTCCGAGGTAGCGGCGGTCGTAGGTGCCGTTGGCCCAGAGCATGATGAGCCAACCGAGCGGAAGCAGCACATACGCCACGGTCTTGAACCACGCCTCGTCGGCATCCTGGAAGCCGGAGACGGCCTGGTCGTACGCACTGATGGAGATAAGGCTGGCCAGTGCGGCCGCCCCATAGTCGAGCAGGAACAGCACCGCCGTGTACGGGCGGTGCCAGCGGGACACGCGCCGGCTGGCGCGGGCCCACGCCGAGCGCGGCACACCGTTGTGCGATGGCGGCGTCGGCGCCTGGATCTCGAAGCTGTCGACGTGGCGCACGGTCCTGCTCCGGCCTGTGTTGGAAACCGGGCGTTGGAGGCTTGTCGTCACCTCACCTACGTCCTCCCGCTTTGCACGTGCCGCCCATGTGCCGTCAGGCTCGGGACTGACCACCGCATCAGTCTCCCATGGTCATCGCGGCGGATCGGTGACCGCAGAGACAATACGCCCCACCGTGATCGAATGGGACCATGGACCGGGCCACTATACCGAGCGTCGTCCACCCGGCATGTGCCCATTGGGTCCGGTTTGCAAAACCGTAGGTCACGGGCATATCGCCTAGCGCACGAGCCGTGACAGTCTGCGATCGGCGAGGGGCTTTCCGCCGGTCTGGCAGGTCGGGCAGTACTGGAGGCTGGAGTCGGCGAACGACACCTCGCGTACGGTATCGCCGCACACCGGGCAGGGCAGCCCCGTACGGGCGTGCACTCGCAGCCCCGACCGTTTCTCGCCCTTGAGCTCCGCGGCGCGCTGGCCGACCGAGCGGGTGACCGCGTCGGTCAGGATCTCCCGCACCGCCGCGTGCAGCTGGGCCATCTGCTCGTCGGTGAGTCGGGTGGTGATCGCGAAAGGGGAGAGCCTGGCCGCGTGCAGGATCTCGTCGGAGTAGGCGTTGCCCACCCCGGCCAGCACCTCCTGCGAGGTCAGCACGCCCTTGATCTGCCCTTTGCGGCCGCGGATGCGTTCGGCGAACGTATCCAGGTCGGCGCCGAGCGCGTCCGGCCCGAGCCGGGCGATGCCGGGCACCAGCGCCGGATCCCTCACCAGGTAGGCGGCGAGGCTCTTCTTTGTGCCCGCCTCGGTGAGGTCGAAGCCGGAGCCGTCGTCGAGCCGCATCCTGAGCGCGATCGGCCCTTTGCCCGGCTTGAGCGGCGCGGGGCTGTTGAACGACTCGCGGTAGTGCAGCCAGCCGGCCCGCGCCAGGTGCACGACGAGATGCAGGCCGGCGTCAGAAGGACTGCCGATGCGCACGTCGAGAAACTTGCCGTGCCGGCCGGCGCCGGTGATCTCCAGTCCGGCGGCGGCGGTCGGCGGCGGGTCGTACGTCTTCAGGGCGCTCAACGCGGCGACGTCGATCCGCTCCACGCGCCGTCCGGCGGCCCGCTCGCGAAGGTACGCGGCGAGCGCCTCCACCTCGGGCAGCTCAGGCATGTGACAAACGGTAGCCCGAATCGGCGCGGTCGATCAGAGGCCGAGCAGGTGCAGCGCGGCGAACCCGTCGTCGGCGATGCGGCGGATGAGCCCGTCGTTGACGTCCCGGTGCTCATCCAGCACCGCCACGTCACTCTCCGCGATCCACCGCCACTCCGTGTGCTTGCCCGGCTCCAGTCGCGGACGGCCCAGGTCGCCGTCGACCCGCACCAGGAAGTCGGTCTCTACGCGGTCGACGCCGTCATCGCCGGTGTACGTGTACTCACCGACCGTGCCGAGGACGACGGAGACGGTCCAGCCGGTCTCCTCCTCGACCTCCCGTCGCAGCGCGTCCTCGACGCTCTCGCCTGGTTCGAGATGGCCGCCGACGATGTCCCAGGTGTTGGGAAACAGGCGCCGATCGGGTGACCGACGCTGGAAGAAAATGCGCCCGTCGTCGTCGACGACTAAGGCGCCGGCGCAGCGTAGGGGCTCAGTGGGCACGCATTGAATCTATCCACCTGCGCCCCCCACGGACAGAACACAAGTCTTGTAGTTCTGTCGTCGTTCGGGCGACCATGTCCGTACGGTGCCTTGAGGGGTGATGTGCGATGCGTGTTCGCGATGCCATGTCCAGCCAGGTTCTCGTTGTCGGCCCCGAGCACACGCTGCGGCAGGCCGCCCAGATGATGGCCACCCGCCGCATCGGCTCGGCCATAGTGATCGACCCCGACTCCGAAGGGGTCGGCATCATGACGGAGCGCGACGTTCTCAATGCCATCGGCCGGGGTCTCGACCCGGACGTGGAGCACACTTCCGCCCATCTCACCTGGGACGTGGTCTACGCCAGTCCCGACTGGACGCTGGAGGAGGCGGCTGTGGCGATGTCCCGCGGCGGGTTCCGCCACCTCGTCGTCATGCAGGAGAGCGACGTGCTGGGCATCATTTCGGTCCGCGACATCATGCGGGTCTGGGCCCAGCAGTACACCAGCGCAAAGGTCTGAGGTCGCGGGGCGCTCCCGGCGATCACACCCTCGGGCGTCCCACGAAAGGGCACTATACCCTACATCTGTGTCGTGGTGATCAACTCCGGTACGTACGCTGTGCAACCATGACCGCCGAGCAGCTGATCTCCTTCGCCCGTGGCGCGCCGTCGCTGGACATCGTCGATGTCGAGGGCCTCAAGGCCGCCGCCGTCCGCGCCTTCGACGCCGATCCCGGCGGGATCACGGCGTATGGCACGTCCGTCGGCTACCCGCCCCTGCGCAAGTGGATCGCCGACAAGCACGGCGTCTCCGTCAACCAGGTGCTGGTCACCAACGGCTCGCTCCAGGCCGACGCGTTCCTCTTCGACTACCTCGTCGGCCCTGGCGACGCCGTGGTCGTCGAACGCCCGACCTACGACCGCACCCTGCTCAGCCTGAGCAAGCGGGGTGGCGAGATCCACGCGGTCACGCTCCAGCCCGATGGCATCGACACCGACGAGCTGCGCAAGCTCCTGGAGTCCGGCGTACGCCCCAAGCTGGCGCACATCATCCCGAACTACCAGAACCCAGCCGGCGTCACGCTCTCGATGGCCAAGCGCGAGGCGCTGCTCGACCTCGCCACCGAGTACGGCATCACGATCTTCGAGGACGACCCGTACGTCGACATCCGCTTCCGTGGCCAGCCGCTGCCCTCGATGCTCTCGCTCGACGAGACCGGGGTGGTCGTGCACGCCTCCAGCTTCACCAAGACGGTCTGCCCCGGCGTGCGGGTCGGCTACCTCGTCGGGCCGGCGCCGCTGATCGGCGACATCGCCAAGCGGGCCACCAACCTCTACATCTCGCCCGGCATGGTGGCGCAGGCGATCGTCCACCAGTTCTGCGTGTCCGGCGACATCGACCGCTCGATCGCGACGGTCAAGGCCGCGCTGGGCGAGCGGGCGACCGTCCTCGCCGCCGCGCTGCGCGAGCAGATCCCGGGCGTGCGCTTCACCGAGCCGGACGGCGGCTACTTCCTCTGGATCGAGCTTCCCGACGACGTGCTGGCCGACGACGTCTTCACCGCGGCCGCCGAGCGGGGCGTCGCCGTGGTCAAGGGCAGTGACTTCCTGCTGGAGGGCGGGGAGCACGCGCTGCGCCTCGCGTACTCGGCGGTGACCGTCGACCAGATCGAAGAAGGGGTTCGCCGGCTCGCCGCCGCCGTCCAAGCCGTCCGGTCATGAAACTTCTGTCGGATTTCTGACAATGCGCCATCGTCGCCAGCCCGGGGTTCCCCTCGGGCCGGCTAACGGATCACAATGCTGCGAGCAAGCTGGTCTTCCAGCGCTGTTGGTCGTGTCGCGGACCCGCGACACGACCAATAGCGCCCAGGGGAAACTGTTATGCGGTTGACCCATAAGCAAAACCCCCCGCCCCCCATCGGCGCCGGGTGGGCCGCTCGCACCCCCCACCCCCCGACGCGGCCGGTCCGCCCGGCGCCTCAGCCATAAAGCCACTCCTCGAGCGCCTGGCGCGCGCCAGAAGCGCCCTGACCACCTGGAGCGCGCCGGGTGATCAGGAACGCCCGATCTGGGACGGGCGGGATCCGTGATGCATAGGAAGATGGGCGTATGGCGGATGAGGGTGCCCCGCGCACGGACGGGGTAGGGCGGCCGCTGGCTCGCACCTGGGCCGCACCCGTCCGGCGGGCCATGACCCGGATGTTGAGCCCTGTCGACGGCGCGCCGCGGCAGGAGCACGCGCCGCCCTCCGCCCGCAGCGCGATCGTCGACTGCGCGCTCTACATCGACGGCGAGCGCCAGCCCGGCGAGTGGCACTACGCCGAGGCGCTGGCCGCCGCCCGCCGGGAGCGGCAGCGGCACGCGTTCGTCTGGCTGGGGCTGCACGAGCCGGGCGCGGCCGAGATGGCCGACATCGCCGAGACCTTCGGGCTGCACGAGCTCGCCGTCGAAGACGCGGTGAAGGCGGAGCAGCGGCCGAAGCTGGAGCAGTTCGGCGAGGTGAGCTCGCTGGTGCTGCGCACCGCCCGCTATGTCGGCAAGGGCGACGTGACCGAGACGGCCGAGGTGGTGGAGACCGGCCAGGTGATGCTCTTCATCGGGCCGGCCTTCGTGATCACCGTCCGGCACGGCGACGCCTGCCGGCTCTCAGCCGTCCGCGTCGACCTGGAGGGCAAGCACGACCTGCTGTTGCAGGGCCCGTGGTCGGTGGCGTACGCGGTGACCGACCGGGTCGTCGACCTCTACGTGGAGGTGGCCGACCAGGTCGAGGTGGAGCTCGACGCGCTGGAGGCGCAGGTCTTCGACCGCAACTCGCACGGCCGGATCCAGAGCATCTACCAGATGAAGCGGGAGCTGGTGGAGTTCAAGCGCGCGGTGATGCCGTTGCAGCGCCCACTGATCGCGCTGACCGCGCAGGTCAACCGCGAGGTGCCGAAGGAGATCCGGCGATACTTCCGGGACGTGCAGGACCACCTGACCCGCACCGTCGAGCAGATCAACTCCTACGACGACCTGATCAACTCGGTACTCCAGGCGCGGCTGGCGCAGGTGACCGTGGATCAAAACAACGACATGCGCAAGATCGCCGCCTGGGCCGCCATCGCCGCGGTGTGGACCGCGATCGCGGGCATCTACGGCATGAACTTCAAGCACATGCCGGAGCTCGGCTGGACCTACGGCTATCCGGTGGTGTTCGCGCTGATGGTGAGCATCTCGCTGGCGCTCTACCGCTTCTTCCGCCGCAACGGCTGGCTCTGACGTACGGATGAGGGCCCGGCGAGCGGGCCCTCATCCGTACGGCAACTCAGTGGCGGCCCTTGGTCGAGTCGACCACGCCGTCCAGCGTGGCGGAGTCGACCGCCCCGTTCATCGTCGGGTCGGCGGTGCCGTCCATCTTCTCGTCGGCGTCGGCCGCGACCGGCTCCATCGCGTGGCTGGGGTCGTACTCCTGCCACTGCTGCTGCTTGCGACGGCGCATGACCAGCGCACCGGCCGCGCCCACCGCGGCACCCGCGGCTAGCAGGCCGGCCAGCATCGGCCAACGCTTGCGGGACATCCGCGACTCCTTCTTGGGCGTGACCGCCCGCATCTTCGTAGCGCCGGCCCGGCGCGCCTTCCGCCCGGCCCGCTTGGTCGTGCGGCCGGCCTCACGGGCGCCCTCCGCCGCCGCGGCGGCCAGCGGCGCGAACGCCGCCACTGTGGACTCCCACCCGTGGGACGCGCTCTCCTTGACCCGCTGCGCACCGTCCGCGGCCTTAGGGCCCATCGTGGCTCCAACTCCGCCAGCGGCATGTGTGGCGGCCTGCATGAAATGATCGAAACTCTCGCCCAGCTCAGCCTTGACCTGCTGGCTACGCGTCTTACGCCGCGCCATTCCGAGCACCGAAACCCACCTCCTCGCTCCTTTTTCATGCTGTACCCCGTGTCGCGGCGTGCGACACGTGTAGCAGCACGACGGGGAGTCCCGCTACCCCGTCATCCTGCCTCTTCGGATGCCTTCGCACAGCCGGAACGGGCACATGGGAGGATCCGCATGGAACTGACCAACAACTGAGGAGTACCCGTGGCTGACGCTCTCTACGCCACCCTGCACACCAACCACGGCCCGATCCGGTTGGAGCTCTTTCCCAACCACGCGCCGAAGACGGTCGAAAACTTCGTGGGACTTGCCAACGGCACCAAGGCCTACACCGACCCGCGGACGGGGCAGCCGGGCTCCGGGCCGTACTACGACGGCACGCTCTCGCACCGCGTGATCAGCGGCTTCATGGTCCAGCTGGGTGACCCGACCGCCACCGGCCGCGGCGGGCCGGGCTACACGTTCGCCGACGAGTTCCACCCCGAGCTGAGCTTCGACCGCCCCTACCTGCTGGCCATGGCGAACGCCGGGCCGGGCTACAACAACCAGGGCACGAACGGCTCGCAGTTCTTCATCACGGTGAGCGCGACCCCGCACCTCAACCGCAAGCACACGATCTTCGGGCAGGTCGCGGACGAGGCCTCGGCGAAGGTCGTCGACTCGATCGCGAACACCCCGACCGCGTCCGGCGACCGCCCGGTCAGCGACGTGGTGATCGAGCGCGTCGAGATCGAGGGCTGAAGGTACCTTTGCCGCTATGAGTGAGTCACCCGTGACCGTGCCGGTCTGCTACCGCCACCCGTCGCGGGAGACTTATGTCCGGTGTGCCCGATGTGAGCGGCCGATCTGTCCGGACTGCATGCGAGCGGCCTCCGTCGGGCACCAATGCCCGGAATGCGTGGCTGAGGGGCGACGTACCCAGCGGCCGGCGCGCACCGCCTTCGGTGGCAGTGCCGCCGGCCGCGAGGGGTACGCCACGAAGGCACTGATCGGCCTCAACGTGGTGGTGGCCCTGATCGGGGTCGCCATGTCCGGCGCGAGCTCGCTGTTCGACGGCGGCATCTTCGCCAGCGCCACCCGCCTCACATACCTCGGCGGGGTGCTCGGCGAGACGATCACCGTCAACGGCGACCGGTGGCTGATCGGCAACGTCCCGGCGCTCGGCGACGTCTACACCGGCATCGCGGATGGCGCCTACTACCGCCTGATCACCGCGATGTTCCTCCACTACGGGCTCATCCACCTCGCGTTGAACATGTGGGCGCTCTGGGTGCTGGGCCGCAACCTGGAGGCGGTGCTCGGGCCGGCTCGCTTCCTCGGGCTCTACCTGCTCGCGGGCCTGGGCGGCAACGTCGCCTGCTACCTGCTCAGCCCCAACAGCCTCGCCGCCGGCGCGTCCACCGCGGTCTTCGGGCTCTTCGCGGCGTTCTTCGTCGTCCTGCGAAAGCTCGGCCGAGATACGTCGGCCGTCATCGGCATCCTCGTGGTCAACGTGGTGCTGACCTTCACCGTCCCGGGCATCTCGATCGCCGGCCACCTGGGCGGCCTGATCACCGGCGCGGTCGTCGGGGCGGTGCTGGCGTACGCGCCACGGGAGCGCCGCAACCTGGTGCAGGCCGGCGGCAGCGCGGCGGTGCTCGTGGTCCTCGTCGTGGTGACGCTGCTACAGACGGTCGCCCTCACGTAGCGGCGCTAGTGCCGCGGCCACCTCGGCCGGTGGCGCACCCAGGTCGTACTCGCTGAAAAGGTGCAGCGAGTCCCCCGCGTCGATCTCCAGCGTCTCCGTGCGGATGCCGAGCCGGGGCCGCGTGTCCACCTGTACCCGCTCAATCTGTGACCAGGCCAGGTGGCGGTGGCCGGCGAAGCCCGCGACCAGCGTGACTCCTGAGGGGTCGGCGGCGAGCCGCACCGGCGCGATCAGATCGCGTGCCGCCCACAGGGCGAGTGCGGCGGCCACGACGGCGGCGAGCACGAGGCGGACCTCGTCGCCGTCCGCGAAGAGGATGCCGAGCGCGAGGAGTACGGCGACCGTGGCCAGCTTCACGGCGGGCACCTTGCGAGGCACCCGCCAGGTAAGGGCGTCCATGCGCCAATTCTGGTCCGTGCGTCTCGTCCCCTCGCGGACCGGGCGCTACTGGAGAGTAATCTCGGTGAACATGAGGGACGCGGTCATCGTCGGCGCGGTGCGTACCCCGGTCGGGCGGCGCAAAGGCGGCCTTTCCGAAGTGCATCCGGTCGACCTCTCGGCGCACGTGCTGCGCGCTCTCGCCGAGCGCACCGGCCTCGACCCGGCGAGCGTCGACGACGTGGTCTGGGGCTGCGTCTCGCAGGTCGGCGAGCAGTCGTGGAATATCGGCCGCAACGCGGTCCTCGGCGCCGGCTGGCCGGAGTCGGTGCCCGGCACCAGCCTCGACCGCCAGTGCGGTTCGAGCCAGCAGGCGGTGCATTTCGCCGCCGCGACGGTGCTCTCCGGGCAGGCCGAGCTCGTGGTCGCCGGCGGCGTCGAGTCGATGACGCGGGTGCCGATGGGCTCCAGCGCGGCCGGGCAGTGGCCCTTCGGCGAGAGCGTGCGCGAGCGTTACGGCGACGGCGGCTTCAGCCAGGGCGTCGGTGCCGAGATGATCGCCGAGCGGTGGGGCTTCACGCGGGCCCAGCTAGACGAGTACTCGCTGGCCAGCCACCAGAAGGCGGCCGCCGCGCAGGACGCGGGCGCGTTCAAGGAGGAGATCTCGCCGGTCGGGCCGATCGACGCGGACGAGGGCATCCGCCGCGACACTTCGCTCACGAAGCTGGGCGAGCTGGCCACCCCGTTCAAGGCGGACGGTGTGGTCACCGCCGGCTCCGCGTCGCAGATCTCCGACGGCGCCGCCGCGCTCGCGGTCACCACCACCGACTGGGCGCGCGAGCACGGCCTGCGGCCACTCGCACGCATCCACACCGCCGTGGTCGCCGCCGACGACCCGGTCATCATGCTCACCGCGCCGATCCCGGCCACCGCGAAGGCGCTGCGCCGCGCGGGGTTGGGCATCGAGGAGATCGGCGTGTACGAGGTGAACGAGGCTTTCGCACCGGTGCCGCTGGCCTGGCTCGCGGAGACCGAGGCGGATCCCGAACGGCTCAACCCGAGCGGCGGTGCGATCGCGCTGGGCCACCCGCTCGGCGGCTCCGGTGCCCGCATCATGACCACGATGCTGCGACACATGCGGGACAACGGGATCCGCTACGGGCTGCAGACCATGTGCGAGGGCGGCGGCATGGCCAACGCCACGATCCTGGAACTTCTATAGCGTTCAACCCGCGACACATTCCGTTAGCACCTCGTTAAACGCGGCATGGACGTGTTCTCCCGTACGTTCTTGCCCGCCGCCGCCGAAGCCGGCGTGGCCATCTCCACAGTTAGCCGCCACATGCCCGTCTTCCGGCGGTGCGTGGAAGTCGACGACGCTACGGTCCTGGTCACTCGCTGCCTCCGCCCGGATCGGCCGATGCAGGGCGAGTTCCTGCTCCTGCTGACGTTCCGCCGACTGGTGGTGACCCAGGAGACCCGCGTGCTGCACCGGCTCCGCCTGCACCTCAACACCGAGCTCCGGCACCTCAGCAACGTCACCTGGAACCCGGACCCGCGCGTCGGCGCGGTCGAGCTCGCCGCGACGGCCGTAGACGGCATCCGCGAGCGGTTCTGGATCAAGACCGGTCACCCGAAGCAGGTCTGGCACCTGGACGCGCTGCTCAGCCACGCCTTCCGTCCCCGTCTGGTGGCCGAGCGCGCCCAGCAGGCACCTCGTGTGACAGCGCCAGAAGCGCTGCACGTGCCGGCTGCCGCCTGAGGGCTGGGGCGCCCCGCTCCCCGTACGGGGCGCCCCGGTCCGTACATTCCCCGAACAATCCTGTGCTGCCCCGGCCCCCGGCGGTCGGACATGATGGGTGCCGTGGAGCCGAAGGGCCTGGTGCTCGTCGTCGAGGACGAGCGGGCCATCGCAGACCTGGTCAGGCTGTACCTGGCCCGGGACGGCTTCGGCGTGCACGTGGAGCACGAGGGCACGGCCGGGCTCGCGGCGGCGCGGCGGATGCGGCCGGTGGCCTGCGTCCTCGACATCGCACTGCCCGGCCTCTCCGGCACGGAGGTGTGCCGTCAACTGCGCGAGGGCGGCGATTGGACGCCGGTCATCTTCCTCACCGCCCGCGACGACGAGGTCGACCGGATCGTGGGGCTGGAGCTCGGCGCCGACGACTACGTGACCAAGCCGTTCAGCCCGCGCGAGCTGGTCGCCCGGGTGCGCGCGGTGCTGCGCCGCACGGCCGGCGCGCCCGAGGGGCGGCCGCACACCGTCGGACCGGTGACGCTCGACCCCGGCCGCCGCTCGGTCAGTGTGGACGGTGCGCCGGTGCAGCTGACCTCCACCGAGTTCGACCTGCTGGCCCACCTCATGGGTCGGCCCGGCCGGGTGTTCACCCGGGAGGAGCTGCTGGCCAGCGTCTGGGGATACGCGGCGCACACCGGCACCCGCACGGTCGACGTGCACGTGGCGCAGGTGCGGGCCAAGCTGGGCGCTGGCGCGGTCGTGCTGCGCACCCACCGGGGCGTCGGGTACGCGGTCGATGACTGACCGCCGCGACCTGACCCAGCTGCTGCCGATCGTGCGGCGCCGCCCCATCGGTCGCACCCTCACCGCCCGCGCGGTGCTCGCCGCCTGCGCGGTGGCGGTGGTCTCGGTGCTGGTGACCGCGCTGATCGCGGTGCCCATCGCGGTGCAGCGCGTGGACCAGCAGGCGCGCGAGTCGCTCGACCAGCAGGCCCGGGTCGCCGCCAGCCTGCTGCGCCCTCGCGTCGACCGGGGCCGCGAGGCCGACGAGGAGCGGATCATCCGGCAGCTGCGAACGCAGGACATCGACGCCTACCTGATCCGTGCTGGCCAGCCCGACCGCGCGGGCCTGCCGCCGGTGGTCGTCGCGCGGCTCGCCGCGGGGAAGAACTTCGGCGGCCGCCACCTCGTCGTCGCCGGCCGCCACTCCATTGTGGTCGGACGCGCGCTGCCCGGCGGCAACGGCGTCGTGCTCGTCGCGCCCCGCCCGACCGGGCTGTGGCGGCAGGTGATGGGCATCATCTGGCTGCCCCTGCTGGCCGGGCTCGCGGCCGGAGTCGGTGCCGGCGTGCTGATCGCCCGCCGCCTGGTCCGCCCGATCCGCAACGCGGCCACCGCGGCGGCCCGGCTACGGGCGGGCGACCGGCGGGTACGGGTGCCGGTCGAGCCGCCACAGGAGGCGGCCGACCTGGCGCACGCCCTCAACGACCTGGCCGCCGCCCTCGCCACCAGCGAGGGCCGGCAGCGCGAGTTCCTGCTGTCGGTCTCGCACGAGCTGCGCACGCCGCTGACCGCCATCCGTGGCTACGCCGAGGCGCTCGCCGACGGCGTGGTCGCCGAGGAGGGCGCGCGGCGGGCCGGCCAGACCATGCTCGCCGAGGCCGTGCACCTCGATCGGCTGGTCAGCGACCTGCTCGCGCTTGCCCGGCTGGAGGCCGCCGACTTCCCGCTCGCGCCGGTGCGGATCGACCTCGCGGCGCTGGTACGCGACGCCGCCGAGGCCTGGGGCGGCCGGTGCGCCGCCGCCGGCGTCGTGCTGCGGGTGGAGCTTTCCGCGCCCGAGGTGCCCGTTTTCACCGACCCTGGGCGGATCCGGCAGGTGGTCGACGGCCTGCTGGAAAACGCGCTACGCATCCTGCCCGCCGGCGCGCCGCTCGTGCTCGCCGCCTGGCCCACCCCGGACGGCGCCGTGCTCGAAGTGCGGGACGGCGGCCCGGGACTCACCGACGACGACATCGACGTGGCCTTCGAGCGGGGCGCGCTGCGGCAGCGCTACGAGGGAGTACGCAAGGTCGGCAGTGGGCTCGGCCTGGCCCTCGCCGCCGGGCTCGTACGCCGGCTGGGTGGCACGATCGAGGCCGGCCACGCGCCCGAGGGCGGTGCCCGCTTCACGGTCACGCTGCCTCCTTACGAAGCCCGAACACAGGCTTGACGGTGCGCTCGCCGGCCCGACCGACGATGTTCCACATGAAACGTCTCGGACTGGTGGTGGCCAGCGGAGTGCTGGCGATGGGGCTGATGGGGTGCGGTGGCGGGCCGTCGCCGCAGGTCGGTGGGCCCGCGGTCGGGGCCGCGGCGGTCTTGACCGCGGAGGGCCAGGCGCTCGAGGCGATGGGGCTCGACCCGTCGCCGGCGGCGGCGCCGGAATCCCCCTCGGCCAATCCGGACAAGAAGGAGCGGCGGGAGCGGCAGCGCGCTCGCGCCCAGCTCCGTAAGAACATCCTTCACGGCGACGTGATCGTGCAGACCAAGGACGGCACCAAGACGGTCGCCGTGCAGCGCGGCGAGGTCACCGAGATCAGCGAATCGTCGATCACGGTGAAGTCCTCCGACGGGTACACGGCCACGTGGAGCTTCGCCGCGGACCTGCACGTGGTGCGGCACTCGTCGACCGTCAAGCCGGAGGAGATCAAGGCAGGCACCATGGTCGGCATCGTCGGCGCCAAGGAGGGAGAAAAGTTCGTCGCCCGCCTGATCGTGGCGCCACGCCCCTGACCTGCGGCGCGATCCAGTCGTTCGGACTCCCCCGAGGTCGGGCGGGGGAGTCCGTTTCGTACCCATCCCGCCGGGGCGAGGTGGGTCAGCTAGGCTGAGCGCGTTCTAGCCAGCGGCCCGTGGAGACCCCGTGAAGCTGTCGATCCTGATGCCCGTTTACAACGAGGAAGAACGCGTCGCTGACGCGCTCAAGCAGGCGCTCGCGGTCGACTACCCGTGCGAGATCGAGTTGGTGGTCGTCGATGACGGCAGCCGGGATGGCACGGCCGAGGTCCTCGGCCGGGCCGACGACGCCCGCCTGCGGGTCATCACCCACCAGCGCAACGCTGGCAAGGGCGCGGCGATCAAGACCGCGGTGGACAGCGCCGACGGCGAGTACATGGTGATCCTCGACGCCGACCTCGAGTACGACCCGCAGGACATCCCGCGCCTGCTCACCCCGGTGCTGGATGGCCGCGCCACGGTCGTCTACGGAAATCGGACATTTGGCAGCCACAGCGCCTACAGCTTCTGGTACGTCATGGGCAACAAAGCCGTCACCACCGCGGCCAACATGCTCTTCAACTCGTACATCGGTGACCTGGAGACCTGCTTCAAGCTGATGCCGGTCGCGCTCTACCGGTCGTTGGAGATCCACTCCCGTGGGTTCGGGATGGAGGCCGAGGTGACCGGCAAGCTGCTGCGCCGCCGCATCCGGCCCTACGAGGTGCCGATCAGCTACCGCGCTCGCGGGCGGGAAGAAGGCAAGAAGATCACCTGGAAGGACGGCGTCGAGGCGCTGTTCATCCTCGGCCGCGAGCGGGCCCGCCGGCCTAGCCCAGGAAAGCGCTGATCGACTGCCGCACGCCGGCCGGGTCCAGCCCGTGCCACCGCGCGTGGTCCTTCGGGCTGCCGTAGCGGTGCAGGTCGGTGCGGACCACGCCCAGGCTCAGCAGGCGGTGCGGCAGGTCGCGGAGCGCGTCTGAGACCACGGCGCTCGACGTGCCGGCCAGGTAGGGCTCGACCAGCACCACGTCGCGGTGGCCCAGGGCCCGCAAACCCTTGACGTCGAACGGCCGCGGCGTGTTCGTGTACGCCACCGTCACGTCCAGCCCCTCCACCGCCGCCAGCACCGTGTCGAGCATCGGTCCGATCGCCACGACCGCGGCCCGCCCACCCTGGCGGATCGTCTGCAGCCCGGCCGCCGGCCGCGCCCGCGCGTTGCGCTGGCTGGAGAGCCGGATGTAGACGGGCTCGTCGTGTGCGGCTGCCGCGACCAGCAGCGGTCCGACCTCGTCAGCATGACCGGGTACGTGCACCGTCCAGCCGCCCAGCGTGTCGAAGAGCGCCACGTCGCCGGGGGACTGGTGGGTGCGCCCCTCGGAGGAGGCGTCGTACGAGGCGCCGATGCTCACCAGCACCGCGCCCACGCCCTGGTGGTTGAGGTCCAGCTTGATCTGCTCGTACGCCCGGTCGACCACGAACGGCGCGTACGAGTGCACGATCGGCCGCATCCCGGTCAGCGCCAGCCCGCCGGCGACCCCGAGCATGAGCTGCTCGCGGATACCCACGTTGATGACCCGGTCGGGGTGCTCGCGGGCCGCCGGCTCGAACGCGGCGGCCGAGATGTCGGCCAGCACCACGGCTGTGCGCGGGTCGTCATCCAGCAGCGCGGTCGCGGCGTCCACAAAGGTCTCTCGCATCGTTCTCAACCCTTCTTCTCTACGACGGCGACGACCACGTGCGGCGCGGTGCCGGTGTGCGCCCGCAGCCCCGCCTCGATCGCGTCGTGGTCTCGACCGTCGACAGTGGACGAGGTCCAGCCGTGGAACCGGCTCGCCAGCCCGTCCGGCCACCCGTGCGTCGATGACTGGTTGTCGATGACGATCGCGGTGAGGTTGGCGAGGCAGGTCGCGCCCGCGTAGGCGATCGCCTCGTGGTTGGACCCCTCGTCGAGCTCGGCGTCGCCGGTCAGCACGTACACCCGTGGGTCGGTGAGGCCCTGGGCCCGCAGCCCCAACGCGGTGCCCACGCCCAGGCCCAGGCCGTGGCCCAGCGATCCGGAGCCGATCTCGACGCCGGGCACGAGCAGGCGGTCCGGGTGGTGCCCGAGCCGGCTGTCCGGCCCGGCGAGATCGTCCAACCACTCCTCGGGGACGAAACCCTTGGCCGCGAGTACGGCGTAGTAGGCGGCCGGCCCATGCCCCTTGGAGAGCAGGAAGCGGTCGCGATCCGGGTCGTCCGGACGGTCGGGCGAGACGCGCAGCACCCGGTCGTAGAGCACCCACAGCACGTCGAGGGTCGAGTGCGCGCTGGGTGCGTGTTTCTCGTCGCCGGTGAGCCTGCGCAGCAGCGCTTCTAGTTTCGTGGTGGTCGGTGCGGTCATATGACTAGGGTGCAAGTTGAAGCGGACTTCAACTCAAGGGACCTATGACAGACACCTCATTGACCATCGGCGAACTCTCCCACCGATCCGGCGTGGCACCCTCCGCGCTGCGCTACTACGAGCGGCTGGGCCTCATCCGCGCTGTCCGCACGGGTGGCAACCAGCGCCGGTACGAGCGCGCCGAGCTGCGCCGGGTGGCGTTCATCCGGATCTCCCAGCAGGTTGGCGTATCGCTCGACGAGATCCGCGAGGCGATGTCGTCCCTGCCCGAGTCGCGCACGCCGACAAAGGCCGACTGGGCCGCCTTGTCCGCACGCTGGCGCGGCCGCCTCAACGAGCGGATCGCCTTCCTGGAACGCCTGCGCGACGACCTGACCGGCTGCATCGGCTGCGGTTGCCTCTCACTGCAGCGGTGCCGCCTCAACAACCCCGACGACCAGCTCGCGGCCGAGGGAGCGGGCCCGCGCCTGCTGCTACCTCCTAGGTGACCGTGAGCAAGACCTTGCCGGTGTGCTCGCTCGCCTCGACGACCCGGTGCGCCTCGGCGGCCCGCGACATCGGCAGGCGGCGGTCGATCACCGGCCTGATCGCCCCCGACTCCACGAGCGGCCAGACGTGGTCACGCACGCCCCGTACGATGGCGGCCTTTTCGTCGTGGCCACGGGCCCGCAGCGCGGTCACGGAGATCGACCCCCGCTTGGCCATCAAGGCCCGCAGATCCAGCTCCGCCTTGACCCCACCCTGCAGCCCGATGATCGCCAGCCGCCCGTTGGTGGCGAGCGCCTCGATGTTTCGCGCGAGGTAGCGCGCCCCGATGATGTCGAGGATGAGGTCGGCCCCGCTTACCTTGGCGGCCCAATCCTCGTCGGTGTAGTCGATGGTCTGGTGCGCGCCAAGCTCCTTGAGCCGGTCGTGCTTGCTCTTGCGCGCCGTGGTGACCACCGTCGCGCCGAGCGCCACACCAAACTGGATCGCGAACGTGCCGATGCCGCTCCCACCCCCGTGGATCAGCAGAGTCTTACCCCGCAGGTCGTGGCCCAGGTTTGACCACACGGTGCAAGCCACCTCAGGCAACGCGGCCGCCTCCTCGACGGACAGCCCCGCGGGGATCGGCAAGGTATGCGCCTCCGGCACCGCGACGAGCTCCGCGTAACCCCCACCACCGAGAAGCGCACAGACCGGCTCACCGGTGGCGGTATTGATGCCACTGGCCTCCAGCCCCGGGTAGGGCGAAGCCCCCGGCGGCGGGTTGTAGTGCCCTTGGCGCTGCAGCAGATCCGCCCGGTTGACCGCCGACGCCACGGTGCGGATCAGGACCTCGCCCGGCCCAGCCACGGCGTCCGGCACCTCAGCCCAGGTGAGCACATCCGGCCCGCCCGGCTCGGGGATGGTGATCGCGTACACGGCGACAGTGTCCCACCCGCCAGGTTCGGCCCCATGGCACACTAGGCACGGCTGTGGGCCCGTCGCTGCTTGCGGGCCGCGGCCCTGGAGGGTTCGCCTAGTGGCCGATGGCGGCGGTCTTGAAAACCGCTATGGGTGGTGACACTCATCGTGGGTTCGAATCCCACACCCTCCGCGCTCGCCCTCCTGAGCCTCGCGGCCGTGCTGCCCGGGGCACCAGTGCGGGACCGTGTTGTCCACCCCGGTTTTGTGAACGTTTATTGCTGCCAGGACGACAACAAACGTTCACAAAGGCGAGACGTCGGTGGGCGCTTCCTATCGGCTCACGCCTCGCGCTAGGGGTCGGTGTCTTGTGAGCACTGTTGGGGGAGCCGCGCCACCGCTGCTTTTCTGTTGGGTCACCTGTCCCAATCGTGTGCGACATGGGACACTTCTGGAAATGCATGGTCGCAGTTGACGTCGGCTGTCTGTCAATGACACGGAAGACCCCCGCCCCTGTTCGCGGCTGAAGCTCACCGAGGCGGAGGTCCTCCCGCGCGGGCCCGTCTCTTAGGCGGGCCCGCAGCCGCAACTGGACGCGAAGGCGCCCGTCACGGTTAATACAGCGGCGAGAATCTTGAGGATCAAGACGCTCGCCTCGCCCACCTTCCTCCATCGTTCGACGTTGGAAGCTCGGGCACCGGACGAGCTTTTCGGCTCGCCACGAGGCACCTTCACGGGCGCTGACCTCCTCCCGGGAAGACGTTCGCCTCCCGTACGGTGAGGCGACGTATTGAGCTTCCTGGATTCGAGATCTGCGCCCGAACGGCACCGAGATAGACCATATGGCCTGGGCGTAGTTTGAACGCAGGGCCCAAAGAGTTGGTGCTGACAGGAAATTGATCTGACCCTGGATCGATTTCCGGTTGTTAGGCAATTGCGCAAGATGCGCTGCCAATGTCTCCTCAGTCATAGCGACCAGGAGTGGTGCGACACACCGGGCTGGAGCCGTGACAGGGGTGAAATCGCGTGTCATGTTATGCCCATGGCTTCGTATGGCCGGGCTCTCAGCGCCCTCCACCCCACGTTCGCCACGATCTTCCGGAGTCTTGAAGAGGGTCTCGAAGAGGCGCAGCGCTACCACACCGAGCGGCTCTACAAGCGCACCGACGACCCCCACCTCTACCTGCACCTGGCCCGCCGGCGCGCCTGCGCCGTCCTGGAGGAGGCGGGTCTGTCCGCCAGGCTGGTCGACGACAGTGCGGCGCTCAACCTGTCTGGCATCCTGATCCACCACCAGGGCTTCGCCGTCCGCGTCCTTCACACGCAGCGAGGCGGCGCCAGTGAAGCTGAGATACCGGTGCCTGGTCCTTCCAAGCCCCGGCAGGAGTTCTGGCGACAGGCGTCGGCCATCCCCAGTCTCGAGACGGACAACTTGCTGCTGCTCTGGCTGGACGATGGTGGCGTGCTCGCGGATCCGATGATCCTGATCCGTCCGCTCGGTGGGGATAGTTCGCGGGCCAACCTCCAGGTGGAGTGGCGCGGAAAGATCCACCGGGAGATGGCTAAGCTGCGGGCGGAAGACCTGGTTGACCTTGAGCCCGATTGGCAGGCAGAACGGCTGGCCTAGGAGATGAGATGATCTACGGCGAGCGCATCAGGCAGGTGCGGGAGATGCACCGGCTGACGCAAGCCGACCTCATCAAAGAGGTTCCTTCCCTTACCCAGTCTCGCCTGTCGCGGATCGAGAAGGATCTGGCGCCGATCGACGAGGAGTCGCTCGCGCTTGTGGCGGCGGTGACCGGGGTCGCGGTGGCATTTTTTTCGCGTTCGCCGACGCCTGGGTTTTCGGTCCTTTCGCCGCAGATGCGCTCGCGTAGCCGGCTGACGCAAGGGGAGAAGGCGGCCGCTTTGCAGTGGGCGCGGCTTGTCGACGAGGAGTTTCAAAACCTGCGGAGTGGGGCGCGGTCCTTGCCGGTGAGGCTGCGGGCGATGCCCGGAGCTACGCCCGACGAGGCGGCCGCGGAGGCGCGGCGGACGCTGGGTTTCTCGGCGGATCAGCCGTTGCCCTACCTCATTTTGGCGGCCGAGCGGGCGGGCGTCACGGTGCTCGGCCTGCCATACGCGATCGAGACGCTCGACGCCTTCTGCGCGTGGCGTCGGGGTGAGCCGGTGATCGCACTGCTCGGCGGCGTACCAGCGGATCGCGTCCGGTTCAGCGTCGCGCACGAGATCGGTCATCTGCTGCTCCATCAGCCGGGTCAGACCGGGCCGGAGATCGAGGCCGAGGCAGACAGGTTCGCCGCCGAGCTGCTTACGCCGCTGGCGGCTCTGCGCGACGTCATGCCGCCCAACCCCACGTTGAGCGCGCTGGTGATGCTCAAGACCATCTGGGGTGTGTCGGTGCGGAGTCTCGTCCGGCGGGCGAAGGAGCTTGGCGCGGTCGACGGCGACCGTGCGCTCAGCCTGTACAAGCAGATGAGCGCCCGCGGCTGGAACAAGCGCGAGCCAGGCTACGTGGCGCCCGAGAAGCCGCGTGCCTTCCGCAAGATGGCGGAGATCGTGCACGGCCCGGCGGTGCGGACGGAGCGGTTCGCCGCGGTGGCCGGATGGTCGGAGGGGCTCGCCCTCGATGTGCTCGCCCGGCATGCCACTGTGGCCGAGCTCCCCCACGAGCCCGCGCCCCACCAGCCTGAGCGCACGGGCGCCTTCGCGAACGTGATCCCGCTACGGACGCGTCAGTGACCGGCGAGTCGCGCATGTGGGAGATACCCAGCTGGCTGCTGACGCAGACGGCCGCGCATGCGGGCCGGCTGGTGTCGGAGGGTTTCGCGGCCGCCGACGCGCGTGGCTATCACTTCCGGGTGTTGACCACGCTCGACGAGCACGGGCCGGCGAGCCAGGCCACGCTGGGGCGGCGCAGCGGCGTTCACCTCAGTGACCTGGTGGCGACGCTCAACGAGCTGGCCGAGCGGGGGTACGTCGAGCGCACGCCGGACCCTGAGGACCGGCGGCGCAATGTCATCACCATCACCGTCGCGGGGCGGCGGCAGCTGCGGCGGTTGGAGAAGCAGCTGGTACAGATCCAGGATCAGTTGCTGGCACCGCTGTCGCCGGAGGAGCGGGCCGAGTTCGCGCGGTTGCTCGCTCGTCTTCTCCGGCACCACATCCGGCGAGTGGAAGGATGACGGTATGAGTCTTGACCGTCCTACCGCACCGGATCCGTACGAGCTGTTGCCAGCCGTACCCTCGTTCACGCTGACCAGCAGCGACCTCGACGAAGGCCAGCCGTTCGACGCGGCCTTCGCCCACGACAGTGTCGGTGGCCAGAATCTCTCGCCCCAGCTGGCCTGGTCTGGCTTCCCGAGCGAGACGCGTTCCTTCGTGGTCAACTGCTTCGACCCGGACGCGCCGACGCCCAGCGGTTTCTGGCACTGGAATCTCGTCAACCTGCCCGTCTCCGTCACCGAGCTGGCCCGCGGCGCCGGCGCCGGCGACGTGCACGGTGGCTTTCACGTCCGCAATGACTACGGGACAAGGGCGTACGGTGGCGCCGCGCCTCCCGGGGGTGACCGGCCGCACCGCTACTACTTCGCCGTTCACGCGGTCGACGTCGACGCGCTCGACGTGACGCCGGACGTCTCGAACGCGGTGGTCGGCTTCAACCTGGTCTTCCACACGCTCGCGAGGGCGATCTTGGTCGCGACCTACCAGGTCAAGGCTTGATGCAGCAGCCCGTGCAGATCTTGGGCTGAGGGAGCGTGAACGCGAGGCAGCAGGTCTTGCGCTGCACCGTCAGCTCGCCGCTCGGGCCGGGCACCAGCTCGATCAGGTCTTCCACACCCAGCGTCGTGAGCAGCGTGCCGATGTGCTCCACGGTCGACCCGGGGAGTACGTCGGCCGCGCGCAGGATGCCGTGCGCGATGCCGGAGCTCACCGAGCCGAGCAGCGTGCGTGGGCCGACCCGCACCTCGGCGTGGATGGCGTCGAGCATCGGGGTGAGGTGGGCGTCGAGCAGCGAGGCGCGCAGTGCGTCGAGCAGTGCCGCCTCGTCGCGGACCACCCGCACCTGGGCGAGGCCGGAGAGTGCCAGCGGGTCCGAGGGGAGCACGGCGACGGCCACCGAGCGGCGGAAGCCGAGCGTGAGCAGCGGCCGCTGGTCTTCGAAGTGCATCAGCACGTCGTCGGGGTAGAGCAGCGGGACGCGCCGCGCCGAGGCCCAGCCGAGCACCACGGGCAGCGCCAGCCAATAGGTGTACGCCTTCCACGCGAGCGCGGCCGCGGCGTGTGGGGAGGCCTGCCACCGGCGCTTGGCCGAGTCGAGCAGGGCGGGCAGGCGGTCGCCGTCGATGAGGCGGGACGCGGTGATCCACTCGGCGCTGGAGTGCTCCGGCACGACGAGGCCGGGCGTGAGGCCCGGCAGGTCATCGGTGCCGAACATCGCGCGGAGAGTCGACGTGATCGGCGCGAGAAGATCGGCGCCAGCGATCCGGTGAGGCACGACGGTTGTCACTTTGCGTCGCCTCCCTCACGGAGTGCGACGTACGCGGTCAGGCCGGAGAAATGCCCCGTGCCGCGCCGCGTAAACGTGCTCACCACGCCACTTCCCTTTTGATCTCTGGCTGACGGATCACCCTAGCGTACTAAGGCTAGGCTAACCAGGGGAGCTGGCTCGCGTCTCGCTTTTGGCTCAGAACATGTCTTCAGTCACACTGCGTATCAGGTTACGCGGTGTAGTTGCCCTGTACGCCTGAGTAGCCGATCTCCCAGTTTGTCAAGGCTTTTGTCGGTAACGCGCCAGTTCATGTTGGGCCGAGCGGCTCGGAAAGCAGACTGAAAGTCCCGGCCCGAGGTATCCAAGAGATGACGACATCGCCCATCGAGCGGGCTGCGGACACGTTCGCGGCTGAGCTGGCCCGATGGCGGGTCGAGCGCAGCATGAGCAAGAAGCAGCTCGCGGCCCGCATGGGCTTCGACCCGTCCTACGTCAGCCATGTCGAGGGACGCCGCCACCGTCCCACCGAAGACTTCGCCCGTCGCGCCGAGGCCGTGCTCGGGGCGGGCGGCGCCATCTGGCAGCGCTACCAGGAGTACGACGAGCTGCGCCACGCCCGCTCCTCGGCGAGCCACCGCGATCCACCCGTGCCCGAGCAGTGGCTCCCGCCCGGCACCGGCCTGATCGTGGAGCAGGAGGTGGCCACGCTCGCTTACCGCGAGGGGTCCTACCGGTGCGTCATCCGCCGGGCCCTCTACAACGCGGGCACCGAGCCGGTCACCCGCTACCTGATCCGGGTGGCCGTCGACCGATACCCGCATGATCCGGAGAAGTCCAACCGCCACCACCGCGAGCACCCGCTCAGCTTCGCCGAGCTCGACCTCCAGGCCTGGTGCGGCGAGGAGCCGGCTCGAGAGGCGATGGAATACCGCAAGAAGCACGACCGCGATGCGTTCAAGGAGGTCTGGCTCCTGTTCGAAAACAGCGAGGGCCGCTTCCCGCTCTATCCGGGGCAGCGCACGGTCATCGAGTACGCCTACACGGTCAGTCACGACAAGTGGGGCCAGTGGTTTCAGCGCGCGGTGCGGCTGCCCACCCGGCGACTCACCGTGCGGCTCGACTTCCCCAACTGGCTCGACGCGCAGGTGTGGGGTGTGGAGACCTCGCTGTCGGCCGAGGAGGCCCCGTTGCGTACGCCGGTCATCCGACGCGCGGAGGGCGAGCGGATGATCTTCGAGTGGACGACCGAGTCGCCACCGCTCAATGCCCGTTACCGGCTGGAGTGGCGCTTCCGCGGCCACAACGGCCCTCCGCCCTCCGGCCTCGCCATCGCGGTGCGGGCCAGCGACCGCATGCGCGCGGTCGGCGTCGTGCAGCGCGGTGCCGACACCCTCCGCCAGGCGTCCCGCCAATTCGACCTGACGCGCGACCAGGCGGATGCCCGCGACGTCGTCGACCGCCTGGTGGGTGCGCTCGACCGGGTGGAGGAGCTGCACACGTTCACGAAGGGGGTGGGTCTGGCCGCCCCGCAGATCGGGCTGCCCTGGGCGGCCGCGGTGGTGCGCCCCGCCGACCGCGGCGCCGAGCCGGTCGTGCTGCTCAACCCGCGGGTGGTCGAGTCGTCGCCGGAGACCGACGAGCAGTACGAGGGCTGCCTGTCGTTCTTCGACGTCCGCGGGCTGGTGTCCCGGCCGCTCACGCTGCAGGTCGAGCACGCGAAGTGGGACGGCGGGCGGGTGATCACGGCCTTCGAGCAGGGCATGGCCCGGCTTGTCGCGCACGAGATCGACCACCTCGAGGGGCGGCTCTACGTCGACCGCATGGCACCCGGCGTCCCGCTGGTGCCGGTCGAGGAGTACCGCGAGGCCGGGCACCCTTGGCGCTACTGAGGCCGGCTCTAGGGCTCGCCGAGCGCGTCGTACTTGATGCGTAGCGGCGGGACCTGGAGCTCGGCCAGCGTGCGCAGCGTCGCCTTGACCATGGTCGGGGAGCCGGAGACGAAGAAGTCGTGGTCGATCCACGGGCCGTAGCGGGCGACCACCTCGCTGACGTTGCCCCGCTCGCCCGGGTAGCTCGCGTCCTCGCTGCACACGGGCACCACTGATAGCCACGGGTGGCGGGCGGCGAGCTTCTCCAGGTCGGCCAGGTCGTAGAGGTCTTCGCGGTCCTTCGCGCCGTAGAAGACGTGCACCCAGCGGTTGCGGTTGAAGCGGGCCAGCTCCTCGACCAGCGCCTTGATCGGCGCCAGCCCGGTGCCGCCCGCCACGCACACGATGTCGCGGTTGGACTTGCGGTCGAGCGTCATCCCGCCCATCGGCGCGGCGATGCGCAGCAGATCGCCCTGCTGCACCCGGCGCACCAGCGCGCTGGAGACCCAGCCCGCGCCCAACGCCCGCACGTGGAAGTCGAGCGTGCCGTCCTTGCGCGGCGCGTTCGCAATTGAGTATGTGCGCCACAGCCGTGGCCGGTAGCGGGGCGCCTCCACGCTTACGTACTGCCCCGCGCGGTAGTCGAGTGCGTGCTGCAGTGGCCGGAGCGTAAACACCGCGATGTCTCGCGAACGCCGTTCGTGCGCGACCACTTCCGCGTGCCAGAAAGGCGGGTTCGTGTCGGCCTCGGCGCCGGCCATCATCTTCCTGGAGATCACCGCGTACGCGTCGCGCCACGCCTGCTCGTACTCGACGCCCCAATGCTCGCCGGCGAAGGTGCGCAGCGCATCCAGCAGCGCGTCGCCCACTACCCGGTAGTGCTCGGTGCCGACGTGGAACTTGCGATGGTCGCGCCCCAACGCTCGTAAGTAATCGTCGAATCGTTCTGGATCGTCGAGTGTCTGCACCGCCGTCACGATTGCGCCGAGTAGTCTGGCTCGTTGAACATCCATATGAACCGGAAAGAGGGACCGCAGCTCGGGGTTCGAGAGGAACATGCGCGCGTAGAAGTAGCCGGCGACCTTGTCTTGGTGCTCCTCGACGAGGGTCCAGCTCTCCTTCAATAGCCGCGAAAGATTTCCCATGAACGCTCTTTCCGTTATGCGACGCGGGTAGCGGTCACGCGTCTGGGGGGAATGCCGTGGAAGTTGCGCGAGAGTGTTCAGACTGCGCACTGAGCGTTGCCAAAGGTCGCACATCTTGTGCGATTCGGTTGATCTTGGAGTGGTAGGAAGCGGCCGCGCCCGCGTGTCGGGCACAGTTACCGGGTGAAGGTTGAGCTAGCCCCGCCGACTGTCGGCCGCGCCAACACCATTCGCCGAAACGAGGTGCTGCTCGTCCTCGGCGTCTCTCTTGGACAGTCAGCCGTCTATGCGCTCGTCTCGATTACGGCGCGGCTGACCGCCGAACGCCCGCTGTCCCAGCAGACCTCCACCCTCAACGCGTCGCAGTCGGCGCGCCCCTACTTCGACCTCGCGTACCAGCTGCTCGGCATCTTCTTTGCGCTGGTCCCGGTGCTGTTGGCGATACACCTGCTCAACCGCGAACGCGACGCGCGCGCGACCCTCGGCCTGGACTTGAGGCGGCCCTGGTTCGACGCGAGGTGGGGTGCGGGATTGGCGTTGCTGATCGGCCTGCCCGGCGTCGGCCTCTACGTCGGCGCACGCGAGCTCGGCCTCAACACCACCGTCGTGGCGGCCGCGCTACCCGACCTGTGGTGGGCGGTGCCGGTGCTGATCCTCGCCGCCGCCCAGAACGCGATTCTCGAAGAAGTCGTCGTTGTCGGATATCTGATGACCCGCCTGGAGGAGATGGGATGGCGGGTACGCGCCATTATTGCCACTAGCGCTCTACTACGCGGCTCGTATCACCTGTACCAAGGTTTCGGTGGATTCGTCGGCAATGCGGTGATGGGCGTGATCTTCGGGTACTTCTACCTGCGCACCAGGCGGGTGCTGCCGCTGGTGATCGCGCACACGCTGCTGGATGTGGTGGCGTTCATTGGTTACACGCTGCTGAAGGACCGCGTGGGCTGGCTGTAGCTCAAGCCGCATGGGGTGGGCTGGTTGGGCTGGTTGAAGCTCGAGCCGTGCGGGGTGGGCTGGTTGAAGCTCAAGCCGCGCGGTAGTGAGCCCGGGTCCGGTAGGCGAGCCGCTCCACCGCCGCGGCCGCGCCCATCGCCGCCGTCACCGGCACCACGCCGGGCAGCCGCCGCGCGACCATCCGCACCGCCAGCCACCCCCGCGACTGGCCGGACAGCGGCGTCACGAGGCGCCACGCCGCCTCCGCCGCACGCAGGGCCGGCGGCCCCTCGACGTCGACGTCCGCCGCCATCGCCTCGGCCAACGCGGCTCGGGCCACCTCCGCCGAGGGGTGCACCCCGACCAGCACCAGCAGGTCGACAGCGCGCTCGGCGTCGAGCGGATCCCGCCCGTACACGGCCGCGAGATGCAACACCAGCGCGGACTGCGCCCACGCCGTCGCGGTGAGCTCGGCCATCGGCGTCAGCAGCCCAAACGCGGTCGACACCACCCCACCCACGCCCGCCATCCGCACGAAGCGCCGCGTCGCCAGCCGCGCGAGGCCGTCGTCGGTCGCCGCCGGGTAGGTCGCCCGCGTCTGCGCCACCCAGTCGCGCGCCTGCGGCCCGATCGCCCGCACGGCCGCAAGAGCCAGTAGCTCAGGGGCGTGGCCAGGCCGGTCGAGCAGCCGCGGCGTGGTCGCCGGTCCATCTTCCGCGTTGGTACGAGCGACGACCGACCCACTAACCAGGGCGACCGCCTTTCGTGCCGTGGCACCGGCGGTGACCGCCGCGGTCTTGGCAGCCTTCTTGGTCGCCTTCTTCGCGGCGGCCTTCTTCGGAGGCTTCGGTGCAGGCACCGCCGCTTCCTCTGTCGAGGCACGCTGCTCTTTAGTAGCGGCCTTCGCCGGCCTGGATCGAGAGCGTTCCTCGGCGCCAGACCCTTTCGCGGCCGGGGGTCGCTCTTCCCGGTCTGTCTCCTCAGCCAGCCGGTCCCGCACCGGCGCCTGGGTGACTGGCTCTTCCGCCGCTTCCCAAGCAACTGGGGTTTCTGCGGTCGTCCGCTCGGCCGGCTGGGTCCGGGCTGCTGGCTCCGCGGCGGGCGGGTCTTGGGCGGTCCGCTTGGCCGGGCGGGTCCGGGCCGAGGGCTCTGCGGTGGGTGGGTCTTGGGTGGTCCGTTTAGCCGGGCGGGTCCGGGCTGCTGGCTCCGCGGCGGGCGGGTCTTGGGCGGTCCGCTTGGCCGGGCGGGTCCGGGCCGGTGGCTCGGCCGCGGGTGCGTCGCGGTTGGCCCGCTTGGCCGGCCGCGTCGTGGCCGGTGGTGTTTCGGAAGCCGTCCCTGTCTCTGGCCGAGCCCGGCCTCGCGGCGCGGCGACGGGTGGGTCCGGCTCCGGCCGAGCCCGCGTTGATGGTGCGGTGGCGGGTGCGTCCGGGGTGGTACGCCTGGCCGGCCGAGGCTGCCGGGGCGGCTCATCGGAGGTCTCATCCGGCACCTCGGGCGCCTGGAAGAGCACCGAAGGCGCAGGCCGGCTAGCCGGCGGCCGCCGCGGTGGAGGCGCGGGTGGCGCATCCTCCTCGGGGGGCGGGGTGAAGGCAGCCTTGGACGGGCGGGATCGCTCCCGCCGGCCGCCCGGGCGACGCTCCTCCTCCATGACGACGGAGCCTAGTCCGGTTGGGCCGGCTTCACCTCCCGGAAACCCGGCCGCCGACAGCCCGCGCCGCTTTGCCGGCACGGACGGCCGCACGGTATCCTCGGCGGGCGGTGGTCTGCGACGGCCACCTGGGAGACTTCGCCTAGTCTGGTCTATGGCGCCGCACTGCTAATGCGGTTGGGGTTTTAACGCCCCTCCCGGGTTCGAATCCCGGAGTCTCCGCGCGAAGACCGGTGTGTATGCTGGTCGAGCACCTGCGCCCGTAGCTCAATGGATAGAGCATCTGACTACGGATCAGAAGGTTAGGGGTTCGAGTCCCTTCGGGCGCGCAAACAGGTCCTCTGAGCTGCGAGCTCAGGGGACCTTTCGTATGGGCCAGCGCCGGCATAGGTGACTGTCGCCGTCACCGTGGCGATGCGGGCAGCCACAGCGCGTGGCGTGCCGTACGCCTTGACCTCGACGTCGGGCGGTTGCTCTGGTAGATCAACCCGAAGCGGGGGGACTCGGTGTCGCTCACCGTGGCGACGGTGAGCGGGGGCGAGGTTCGCGCAGGAGGCCAGCCTAGAACAGGTACCGGGGGCTGCGGCCACCGTCGAGAGCGTATGGGTGGGCTTGCGAAAGCTCGGTAGTTCGCTAGGCCGGAGAATGCCAAGGAGCGCACGTTTCGTAGTGACTCAGAGCAGCGTCTCGTCGGAGTCGCTAGCTTCGGGGTCGACGTCATTGCCAGGCACCTCGCCCGCCTCGTAGCGTTGCGGCCCGACGATTGACAGGACGTTGCCGTCCGGGTCACGCCTCCACCAGACACGCGCACTCTCGTACTCGTTTGTCTCATGGTAGAGAATCAGGTAGCCGGGCAGGGCGGTGGCCTGCCATCCACTCGGAAGAGCCGAGATGATCAGCCACATCAGATCTCGCGCGGATATAGTGCCGCCCCGAAACGTAACCAGGGTCCGCTCCAGTGTCTTCTTGGCCGTTCCCTTATTTTCGAAGCGAAGATTGTACGGCAGCTCGCGTTTGGCGATTTCGAGTAACCTTGCCGCAGTGTGTCGACCGGGGTGTAGGTAGACAACGGTCTCCAGGTCGATAGGGTAAGCGGCGTCGAAATGTTTAGCTTTGACCAGGCTCCGATCGCGGTTGCGCCCAGGATCCTTGTTGCCAAAGCCGTTGGTATTCCAAGGTATGCTGTCGGTGGCGCGATACTTTTTAATGAGGAGCTTTTCGGGGGCGGCCGCGTCGAGATCTTCGTCAACGTACACGCACACGAAGTGGACGGAGTCTGAGCTTAGGCCCACGCGTCCAGATAGCTTTTGTTTGTGCTGCGCCAATCGTTCCTGAAGTGAGATGCTGGCCTTGCCTACGTAGACGCGTTCGCCGTGGAGGTAAAGCACATAGACCCCAGGCCTCGGCTCGACCGCCTTGAGAAACTCGTCAGTCAATGGTACTGGCGTCAGCGGCTCCAACGCGGTGGCCAATTGATCGGCCAGCGCCCGCGTGATACTGAGACGAAACTGGGCGGTCCAGCTCGGCGTCACAGATCCTCCCCTTATTGATGTGCGCTAGGCGACGTGATTGTGGCGTTCACGCGGTCTGGTCGATTGACGCCAGCCGGAGGCGGAGACTCGTGATCACCTCCAGCGCTTCGTCCTCCTCCACGTCGTCGGCCCACCCCAAGCGCCAGGCCGAGCCGTCCCTTGTCACCACCTCTAGCGCTTGGACCGCGAGAACCCTCAGCGCCGGTGTCGAGAGGATCCCGTCGTGGGAAGCCAGGCGCGGCGCGTAGGCGGAGGTTGACGACTGGACGCCTGCCGCGGCGTGCAGGACGGTGGCGGCCGCGGCGACAGCGTGTGAGGCGGTCTCCTCTGTCAGCCCCGCACCCGATCGGACAGCCTCTTCAAGAGTCGCCTCAACCAGTCGCGCCCGGTCTTCGGGCAGAGTCGCTTCCAGGCTCGCGCACCAGTCCACCGCGTGGTCGTTGTCGTAGGGGCCGACGTTCCAGACCGCCATAGCGTCTCCTCACGTCCCGCCGGTAGAGCTGCTGGCGGTCGTCCCGACTGGCACGGCCATAGTTAAGTGCGCGGCGTCTCCACGTACGTCGGTACTCGACTCTTGTGCCAGGTGGCGCGGCGTGTCGCCTCCCATGATCCATAACTCCGCGGTATGCTTTCGCCATGTCTGGGCAGCGGCGAAAGGCAGGCCACGACCGCACCTCCGTCGAGTTGTTCGCCGGCGGGGGCGGGCTGGCGATGGCGGTGCATCGGGCTGGATTTCGGCCACTCCTGGTCAACGAGCTGGTGAAACACGCGTGCGACACTCTAAAGGAGAATCAGGCCGCACCGCGAGGCGCCGAGGAGCGGATCCCGTCGCCTGGTGATAAGTGGCCACTCGTGGAGGGCGACGTCCGAGATGTCGACTTCACCTACCTCTGGGACCGTGTCGACCTGCTCGCCGGTGGTCCACCGTGCCAGCCCTTCAGCCTCGGTGGTGTGGCGAAGGGCGATGAGGACAAGCGAAACATGTTCCCGGAGATGTTCCGGGTGGTTCGAGAGATCCAGCCCAAGGCAGTCATCTGTGAGAATGTGCGGGGCCTGCTACGGCCGTCCTTCAAGCCATATTTCGAGTACATCGAGCGGGAGCTTCAGCTCCCATTCGAAGAGCGTGACGAGAAGGTCAGTTGGCGCGACCATGACGAAGTGCTGCGGGCGCGATTGGCCGAGGAGCCTGCCGATCCCAAGAAGCGGTACGAGATCGTCACTTGTCCAGTAAACGCGGCCGACTACGGCGTTCCGCAAATCCGCAATAGGGTGATCATCGTGGCGTTTCGCAGCGACCTCGGGATCGACATCCAGCAATTCAAGCAGACGATCGCCGGGCCCTATTCGGAGAGCGCCCTCATACGGTCGATGTACGATGGCTCGTACTGGGCTCGACACCCCGAGGTCCCCTCGGCGGTTAGGCGGCAGGTGATGTCTCGACTTCCCCATGAGCCGATGGACGACGGTAAGCTGCCATGGCGTACGCTCAGAGACGCCCTGAAGGGGATCGATGGGCAGCGACCACTCCCGCCAATCCCTTGGGACAAGCTAGACCGCCGGGAGTACAACCTGGGTGGCTTTACGGATCACGTTGGATGGCCCGACGCGAGGATCTACGACGGGCACACACCCAATGAGCTCGATCGTCCGGCTAAGACCGTGAAAGCGGGAGTCCACGGCGTGCCCGGCGGTGAGTCGGTGATATTGACCGACGAGTTGTCGTCCGACGCGGATCCCTCCGCGAAGTATTTATACCGCCACCGCTACATGACAGTGCGAGAGACGGCCCGCGTGATGACCTTCCCTGACGAGTGGAAGCTCGCAGGCCCACGAGGAGAGAAGATGCGGCAGCTGGGCAATGCGGTGCCGGTCGCGCTTGGCGAGTTCTTCGCCACGCAGATTTCCGCGGCGCTGGACGAGGCCGAGAGCCGGCGGTGACGTCGCGGGCGACACGCACTGAGCGGCGTTGGGCGGAAAAGCCGCCTAGCGCACGCGCATGGAAGGGCCGTCCGGGCCGGACACGGCGGGCGATCTCGGCGGAGCAAGATCGGGCTGCCGGTGGGGTCGAGCACCGGTGGGTTGATCTGGGTGAAGGCCGCTACGCACGAGCCTCCGTCGATCTGAAGGTCTTGCCCAGGACTCGACGGATCAGGGCTTACCTGCGGTGGTCCGACAAGGGCCGTTCGCCCGCTCGCTATCTGGGCGAGGTGGGGCGAGACACCCGCGCGGCCAATCTCGCCGAGGGCTGGCGCCTCGCTCGCGAACGTGGGCTGATCGCCGAGCGGGTGATGCCCACCGACTCCTGGGCGAAATCCCCTGCGGTGCGAGCCGCGATGCGGGCAAACAAGGGTCGCGACACTGGCCCAGAGCGGCGCTTGCGATCACTGCTTCACGAGGCGGGTCTGCGATACAGGATCAACCTGCGGCCTGTGCGCACCCTGCCGCGGACCGCTGACGTCGTCTTCCCATCGACTCGAGTAGCGGTCTTCGTGGATGGGTGCTTCTGGCACGGGTGCCCTGAGCACTACCGCCCGGCGCGCGTCAACGACCGCTTCTGGCAGGAGAAGATCGAAACTAACCAGCGGCGTGATCGTGAAACTGACGCGGCGCTCACGGAGGCTGGCTGGACGGTCATCCGCATTTGGGAACACGAGGACGCGGCCGAGGCCGCGCGGCGCGTCAGACACCAGGTCCTCACACGCCGCGCATGAACACGTGGGAACGAACTCCCGCACCACTGAACCTGCCAGCCCCGGCCGCGCTGATGATCAGCGTTTATCGATGATTGCCGCGCTTTCGCGATTTGAGTCGATGGTGGTGAAGGTAACGAGGCGCCGGTCCGTTCCAGCAGCGCTCAAGGGTGCAACTAGATGGAAGGCTAACGTCACCTGATTTGGTTCTAGCCCATCACCCTCCTGGCCGGGCACCTGCGTCGGAATGTCTGGGATACGCTCGACGGTCGGATAAATTAGCATCGCGCCCGACTTCGGGCGCATAAATGCGTTGGCGGCTGGGTCGCCGATCGATCCAGAACCCTTCTTAATAATGGCCAAGGGTCGACGGTGTCTGACGTCACTGATGACGCTGAAATAATCCAGCCGAAGGCGCTGCCGAGTGAAGACACTAATGGGTGTGTGGTCGAGGATTCTGCGGCGTGTGCCTGACGCGGTCTGCTGTGGAAGGATCACGATCCATTGCTCGACTTGAGCAGGAGTAAGCGTCGTTAACCACTGGAGGTCTGGCTGTAGGAAGGCTGGTGGCGCCATGGTGAGCTTGCCCAAGACGCTGACCAGAGTCCCGTGCCCAACCGAGCCGATAAAAGCCCGGTAATTCCACGCATCCTTGCCTCCGTCGCCAGCACCGTGGAGTCGGACCTCTTCGCCGGCCGCCTCTATGAGCGGCCGGAAAGCGATTGTGTTGTCGCGAATGAGATCTGGGTTCGATGGGTAGCAGCGAGGCTCCACTGGGACGCCTGGCGAGCGGCGCTCAGCCAGTACGGCGTTGTACATCTTGTTGGGTGCCGTCGGCTTGAGCCAGGACAGGTGCTGGGCGACCAGGGGCGGGATCTGAGCCGGAGTGATCTGCGCATGACCGTCGACAGGCATTGCGTATCGACGTATCTCGTCACGAAAAGCCGCCTCATCGAGGCAGCTCGCTTCAAAGGCCTGGTGCAGCGCCGGTGTGATGTACAGACGAACAAGGTCGCGATAGTGGCGCCGGAACCCGAACCACCGGCCCATCTGCATCAGCGTGTCTTGCTGCTTCGTCATCCGGCGATAGTAGGAGACGGTCAGCCCTTCGATAGTGAATCCACGAGCCAGCTTGTTACCGCCAATGAGAATGCGCCACACCTTGCGCTTGTCGAAGTCGATATCTTCTTGCTCGATATCGTCGTCGCTATTTACCACGAGCACGGGGTTGCCGGTCGCGTTGATCTCCTGCGCCGCCCGGCCGACGTACGGCATGAGGTCGGCGTACGAGGGTGGGGCCGGCAGGCCCGGAGCCAGAGCGAGGCTACACGGAAGGATGTCCTTTTCGTACAGTTCGCGCAGCCTGGGCGCGCTTGAGGAGGAGTAGTAGCCGGCGGTGTTCCAAAGGCCTCTCAGCGCTGCCGCCTGCTGACTGTGCACATCGCGCTTCATCGCCTCGTGGATGAGCATGGTGTGGTGGCGGAAAGTGCCGACGCCTCTGTCTTGGCGGTACAGCTTGACCGCGCCGGTCAGCACGAAGGCGTCAAGTGCCTCAAGGAGCTTGCCGTCGTCATCGTCGTCAGATGGTAGAGGTCGCACATGCGCGGTTCTTCGCGAGTTGTTGAATGTGCGGGGCTCGTCGAAGTCTTCATCGAAGTCGTGAAAGTCACGTGCGCCCATATAGTCAGTGGGAGGCTCCAGGGAGATAAGGAAGTTGCTCGGGAAGATGTCTTCCGCGTCGCTGGGGTCGATGAAGACGTTGGCGAAAGGCGTCGCGGTGTATCCGACGTATTGAGCCCGGGGAAGTGACGTCAGGAGGTCGCCGATCAGTCCGTTGATCGTGGTCCGCTCCTTCTCGTCCTCCTGCCATTTCTTCGGATTGCTGGTGTTAGGCGAGGCCTGGTCCGACTCGTCATCGATGATGATCGCCGGGATATCACTCAGGCGTGCCGTTATTTTGGTGAGGTCCTTGACCAACTTGCGAAGTACTATGCCGTTCTTCTTCACCACCACCAGCCGCGCGTCGCAAGGCATAAGGTTGCTCGGGTGGTTTAACGGCTTCGTTGGATCACGACGAGGGAAGTCGAGCGCGCTAATGCCCTGTTGCAAGCTGCGATAGTCAAAGTCGCGCGTAGTGAGTCGGATGATGTCTGGCTTTCCGACCTCCGCCGGCCGCACACCGTGGCGGACGAACTTGTCATCGAGCCAGTCGGGGTCGTCGTGATAGTCGAAGGACTCAGTGTCGTCCTCGGTAAGGCCGCGGAGGAGATTTTCCCGGCCGACGAGCTCCATGTCTAGCCGCCGCTGTGTCTGGGTTCGCAGGAGATCGGTGCTGCCGGTAAGGACGACGATCAGCCTATAGCCAGCGTCGACACACTTCGCGATGACTCCGGTGAAGTTGGCCGTCTTACCGCTCTGGACGTAGCCGACGACAAGACCCTTCGCCTGGTAGCGATCTGTCCGAGTGGGGTCGGCGAGCCTCTCCACCACGCTGGTAGTCGCGGCGTCGAGGCTGGCGACAGCCCTCCCATCGAAGCCGGGCTTGCTCGCTAGGAGCTGAAGGTAGTGACGCCAGTAGAAGTCATCGCGGCCCTGCGCCTCACTCAAGTACCAGGGCTCCCAGTCACCGTCGACGACGGTGAAGCCGCTGCTGGCCATAGGGAACCTGTCACTGAAGAGGGCTGAGGTCTTATCGTCCACACCCAGCAGGCCATTGATGCGGTTCCTTCGGTCCAACGTGTGAGGCAGGGTAGTGCCGGCCCAGTCTGGGGCCTCGGCGGCATCCCAGGTGGCGAGGCGAACGGCGAGATCTTTTCGTAGTGGATCGTCAGGGTCGGCCCCGTTGAGGTAGCCCCGGAGAACCTCGTCGCCGACAGTCGCTTGGGTTTCGTCGGTCAGCGCCGCCGCGGTGACGTGGATGCGGCGTGGGCCGCTGAGCTCCATCACCCGCAGGGCCTCACGGTAGCTCTTCGAAACTGCGTCGATCTTGGACTCAGTCATGCCGTCACCTCGGTGTCTATAACACCCGCGAGAATCGTCGGAACCGAACTTCCTGGAGGCTGGTCGGTGAGGTCTAGGCGGTACCGCACCTCAGGGACACGAATCGTGTCGATGCCCGCGTCCGCGAGTCGGGCAGCTGTTAGGTGTGGAAATTTGTCGTCCACCAGATACCCGAAGGACGGGAAGCGGCGGCGCCACCTCCGGGCCTCCATCTCTGACAAGACGTCTGTCCAGCCCACACCCGCCAACAACCGATTGAGCTTCTGCGTCAGCCCTGCGGTCGAGACCGCTTGCCTCGCGGCCGCCACGAGGTCAGCCAACCGCCAGCCTCCAGCGCCCGCCTCCGTGATCTGGTGGGACACTAGCCAAAGTGGACGCTGATCGGTGGCCTGCAGTTGAGTCAGGGAGTCAACCCAGTGAGTCCGTCGCTCGTTGCTCGTGGTCTTGACCGAGACATCGAACTCGTCGAACACGAAGTCGTGCTCTTCGCCATGGGGCCCATGCCAAGCCGCGAGCGCCGACTCCGCGCCGACGACTCCACAAAGGCCGATAAACAGAAGAAGCTCGCCACATAGGCCGATCTCACGCGCGCGCGACAAGGGAGGCTGGCGCTGCAGTAACCGTTCGAGAGGATCGAGCGTGTCGCGTATCGCCGCGCCGAAACGCTGCCCACCCAGCTGCATTCGGTCGGCGATGGAGCAGAGTACGGGATACGCGTCCAGGATCAAGTGTGGCTCGGTGATTCGTAGCTCGAAGTATCGTCCATGCTCGCCGAGACCTGTGACAACTCGAGCATGGGCAAGATCCAGTCGCGGCGGCTCTTCCTTTGGATGCCGGGCGGCACGCAAACCCACGACCGGGCTGACGGGATCGATGATGAGCGTTACACGTGGCTCGCCATCGATCGGATGGTCGATCGTTACGCCACTTCGCATGTAGTCTTCAAAGCTGGCGAGGCTCAGATGCCGACCCCCGTGGCTCACTGGCTCTGAGTCCTTCCTACCTCGGAGCGGGCCGCCGCCGTCAAGAGCTCCTGCCACAAGGCGACGTTGTCTTTGTCCTTCGTGCCGAGATATTCGCCCTGAAAGACATCTTCGACCAAAAGGTAGAGCAAGGTCTTGATCATCGGAGCGTCGTTGAGTCCGCTCTTGCTGCCACCGAGCAGGGCCTTTCGATAACGATCGTTTAGCCAAAGCGTACGAGCCGGACGGTCGACGTGGAAGAAATCCATGCTTTCCAAGCGCGTCCACTTCAGGTCGATGGGATTCTCCCTGTCGAGGAGCGGGATTTCCTCCGCGATCACCCGGCGAACGGTGGGCTCGAACCCCTTTCCTGGCGGTATCATTTTCCGTCGATCATGATTTCGCTGCCGAGACTTGCGATACACGGCCTCGGCCTCGCTCAGGTATTCGGCGATGCCGCTACCGTCAGCCGCCCGCGCCATGTCCACAACGCGCGCGAACTCCGGCCCTACACCGACCTTCGACTTCTCTGGGTTCATGCGGAACAGGCCGATGATGTCGTCGTCGATATCGACGACGACTCGTGCCAGCTGAAGCCGAGCGTCGGGTATGGTAATCCCGTCCCAACCGCCGGCGTGAAGGAGCCGTCCGTGTCGGTAGAAGTAGAGCCCTTGGCGCTCCATCACGCCGCCGGGAAGGCGAAACTCCATCAGCCGAGACCGTCCTGGCCACACGTGGCAGACCAGTTCTACGCGATGACCATCCACATCGGATACGAAGGTCTTGGGGTATCCGGGATGGCCGGTCTTGTGATATCCGAATGGGTCGAGTGCGACCACTTCAAAGGGTGGCCCTGCCATGTCGTGGTCGATGTCCTCGACATCCACCAGAATGCGAACCTGAGCACTCGCGATGAAACGGTGTAGCACTAGACCGAGGTGGGTCACTATCTTGCTGATAGAAGCAGTAATGAATCGCTCGATCCGTGCCGGATCGGTGGTGGCGGTAAAGCCACTCACTTCGTCCCAGCGGATGATGGTGCCGGTGCCTGACATCTTGATGGGCCAGTCCCGACCAAACTCTTCCTCGGCGAACTCGCCGGGGACGATGTCGCAGCGGAAGTCTCGCCGTTCTTGAAGACGCCATCTCCGCCCGACCGCCGGTCCGTCCACCGATCGGGATAGCGCGGTTAGACTGCGCGCTTGGCTGAAAGACGCCGCTTTCATCCCGAGGCCGAACTTTCCGAGACTCGATTGCCCGTAATCCCGCTGACCGCCGACCGTCATCGCGACGTCGATATCCTGCTCGCCCATGCCGTGGCCGTTGTCCACGATGTACATGGAACGTAGGCGGCCGCCTTGTCGAACGAGTCGGATCAGCACTTCGGACGCCGCTGCATCGATGGAGTTGTCGACAAGATCCGCGATCGCCGTTTCGATCGAATGATTTCTGCCAAGTCCATCGAAGGCATGCGGATCCGGTGGTAGTGTGACGGATCCGCTCGTCGGGACTTCTTCGCGCCAGTGGGACATGATCGCCTCATTCGGAAGCAGACGGCACCGAATCAACCGTCGCGTATCAACAATCGGCCGCCCAACCGACGACGGGCGTCTTATGAAGGTCAATTCTAACGACTTTCCGGATCGTCGGCGTCACGGAATAGCTCATCTGGCTAGCCAGACGTTCCGTGCCACTGGCGACGCGGTGCGTCCGATCCGCGGCCCGGCGTGGACGTTCGGTCACATGGTTCCAGGCGTAGCAGCGGGTGAAGCCGTGCGGCGATCGCGTGGTGTGATGGCTGTGTGAGTCGTGCTGTGGAGGAGACCAACCGCAGGATGTTGCGGGCTCGCGACGCCATGGACCGGGCGTACGCGCAGCCGCTCGACATCCCGGCGCTCGCTCGCATCGCGCACGTCTCCGAGGGGCACTTCATCCGCACGTTTCGGGCGACCTTCGGCGAGACGCCGCACCGGTATCTGCAGCGCCGCCGGGTGGAGCGGTCGATGTTTCTGCTCCGCGAGACCGACCAGCCCGTCACCGAGATCTGCTACGCGGTGGGGTTCACGAGCCTGGGCACGTTCAGCCGCACGTTTCGGGACATCGTCGGGCAGTCGCCGTCGGTGTACCGGCGGTCCGCGGTGAGTGTGCCGGTGCCGACGTGTTTCACCCGCACCTGGATGCGACCCGTCAGTTTTGGATAAGCAGGCGTCCGGCAGGGTCTACTAGCGTCGCCAGCATGTTGAACGCGACCGCGATGTCCTCAATCTTCGTACTCGACCAGGATCAAGCCCTCGACTTCTACGTGGGCACGCTGGGCCTGGAGGTCAACACCGACCAGGATCTCGGCTTCATGCGCTGGCTCACCGTCAACGTGCCGGGCCAGCCCGACCGCGCCATCCTCCTGGAGAAGCCGGGGCCGCCCTCGATGGACGAGGCGACCGCCGAGCGGGTGCGTGAGCTGCTGACCAAGGGTGCGGCCGGCGGTTGGTTGGGCTTCAACACCGACGACGCGTACCGGACCTACGAGGAGCTGAAGGCTAAGGGCGTGGAGTTCACCGACGAGCCGACCGAGCGGCCGTACGGGATCGACTTCGGGCTGCGTGACCCGTTCGGCAACGCGATCCGCATCAGGCAGCTGCCCAAATAGAGGGTCAGGAGACGCCCGCCGGGCGGAACTGGACGCTCACCCGGGGGCCGACCGGCTTGGTGGTCTTGGGCACGGCGTGCTCCCAGGTGCGCTGGCACGAGCCGCCCATGACGATCAGGTCGCCGTGGCCGAGCGGAAACCGGAGGCTGGCGCCGCCACCACGGGGGCGGAGGAGCAGCGGGCGGGGCGTGCCGAACGAGACGATCGCGACCATGGTGTCGAAGCGGGAGGAGCGGCCGTTGGTGTCGCCGTGCCAGGCGACGCTGTCGCGCCCGCTGCGGTAGAGGCACATCCCGGCGGTGACGAAGGGCTCGCCGAGCTCGGGGGCGTAGTGGGCGGTGAGGCTGTCGCGTGCCTGCTCCAGCAGCGGGTCGGGCAGGGGGTCGTCGCCCCCGTACCAGCACAGGAGGCGGGGGACGTCGACCTCCCGCTCATACATCTCCCGGCGCTCGGCCCGCCACGGCACCTTGTGCAGCAGAGTGTCGAGCAGGAGGTCGGAGCCGTGCACCCAGCCGGGCAGGTGGTCGACCCAGGCGCCGCGGCCCAGCTGGTGGCGCCGGACCCGGCCGGTGAGTGGGCCGAGGGTGGCCTGCTCGGCGAGGTCGAGCATCGAGGGCTGGTGTGCGACTTCCACACCGGGCACATTACGCCTGTTCGTACGCCCGTGCTAATCCATACGCGGCGAGCGTGTCGTCCAGCATCCGTTCCTGGGCGGCCGGGGGATAGCCGGCGGGATCGCCGGAGCCGAGCGCGGCGGCCCCCTCGACCAGTGCGATCAGGGTGGAGGCCACGGCCGCCGCGCGCTCGGCCGGCCAGTCGGGCGCGGCGGCGGCGACCAGGCGGGTGATGCGCTGCCGCCACGCCTGGTTGTTGGTGCGGTGCTGGGCGATCAGCTCTTCGTCGCCCACCGCCGCGGCGAGAAAGCCCACCCAGACCGTGCTCTCGGTGCGCAGCTCCTCGTCGAGCGAGAGGCCCTGCCGTAGCACCGCGCGTAAGGCGTCCCGTGGGGTGACCGACGACGCTTCCAGCGCCTCCACCCGCGCCCGGGTGCGCTCGTGCAGCAGGCGCCGGGCGTGCAGGAGCAGCGCGTGGCGGTGGGGAAAGCGGTGCATGACCAGGCCCGTGGTGCAGCCGGCCGCGGCGGCGACGGCGCGGATCGTGAGGCGCTCGAGCCCCTGGTGGGCGAGCACATCCCAGACCGCGCGGGAGAGCATCGCCTCCTGCGCGGGGCGATCGACCGTTCGTGCCATGGCGCTAACCGTAACGCATGTTACCGTAACGCCTGTGACGAAAAAGTGGGTGATCGAGACACGGCCATGGGACGACCCCGAGGGCGCGGCACTGCGGAAAGAGCAGCGTGCAGAGCTCGACGCCCGCTACGGGAGCGGTGACCACGAGCCGGGGCCGCTGCCCTCGGCGGATGACATCGACCGCTTCCTCGTGGCGGTCGATCCGGCCAGCGGGGTGGCTCTGGCCTGCGGCGCGCTCCGGCGTCTCGACGCCACCAGTGCGGAGATCAAGCGGATGTACGTGGTGCCGCACGCGCGTGGCACCGGCGTGGCGACCGCCATGCTGCGCGCGCTCGAGGCGGCCGCGGTCGAGCACGGCTGGACGGCGATCCGGCTGGAGACCGGGACCTTCCAGCCCGACGCCCAGCGCTTCTACGAGCGCGAGGGCTACACGCCGATCCCCCAGTTCGGCGTATACATCGGCTCCGAGGTCTCCCTCTGCTACGCGCGCGAGCTCAGCTGAGCGGCGAACGCGCGCAGGTCGCGGCGCTCGATCGCGGCGGCCATCAGCTCGGGAAACGCGTCCGGCGTGCACGCGAACGCCGGCACGCCCAACGACGCCAGCGCGGCCGCGTTGTCGTGGTCGTACGCCGGGGCACCCTCGTCGGACAGGGCTAGCAGCACCACCACCTGGACGCCCGCCTCCACCAGCGCGGCGATCCGGCGCAGCATGTCGGCGCGGATGCCGCCCTCGTACAGGTCGCTGATCAGCACGAAGATGCTGTCTCGCGGGCGAGTTACCAACTCCTGGCAGTACGCGATCGCCCGGTTGATGTCGGTGCCGCCGCCGAGCTGGGTGCCGAAGAGCACCTCGACCGGGTCGTGCAGCTGGTCGGTCAGGTCGACGACCGCGGTGTCGAAGACCACCAGCGACGTGCGGAGCGAGCGCATCGAGGCGAGCACCGCCGCGAACACTCCTGAGTAGACGACCGAAGCGGCCATCGAGCCGGACTGGTCGACGCAGAGGATCACGTCGCGCTGTACGGCCGTGGTGCGCCGCCCGTACCCGACGAGGCGCTCCGGCACGATCGTGCGGTACTCCGGCTGGTAGTGCTTGAGGTTGAGCCGGATCGTGCGATCCCAGTCGATGTCGGCGTGGCGCGGCCGGTTGATCCTCGTGGCCCGGTTGAGCGCGCCGGTCACGGCGGCCTTGGTCCTGTCGGCGATGCGGCGTTCGAGATCGTCGACGACCTTGCGCACCACCTGGCGGGCGACGTCCTTGGTCTGGTCGGGCATGACCCGGTTGAGCGAGAGCAGCGTGCCCACGAGGTGGACGTCGGGCTCGACGGCGTCGAGCATCTCCGGCTCCAGGAGCAGGCTGGTGAGGTTGAGCCGCTCGATCGCGTCGGACTGCATGATCTGCACGACCGTGCTGGGGAAGTACTCGCGGATGTCGCCCAACCAGCGCGCGACCTGGGGCGCCGACGCACCCAGGCCGGCCGAGCGCTGCCGCCGGCTCCCCTCCCCGTCGGCCGAGCCGGAGTCGTAGAGGGCCGCCAGCGCCGCGTCCATCGCCGCCTCGTTGCCGCCGAGCTCGCCCAGCGACTCGTCAGCCGCGCCGCCGAGCACCAGCCGCCACCTGCGCGAACGCTCATCCATGCCGGATCTCCCGCCCGAGCAATGTGGACAGTGTAGGGAGGACGAGGGCGGCCCGCTCGTGGTCGATCTCCGCCGCGACGACCTCAGAAACGCCCCCACCGCGCACCCGCTCGCCGATCGAACGCCGCTCGGGTGGGGCGAACGTGCCGAACGTACGCCGCAGCAGCGGGAGCACGTCGGTGAACGAGTCGGGCGCCACCCCGGAGAGCCACTCGTCCACAAGGGACAGCAGGGCCGTGTCGTGTACGAGCAGCAGGCCGCCGTCCGCGAGGAAGCCCTCCACCCAGTGCGCCGCGTGGGCCGGGGGCGTGCCCGCGGTCAGCACCAGGCCCATCCGGCGCCGGGTCTCGGCGGCGTCGAGGCGGTCGGCGTCGTAGAGCAGGCGGGTGAGCCGGCCCGTGATCAGGCCGTGGATCTGGTCGGACGCGGCGAGCCCACCGAGCGTGTCGAGCCACCGCTCGCGCATCTCCGGCTGGTCGAGCAGCCCCAGTGCGCTGTGCACTGCGTCGATGTGGGTGCGCAGTGCGGCGGCCGCCTCGTCGGAGAGGGACGCGACCGCGCCGGGCAGCCCGACGCAGATGCGCACCAGCAGCCCCTCGGCGACGGTACGCAGCGCGCTCACGTCGGTGCCGCGCACGTCGCCGTATCGCAGGGTGCGGGCGAGCGGCGGCACCGCACCCATCAGGTGGGCCACGTCGGTGTCGAGCGCGGCGCGGGTGTCGAGCGCGCGGAGCACCGCCGGGGTCGCCTCCGGCAGGTCGGCGAGCAGGCACACCTCGACGAGCGGCGTCACGTCGGCGAGCGTCTCGGCGGTGCGGGCGGCCTCGGTGACCTTGGCGGTGGCGGCGCTGGGCACGGTGGTGCCGTATCCGCCCGCCTCGACCACCGCGACCGCGAACTCCGGCAGCCACCGCAGCCGCCACTCCTCCCGGAACGTCCCCTTGCCCCGGCTGCCGCCCAGCGGCTCGCCCCACGGGATGCCGAGCAGCCGCAGCCGGTGCAGCAGCCGGCTGCGGGCCAGGTCGATGTCGCGGCGCAGGTCGAGGTCGAGGGCGCGTTCGAGCGCCTCGGCCTTGAGGCGGAGGCTGCGCTGCTGCGCGGCGAGGTCGCGGGCCAGCGGCACCGCGGGCATGTCGTCCGGCACCTCGCCGAGGCGCTCGCTCACCACCAGCCGCCGGCCGATCAGCTCGACGCGCAGCTCGTTGCCCTCGCAGAGCACCGCCCTCGTCGCCTCGGTCAGCTCGGCGAGCCCGGCCAGCGGGCGGCCGCGGAGCGTGGCGAGCGCCTCGGTGAGGCGGACCGCCTCGATCACGTGCGCCGACGACGTGGGCACGCCCTCCTCGCGGAGGACGCCGGCGGCCGCCACCAGCCACCGGGTCACCACCTCGTCGGGCGCGGTGAAGAGATGGTGGTACCAGCCCGGCGAGCGCACGCCCGCGCCGTAGCCCTGCCAGGACGCCAGCCGGCCGTACGTCCACGGCACCCAGGTGAACGTGACCTTGGTCTTCTTCCGCCCCTTGAGCAGGGCGGTGTCGTGGGCGGCGGTGAACTTGGCGGTCAGCGCCGGCACATGCCACGCGCCGCAGACCACCGCCACGTTGTCGTGCGACCTGCGCACCTCACGGAGGACACCACGCATGTACGCCTCGCGTACCAAGTCGTCGGGATCTTCATCGGCCTCGGCGCGGATCGCGGCCATGGCCTCGCCGATGGCCTCGAACGCCGGCGCGCCCCGGTGCTCGACCACGTCTTCCCACCAGCGCTCCGGGTCGTCGTAGCCGGCGGCCCGGGCCAGCTCGCCGATCGGGTCGGCCGGCCGCTCCGGCCGCTCGGCGGGCTCCTCAGTGGACAGACGGTAGGAATAGGGCAGATCAAAAAACCGCACTGGTACGCCGTGGGCGCCGGCCCACCGCATCGCCTGCCACTCCGGCGAGAAGACGGCGAACGGCCAGTACGCCGCCTGGCGCGGATCGTCCGCGGCGTAGCCGAGCAGCGCCACCGGTGGCTCCAGGCGCTCGTCGGCGACCCAGCTCACCAGCTCGTCGGCCTCGGGCGGACCCTCGATGAGCAGCACGTCGGGGCGCTGCTCGTCGAGCGCGCGCAGCACCGCCCGCGCCGATCCGGGGCCGTGGTGGCGTACCCCGTAGAAATGCTCAGGCATCGCGGGCGGCGCGGTAGAAGGCGGACCAGCCGTCGCGCTCGCGGACGACCGTCTCCAGGTACTCCCGCCACACCACCGGGTCGGTCGTCGGGTCCTTCACCACGGCGCCGACGATGCCGGACGCCACGTCGCGGGGGCGGAGCGTGCCGTCGCCGAAGTGCGCGGCCAGCGCCCAGCCGTTGGTGATGACCGAGATCGCCTCGGCGGTGGAGAGCGTGCCGGTGGGCGACTTGAGCTTGGTGCGCCCATCCTCGGTGAGGCCGGTGCGCAGCTCGCGGAAGACCGTGACCACGCGGCGGATCTCCTCCAGCGCCGGCGGCACCTCGGGCAGCTCCAGCGAGCGGCCGAGCTGCGCCACGCGGCGGGCCACGATGTCGACCTCCTCGTCGGCGGTGGCCGGCACCGGCAGCACGACCGTGTTGAACCGGCGGCGAAGCGCGCTGGAGAGCTCGTTGACGCCGCGGTCGCGATCGTTGGCGGTGGCGATGATGTTGAAGCCCTTGACCGCCTGCATCTCGCTGCCGAGCTCGGGGATCGGCAGCGTCTTCTCCGAGAGGATCGTGATCAGCGTGTCCTGCACGTCGGATGGCACCCGGGTCAGCTCCTCGACCCGCGCGATGCCGCCGCGCTCCATCGCCCGCATCACCGGGCTCGCCACGAGCGCCGCGGCCGTCGGGCCCTCGGCGAGCAGGCGGGCGTAGTTCCACCCGTACCGGATCGCCTCTTCGGGAGTGCCGGCCGTGCCCTGCACCAGCAGCGTCGAGTCGCCGGAGACGGCCGCCGCGAGGTGCTCGGAGACCCAGGTCTTGGCCGTGCCGGGCACGCCGAGCAGCAGCAGCGCCCGGTCGGTGGCGAGCGTGGCCACCGCGACCTCCACGAGCCGCCGCGGCCCGATGTACTTCGGCGTGATCTTTCCGCCGTCGCCGAGGAGGTAGGTCACCACGGCCTGCGGTGACAGCCGCCAGCCGGGCGGGCGGGGCCGGTCGTCCTCGGTGGCGAGCGCGGCCAGCTCGTCGGCGAACAGCTGCTCGGCGTGCGGTCGCATTACCGTCATCGAAGCTCCTCGTACATCTCGCGGCGGAAGGTCAGTGCGGCGGCCAGCTGCGCGACGGCGATGGCCTGGCGGGTCGGTGGGTCGGTGGCGTGCAGGGCCCCGGCGAGCTCGGCCGCCCGACCGGCGAAGCTCACCGGCATCGAGGGGGCGGCGGTGCGGCACAGCTCGCCGATGTGCCAGGCGTGGCGCTCCCCGCCGGCCAGCACTTTGATCGCGTCGAGCACGGCCACGCCCAGGTCGTCCGGCCAAGGGCCGGTCTGCATGGCGAGCAGCCGGTGCGCGCGGATCGGGTCGCGGCCGAGCGCCTGCGCGGCGTACCTAGCCAGCTCCTGCGGCGGCAGGGCCTCGTACAGCTGGGCGGTCAGCGCCTCGTCGTACGGGTCGAGGTCCTTGTTGACCGGCCTTGACATCTCGTCGGCCAGCCTCGTGACCCAGGCCGGGTCGCGCTGCACCACGGCGGCCCGAGCGAGTCCCTTGTGGAGGGTCGGGCCCCAGTCGTCGGCGACCGGCAGCGCGAGCACCTGGTCGGCGGTGCGGCCGAAGGCGGTGGTCCACGCGTCGAGCGGGGTACGCGCCAGGATCTCCTCCAGGAGCCAGGCCTGCGGCCCGATGCCCCGCGGTGGCTTGGGCTGCACACCGTCGCGGCGCATCGCGGCGTCGCACTCGGCGGGCGGGGTGACCACGAGCCGTTCGCGCCCCAACACGAGCCGCTCGATCCGCACGCAGGCCAGCGCCCGCTCGGCCATCCGCCGGCCCAGCGCCGAGCCGGGCAGCACGGAGAGCAGGTCGGCGGCGACCGCGCGCACCTCCTTGCGCCGGTCGTCGAGGGCCCGCTCCAGCAGCGGCTCGTCGCCGGGGAACAGCCCGGTGGCCAGGGCACCGAGGAGGCGGGCCCGGTCGTCCGGATCTTCGGCGTCGAACGTCTCGGCCAGCAGCGCGAGGCCGGCGGCCGGGTCGGTGGCCCGTAGCGCGCTCAGGAAGGCGAGGCGCTGGCCCGGTGTGCCGGTCGCCCAGTCCTGCGGGTCGGGATCGGCGGTCGCCTCGGTCAGCAGGTAGCGCCAGTCGGCCCGGCGGCCGGCGAGCCAGCCACCGCGCCGCCCGGCCACGGCGGCGAGGGTGGGTCGCAGGGCCGTGCGCCGCCGCCCCGCGTCGAGCAGCGGAGGCAGCAGCTCGGGCGGCACCCGGTAGCCCTGGTCGGCCGCGTGGCTGAGCCAGTCGCCGAGCAGGCCGAGCGCCACCTCGGTGCCGCCGGGCACGCCGCCGTCGCTGAGCAGGAGGGCGAGCCGGTGCGCGGCGGCGGGCGGCACCTGCGGGGCGCTCTCCTCGGGCGCCGGCTCGATCGGCAGCCGGTCGGGCACGGGCGCGACGCCGGCCCGGGTGTACGCCAGCGCGACCGCGGCGCCCTCCAGCAGCCCGGCCGGCCCGCGCCCGCCGAGCAGCACCTCGCCGACCGCCCCTCCCTCGTAGGGCCGGCGCTCGGTGCCGACGAGCGCGGCGGAGAGCAGGTCCGGTGGCAGCTGGGGGCCGCGCCGGTCGCCAGCGGGGCCGTACGGAGCCGGCACGTAGCGCCCGTCGGGCCAAGCGGCGAGCGGCCGGAACCCGCCCGGCCCGTATTCGCCGGCCAGCGTCACCGGCCGCCCGCCGCTGCCCGCGAGCAGCCACCAGGGCTCGTCGTGCCCGGCACTGAGCGGCAGCGCTTCGCCGGCCGCGTCGACGACGTGCCGGTCGTCGGTGAGCGTCACGCCGCCGAGCAGCATCGGCACGTTTTCACACCACGGCTCGGCGGCGACCGCCGCGGACCAGCCGGCGAGCGCCGCCGCGACGCTGAGCGCCCCCGCCGGGGGTCCCTCCGGCTGGATCGTGTCGTGCCGCTCCGCGAGGAGGGCGCGCATCGGGAGGTTGCCCGGGTGCCAGCACAGGTCGGCGTCGACGACCGTGCCGGGCACCAGGTCGGCCGGGAAGGCCTGCCCGATCGGCGTGAACGCGAGCAGCAGCGCGAACCGCCCCGACTCCTCGCCGTGCAGCCACGTACGCCGGGTCGCGAGCCGCTCGTCGGCGAGGTCGACCTGGCCCAGCACCCGCCAGCGGTCGCGGACCCGCGGCCCGGCCAGCACCTCGTCGGTGGGCACCGGGATGCCGACTCGGGACCGCACGGTGGCGGCCAGCGGCGCGGGCAGCTCGTGGAGCCGAGAGTGCGACGCGACGAGCAGCCGCAGGAGGGCCAGCTCGCCGAGCAGCCGGTCGGCCCAGTGCTGGCCCACGCCGGCGATCCGACCCAGGCGGCGCACGGCGTTGGCCGCGCCGGGGGCCTGCGCGTCGACCAGCCGGGCGGCCATCGCCTCGTATGGCCCGTAGCCGGACCGCTCGGCGCCGGCCAGCCCGTGGGCGACCTGGTCGGTGAGCCACCGATCGAGCTCGTCGAGCCCGGCGGCGATCCGATCGGCGCGCTGCTCGGCCCGCTTGCGCGCGGCCTCCGGATCGGCCGAGCCACGCGGCGCGGCGGCAGCGGCCGGCGCGCGTGTCGCGCGTGCCTCCCGGGTGGCCCGCCACTCGGCGACCCAGTCGGGCGGCGGCGCGCCGGGCACGCCGCCGGCCGACCACAGCAGCATCAGGCCGAGCGCGTGCTTGCAGGGGAACTTCCGGCTCGGGCAGGAGCACCGGTAGGCCGGCTCGGTCAGGTCGACGCAAGCCTGGTACGGATGCTTGCCGCTGCCCCGGCACAGCCCCCAGAGCACGTCGTCATCACGCCCCGTGGCCTCCCATCTCGTGGCCGTGCTGACCCCCTGAGCGGCGCGCGCGGAGCTGGCATCCGGGGCGAGTGCGAGCACCTGCGCGGTGGTCCACCGTTCGATCGGCACCGCAGAAATGTAGTGCGCCCGTGCGACATCTCGGGGGGCACCCCGAGATCGCCTCAGGGGTGGATCCGGGGGCCTGCTCCGGGCTGCGGCCCTGATGTGCGGATATAGATAGGCCCATAGCGTCTATGGCATGACGCAGTGGCTGGGGTGGGTCGGGGAGCTGCCGACGGTGGTCTTCACCGTGGCGCTGAGCCTGATCATGGTGCTCGACGCGATTCCCCTGGTGGGCATCCTGGTACCCAGCGACGTCGTGGTGCTGACCGCGCTCGGCGCCCGCGGGCCCGTCGGTGGGGCCAGCATCTTCTTCTCGATCGTGGCCGGCTGCCTGGCGGGGTGGTCGCTGATGTTCCTCGTCGGGCGGCACCTCGGCGACCGCATGCGGGGCAGCCGGGTCGGTCGCTGGATCGGCGAGTCGCGGTGGGCCGCCGCCGAGCGCGCACTCCGCCTGGAAGGCGCCCGGATGGTCATGGTCGCCCCGTTCCTGCCGGTCTTGAACGCTCTGGTGCCGCTGGCCGCCGGTGGGCTCCGGATGTCCTACCGCCGGTTCCTCCGCTCCGCCGCGATCGGCGCGGCGCTGTGGGGCGGGCTGTACGTGGGCCTCGGCCTGGTCGGGCAGGCCGTCGGCGGGGTGCTCGGCGGCACCACGACCACGATGGTGGTCACGATCGCGGTCGGCCTGGCCTTCGGGTGGGTCGCCCTCTTCGGTGCCCGCCGCAGGCTCGCGGTGGCGGAGCCGGCCGTGGTGGAGTCGGCTGTGGTGGCCGTCACAAACCAGGTACTGGATGGAACAGAGCGCACCGTTCGTAACTTGAGCCGTACAAGCTCAACTCAAGAACGGGGCGCACCTCATGACGACACTTCCGGTTCTGCCATTGACCGACGCGGTGCTGCTGCCCGGCATGGTCATCCCGGTCACCCTCGACACGACGACGCAATCCGCGATCGACGCCGCCCGTACGTCGGCCGGCAAGAAGCTGCTGGCCGTGCCGCGGCTCGACGGCGACTACGGCTCGGTGGGCACGATCGCGACGATAGAGAAAGTGGGACGGCTCCCCACCGGCGAGCCCGCGGCCGTGATCCGTGGTCTCGCGCGGGCGCGTATCGGCTCCGGCGTGCCCGGTCCTGGCGCGGCCCTCTGGGTCGAGGCGGCCGAGCTGACCGAGGCGCCGCCCTCCGGTAAGGCGAAGGAGCTGGCCCGCGAGTACAAGGCGCTGGTCTCCGCGCTCCTGCAGCGCCGCGGCGCGTGGCAGGTCATCGACGCGGTAGAGCGGATGACCGACCTCTCCGAGCTGGCCGATTCCGCCGGTTACGCCCCCTGGCTCTCCAACGAGCAGAAGGTCGAGCTGCTGACGGCCACCGAGGTGACCGCGCGGCTGGAGCTGCTGGTCGGCTGGGTGCGCGAGACGATCGCCGAGCAGGAGGTCACCGAGCGGATCAACGAGGACGTCCGCGAGGGGCTGGAGAAGTCGCAGCGGGAGTTCCTGCTCCGCCAGCAGCTCGCCGCCATCCGCAAGGAGCTGGGTGAGGAGGAGCCGGACGGCTCCGCCGACTACCGCTCCCGGGTCGAGGCCGCCAACCTTCCGGAAAACGTGCACAAGGCCGCGCTCGCGGAGGTCAACAAGCTCGAGCGGGCCAGCGACCAGTCGCCGGAGGCGGGCTGGATCCGCACCTGGCTGGACACGGTGCTCGAGATGCCGTGGAACACCCGGACCGAGGACAAGACTGACCTCGGCGCGGCGCGCTCCGTGCTCGACGCGGACCACGCCGGCCTGTCCGACGTGAAGGACCGCATCCTGGAGTACCTGGCCGTGCGCGACCGCCGCGCCTCCCGTGGCCTGCACGTGGTCGGCGGTCGAGGCTCGGGCGCGGTGCTCGCCCTCGCCGGCCCGCCCGGTGTGGGTAAGACCAGCCTGGGCGAGTCGGTCGCGCGGGCGCTGGGCCGCAAGTTCGTCCGGGTCTCGCTCGGCGGCGTCCGGGACGAGGCGGAGATCCGCGGCCACCGGCGTACCTACGTCGGCGCGCTGCCCGGCCGCATCGTCCGCGCGCTGCGCGAGGCCGGCTCGATGAACCCGGTCGTGCTGCTCGACGAGGTCGACAAGCTGAGCGTCGGCTTCTCCGGCGACCCGGCCGCGGCCCTGCTCGAGGTGCTCGACCCGGCGCAGAACCACACGTTCCGCGACCACTACCTCGAGGTCGACCTCGACCTGTCCGACGTGCTCTTCCTCGCCACGGCCAACGTGATCGAGACCATCCCCGGGCCGCTGCTGGACCGCATGGAGCTGGTCGCGCTCGACGGCTACACCGAGGAGGAGAAGGTCGCCATCGCGCGTGACCACCTGCTGCCGCGGCAGCTGGAGCGGGCCGGTCTGACGGCCGACGAGGTCACGATCGCCGACGAGGCGCTGGGCGAGATCGCCGCCGAGCACACCCGCGAGGCGGGGGTGCGGCAGCTGGAGCGCGCGCTCGCGAAGGTGCTGCGCAAGGTCGCGGTCGCGCTGGCCGGCGGCGGCGAGCCCATCCGGGTCGACGCCGGCAACCTGGCCAAGTACCTGGGCCGGCCGCGGTTCACGCCGGAGTCGGCGGAGCGTACGGCTGTGCCGGGCGTGGCGACCGGGCTCGCGGTGACCGGCGCCGGTGGCGACGTCCTCTTCATCGAGGCCACCGCCATGGAGGGCGAGCCGGGGCTGACCCTGACCGGCCAGCTCGGCGACGTGATGAAGGAGTCGGCGCAGATCGCGCTGTCGTACCTGCGCTCGCACGGCGCGGAGCTCGGCATCGACGCGGCCTCGCTGGCCAAGCGCCGGATCCACGTGCACTTCCCGGCCGGGGCGGTGCCGAAGGACGGCCCGAGCGCGGGCATCACGATGGTGACGGCGCTCGCTTCGCTCGCCTCGGGACGCCCGGTGCGACCCGAGGTCGGCATGACCGGTGAGGTCACGCTGGCCGGGCGGGTGCTCCCGATCGGCGGCGTGAAGCAGAAGCTGCTCGCCGCGCACCGGGCCGGGCTGACCGACGTGATCATCCCGGCGCGCAACGAGCCTGACCTGGACGATGTGCCGGAGACGGTGCGCGAGGCGCTCACCATCCACACGGTCGGCGACGTGGCCGACGTGCTGGAGCTGGCTCTGCGGCCGGCGGAGGAGAGGGCTCCGGCGCTCGCCGCCGCCTGACAGATCCACGACAGTTCATCTGGAACCCCGTTTCACGGCATAACCGTGGGGCGGGGTTCCGTCGTTACGGGATCGTGACCGCCGACTAAGTCCAGCTACTACCGGTGAGTGGCCTGGGCCTCGGTGGTCATTTTTGACCGCTTTGTCGCTCGGCGCCTGGTCACGAACGAGTGACGGCCGGTGACGGCGGGTGAGGCAGTTTCCCGCGTCCGTGTTACCAACCAGTAGCAAGGGTCTTGTGACGGAGGTCGCTTCGCGAGAGCATCGGCACCGCGCTTGCTACTGGCCGGTAGACATCGGCGACGGGCGGCCCTGAGACGCGTTCCCCCAACGCTCCCATCCGCCTCCGGCGCTCCCTCGCGCCGGTGGCACCCCATCGAGGAGGACCTTGTGAAGGATCCGCAAGGCAATCTGGTGCAGGGGCGCACCAGGTGGCGGCGTTTCGCCGCGCTGATGATCCCGGCGACCGCACTCGCCGGTGCCATCGTCTTCGGCATGGCCAACGGCGCGATCGCCGCGTCGTTCAGCGTGTCCGGCCAGACCTTCAAGGTCTCCGCCAGCAAGCTGGAGGGCGATGGTTTCAAGCAGTACGGCGGTATCGCCAAGGAGAAGGACGGCACCCAGCACGCGGTCGCCATCTCCGGCATCGACAGCGCGAAGCTGTACGACCTCTGCCAGTCGGTGAAGGTGCCCAACCTCCCGGTGGTGCTGACCATCAACGCGGGCGGCGGTGGCGATCCCGCGACCGCCACCAACCTCCTCCTCGACGTGACCGAGCTGCGCGGCGACGCCACGTTCACCAACATCGACATCGGTGTGGACGCCTCCGACGTCGGCGGCGAGGCGGGTGCCTTCGGGCAGCGCTCCGAGAAGGTCGTCATCACCGACCTCCAGCAGGAGGCGTGGTCGACCACCGCCGGCACGTTCACGCTGAAGGGCTTGAAGTTGAAGGTCAACGTGGGCGCGGACGCGAAGGAATGCTTCACCTGGAAGTAGCCGTCAGGAGGCCCGCGGAGCGATCGCTTTCGCGGGCCTCCTCCTGGCCGGCCGTCGTATCTCGCCTTTGGAGGAGCTGGTGACTTCCCCGACGCCCCAGCACGCGCGCAACAGCCCTCTCGCCCGGGGCTGGCGGGCCTTCCGTCTGTGGCGGCGGACCCGTCCCTTCTGGGGTGGCCTCTTCACGATCCTGGCCGGCCTGGAGATCTTCGCGACCACGCAGGGGAGCCTCGGCGGCCTGACGTTCCAGATGGGCCCGACCGGCTTCCTCTCCTGGCTGATCCCGACCATCCTGGTCGCCTGCGGTGTGCTGATGTGGGTGACGCCCGGACAGCGCCTGTTCTACGCGATCGTGGCCGCGATGACCGCCGTCTTCTCGCTCATCGGGGTCAACCTCGGCGGCTTCTTCATCGGCCTGCTGCTCGGCATGGTGGGCAGCGCGCTCGGCTTCGCGTGGACGCCGGTCGCGCCGCCCCAGCCGCCCTCGCCCGGCGGGGAGCCGGATGCCGAGCAGGAGCCGGGCGACCAGACCACAGTGGACAACCTGCTGAACGGCCCGGCGGTGCCCCCGCAGCGCGAGCATCCACACGAGTCCGATGTGGACGCCACCGGCGAGATCCCGGTACAGCGGCCCGGCCCCGGACGGTCACAGCTCTACACGATCACCGTCGTGCTGCTGAGCTTGGCGATGGTCGGGGTGGTGACCCTACGCGGCGGGACACCGGCGCACGCGGCGCCGTGCAAGCCCGAGGCGACGCCCACCGCGCCCACGCCGACCCCGTCCGCCACGCCCACGCCGGCCCCGGAGAGCGGCGGCGGCCAGGACGGCGACGGCAACATCATCACCGACATCATCGACGGTATCGGTGACCTGATCGGCATTGGCGGCGGCGGCCGGCAGGAGAAGGCACCGGCCGCCGAGGCCACCCCCACGCCGACCCCGAGCGGCACGCAGGCGCCCGGCGACCCGGCGCCCACGCCGACGTGCCCGCCCGGCGGCGCACCGGGTGCCGGGGAGCCGGGCGCGGAGAAGCAGGCCATCCCCACCCGGGTGCTCCCGCCGCCCGCCGACATCAAGGCGATCAACCGCATCCCGTCGGTCATGACCGGCTCCAAGCTGACGAACTACAACCTGGAGTACCACGGCGTGACCGACCTCCCGCTGGGCGGAGGCGGGACGATGAAGGTGCTCTGGTTCAACATGACGAAGGCGGTGACGGACGACTTCGAGCTGAAGCCGACCGTCCCCAACAACCGCCGTATGTCGATCAAGGCCAACCCGCTCACGGTCGAGGGCAACGTGCGGTTCTTCACGCCGCGCTTCACCGGCAAGCTGCTCGGCCTCCAGCAGGTCTACACGCCGGCCTCGCCGCCACCGCTGATCCCGGGCGTCCCGGTGCCGTTGCTCCCGATCACGTTCACCGACATCGAGATCCAGCTGGCTTACGTCGACTGCAAGACCCTCACCGCCAAGGACCTGATCAACACCCCGTAATTGCGCGTGGTTGGGTCGTGAATCGCGAAGGGCGAGCCGCAGGAGTCACCTACATGCCAACTCAGCTCAGGTTGATCTTGGTCTGAGTTGTTGTCGATCACGCGCTTTCGGCCGTCGTGGTCCGGCGGCGTGGGTTGGGAAGGTAGTTCGTGCGCATCCCCTGAAAGGCAGTCGTGTCGTGCCCCGGTGTCGTGGGTTCGTGCCGTGGTGCCGGGCGGCGTCCGGGGTTTGTGAAGAGTTGTTGCTGCTCTGGCAGCGATAACTCTTCACAAACCCGGGTTGGTTCCGGTGCTTGGTCGTTGTGGTGGCTGGTGTGCGCGGCAGACGATCACCACGCACCTGGAAGCTGAGTGTGCGCGGCGCTCTGGCCGGGCGACGGCGGTGCGTCGCGCGGGCCTGGGCGGTTTGTGCACCGCGGAGGGTGAGGCCGCGGGAGCGGCGGTCCGGACCACGGCGGGCATCGCGGCAGCTCAAAGCCTCTGACTCCGTGGAATGGGACCTCTTAAGAATGACCAGATCACCGCTTTGATCAAAACAAGCTGAGCGGCATTAGGTCTGGACTACGACGGAGATCGCGGTAGCCCAAATCTTCTGCTCCTCGGCATGGCTCCTCTAGCTGAGGCGGGCCATCGCGGCCTTGAAGGGGTCGAGGCCGAGTGAGCCCAGGTTGAGCGCGACGCGGTGAAACTCCTTGAGGTCGAAGTCGGCACCCTTGCGCGCCTTGGCGTCTTCGCGGGCTTGGAGCCAGATGCGCTCGCCCACCTTGTACGCCGGGGCCTGTCCGGGCCAGCCGAGGTAGCGGTTGAGCTCGAAGCGGAGGTTTTCGTCCGGCACGCGGCAGTGGGCGCGCAGGAACTCCCAGCCCAGCTCCGGGGTCCACCGCGCGCCGGGGTGGAAGCCGAACGGGTTGTCGCGCGGGATCTCCAGCTCCAGGTGCATGCCGATGTCGACGATCACGCGGGCGGCGCGGAACGCCTGCCCGTCGAGCATGCCGAGCTTGTCGCCCGGGTCTTCGAGGTAGCCGAGGTCGTCCATGAGCCGCTCGGAGTAGAGCGCCCAGCCCTCGCCGTGTCCGGAGGACCAGCTGAGCAGGCGCTGCCAGCGGTTGAGCAGCTCGGCCCGGACCAGCGTCTGGGCGATCTGCAGGTGGTGACCGGGCACGCCCTCGTGGTAGACCGTCGTGACCTCACGCCAGGTGGAGAACGCCGTGATGCCCTGCGGCACCGCCCACCACATCCGGCCGGGGCGGGAGAAGTCTTCGCTCGGGGCCGTGTAGTAGATGCCGCCGTCGCTCGTCGGCGCCAGGCAGCACTCGATGCGGCGGACCTCGTCGGGGATGTCGAAGTGGGTGCCGTGCAGGTCGACGAGGGCCTTGTCGGCCAGGGCCTGCATCCAGTCGCGGAACGCCTCCTTGCCGTCGATCCGGCGGGACGGGTCGGCGTCCAGCGCGGCGACGGCGTCGTCGACCGAGGCGCCCGACCCGGCGATGCGGGCGGAGACCGCGCGCATGTCGGACTCGAGGCGGGCCAGCTCGTCGAAGCCCCACGCGTACGTCTCGTCGAGGTCTACGCGCGCGCCCAGGAAGTAGCGGGAGGCCAGCTGGTAGCGCTCGCGGCCGGCGGCCTGCTTTTCCCGGCCCAGCGGCGCCATCGTCTTGCGCAGGAACTCACCGAACGCGGCGGTCGCGGCGGTGGCCGCGGCGGCGCCCTGCCGGAGCGCGGCGGTGAGGGTGTCGCCCGCGTCGAGCCCGTCGACCAGCCCGTGGAAGACGTTGTCTCCCTGGGGGTCGGTCCAGATGTCGCACTGCTTGGCGACCTCGATCATCTGGGCGCGCGGGCTGGCATGGCCGGCCTCGGCGGCCTCCCGCAGCGTCACCTTGTACTGCTCAAGAGCGGCTGGGAACTTGCCCAGGCGGGCGGCGATGTTGGCGACGGCCTCCTCGCCCTGGGTGGGCATCAGGTCGAAGACCAGGCGCAGGCCATGCAGCGAGCTGGCGATCACATTGAGCTCACTGGTCACCTCGCCCGCGTCGTAGCGCTCCAGCTCCAGGCCGAGCCGCTCGACCATCGCCTCTTTGGCGACGCGCTCGGTCTCGGTGGCCGGCTCGGTCGCGGTGACCGCGACCAAGGTGCGGCGGGTCAGGTCGGCCTGGGCCGCGAACCCGCTCGGTGAGAGGTCGTCCAGTTGGTCGTCGTGGCCCTTGATGCCGGCATAGGTGGCGCCGGTCGGATTGAGGGCGGCCCACTCGTCTACGTAGCGGTCCGCGAGATCATCGATTCGTCCCACGTTGCGACCCTACGCGACACCCCTGTCACGCGCCTTCTCATTGGGTGTCACCAAGAAAGGGTCCCAGTGACGGCCATCACGACGTCCGAAAAGCGCGGGACTTTCGTCGTACCCCTGCGGCAGAGTGTCAGGAGTGTCCACGGCTACCGCTCCTGACAGGCTCAACCTGCGCGCCTTCCTGCCGGGTTACCTCGCCCTGGCGGTGATCTGGGGCGCCAGCTTCCTCTTCATCAAGATCGGCATCCGCGAGCTGCATCCGCTCTACCTGAGCCTCTTCCGGGTCGGCACCGGTGCCTTGACGCTGCTCATCGTGCTCGCGGTGATGCGCGTCCGGCTGCCCCGCGACCCGAAGCTCTGGGCCCACCTGAGCGTGGTCGGTGCGATCGGCGTGGCGCTGCCGTTCACCCTCTTCGGCTTCGGCGAGGAGCGGGTCTCATCGGTGCTCGCCGGCATCTGGAATGCGACGACCCCGCTGATCGCGCTTCCCCTGGCGGTGTTCGCGTTTCGCACCGAGCGGCTGACGGCCCGGGGCGCGGTGGGCATCGGGATCGGCTTCGCCGGCGTGCTCACGGTCCTCGGCGTGTGGCAGGGCGTCGGCGGCTCGCACCTCACCGGCCAGCTCATGTGCTTCGGGGCGGCGGCCTGTTACGGCGTCGGCATCCCGTACATGAAGCGGTTCGTCGCGGGGCGTTCGGAGTCGGGCGTGGCGCTGTCCGCGGCGCAGCTGGTCACCGCGACCGTGCAGCTGGCCATCGTGACGCCGCTGCTGGTCGGCGCGCCGCCGGCACCCACGAGCATCTCGCTCGACGTGGTCGGCAGCGTGCTCGCGCTGGGCGCGCTCGGCACCGGCCTGGCCTTCGTGATCAACATGCGCAACATCCGGCTGGCCGGCGCCAGCACCGCGTCGACCGTGACCTACCTGATCCCGATCGCGGCCACGGTCATCGGCGTGCTCGCGCTGGACGAGGGGCTGTCGTGGTATCAGCCGGTGGGCGCCGCCATCGTGCTCGTCGGCGTGGCGGTGTCGCAGGGTGTGCTGCGCCGGCGCAAGCGGCCGGTCACTCGTGCGAGCGAGCCCATTCGACAACCCGCTCGGCAGGCCAGCTATTGATGACGTGCTCCGGGAGCACACCACAGAGCGCGGCCCGCTCACAGCCGAAGCGCTGCCAGTCGAGCTGACCCGGCGCGTGCGCGTCGGTGTCGATGACGAACGAGCAGCCGGCCTCGAGGGCCTTGCGGATCAGCCGCTTCGGCGGGTCCTGGCGCTCCGGCCGTGAGTTGATCTCGACGGCCTTGCCGTGCTCGGCGCAGGCGGCGAAGACCGCGTCGGCGTCGAACTGGCTCTCCGGCCGGCCGGACTTGCTCGCCCGGCGGTGGCCCCGGTCGCCCTCGCCCTCGGCGCCCTTCGGCCGCTTGGTGACCATGCGGCCGGTGCAGTGGCCGAGGATGTCGAGGTGCGGGTTGGCGATCGCGGTCAGCATCCGCCTGGTCATCTTGGCGCTCTCGTCGCGCAGGTTGCTGTGCACCGAGCCGACCACGACGTCGAGCTGAGCCAGGAGCTTTTCGTCCTGGTCGAGCGAGCCGTCGGCGAGGATGTCGACCTCGATGCCGGTGAGGATGCGGAAGCCCGGTGGCAGCGCCTCGTTGACCGACGCCACGTAGTCGAGCTGCTTGCGCAGCCGGTCGGCGGTCAGGCCACGCGCGACGGTGAGGCTGGGTGAGTGGTCGGTCAGCACCATGTACTCGTGGCCGAGCTCGACCGCGGCCAGCGCCATCTCCTCGATCGGCGAGCCGCCGTCGGACCACTCCGAGTGGGTGTGGCAGTCGCCGCGCAGCGCCTGGCGCAGCGCCGTAGCCGCGTCGTCGAGGTCGACGCCCTCGGTCGCCAGCAGCCGGCGCAGGTACACCGGCTCCTCGCCGGCCAGCGACTCGCTCACGCAGCGGGCGGTCACGTCACCCACGCCGGGGAGCTTGGTGAGTGTGCCGGCGGCGGCGCGGCTCGCCACCTCCTCGGCGGGGAGCGCCGCGAGGGCCTTGGCGGCCGAGCGGAACGCGCGCACCCGGTAGGTCGCCTCGTTGGCCCGCTCCAGCAGAAACGCGATGCGCCGCAGGTCGGCGACGGGGTCTCGAGTGCTCACGCCCCGAACCTACCGTCCCCCGCCGTACGCGTTCAGGTAGTAGTCGACCGGGCTGCCGCCGCCGAGGTAGTGCCACGGGTGGTCGGTGATGTACGTGTGGCCGATCACCTTGAACTGGTCGACCGCGGCCTGGAGGTCACCGCACTGCCAGAACGCGAAGGCGAACGAGTTGTGCAGCTTGGGCCAGCCCGGGCGCGGCTGGTATGCCGGGTGCCAGATCGATCGCTCCGCCGCGGCCCGGATCTCCGCGCCCACCTCGGGCCGCTTCATGTACTCGACGTCCTCCCCGCTGGGCAGGTCGAGCCACATCTCGATGTGCGCCTCGACCAGGCCGCCGTGCAGCTGCGAGCCGGGTGGGGCGTATCCGGAGGTCTGCCGGGCGAAGGCGAACATCTGCTCGTGGCTGCCGAACCACTTGCGGCACAGGTACTGCTGCATCGCGCCATGCGCCCACCTGTGCAGCGGATGGCGCTTGACCACGTCCTGGAAGCGGCGCTGCTGCTCTTCGAGGTCGACCTGGCGGCCGACCCCCGAGGTGAGCAGGAACGCGCGGGCCGTGGTGTCGTACTGGTCGCGGTCGACCACCTCGTCGAGGCAGTTTTCGGCGAACCGTAGCCGCTTGAAGAACAGGTCGAACTGCTCCCGCTGGGTCTGCTCGGCCCGGGCCCCACCGCGCGCCTCCCAGGCCCAGAAGACGCCGTGCGCGCCCTGCACCAGCAACGGGAGCGTGGACTCCGGCTCGGCCGCCACCCACTCGCCGATCCAGTCCTGTACGCCGTCGACGTCGGCGCAAATGGCGATGTAGAAGGCGTGGTCGTCGGGGTCCCGGATGGACTGCAGGAAGCCACGCGCGGATGGCCAGTCGCGCCGCTCGAGCGCGGTGATCAGCTGCCGCGCGGCCGGGTCACGCTGGGCCTTGTCGATGGTCGGCCGCTGCGTCCCATCCGCCGGCCGCCCCTGATCCGGTCGTTTCCTGGAGAACAGCCCCATGATCCTTCCTCCCCGTATCGACGACCCTGGGGACTCTACCGGGGCACCGGCGAGCTGGACGGGGTTGCCGAGTAAAGATCAACTCGGTACTGTCCGCACGTTTCCCACGGGGAGGAAATGCGCATGGTCGCCGCAGTACGCGCCGGTGCGTCAGTGTTCATGCTCGCCGGCTTCTACCTAGTCGCGCTCATCCAGGTCGCCGCGGCCATCGCGTTCGGCGTGTGGCTCAGCACGCTGATGCCCAGCGGCATCGCCATCAAGCTGATCCTTCCGGTGCTGGTGGCCGCGATCGGCTCGGTGGCCGTAGGGCTGTGGAAGGCCGCACGCGCCAAGCCGAAGCCGCCCGAAGGGCTCAGCGTCGGCCCGGACCAGGCGCCCGAGCTGTGGCGCACCGTGCACGAGCTCGCCCACGTCGTCGGCACCCGCGTGCCCAACGAGATCCGCCTCGTGCCGGATGTCAACGCCGCCGTCTTCGAGGAGGCGCACCTGCTCGGCCTCGTCGGCGGGCGGCGCACGCTCTACATCGGACTGCCGCTGGTCCTCGCGTTCACGGTCGACCAGCTCCGGGCGGTCCTCGCGCACGAGCTGGGCCACTACTCGCACTCGCACACCCGGCTGGGCGCGATCGCCTACCGGGGACGGCTCGCGATCGGTGGCACGATCAGCCGGATCGGGTCGTACAACGTGGCGGGTTGGGTCTTCAAGGGATACGCCCGGCTCTACCTGCTGGTCGACAACGCCTCTTCGCGCCGCCAGGAGCTGGAGGCCGACCAGGCCGCGGTCCGGGCCGCCGGCCGCGCCGCGGCGGCCAGCGCGCTGCGCGAGATCCCGGTGGTGGACGCGGCCTGGGGCTTCTATTTCCGGCGGTACATCGAGCCGGGCTGGGAGTCGGGCTACGCGCCGGACGACCTCTTCGGCGGGTTCGCCGAGCTGATCGCCGCGCGTAAGGCCGAGCTCGACGAGATGCGCGGGATGGATCCACCCAACGAGGGCTCGCTGTGGGACACGCACCCGCCGATCGGCGAGCGGATCGGCGCGATCGCCGTGACGCCCGAGGTGGCGCGGCCGCCGGACGGGCGCGCGGCTGGTGTGCTGCTGCCCGACCTGCGCGGCGCGGGGCGGGCGATGCAGGCCAGGATGCTCGACGTCGGCGACCGGCAGGTGCTGCCGTGGGCGTACTTCACCGCGGCCGCCGCCACCACGACGATGCAGCGCGAGGCCGACGCCGTCTTCCGGGCGGTCGGCCGCGCGGTCGGCGCCAACCAGCTCAACCTCACCACGCTGCTCGACATCGTCGCCGCCAACCGGCTCGGCACCGCGGCGGAGAGCCTCTTCCCGGACGCCACGCGGCGCGAGGTGCCGAAGCGGTTCATCGACACGATGGGCATGCTGATCGCACTCGCCGCGATCCGGTCCAACGTGGCCTATTGGCGGCACTCCTGGAGCGGCCCGGCCCGCCTCGTCGGCCGCGACGGCGAGCCGCTGCCGACCGCGGAGATCGCCGCGCGGGCGGTCTCGCCGCAGACCGTGGGAGAAGCGCGCGCGTGGCTGGCCCACCTCGGCATCGACACGGGCAGCGCGGTGGTGGTCGAGCAGCGGGCCAGCGCGACCGGCGCGGGCGTGATCGCCGCGATCGCCAACGTGAAGGTCGACGGCGTCGACCACGACGTGCTGGTGCTGGACAAGGGACTCGTGTTCGTCGGCGTTCCGCCCAAGTCCGGCACGGGCAAGTCGCGGATGGAGCAGCTGCTCAGCTCGGCCCCGGCGGAGGAGCTGGCCAAGCAGCACCGCTTCCTGCCGTACGAGGAGATCAGGTCGACCAACATCACCAAGCGGATACCGCTGCGCGCCGACGTGACCTTGCACAGTGGACAGACGATCTCGCTCAACCAGCCGTGGACCAGTGAAGAGCTCACCAAGAACAGCCGTGAGGTGCTGGAAGACGTGCTGAAGCGGGTCTCCGACTAGCGATCGGGGCGGACGGCGGTCACCGAGCGGCGGTCCGGTGCCACCGCCGTGATCCAGCCGCCGGCGCGGCCGAGGCGGAGCAGCGCGTCAGAGCGGGCCGGAAGGTCCAGCGTGGTGCCGGGCTTCGGCGGCCAGGCGGCACGGGCGGCGGCGCCGGGCTTGAGCCAGGCCATCAGCTCCCCGATCGGGTCGGCGCCGCCGAGAGCCTCGCGGGCCTTGACCAGCGCGTCGAGCACCGCGTCGAGGGCCGGTGCCACCGCCGCCGCGTTGCCGCCGCACATCGCGGCGACGAGCTCCGGCCGCGCGGCGGCGACCCGGGTGCCGTCCCGGAAGGAGCCGGCGGCCAGCGCCGCCGCGAGCGGGTCGGTCGCGCTGGCGGCGAGCGCGGCGGCCAGCAGGTGCGGCACATGGCTGACGACCGCCACCGCCTGGTCGTGCTCGTCGGCCGTGGCCGGCACCACGCGTGCGCCCACCCCGGTGAGCAGCGTGGCCAGCTCCAGCCAGTCGGGCAGCGAGGTCTCCTTCGGCTCCAGGCAGAGCACCCACGCACAGCCGGTGAAGAGGTCGGGGTCGGCGGAGGTGAAGCCGGAGGTCTCCCGCCCCGCCATCGGGTGCCCGCCGACAAACCCGGCCAGCCGGTGCAGCCGGCGCCCGACCAGGTCGCGAACCGGCCCCTTGACCGACGTGACATCGGTGACCAACCCCGAGTAGCCGACCTTGCCCAGCTCGTCGAGCACGATCTCGAACGCCGGGAGTGGCACCGCGATCACCACGAGCTCCGCGCTGGCGACCGCGTCCCGGACCGTCGGCGCGACCTGCCAGCGCCCGCCGGCCGGGGCCTTCATCGCGGCGGTACGCGCGGTGGCCCGGGTGGCCGGGTCGGCGTCGTAGCCGAGCACCCGGTGCCCGGCCCGGGCGAGCGCCCGCAGCGTCGATCCCCCGATGAGTCCCAGCCCGATCACCGCGATGTCCACGCGGGAGACTTAAGCACACGCCGCTGTGGAGCGGTTACCGAGATCTCCATCCAGCGCGCCAACCGGCGGTTACCGTAATTGCGTGACTTTCCGGGCTTTTCGCTTTGGAGCGCTCGGGCTGGTCGTCGCGCTGCTTCCGGCGGCACCCGCCCAGGCGGCCGCCGTGTCCGCCGCGCCGGAGCGCACGCCCACGTTCAACGGCGTGGTCTGGGCTACCGCGTACGACGGGGACACCGTCTACGTCGGCGGCGAGTTCACCGCGGCCGTCGTGTCCGGACGGTCCTCCACCCGCACGCGGCTCGCCGCCTTCGACGCCCGCGACGGCACACTGCGCGGCTGGGCACCCAGCGCCGACGGCCGGGTGCGGGCCCCCACCTCCGGCGCGGTCGACCCCGGATTCCGGTCGAGCGCCGTGGACGAGGTGCGGGCCCTCGCGGCGAGCGGCTCCTGGGCCCGGCCTACGGCGCGCTGGGGCAACCGTTGCTCGCCTTGTACGACCCGACCTTGCTCACCGGCGAGGTGCTCTTCTTCTTGCGCCAGTCGTTGAGGAACGGGGCGGGCCAGACCACACCGCGACGGATCCACCAGTCGCCGGTGCGCTTGCACACCGGGGAGATGCCGAAGTGCAGGTGGCAGACGTTGTTGGCGTTTCCGGTCCGGCCGACCGTGCCCAGCCGCTGGCCGGCCCGGACCCGGACACCCGCCTCGATGCCGGACTGCACCAGGGTCAGGTGCGACCCGTAGTAGCGCACGCCGTCGTCGCCGAGCAGTGACACGGACAGGCCGCCGTTGTTGGGGCCCTGGACGCCAGTCTTCGAGTACTTGTCGACCCGGCTCACCTCGAGCACCTTGCCGTCGGTGACCGCCACGACCGTCTCGCCGCAGTCGGCGAAGATGTCGGTCGCCGGGTAGCCCGAGTGGGTCGGGTGGTAGGACACGTTGCTGGCCTGGACCGGAAAGACGTACTTCCACTTGCCGGTGGTGGCCTTGGCCGCGCCGGTCTTGGAGGGGGTCGGCTTCGGAGTGGGCGAGGCCGTCGCGCTCGGTGTGGGCGTGGGCTCCGCGACCGGCGTCGTCGGATCGGCCGCGGTGGTGGTCGCCGGCGGCTCCTGCCAGGAGACCGGCTCACCCGCCTCCGGCACATCCTTCGCACAGCCGGCCACCAAGGCGCCAGCCAACACCACGATCATCGACGCTCGTATCCGTCGTCCCCGAAGCACCCGGCCATAGTGGCAGACGACCCGGGTTCGCGCAGACCCCCGGGTAGGCTGCCGGTATGGCGGACCACTTTCCGCGTACCCCGTCGGGGTTGTTTCCGTCCCGGCCGCCGCGCCCCACATACCGCGAGCCAAACCGCGTGCGGGGTGGTGCGCTGAGCGCCGGGTTGGGCGCGGGCGCCGCCTGGATGCTCTTTCTCGGGCTGCTCGGGAGCGATTTACGCAGCTATGTCTGGTGGTCGGTGCTGGCCGGCGCGGTGGCCTGGGCGGCGGCCTGGATCCTCAGCCGGCAGGGTGACCGGGGCGTCGCCGCGGGTGTCGCGATCAGCACAGGAGTCGCTTGGTCGGCGGCGGCCATCGCGGTCGCCGTCCGCTGGGGGATGACCGCCGACTGGCCCCTGTGGTAGGCGTTCTGTTAACGCGTCGTTGCGTTTTGCTTACCATCGCCGCTCGCCGGATCGCGGGCCCGCGATGACGCGCATCCGGGCTTGACGAAGGGCGCCACCGATCGGCATCCTCGCGGCATGGCCTGGACAGTGGAGCGGCTCGACCCCGACCGAAGCCGCCGCCGGCTCCAGCTCCTCGCGGAGCTTGCCAGCGCGAAATCGGTGCGGACTCGCGAGCGTCCTCGGCGACTGCGCGGAGATCGGCTGCGCGAGCTGATCGCCACGCGCCGGCGCCTGGCGAGCTGAGCGGAGTCCCCTCCAGCCTGAAGAGCGTGATTCATCGGGGCGTTGTGCGGCCAGTCGCGGATCGGAGCGGCTACCGTCACGCGTAGCGAAAACTTGGGGGGACCGTGCCGTACTTCGCTGCTGCCGTCGCGCGCGGCTCGTCCGGTTGGGCCGCGTCTGAGCTTGATCTGACCGGTGCCGCCGACATCGACGAGGTCGTCGACCGGCTACGTGACGTCGACGCGGACGCCGACGTGGCGCTGCTGTTCGTCGAGTCGGACGATTTATATCTGGCCGTCCTTCGCCTCGACCAGGGCGAGGACCTGCGCGTCTTCGGTTCCGACTCGGTGTTCGCCGACGAGTCCCGGCTGGGCGCGCTGCTGCTCGGCGACGTGAAGGCGCCGGCGCTGGAGATCGACGAGGTGACCGACCCGCCGGTGGCCGGCGACGACGAGGCCGCGCCGCCGGCCGCCGAGCCCGACGTCGACCCGGTCGGCGACCCCGAGCTCCTCGCCGACCTCGGCATCTCCGCGCACCAGCTGCTCAGCCTCTGCGCGCACGAGGGCCTGCTGCCGGCCGACGTCACCGCGGAGATCTGCCAAGTGCTCGGCTGCGCCGACGAGGTCGAAGAATTGCGCGAGTAGTACGGTGAGTGACCGCCGGGGCCGCCACGAGGAGTGGATGCGGCGGGCATTGGCCGTCGCCGGTTCGTCCGGCGCGGACATTCCGGTCGGTGCGGTCGTCTATGGACCGGACGGCGCCGAACTGGGCGCCGGCCGCAACGAGCGCGAGCTGACCGGCGACCCGACGGCGCACGCCGAGGTGGTCGCGCTGCGCCGGGCCGCCGCGGCCGCCGGTTCGTGGCGGCTCGACGGGTGCTCGCTCGTCGTGACCCTGGAGCCGTGCACGATGTGCGCCGGCGCGCTCGTGCTGGCTCGGGTGTCCACGCTGGTCTTCGGCGCCTGGGAGCCCAAGACCGGCGCGGTCGGCTCGCTGTGGGACGTCGTGCGCGACCGCCGCCTCAACCACCGTCCCGAGGTCTACCCGGGCGTGCTCGAGGCGGAGTGCGCGGAGCTGCTACGCGGCTTCTTCCGGCTTCAGTAGGGTCGTGGCCACCTCGCGGGCCGACTCGGTCCACCCGGTGGGGCGCAGCGTCGCCTGGTCGAGCCGCACGATCGCACGCTTGCCCTCGGCGTAGCAGGTGCGGCCGTCGCGGGAGAGGAAGCGGAAGCCGTACTGCGCGCTGGTCTTGCCGAGCTTGTCCAGCCAGAAGTGCACCAGCACGTCACCGGCACCCCGGATCGGCCGGTGGTACGTGATCGTGAACTCGCGCACCGCGTGGAAGAGGTCCGGCATGGACGGTCCGTTGTGGTCGAAGTAGTGGCCCCGCGCGGTCCAGTACGGGGTGATCGCCCGCTCCAGCAGCACCGCGTACCGCGCGTTGTGCAGGATCCCCATCACGTCGAGGTCGTCGAAGTAGATCGCGATCGGCTCGACGTGCCCGTAGTCGAACTTGGGCTCGGCGAGTGCGAGTGCGGCGTCCGTCATCATTCCTCCGGCAGCAGGGTCGGGTCGGTGCACAGCCCGCGCAGCCGCTCCAGGACGGCACGACGGGCGAGTGGGTAGACGATTTGCGGGGAAATCAGGCGAAACTGCATGACGGCGGCAACGCCGGCAGCCTCGATCTCGTAGGCGAGCATGGCCAGGTCGGTGTCGGACCGCAGCTCGCCCAGCTCGATGGCCTGGCGGGCGAGCTTCTCCACGTACTCCATCCACTCGGCGTGGCTCTGCGCGATCCGCTCGTAGACGGGGCCGGAGCGGGCGTTGTACTCAAACTTGACGGTGGCGAAGAAGCAGCCGCCGGGCAGGGCGCTGGAGGCGTAGAAGTCGAGCCGCGCCACGTGCAACGCCCAGAGCCGGCGCACACCCCGCGACGCCGCCCGGGCCGGCCCGATCACCTGCTCGGCCCACTGCTCGCGGGCCCGCTCGACGGTGGCGAGCTGGAGGTCCTGCTTGGAGCGCCAGTGGGCGAAGAGCCCGGACTTGCTGACGCCGAGTGCCTCGGCGAGCTGGCCGAGGGACAGGCCGTCGAGGCCGTCCTGGGTCACCAGCGCGACCGCGGTGTCCAGCACCGCCGTGCGCGTCCGCTCGCCCCGGGCCACCCGGCCGTCGACCATCACGGGCCCAGCATATGAATAAGACCGACCGGTCGTAAATCTATTTTGCCGGAAGAGTGACCTGTACCACCAGCCCGCCGCCATCACGCGGGGTCGCGTGCACCTCGCCGCCGTGCGCCCGCGCCACGGAACGCACGATCGACAGGCCGAGCCCGGTGCCGCGGGCCGAGCCCACCCGGTCGGTTAGCCGCCGGAACGGCTCGAAGAGCCCCGGCACCTCGTACGCGCGCACGACCGGGCCGGTGTTGATCACGCTCAGCCGGGTGCGGGTGCCCTCGCTGGTGCAGGTCACGTGCACCCACCCGCCGGTCGCGTTGTAGCGCACGGCGTTGTCCACCAGGTTTTGGGTCAGGCGCTCCAGCAGCACCGGGTCGCCGGAGGTGGGCGCGGCATGGAGCTCGTGCCGCACCTCGACGCCCAGCGCCTGGGTCTGGGTCTGGTCGAGCACGCTGCCGGCCACGTCGGCGAGGTCGACGGGCACCGGGTCGGCCACCGCCTGCTCCGAGCGGGCCATCGTGAGCAGGCCGTCGATGAGGCGCTCGTGGCGGGCGTTCACCGCCAGCAGGGTCGTGCCGAGCTGGCGCAGCTGCGGCGGCGCGTCCGGCTGGCCCATCGCCACCTCGAGCAGCGTGCGGTTGATCGCCAGCGGGGTACGCAGCTCGTGCGAGGCGTTGGCGACGAAGCGCCGCTGACCGTCGAACGCGCGGTCCAGCCGTTCGAGCATGTCGTCGAACGTGTCGGCCAGCTCACGCAGCTCGTCGTGCGGGCCGCCGAGCGCGATCCGCTCGTGCAGGTGGCGGTCGGCGACCCGGCGGGCGGTCGCGGTGATCTGGGTGATCGGCCGGAGCGTACGCCCGGCGGCCACCCAGCCCAGCGACACACCGACCACCGCGACGCCGCCGAGCGCGAGCGCGCCCCACTGGAGCAGCGACTGGAGCGTCTGCGCGTTGAGGTCCTGCTGGACCTGCTTGGCGAAGTTCGTCTTGAGCTCGATCGCCTCTGCCTGGGCGGCCATGTCCACCTTGGACACCGCGATCCCCTCGCCGGCGACCGGCTTGTCGGCTGGGCGCAGGCTGCCTTCGGCGAACACGATGCCGGGCTTGATCTGCTGCTTTTCCAGCGTGGCCGCCAGCAGCAGGTAGGTCACGCCGAGCAGCACCGCGCCGGCGAGCAGGAAGAGGCCGCCGTAGAGGGCGGTCAGGCGCACCCGGACCGTCCAGCCGCCCATCGCTCCGAAAATCTGCCGAGGCTTCATGGAATCTGGTACCCCACTCCCGAGACGGTCGCGACCACCGGCGGCGAGCCGAGCTTGCGACGCAGTGTCATGACCGTGACCCGCACGACGTTGGTGAACGGATCGATGTTTTCGTCCCACGCCCGCTCCAGGAGCTGCTCGGTGCTGACCACGGCACCATCGGCCCGCAGCAGCTCCTCCAGCACGGCGAACTCCTTGCGGGACAGCGGCACGAAGCGCCCGTCGCGGAAGACCTCGCGGCGGGCCGGGTCGAGGGCGATGCCGGCGCGTTCCAGCCGGGGCGGCACCGCCGGGCGGGCGCGGCGACCCAGCGCGCGTACCCGGGCCACGAGCTCGACGAAGGCGAACGGCTTGGGCAGGTAGTCGTCGGCGCCGAGCGCCAGGCCGGCCACCCGGTCGGGCACCTCGGCGGCCGCGGTGAGCATCAGCACCCGGGTGTCGCCGCCGGACGCGACCACCGCGCGGCACACCTCGTCGCCGTGCACGAGCGGGAGGTCGCGGTCGAGGACGAGCACGTCGTAGTCGTTGACGCCGAGCTTTTCCAGGGCGGCGTCGCCGTCGTAGACCACGTCGACGGCCAGCGTCTCGCGCCGGAGCCCTTCGGCGATCGCGTCAGCCAGGAGCTCCTCGTCTTCCGCGACGAGTATCCGCACGCGCCAATGGTGCCCGGCCGCTGGATAAGGCGGCCATAAGCGTTCGCGCTGATGACCGTCTTACGCCCCGCGCGGTGGGATCCCAAGCGACAGAGAGGAGTGTGCCGAGATGAGAAGGATGTTCATCGCCGTGCCTCTGCTGGTGCTCACCGCGCTCACCGCGTGCGCGGGAAACGGGGAAGAGGGACCAGGCGTCGCGACCGTCGGCAACAACGCGAGCGCGTCGGCCAGCCCCGATCCGAGCGCGCCGGCGGCCGACGAGGAGGAACGCAAGCAGCAGTTCACCGACTGCATGCGTGCCGAGGGCGTGCCGGTCGACGACTTCAAGGCGGACGGCGGCGGCGTGGCGATCCGCGCGGACAAGAACGAGACGAAGGGGGCGATGGAGAAATGCCGCAAGTACCTCCCGAACGGCGGCGAACCACCCAAGCTCTCGCCGGAAGACATCGACAAGATGCGCGAGTACGCCAAGTGCATGCGGGAGAACGGCGTGCCCGACTTCCCCGATCCCGACCCTGAGACCGGCGGCATCGCCCTCGCCCGGCCGGCCGACGGCAAGGGCACGAAGGACGACATGCAGGAGGCGGACGAGAAATGCAAGGACAAGCTCCCCAAGATCCAGAAGGGCGGCGGTAAGTGAGGCGCGGGGTGATCTTCTCCGGCGTGGCGCTGGTAGCGGTCGCGGCGGCGGGCGTGGCCGCTGTCGGGCTCGGGGGCGAGCGGGCCGACGGCACGGAGGAGCCGAGCGCCCAGCCGGCCTCGACCACCCAGGTGACCCGGCAGACGCTCGTACAGGCGACCACGGTCGAGGGCGAGCTGAGCCACGGCGACCCGGTGCCGCTGGAGTCGCACGCGCAGGGAACGGTGACCTGGCTGCCCGCGGCCGGCGCCACGATCTCCCGCGGCCAGGCGCTGCTGCGCGCGGACGAGCGGCCGGTCGTGCTCCTCTACGGCGCGCTGCCGATCTACCGGCCGCTCGCCGCCGGCGTGGAGGGCGCGGACGTCAAGCAGTTCGAGCGCAACCTCCGGGAGCTGGGCTACACCGGGTTCACGATCGACGACGAGTACACGAGCTCGACGGCCAACGCGGTCAAGCGCTGGCAGGAGGACCTCGGCGTCACCGAGACCGGCACGGTCGACGCGTCACAGGTCGTCGTCGCGCCGGGGGCGGTGCGGGTGGCCGAGCTGTCCGCCCGGGTCGGCTCGCCGGCCGGTGGTGAGGTGTACACCTTCACCGGCACCACGCGCATCGTCACCGTGCCGGTGGACGCGGGTGAGGCGGCGTGGGCGGCCAAGGGCGCCGCGGTCACCGTCACCCTCCCCGACGGCAAGGAGGTCGCCGGCAAGGTCGCGTCGGTGGGCACCGTCGCGACCGACGACAGCGAGGAGGACCAGCCGCCCAACTCCACGGGTACGGACGATGCCCAGATCCAGGTGACGGTGACGGTCACCGACCAGCGGGCGCTCGGTGCGCTGCAGCAGTCGCCGGTCGATGTCGCGTACGTCGCCGACGAGCGCAAAGATGTGCTGACCGTGCCGGTCGCCGCGCTGCTGGCGCTGGCCGAGGGCGGGTACGGCCTGGAGGTCGTCGAGGGCGGCGCCAGCCGGTACCTCGGCGTGGAGGTCGGGCTCTTCGCCGACGGCCAGGTCGAGGTCAGCGGCGGCGGAGTGGCCGAAGGCATGACGGTGGGCCTGCCCAAATGATCGAGCTGGACGAGGTTTCCAAGGTCTATCCGGGCGGCGTGAACGCGCTCGACGGCGTCTCCCTCGGGATCGCGGCCGGCGAGATGGTGGCGATCGTCGGCCCATCCGGCTCGGGCAAGTCGACCATGCTGCACGTGATCGGCACGCTCGACCGGCCCACCTCGGGTCGGGTACACATCGACGGGCACGACCTCGCCGGGCTCTCCGACCGGCAGGTGTCCGCGCTGCGCACGTTCCGGATCGGGTTCGTCTTCCAGCAGTTCCACCTGGCGGCCGGCGTGCCCGCGGTGGACAACGTCGCCGACGGCCTGCTGTACGCCGGCGTCCCGCTGCGCAAGCGGCGCCGGCACGCCCAGGCGGCGCTGGAGCGGGTGGGCCTGGCCCATCGGCTCGACCACCGCCCGCACCAGCTCTCCGGCGGTGAGAAGCAGCGGGTCGCGATCGCCCGTGCGGTGGTGGGCGAGCCGGCGCTGCTGCTGGCCGACGAGCCGACCGGCAACCTCGACTCGGCCTCGGGTGCCGCCGTGATGGCGGTGCTCCGCGATCTCCACGACACCGGTACGACCGTCGTGGTGATCACCCACGACCGCGATATCGCAGGCGCGCTGCCCCGGCAGGTGCACATGCGCGACGGGAAGGTGGCGTCGCTGTGAGCGCGAGAAGTGAGCTCGGACGGACTGAGTCGGACCGCGGAGGCTCGCCACGCGAGCCCCGCAGTCGCGAACGAAAAGCAGCTCGGCGGGCGAGGCTGAGCCCGGCCGACGTGGTTCGCGTCGGTGCGGCGGGGCTGCGGTCCCGGCCGCTGCGGGTGTTCCTCTCCGCGCTGGGCATCGCGATCGGCATCGCGGCGATGATCTCCGTGGTGGGCATCTCGGCGTCGTCCCGGGCCGAGCTGGACCGCACGCTCGACCGGCTCGGCACCAACCTGCTCACCGTCGGCCCCGGCGAGACGCTCTTCGGCGACGAGTCGCGCCTGCCGAAGGAGTCGCTGGCCATGGTTGGCCGGATCGGGCCGGTCGAGTCGGTGAGCGCGGTGGGGCGGGTGCCCGACGCGGCCGTGTACCGCAACGACCACATCCCGCGCGGCCAGACCGGCAGTATCTCGGTCCTCGCCGCCCGCCTCGACCTGCTCGACACGGTCGCGGCCGAGGTGGCGACCGGCACCTGGCTCACGTCGGCGACGTCCGAGTACCCGGGCGTGGTGCTCGGCGCGACGGCGGCCCGCCGGCTGGACATCCGCGCTCCGGGTGTCCGGGTGTGGCTGGGCGGCATGTGGTTCAGCGTGGTCGGCATCCTCCGGTCCGGGCAGCTCGCCCCCGAGCTGGACCAGGCGGCGCTCGTCGGCTGGCCGGCCGCGGAGGAGTACCTGTCCTTCGACGGCTACCCGACGATGATCTACACGCGGTCGCGGGAGTCGGCGGTCGAGGACGTGCGGTCGGTGCTGGCCGCGACGGCCAACCCCGAGCAGCCGAACGAGGTCAAGGTCTCCCGCCCGTCCGACGCGCTGGAGGCCCAGCGGGCCACCGACGCCACGCTCAACGCGCTGCTGCTCGGCCTCGGTGCGGTGGCGTTGCTGGTCGGCGGCGTCGGCGTGGCCAACACGATGGTGATCTCGGTGCTGGAACGGCGGGCCGAGATCGGGCTGCGGCGGTCGCTGGGTGCGACGCGGGGGCAGGTCCGCCTCCAGTTCCTCGCCGAGTCGCTGCTGCTCTCCGCGCTCGGCGGGCTGGGCGGCGTGACGCTGGGCGTCGGGGTCACCGCGATCTACGCCGCGACCCAGGGCTGGCCCGCCGTGGTGCCCCCGCTGGCCACCGCCGGCGGGGTGGTGGCCACGCTGCTGATCGGCGCGATCGCCGGCCTGTACCCGGCCGTGCGGGCCGCCCGCCTGTCGCCCACCGAGGCGCTCGCCGCGCCCTGACGGCTCAGGCCCGCTGGGGGAGGGCGGCGGTGATCTCCAGGCCACCGCCCTCCCTCGGCACCGCCCGCACCGTGCCCCCGTGCGCCCTGGCCACCGCGCGGACGATCGAGAGACCCAGGCCGAAGCTGCGGCCACCGTCCACCCGCTCCCGGTTGAGCCGCCGGAACGGCTGGAAGATCGTCTCGATCTCGTACGGCGGCACGACCGGGCCGGTGTTGGTGACGGTCAGCACGGCCCACCCGTCGCTCGCCTGGGTGGTGACGGCCAGCCAGCCGCCCGGGGTGTTGTGGCGCACGGCGTTCTCCACGAGGTTGCGCACCAGCTGCTCCAGCAGGACCGGGTCGCCGCGGGTGGGCGCCGGGGCGAGCTGGCGCACCACCTCCAGCTCGGGCACCTTGGCCTGGTCGAGTACGAAACCCGCCACCTCGTACAGGTCCACAGGGGAGTGGTCGGCCACCTCGTTCTCGGCGTCGGCGAGGGTGAGCAGGCCGTCGATCAGCCGCTCGTGGCGCTCGTTCACAGTCAGCAGCGACTCGCCGAGCTGCTTGGTCTCGGCCACCGCGCCGGGCCGGGTGACCGCCAGCTCCACGAGCGCCCGGTTGAGCGCGAGCGGCGTGCGCAGCTCGTGGGAGGCGTTGGCCACGAACCGCCGCTGGCCGTCGAACGAGCGGTCCAGCCGCTCCAGCATCACGTCGAACGTGTCGGCCAGCTCCTTGACCTCGTCGCGCGGCCCGGCGAGCGCGATCCGCTCGTGCAGCGCGGCGCGCGCGCCCTCCGCGCCGGCGATGCGGCGGGCCGTGTCGGTGATCCGGTGCAGCGGCTGGAGTGCCCGACCGGCCACCAGCCAGCCGAAAGCGCCGGCGACCACCCCCACGCCCAGCAGCGCGATGCCGCCCTGGGTGAGCAGCGAGTCGAGCGCGTCCTCACGGAGCTGCTCCCGCTCGGCCTGCGCGTTGAGGATCGCCTGCTTGATCACCTCGGGGTCGCCGAACCGCTCGAACACCTGCTCGTTGCGGAGGGCGAGGTCGCCGGGGTCGGCGAGGCTGCGGTCGAGGCGCTGCGCCATCAGCAGGTACGTCACGCCCAGCAGCACCGCGCCGGCCAGGAAGAAGAGCCCGCCGTAGAGCACCGTCAGCCGCACCCGGATCGTCCATCTGTTCATCGCAGCCGATACCCCACTCCCGGTACGGTCTCGACGACCTGCGGCTCGCCCAGCTTCCGGCGGAGCTTCATCACCGTGACCCGCACGACGTTGGTGAACGGGTCGATGTGCTCGTCCCACGCCTTCTCCAGCAGCTGCTCGGCCGAGACGACCATGCCGCCGGCCCGCATCAGCTCGCTCAGCACCGCGAACTCCTTGTTGGCCAGCGGCACGAAGCGCCCGTCCCGGAAGACCTCCCGCCGGGCCGGGTCGAGCCGGATGCCGGCCCGTTCGAGCACCGGCGGCGCGGCCGCTCGGGCGCGCCGGCCGAGCGCGTGCACCCGGGCCGACAGCTCGGCGAACGCGAACGGCTTCGTCAGATAGTCGTCCGCGCCGAGGCCCAGGCCCGTGACCCGGTCGCGGATGCCGGTGGCGGCGGTCAGCATGAGCACGCGGGCCGTCGCGCCGGACTCGACGATCGCCCGGCACACCTCGTCTCCGTGCATCACGGGCAGATCACGATCGAGGACGACCACGTCGTACTCGTTGACGCCGAAGCGCTCCAGGGCGGCCCCGCCGTCGTAGACGACGTCGACCGCGAGCGCCTCGCGGCGCAGCCACTCCGCGACCGCGTCCGCCAGGATCTCCTCGTCTTCGACCACCAGGATCCGCATGCCTCCATGGTTGCCCGGGGGTGGATAACGTGGCCGTTAACTCGCGGAGTTACGCGGTGGTTATGGGCGGATCGCTTCACTCCAGCACCATGAGAAGACTCGTGGTAATCGCGTTCGCCGCGGCGCTGGTCGCCGGCTGCGGCGGGTCCGACAGCGGTGACGGCATAGCCACCGCGTCCAACGGTGCGGCCAGCCCCACCGCGAGCGCCAGCGCGAGCGCGGACGGCGCCGACCAGGGCCGCAAGTTCGCCCAGTGCATGCGGGACAACGGGGTACCCGACTTCCCCGACCCGGGTCCGGACGGCACCTTCGCCGGCGGTGATCCCGAGTCCATGCGTGCGGTGCTCGACTCGGACAAGGGGCGGGCGGCGCTCGACAAGTGCCGCGACCTGGCGCCCGACGGCGGGGAGGGTCGGGAGCTGGATCCCGCCCAGCAGGAGCAGCTGCGGCAGTGGGCGCAGTGCATGCGTGACAACGGCGTGGACGTACCGGATCCGGACCCCAACAGCGGCTCGCTCTTCGGCGGCGGTAAGCAACCGTTCGACACGAACGACCCCACGTTCAAGAAGGCCATGGAGGCCTGCCAGGACAAGTTCACCTTCCGCCAGGGGCAGGGCTCATGAAGCGTGGTGCCGTGCTGGGGGCCGGGGGCCTCGTGCTGGTGGCCGCCGCCGCTGCCGCCGCCACTGTGGGCTTCGGTGGCGCCGACGCCTCGACGTCCGAACGCAGCAGCCTGCCGCCGGCCACCGCGACGATCACCCGCGCCACCCTCACCCAGACCGAGACGGTGGACGGCACCCTCGGGTACGGCGAAGCGACGGCCCTCAAGGCGCGCGGAGCGGGCGGGACACTCACCTGGCTCCCGGCCGAGGGAGCGGTGGTGAGCCGGGGCCAGCCACTGTACGAAGTGGATGGCGACCCCGTGGCGCTCCTCTATGGAGGGACACCGCTCTACCGCACGCTGTCGGCGGGAGTCGAGGGCCCGGACGTGAAGCTCTTCGAGCAGAACCTCTCGGCGCTCGGCTACGACGGGTTCACTGTGGACAGTGAGTACACATCGTCCACAGCGGACGCCGTCGAGCGGTGGCAGGAAGACCTGGGCGTCGACGAGACCGGCCAGGTGGCGGTCGGTCAGGCCGTGGTGGCTCCGGACCAGCTTCGCGTCGCCGACCTCCAGCTCAGCACCGGTGACCCGGCCAACGGACCCGTGTTCACCTACACCGGCACCACGCGGATCGTCAGCGTGGATCTGGAGGTGGACAAGCAGCAGCTGGTGAAGAAGGGCGTCGCGGCCAGCGTCGAGCTGCCGTCCGGCAAGCGTGTCCAGGGCAAGGTGTCCGAGGTGGGCACCGTGGCCGTCAAATCGTCTTCCGGCACCTCGTCCGGGGAGGAAACCACCACGGTCGACGTGACCGTCACGGTGGCCGACCAGAAGGCACTCGGCACGCTCGACGAGGCGCCGGTGGACGTCACCCTCCAGGCGGAGCAGCGCAAGGACGTCCTCACCGTGCCGCTCAACGCCTTGGTCGCCCTCGCCGAGGGCGGGTACGGCGTGCAGGTGGTCGAGGGCGCGACGACGCGGTACGTGGCCGTCGACACCGGCATGTTCGCCGGCAGCAAGGTGGAGGTTTCCGGCGACGGGCTGACCGAAGGCATGGTCGTGGGGGTTCCCAAGTGATCTTTCTGGAGGGGGTATCCAAGACCTACCCGGGCGGCGTGACCGCGCTCCGCGACGCCTCCCTCTCGATCGCCGCCGGCGAGCTGGTCGCGATCGTCGGGCCGTCAGGGTCGGGAAAATCCACGATGCTCCACCTGATCGGCACGCTCGACCGCCCCTCGTCCGGCCAGGTCGCCATCGACGGGTACGACGTGTCCGAGCTCTCCGACCGCTCGCTTTCCGCGCTGCGCTCGACCCGGATCGGTTTCGTCTTCCAGCAGTTCCATCTGGCCGGTGGCGTACCCGTGGTGGACAACGTGGCTGACGGCCTGCTCTACGCCGGCGTGCCGCTGCGCGAGCGGCGCCGGCGCGCACGGGCCGCTCTGGAACGCGTCGGGCTCGGGCACCGCCTCGACCACCGGCCGCACGAGCTCTCCGGCGGGGAGCGGCAGCGGGTGGCGGTCGCCCGGGCGGTGGTGGGCGAGCCGCCGATCCTGCTGGCCGACGAGCCGACCGGCAACCTCGACTCCGCCTCCGGGGCGTCGGTGATGGCGCTCCTGCACGACCTGCACGCCGGCGGCACCACCGTCGTCGTGATCACGCACGACCGGGACATCGCCGCGTCGCTGCCCCGGCAGGTGCGCATGCGCGACGGGCAGGTGCTGTCATGAAGCCGGCGCGGCTCTCGCCCATGGACGTGGTGCGGGTGGGGGCGTCCGGGCTCTGGTCCCGCCCGCTGCGGGTCTTCCTGTCCGCGCTGGGCATCGCGATCGGGATCGCCGCGATGCTGGCCGTCGTGGGCATCTCCACGTCGTCCCGCGCAGAGCTCGACCGCACCCTCGACCAGCTGGGCACCAACCTGCTCACCGTCGGCCCCGGACAGACCTTCTTCGGCGAAGAGTCACACCTTCCCGAGGAGGCGATCGGCATGATCGACCGGATCGAGCCGGTGGAGTCGGTCAGCGCCACCGGCAACATCGACGCGAAGGTCTACCGCAACGACCACATCCCCGCCGCCGAGTCCGGCGGGATCGGGGTGCGCGCCGCTCGCACCGACCTGCCCGCCACCGTGGGCGCCACCCTGGCGAGCGGCACGTGGCTGAACGACCGCACGGCCGGGTACCCCGCCGTCGTACTCGGCTCGACCGCGGCGGACCGGCTCGGCGTGGCCCAGGCCGGACCCTCGGTGCAGGTCTGGCTTGGTGACAAGTGGTTCACGGTGGTGGGCGTCCTAGCCCCGGTGCCACTCGCCGCGGAGCTGGACACGGCCGCGCTGGTCGGCTGGTCGGTGGCCACGTCGATCCTCGGCTTCGACGGGTACGCCACGACCGTCTACACCCGCACGACCGAGTCCTCCGTGGAGGCCGTCCAAGGCGTGCTGGCGGCGACCGCCAACCCGGAAAACCCCAACGAGGTCGAGGTGTCCCGCCCGTCCGACGCCCTAGCCGCCAAGCAAGCCACCGACGACGCCCTGAACGGCCTACTGCTCGGCCTGGGCGCGGTCGCACTGCTGGTCGGCGGCGTCGGCGTCGCCAACACGATGGTCATCTCGGTGCTGGAGCGCCGCGCCGAGATCGGACTACGCCGCTCGCTGGGCGCCACTCGGGGCCAGATCCGCCTGCAGTTTCTGGCCGAGTCGCTGCTTCTGTCGGCGCTGGGCGGCCTGGCGGGTGTGGTGGTCGGCATAGGCGTGACCGGCGTCTACTCCTGGACCCAGGAGTGGCCCACGGTGGTGCCAGCATGGGCGATGGGCGGCGGCCTGGCCGCCACGCTACTGATCGGCGCGGTGGCGGGCCTGTACCCTGCGGTCCGCGCCTCGCGTCTGTCTCCCACGGAGGCCTTGGCCACGCCCTAGTTTGCTGTTGATCAGGGACTTGGTGGGCGTGTCGTGCGGCGCGTCGCTCCACCAACTCCCTGATCAACGCTCGGGTCTTAGGCGGCGATCGCTGTGTCCAGGGCGATTTCCACCATTTCGGCGAAGGTGCGTTCGCGGTCTTCCGCCGTGGTGCGCTCGCCGGTCTTGATGTGGTCGCTGACCGTCAGGACCGTTAGGGCCTTCGCCTTGAACCTCGCGGCGATCGTGTACAGGGCCGCTGACTCCATCTCGACTGCCAGCACGCCGTAGTCGGCCAGGCGGTCGTAGAGGTCGGGCCGGTCGGTGTAGAAGGCGTCGGCGGCGAGGATCGGGCCGACGTGCATCTGGATGCCCCGGCGCTCGGCGACCTCGACGGCGGTGCGCAGGAGGCCGAAGTCCGCCACGGGCGCGTAGTCGATGAGGCCGTCGAAGCGGGCCCGGTTCATATTGGAGTCGGTGGCCGAGCCGATGGCCGCGATCACGTCACGCAGCTTGAGCGACTCGGTGAGCGCGCCACACGACCCGACCCGGATGAGGGTGTTCGCACCGTAGTCGTTGATCAGCTCGTGCGCGTAGATCGACGCCGAGGGCATGCCCATGCCCGAGCCCTGCACCGAGAGGCGGACCCCCTGGTACGTGCCCGTGAAGCCGAACATGTTGCGGACCGTCGAGTAGCACTTGGCGTCCTTGAGGTAGTGCTCCGCGATCCACTTGGCCCGCAGCGGGTCGCCCGGCATCAGGACCCGCTCCGCGATCTCGCCCGGCTTGGCGCCGATGTGCGTACTCATGACAGCGATCCTGCCAGGCGGCATGCCGCCCTGGGGCGGCCCCCGCCGGTCGGGTACCCTTCTCGGCGGTGGTGTGTCCGAGTGGCCTAAGGAGCACGCCTCGAAAGCGTGTGAGGGTGCAAGCCCTCCGCGGGTTCAAATCCCGCCGCCACCGCTCTTTGTCGCAGACGCTCGCCCGGCTGACCCCACGGTGGCCGGGCGTTCGCTGTCTGGTCTCGCGCACAGCTCCCATCGCGGGCAGGCCCGCCGGATATCCCCAAGGGTCGTCCACAGGTTGTGGATAGCACATGTGTACGACCGCGAGGGCAAGCGACAGGCCCGGCAGCCACAAGGGCGACCGGGCCTTCGAAGGTGGCGGAGGATACGAGATTCGAACTCGTGAGGGGTTTCCCCCAACACGCTTTCCAAGCGTGCGCCCTAGGCCTCTAGGCGAATCCTCCGCCGGACAGAGTACAGGCACACCGAGGCACCGGACGAAGCAGGCACACGGCGCACCCCGCGCCGGCCCCGGGTGCCGGGCTTCCCGCCGGGGCCCGGTAGACTTGGCGTCGCCTCTCGTGCGGCGTACATCTCGTGAACCTCCCCAGGGCCGGAAGGCAGCAAGGATAAGCGGGCTCTGACGGGTGCACGGGGGGCCTTTTCGTGAGGTGGCGATCCACAAGCTGAGGTGGGCGATCCACAAGTAGAGCCCGCCAGAAGCACCCGGCCGAGTGTCGTACCCCGCTGGCAAGCTCCCGCGCAGGCGGGGAGAATGGCGCGGTCGAGAGGAGGCGGGCGAGAGTGGCACTGGCGCTCTACCGCAAGTACCGGCCCCGCACGTTCGCAGAGGTCATCGGGCAGGAGCACGTCACCGAGCCGCTGTCGCAGGCGCTGCGGAGTGGGCGCCTGCACCACGCTTACCTGTTTTCCGGGCCGCGCGGGTGTGGCAAGACCTCGAGTGCCCGCATCCTCGCCCGCTCGCTCAACTGTGAGCGTGGGCCGACGCCGGAGCCCTGCGGCCAGTGCGACTCGTGCAAGTCGCTGGCCAATGACGGGTCCGGGTCGATCGACGTCATCGAGATCGACGCGGCCAGCCACGGTGGTGTCGATGACGCGCGTGAGCTGCGGGAGCGGGCGTTCTTCGCGCCGGCGACCAGCCGATACAAGATCTATGTGATCGACGAGGCGCACATGGTCTCGTCGGCGGGGTTCAACGCGCTGCTCAAGCTGGTCGAGGAGCCGCCTGACTACGTCAAGTTCATCTTCGCGACCACCGAGCCGGAGAAGGTGCTCGGGACGATCAAGTCGCGTACGCATCATTACCCGTTCCGGCTGATCCCGCCTGGGGTGCTTCGCCCCTACATCGAGCAGATGTGCGCGACTGAGGGCGCCAAGGTCGAGTCCGCGGTGTTCCCGCTGGTGGTGCGGGCCGGTGGTGGCAGCGCCCGCGACACGCTCTCGGTGCTCGACCAGCTGATCGCGGGCGCCGGGCCGGAGGGTGTGACCTACGCGCGGGCGGTCGCGCTGCTCGGTGTTACCGACGTGGCGCTGATCGACGAGATGTGTGACGCGCTGGCGGCGGGTGACGGCGCCGCGGCGTTCGGCACGATCGGCCGGGTGGCGGAGGCGGGGCACGATCCGCGGCGGTTCGCGTCCGATCTGCTGGAGCGGCTGCGTGACCTGATCGTGCTGCAGCAGGTGCCCGACGCCGCGACGAAGGGGCTGATCGACGGGCCCAGCGACCAGATCGAGCGGATGGTGGCCCAGTCGGCGCGGCTCGGGCCGGCGACGCTCTCGCGGTGCGCTGACATCGTCCACAACGGACTCGTGGAGATGCGGGGCACCACCGCGCCGCGGCTTCTGCTCGAGCTGATCACCGCGCGCATGCTGTTGCCGGGGGCGGACAAGACCGAAGACCTGCTGCAGCGTCTGGAGCGGGTGGAGCGCGGCGTCACCATCGCGGGTGTCCAGCCCCAGCACCCCCAGCCCCAAGCCCAGCACCCTCAGCCCCAAGCCCAGCAGCCCCAGGCCCAAGCCCAGCAGCCCCAGGCCCAAGCCCAGCAGCCCCAGGCCCAGCAGCCCCAGCCCCAGCCTCAGGCCCAGCAGCCGCAGGCCCAGCCGGAAGCAAAGCCAAGAGAGACGCCGGAAGCGACGCCAAGCGAGACGCCAGAAGCGAAGCCAAGAGAAGTGCCGCCACAGGCGGTCATGGACGACCCGGCCACGCCCGAGCCGGAGCGTCCGGGTAGCAGCCCTCCCGCGCAGCTCGACGTCGCAGGTGTGCGCCGGGCGTGGGACGAGATCCTCGGCATGGTCAACAGCCGCAACAAGCGGATCGCCGCCCTCGCTCGCAATGCGACGGTGCGCGACCTCGACGGCAACGCGCTGGTGTTGACGTTCCAGTCGTCGGTGCTCGCGTCGATGATGGCGAAGGAAGCCGGCGTGCTGGGCGACGCCATCTACGAGGTGCTCGGCACCCGCTGGGAGCTGCGGTGCGAGGTCGCCGGCGACCAGCGCCCGACGAGTGCCGCTGCGCCGGCACGACCCGCGCCAGCGCCAGAAAAAAAGCCGGAGAGCAGGCCGGAAAGGCAGCCGGCCCCGGAAAGGCAGCCGGCACAGACCGAAGATTGGCCCGAGCCAGCCCGGCCGGGCGGGGTGGCCAAGCCGGAGACCAAGGCGGCGCCGAGCGGTAACGCGCCGGAGGCGCCGCCCGCGGCAGCTCGCCCCGAGTCCAATGGGCTGGCGGCGGCACGTGCCGCGGCGGCGGGACGCGGCGTCCGTACCCCTGCGGCGGCCACGGCCGACACCACCTGGGCGGGTGAGCCTCCCTACGACCCGGAGTATGACGGCCCACGGCCTAATGCCGCCGCAGCGAGCCCGACCCCGGCGGCGGCCGCGTATGAGGGTTTCGACCCCGGCGACGAGCCGACCGACGAGGTCGTCGACGAGCGCACCGCGCGGCAGAGCAGTGAGCAGCAGGCCATGCAGTTGTTGCAGCAGACCTTCGGCGCCGAAAAAATCGGCGAGGTCTAGGCTGACACGCAGTCAACACGCGAGGAGACGGCGATGCGTCCCGGTGGACAGCCCAACCTGCAGCAGCTGATGCAGCAGGCGCAGAAGATGCAGCAGCAGCTCGCCGAGGCACAGGCCGAGCTGGCCGAGGCCGAGGTGACCGGCACGGCCGGTGGCGGCCTGGTGACGGTCACGATCGCCGGGTCCGGCGAGGTCAAGTCGGTGAAGATCGATCCCAAGGCGGTCGATCCCGACGACGTCGAGACGCTCGAGGATCTCGTGCTCGCGGCCCTGCACAGCGCCAACGACGCGGTGCGCAAGCTGACGGAGCAGAAGATGGGCCCGGTCACGGGCGGCATGGGCGGCCTCGGCCTGCCCGGTTTCTAAGCACCGACAGCATGTACGAAGGCGCCATCCAGGATCTGATCGACGAGTTGGGCCGGCTCCCCGGTGTGGGTCCGAAGAGTGCCCAGCGGATCGCGTTTCACATCCTCTCCACCGATCCGGCGGACGTCACCCGCTTGGCCACCGCGCTGCGCAAGGTCAAGGAGCTCGTGCGGTTCTGCACGACCTGCTACAACGTGGCCGAGTCGGAGCAGTGCCGGATCTGCCGCGACCCCCGCCGCACCGACGAGGTGCTGTGCGTGGTGGAGGAGCCCAAGGACGTCGTGGCGATCGAGCGGACCGGCGAGTTTCGCGGGCGTTACCACGTGCTCGGCGGGGCGATCAATCCGCTGGAGGGCATCGGCCCCGACAACCTGCGCATTCGCGAACTGATGACGCGGCTGAGCGGGGGCGAGGTCAAGGAGCTCATCCTGGCCACCGACCCCAACACCGAGGGCGAGGCGACGGCCACCTACCTCGCGTTGATGGTCAAGCCGATGGGCATCTCGGTGACCCGCCTCGCGAGCGGCCTTCCGGTCGGCGGTGATCTTGAGTACGCCGACGAGATCACGTTGGGAAGGGCGTTCGAGGGCCGGCGCGCGGTCTGACACTGCGTTCGCGAAACACCCTTGTGATGTAACAACTTGGCATCGACAAAATCAGGACAAAGCGCTCGTTTGCCTACGTCCTGTCGATCTTCTGTGCGTCGACAGTGGTCGCAAGGACACGATCCGGTACCAACCCCTTATCGGCTGGTTTCCGGCCAGTGAGACAGCCGGCTAGTGTCGCGCCATCGGTGACCCCCGTCACCGCGTATGTCCGTACCCCAAGGACGAGGTGAAGCACCATGCGTGCAGCAAGGCCCAAGGCCGCTATCGCGGTCATTGCGGTCGCGGCCCTCGCGGTAGCCGGCTGTGCCGAGAGCGATCGCGACAATGAGGGCTCTGGCCAGAGCACCAAAGACACCCTGGTCTTCGGCACCGCTGGAGATCCCAAGGTGCTCGACCCCAGCCTCGCCAGCGACGGTGAGTCGCTGCGTGTCGCCCGTCAGATCTTCGAGACGCTGGTCCGGCCGGAGGAGGGCGGGACCAAGGTCACTCCCGGTCTGGCCGAGAGTTGGACACCGGACGCCACCGGCACGGTCTGGACCTTCAAGCTGCGCTCGGGCGTGAAGTTCCACGACGGGACGGACTTCAACGCCGAGGCGGTCTGCGTCAACTTCAACCGGTGGTACAACGCGACCGGCCTCATGCAGAGCGCGGACGTCACGGCGTACTGGCAGGACGTGATGGGTGGCTTCGCCAAGAACGAAAACCCTGACCTCCCGGCGAGCCTCTTCAAGTCGTGCACGGTCAAGGACGCCACGACCGTCGACCTCGCGTTCACTGCAGTGTCCAGCAAGGTCCCGGCCGCTCTGATGCTGCCCTCGTTCTCGATCCACAGCCCGAAGGCGCTCCAGGAGTTCGACGCGAGCAACGTCAGTGGCACCGCCGACGACATCAAGTACCCGTCGTACGCGCTGGAGCACCCGACCGGCACCGGGCCCTTCAAGTTCAAGTCGTGGAACGTCGCGGACAAGACGCTGACGATCGAGCGCAACGACGCCTACTGGGGCGACAAGGCCAAGCTGAAGACCCTCGTCTTCCGGACCATCTCCGACGAGAACGCGCGCAAGCAGGCGCTGCGCTCCGGAGACATCCAGGGCTACGACCTGGTGGGCCCGGCCGACGTCGAGCCGCTCAAGGGTGAGGGCTTCAACGTGTTGACGCGGCCGGCGTTCAACATCCTCTACCTGGCCATCAACCAGAAGGGCAACCCGAAGCTCGCCGACGTCAAGGTGCGCCAGGCTATCGCGTACGCGCTGAACCGCCAGGCGCTCGTCGACTCCAAGCTGCCGCCGGGTGCCGAGGTGGCGCAGGAGTTCATGCCGTCCACGGTGGAGGGTTGGAACGACCAGGTCACCAAGTACGACTACAACCTGGAGAAGGCCAAGCAGTTGCTGGCCGAGGCGGGCGCGTCCAACCTGACGCTGCGCTTCCACTACCCGACCGAGGTCACCCGGCCGTACATGCCGAATCCGAAGGACATCTACGAGCTGCTCTCGGCCGACCTGAAGGCCGCCGGCATCACCGTTCAGGGCATCCCGCTGAAGTGGACGCCGGACTACCTCAACGCCACCACCTCCGGCAACAAGCACGACCTGCACCTGCTGGGCTGGACCGGTGACTACGGTGACGGCTACAACTTCATCGGCACGTTCTTCAGCCGGCCGAAGGACGAATGGGGCTTCAACAACAAGGCCCTGTTCGACAAGTTCGCGCAGGCGGACAGCACGGCGGACGCCACCGCCCGCTACGCGCTCTACAAGGAGCTCAACGCCGACATCATGAACCTCCTGCCCGGCGTGCCGATCTCCCACTCGCCTCCCGCCCTTGTCCTCGGTAAGGACGTGACCGGCGTCAAGGCCAGCCCGCTCACGGATGAGCGGTACGCCACCGCCGAGTTCAAGTCCTGAAACATATAGATAGGAACGCGTGGGCGGGCACTCACCAGGTGCCCGCCCGCGCGGCCCTCTTCAACCGCCGAGGCGCCCGTGTTCCGATTCATCGTCAGACGGCTGCTCCAGCTGATACCCACGCTGTTCGGCTTGTCGATCCTGCTATTCATCTGGCTGCACCGCCTGCCGGGCGGTCCGGAGACCGCGCTCCTCGGTGAGCGCGGCACACCCGAGTCGCGCGCGGCGATCCGGGAAAGCCTTGGCCTGAACGAGTCGGTCCTGATCCAGTACGGCCGCTTCGTCAAGCGGCTCGTCCAGCTCGACCTGGGCACGTCGATCTCCACCAAGCGTTCGGTGACCACCGAGTTCCTGCAGCGCTTCCCCGGCACCGTCGAGCTGACCATCACGGCCATGGTGATCGCGATCGGGGTGGGCATCCCGCTCGGCTACCTCGCCGCCCGGCGCCGCGGCTCGTTCCTCGACCAGTTTTCGGTCGGCGGCTCGCTGCTCGGCACCTGCATTCCGATCTTCTTCCTGGCGTACGTGCTGAAGGCGATCTTCGCGGAGAACCTCGGCTGGTTTCCCACCATCGGCCGGCAGGACGCTTCGATCGAGGCCACCCACATCACCAACTTCTTCGTGCTCGACGGCATCCTCACCCGGGAGTGGGACGCGGCCGCCGACGCGATATGGCATCTCGTCCTGCCCGGTGTAGCGCTGGCGAGCATCCCGCTCGCGATCATCGTGCGGATCACCCGGGCGAGCGTGCTCGAGGTGCTCGGCGAGGACTTCGTGCGTACGGCCGAGGCCAAGGGCCTGACCGAGCGCACCATCCGCCGCCGCCACGTGTTGCGCAACGCGATGCTGCCGGTGGCCACCTCGATCGGTCTCCTGACCGGGCTGCTGCTCTCCGGTGCGGTGCTCACCGAGACGGTCTTCGCGTTCAGCGGGATCGGCGCGTTCATCAAGGACGCGATCAGTAACCTGGACTACCCGGTGCTGATGGGCTTCATCATGATCATCGCAGTGGTCTTCGCGCTGGTAAACCTGTTGGTCGACGTCTCGTATAGCTTGATCGACCCGAGGGTGAGGGTCCGGTGAAGCACCCCACGAAATTGCTCCGCGCGGAGGCGGCGCGGTGCGCTCCACAATTCCGCGGGGGCCCCGCATGACGCTCGCTCCCGGCAAGAAGAAGGAAAAGCTGGACCGGCTCGCCGAGCTCTCCGCCGTACGCGACGACGAGCAGGGCGTCAGCCTGTGGCGGGAGGCGATGCGGCGGCTGCGCCGCAACCCCTCGGCCATCGTGGGCGCCGCGATCTTGGTGATCTTCGTGCTGGTCGCCGTCGTGGGACCGTTCCTGGTGCCGTTCGACCCGGTCGACCAGTCGGGTATCCGCGAAGGCGTGATCAAGCCAGGCTCGATCCCAGGTTCGTCCGCGGAGCACTGGCTCGGGTACGACCACCAGGGGCGTGACGAGTTCAGCCGGCTGATCGTGGGCGCCCGGCAGACGTTGATCGTGGGCATCGTCTCCACTCTCATCGGTCTGACGATCGGCGTAACGATCGGCGGCATCGCCGGTGCCGCGGCCGGCCTCGGTGGCCGGTGGGGCCGGCTGATCGACAGCGTCCTGATGCGGATCGTCGACATGCTGCTGTCCCTGCCCAGCCTGCTGCTGGCGGTGAGCGTGGCGGCGCTCCTCGGGCCGAGCCTCACCACCGTCATGATCGCGGTCGGCGTGGTGTCTGTGCCGATCTTCGCCCGCCTGCTGCGCGGGTCGATGATCGCCCAGGCCAACCGCGACTACGTGCTGGCGGCGAGCTCGCTGGGCGTCCGCAAGTCGCGGATCGCGATCAGCCACATCGTGCCCAACTCGCTGGCGCCGGTGATCGTCCAGGCGACCCTCACGCTGGCCACGGCCATCATCGAGGTCGCGGCGCTGTCCTTCCTGGGCCTCGGCAACCCCGACTCGACGCAGCCGGAGTGGGGCCTGATGCTGGCCGACGCACAGGTCTACCTCGACGTGCGGCCGGGGCTGGCGATCTACCCCGCGCTCGGCATCATCATCACCGCATTGGGCTTCACGCTCCTCGGCGAGGCGATGCGTGAGGCCCTCGACCCGAAGCTGCGGAGGTGAGGTGACCCATGGCGCTTCTCGATGTGAAGGACCTGTCGGTCACGTTCGCCCGGCGGGGGCAGCGCACGGTGCACGCGGTCGACGGCGTCTCGTTCAGTGTGGACGCCGGCGAGGTGGTCGGCCTGGTCGGCGAGTCCGGCTGCGGCAAGAGCGTGACGTCGCTCGCCCTGATGGGGCTGCTGCCCCGGCAGCGCGGCGTCAGCGTGGGCGGGTCGGCGATCTTCGACGGCACCGATCTGCTCCAGCTCGACCAGCGGTCGATGCGCGACGTGCGCGGCCGCGACGTCGCGATGATCTTCCAGGACCCGCTCTCCTCGCTCAACCCCGTGATCCCGATCGGGCTCCAGGTCACCGAGGTGCTGGTCCGCCACCGCGACATGGGCCGTGAAGCCGCCCGCAAGGAGGCGGTGGCGCTGCTCGACAGGGTCGGCATTCCCGATCCCCAGCGGCGCCTGAAGGAGTACCCGCACCAGCTCTCCGGCGGTATGCGGCAGCGCGCGCTGATCGCGATGGCCGTGGCCTGCCAGCCCCGGCTGCTCATCGCGGACGAGCCCACCACCGCGCTCGATGTGACCATCCAGGCCCAGATCCTGGAGCTGCTCAAAGAGTTGGTACGCGACTCGGACACCGCGCTCATCATGATCACGCACGATCTGGGCGTGGTCGCCGGCATGTGCGACACGATCAACGTGCTCTACGCCGGCCGGGTGGTCGAGACCGCCCGCCGCAAGGAGCTGTTCGCCGGCCGGCGCCACCCGTACACGGTGGGCCTGCTGCGATCGATCCCGCGCCTCGACGCGGGGCGCGGCGAAAAGCTCACGCCGATCCGCGGCTCGGTGCGCGACGTGCTGCCGTGGACCGAGGGCTGTGCCTTCGCGCCGCGGTGCGACTTCCGAGTCGACGCCTGCCTGGGCGAGCCGCCCGCGATGACACCGACCCACACCGGGCACGAGTATCGGTGCGTCAACCCGGTCCCCCTCTCGCAGCCAGAGGAGGCTCGGGCATGACTGAAGTGCTCATGGAGGTGCGCGACCTCAAGGTGCACTTCCCGATCACCACCGGAGTGCTCTTCGACCGGGTGGTGGGCCATGTGAAGGCGGTCGACGGCGTCGATCTGTCCGTGCCCCGCGGCCAGACATATGGCCTGGTCGGCGAGTCAGGCTGCGGCAAGTCCACGCTCGGCCGGGCGATCCTGCAGCTCACGCCCCCGACCACGGGCGAGGTGCGCTTCGATGGCGTCGAGCTGACCAAGCTGCCCGCGAACAAGATGCGCGGCATGCGGCGGCGCATGCAGATGATCTTCCAGGACCCGATGTCCAGCCTCGACCCCCGGCAAAACGTCGAGTCGATCCTCACCGAGGGCCTGGCCGCCCACGGCATCGGCGCCGGCCGCACCGAGCGGCGCGACATCATCAACAAGACACTGGACGCGGTCGGCCTGCCACACTGGGCGCTCTCCCGCTACCCGCACGAGTTCTCCGGCGGGCAACGCCAGCGGATCGGCATCGCCCGCGCACTAGTGCTCGGCCCAGAGCTGATCGTGGCCGACGAGCCGGTCTCCGCGCTCGACGTCTCGATCCAGGCCCAGGTCATCAACCTCCTCGACGAGCTACAGGAGGAGCTGGGCCTGACCTACCTGGTGATCGCGCACGACCTCGCCGTGGTACGCCACATCTCCGACGTGGTCGGCGTCATGTACCTGGGCGCCCTGGTCGAAGAGGCCCCGAGCGACCGCCTGTACCGCGAGCCGCTCCACCCCTACACGCGAGCGCTGATGTCGGCCGTGCCGGTGCCCGACCCCGAGGTCGAAGACCGGCGCGAACGGATCCTGCTCGCCGGCGACCTGCCCTCACCCGCCAACCCGCCGCCGGGTTGCCGCTTCCACACCCGCTGCCCCTGGGCGCAGCCCACCCGCTGCGCGAGCGAGCGGCCGGTCCTGCGCGACGTAGGCGGCACGAAGGTGGCCTGCCACTGGGCGGAGCAGATCGCCGCGGGTGAGCTGCGGCCGCACGAGGTGCGGGTCGAGCTCGTGCGCCCCGGCGACGAGGGAGAGGCGCCGAGCGTCGTGTCCGCGCCCAGCGAGCCCGGGTCGTACGTGTAAGACCATTCAAGAATTGGGCTACCGCGATGTTCGTCGTGGTCCAGACCGCTGCTCCCGCGGCCTCACCCTGCTTCGTTGGTCGCGGTTACCCCTTTGCCGCCTCAACCTTCGCGATTTCACTACCCAAAGGCTCAGCCGACGAGCGCCTCGCCCCCTCCCCGCCCGCGCGCAGCGTCTGAATCTTGAACAGTTGTTGCTGTCAGGGCAGCAATAACCGTTCACAAAGGAGGGGCTCGGGGGTAAACGCCACCGTCGCTGGGCGCATTGTTGCGCCCAGCTCGACAGCTGCCCGAACAGCACCCCGGCATGCCGACGCGAAGCTGGAGTGCGGCCGGGGTGGGCTTGGTGCGCGGACCCGGCAGCGGAGGTCGGGGATCTCGGCGAGCCCTGGCGAGCCGCCGACCGGAGCGGTGCCCGCGGGAGCATGCGGTCCGCAGCTGGCGCGGACCGGGGCAAATCTGCCTGAAGGTCAGCCCTCGGGGCGGTTGAGGAGGGCGACGGCGATCGCGTGCACCGCGGCCAGGTCGGCTGGGTTGCTCAGCGTGGCGCGGCCGCCGGTGACGGTGTACCACTCGTCGGCGTCCTTGTACTGCACGCGGAGGGTGACGTCGCTGCCGGAGATCTCGCTGCGCAGCGTCAGGTCACCGGTGACGACGCCGACCTCGTCGGTCATGACGCCGCCGGGACCTGCGGTGATGTCGGTGGTCTGCTCGGCCATCACCGCAGTGTAGGGACGCTACTCCCGCGCGGCCGGGCAAGTGTCCAGCATGTCCGACAAAGCTGCTTTCTCTGCGGTGGTGACCCGCAGCCGCCAGAAGTGTTTCACGGCGATCCAGTCCGCCGCGTACGCGCACCAGAAGCCGCGGTTGGCCGGCCGCCATTGTGACGGGTCCTGGTCGCCCTTGGCGCGGTTGGACGAGGCCGACACCGCGCGCAGCTGTGGCCGGGTGAGATCGTTCGCGAAGTCGCCTCGCCGGGCGTCGTTCCACTTGTCGGCGCCGGACCGCCACGCGTTGGCCAGCGGCACCATGTGGTCGATGTCCACGTCGGACGGTTCGGTGAAGCTGCGTTCGTCGTAGACGCTGATCCACTTTCCACCGACCACGTTGCAGCCGCTGAGCTTGATGTTCTTGCCGTCGCGCTTGAGTACCGTGTCGCGCACGTCGCAGTTGCGGCCGGCGTCACGCCAGTGCGGGAACCGTTCGCGGCTGTAACCGCGCATCGAGCCCGACTTGGCGACCGTGAGCTGGCCGAGCAGTTGGGCCGAGTTGCCAGCCGCGGGCGGCGTGCCGGCCTGGCCGGTGGTGTCTTCGACCGGCACGCAGCCGGCCAGGGCAAGGACGGCGACGCAGAGGGTGGGGATCAGGCGCACCCCCTCAGCTTGCGGCTTCCGCGGCGAACCGCACGGCAACCGGGGGTGGTTTCGGCGTTTCGCGGCTAAGGCCGTATCTCGCCGGGCGCGGTGGACGTCGTGAGCCGAGGGTGGCGCGGCTGACCCGGCCCCGACCAGGCTCCCGGATCGCGGGAGCCTCGGCCGGGGCGGGTGGCCTAGCGGGCGCGGTTGACGGCGCTGGTCACTGCCTTGATCGAGGCGGTGACGATGTTGGCGTCGAGACCCACGCCCCACACGGTGCGACCGTCCACTTCGCACTCCACGTACGCGGCGGCCTGGGCGTCGCCGCCCGCGGACATCGCGTGCTCGGCGTAGTCGAGCACGCGTACCTGGATGTCGACGGTCTGCAACGCGTTGACGTACGCGTTGATCGGGCCGTTGCCGACCGCCACCAGCGAGCGCCGCTCGCCGCGGAAGGTCACGTCAGCCTCGATCTCGACCTTGCCCTCCACAGTGGACGTGGCGTACGTGTGCATACCCAGCGCCGGCTCCTCCTGGTGGTCCACCAGGTACTCCGTCGCGAAGATGCCCCACATGCGGTCGGGCTCGACCTCGCCGCCCTCGGCGTCCGTGAACTGCTGCACCACGCCGGAGAACTCGATCTGCAGCCGTCGCGGCAGGTCGAGGTGGTGCTCCTCCTTCATGATGTACGCCACGCCGCCCTTGCCGGACTGCGAGTTGACCCGGATCACCGCCTCGTAGCTGCGGCCCAGGTCCTTGGGGTCGATCGGCAGGTAGGGCACCGCCCACTCCTGCTTGTCGATCGTCACGCCCGCGGCGGCCGCGTCGAGGGCCAGCGCGTCGAAGCCCTTCTTGATCGCGTCCTGGTGCGAGCCGGAGAAGGCGGTGTACACGAGGTCGCCGGCGTACGGGTGGCGCTCGTGTACGGGCAGCTGGTTGCAGTACTCGACGGTCCGCTTGATCTCATCGATCTCGGTGAAGTCGATCTGCGGGTCGATGCCCTGGGAGAAGAGGTTGAGGCCCAGCGTCACCAGGTCGACGTTGCCGGTGCGCTCGCCGTTGCCGAACAGGCACCCCTCGATGCGGTCGGCGCCGGCCAGCAGGCCCAGCTCGGCGGCGGCCACGCCGGTGCCACGGTCGTTGTGCGGGTGCAGGCTCAGCACGACGCTGCTGCGCCGGGGCAGGTGGCGGTGCATCCACTCGATCGAGTCGGCGTACACGTTGGGGGTGGCCATCTCGACGGTGGCCGGCAGGTTGACGATCAGGGGGCGGTCCGGCGTCGGGTCGACGGCTTCGATGACCGCACCGCAGATCTCCAGCGCGTAGTCGAGCTCGGTGCCGGTGTACGACTCCGGCGAGTACTCGTAGAAGATCTCGGTGTCCGGGGTGTGGATCTCGGCGTACTTCTGGCTCATCCGCGCGCCGTCGACCGCGATCGCGGTGATGCCCGCCCGGTCCAGGCCGAAGACCACGCGACGCTGGAGCGTGGAGGTCGAGTTGTAGAAGTGCACGATCGCGCGCTTGGCCCCGCGCAGCGACTGGAAGGTGCGGTCGATCAGGTGCTCACGGCACTGGGTCAGCACCTGGATCGTGACGTCGTCGGGGATCAGATCCTGCTCGATGAGCTGGCGTACGAACTCGAAGTCGGTCTGGCTCGCTGACGGAAACCCGACTTCAATCTCCTTGTACCCCATCTGCACCAGCAGCTGGAACATCCGGCGCTTGCGCTCGGGGGACATGGGGTCGATCAGGGCCTGATTGCCGTCGCGGAGGTCGACCGCGCACCAGCGGGGGGCCACCTCGACGCGGCGGGCGGGCCACTGGCGGTCGGGCAGCTCTACGGAGAACTGCTGGTGATACGGCTGGTACCGCTGATACGGCATGCGGCTGGGCCGCTGCCGAGCGATGGGATTTTCTTGATCTTGGGCGCTGCCGGCAGACATCGCGAAACACTCCTGGAAGTCATGGGCTGTGGAGGATCCGGACAAGAAGCCGGCGCACACGCCAAACTCCGCGACGAGGTGCCGGCTAGAGGGCCTCGTCGCGGCGGCGAAGAAGGAGTGCCTGCCACATGACAATCAACACTCTAGGTGATCGGGCTCTGGTTTACCAATAGCTCGGTGGTGGGGACGCGGGTGCGCAGCGCCGTCTCCCAGACCCGGAGAGCGGGCGGGAGCATGGCCGGGTCGCCCAGTCGCCCGACCGCCACCACGACCGCCGGACGTAGATCGTCAGCCATTTCCAGGTCGGATCGGAGGCCGCTCGCATCGAAGTCCGCGATCTGGTGAACGTGCAGGCGGAGCGCGGTCGCCTGCACCGTGAGGTGCGCCACGGCCTGCCCCAGGTCGTACGCGGCGTGGGGCAGCGTCGCGCGATCCAGGTGAGCCGCGACGAGGAGCGCGGAGGCGTTTCCGGCCCAGTGCTGGCAGTCGGGGGAGAGGTTTTCCAGGATCCGCTTGTAGATTTCCTCGTCACGCCGGCCGACGGCGAACCGCCACGGCTGGCTGTTTGCGAACGATGGCGCCCAGCGGGCCGCCTCGATCAGCGAGCTGACGTCATCGTCGGACATGACGGCGACCGGGTCGAAGGCGAGCGGGCTCCACCGGGTCGCGAGCAAGGGGTGTAGCTCGGACATGGCGCCGAGTGTGCCGTATTGGACCCTCTGTCACCACTCGGGGGTCACCCGGCGTGTCCGTTGATCGACTCAGAGTTTACGCGGTCGGGGTCGGGGAGGGGGTCGCGGTGGGTGTGGGCGGAGCGGCCATACCCAGCGGCTCCTGGGTCACCACCGGGCCGGGCAACGTGATCGTGGGCGGCGCCGCGGCGGGGGCGCCGGCCAGCATGAGCGTGCCGAAGCTCACCTTGGCCCCGGTGAGCGTGCCGTCCGGGGCGTAGCAGTAGATGCCGGCGTCGAGCGGCGCGTTGACCGACGCGGTGGTGGTCTCGACGGAGAAGCACGCACCGCTGGCGCCGGCCAAGGGCTGCGCGGTCGAGACGGACAGGGGGGCGGTGCGGTCGGTCAGGACCTCCCGCCAGTCGGTGAGCGGGTGCTGCACCCTCGGGTCGACGCCCCGGTCGACCACGCCATCCGGGTCGGCGACCCGCACGCAGACCGGCTGCACCGGCCGCTCAGCGGACGGCAAGGCGCACTGGAAGAGGCCCTCGGCGGTCTGCGCCATCGAGACGTCGGCCGTGCCGCCGAGCGCGCCGAGTGGCACATCCACTCGCCAGCTGCCGTCGGCGGCGGTGGTCAGCACGACCGTACGGTCGGTGCGTCCCGGCGCGGACCAGGTGTAGAGCGCGGTGACCTTGCGGTCCTGCGCGGCGGCCGCGAGCCCGGCGAGCTGCACCCGGGCGTCCGGTGCACCGGTGGGCGCGGCGGTCGCCGGCGTGTCCGGGTCGGGTGCCGGCTCGTCGGAGCCGCACGCGGCCAGTGCGACGAGCCCGAGGAGGGCCGCGGTGCCGGCGATTCCGCGCGTATACACATTCACATTCTCTTGTCCTGACCGGGGTGGAGTGGGTGACACGCCGTGCGCCGGTGTGCCCTCCCGCACCCGGCGGCGGCCGGATGCTGGGATCGCGTGTTCGTGTCGTCACTGGGCGCCGGTAACCTGGTCTCGTCTTATGCGGCGCCGCCGGCCTCGGACCGGCGGCGTTGGCACGTGGCGGCGATCCAAAACCGAAGTTCCGGTCGATCGCTGCGGTGGTCACCCGCGGCTCCTATCCGGACCCGAAGGTGATCCGTGGAGAGGAAGGAGCGAGACTGCCGTGGCACTCGTCGTGCAGAAGTACGGCGGTTCGTCGGTCTCGGACGCGGAACGGATCAAGCGGGTCGCTGAGCGGATCGTCGCCAATCGCAAGGCGGGCGACGATGTCGTCGTGGTCGTCTCGGCGATGGGGGACACCACCGACGAGCTGCTCGACCTGGCTCACCAGGTGAGCCCGGTGCCGGCCGGCCGCGAGCTCGACATGCTGCTGACCTCGGGCGAGCGCATCTCGATGGCACTGCTCGCCATGGCGATCCACAATCTCGGCTTCGAGGCCCGGTCCTACACCGGCTCGCAGGCTGGCGTGATCACCACCTCGGTGCACGGCAAGGCGCGGATCATCGACGTGACGCCGGGCCGCCTGCGCAGCGCGCTCGACGAGGGCGCGATCGCGATCGTCGCCGGCTTCCAGGGCGTCTCGCAGGACACCAAAGACATCACTACGCTGGGCCGGGGCGGCTCCGACACCACGGCGGTGGCGCTGGCCGCCGCGCTGCGGGCGGACGTTTGCGAGATTTACACCGACGTCGACGGCGTGTTTACGGCAGACCCCAGGATCGTTGCCAACGCTCGTCACATCAAGCAGATCACGTACGAAGAGATGCTGGAACTGGCCGCATGCGGTGCGAAGGTGCTGCACTTGCGCAGCGTGGAATACGCACGGCGGGCGGGACTCCCCATCCACGTCCGCTCGTCGTACTCGCAGAACACCGGCACCATGGTCACCGGATCGATGGAGGACCTTCCCGTGGAGCAAGCACTGATCACCGGGGTCGCTCACGACCGGAGCGAGGCGAAGATCACTATCGTCGCCGTTCCGGACGAGCCCGGCGCCGCCGCCCACATTTTCCAGACGGTGGCTGACGCCGAGACCAACATCGACATGATCGTGCAGAACGTCTCTACGGAGGGCACCGGCCGCACCGACATCTCGTTCACCCTGCCGAAGGCGGATGGGCCGACCGCGATGGCCGCGCTGAGCAAGGTGCAGGAGAAGGTCAAGTTCAAGGGCTTGCTCTACGACGACCACGTGGGCAAGGTGTCTCTCGTGGGTGCCGGGATGCGCTCGCACCCGGGCGTGGCCGCCAAGTTCTTCGCGTCGCTCGGCGAGGCCGGCGTCAACATCGAAATGATCTCCACATCGGAGATCCGGGTTTCCGTGGTCTGTCGCGACACCGACCTGGACGCGGCCGTGCGCGCTGTGCACGCGGCGTTCGACCTGGGTGGTGCGGAAGAAGCGGTCGTTTATGCCGGGACGGGGAGGTAGGGCATGCCGATGCCAACGCTCGCCGTCGTCGGCGCCACCGGTGCGGTCGGCACCGTCATGTGCGATCTGCTCTCCTCCCGCCGCAACGTGTGGGGCGAGATCCGCGCCGTCGCCTCGGCCCGGTCGGCTGGCCGCAAGGTGCAGTGCCGCGGCGAGGAGCTGACCGTCCAGGCCCTCACCCCCGAGGTGTTCGACGGCGTCGACGTGGCGATGTTCGACGTGCCCGACGAGATCTCCGCCGAGTGGGCGCCGATCGCGGTGTCGCGCGGTGCCGTCGCGGTCGACAATTCCGGCGCCTTCCGGATGGACAGGGACGTGCCGCTGGTCGTCCCCGAGATCAACCCGGAGCAGTTGCGCAATAGGAAAAAGGGGATCATCGCCAACGCCAACTGCACCACGCTCGCCATGATCGTGGCGGTCGCGCCTCTCCACCGTGAGTACGGCCTGCGTGAGCTCGTGCTCGCCACCTATCAGGCCGTCTCGGGTGCCGGCCAGGCCGGCGTGGACACGCTCCATGATCAGCTTGCGAAGGTCGCCGGCGATCGGGTGCTCGGAGGGCGGCCGGGCAACGTGCGGCAGGCGGTCGGCGACGACCTCGGCCCGTTCCCGGCGCCGCTCGCGCTCAACGTGGTGCCCTGGGCGGGCTCGCTCAAGGAGGCCGGCTGGTCCTCCGAGGAGCTGAAGATCCGTAACGAATCCCGCAAGATCCTCGGCCTTCCCGACCTCAAGGTCTCCGCCACCTGCGTGCGGGTGCCGGTGGTGACCGGGCACTCGGTGGCCGTCCACGCGGTCTTCGGCAGCGAGGTCGACGCCGAGGGCGCACGCGAGGCGCTGCGCAACGCGCCCGGCGTGATCCTTGTCGACGACCCGGCGGCGGGCGAGTTTCCGATGCCGATCGACGCGGTGGGCACCGACCCGTCGTGGGTGGGTCGGCTGCGCCGTTCGATGGACGACCCGCGCGCGCTCGACCTCTTCGTCACCGGTGACAACCTGCGCAAGGGTGCCGCGCTCAACACCGCGCAGATCGCCGAGCTGCTCGCCGCCGAGCTCGCTAACCGCTGACCAGCTCTCCCGACGGGCAGGCCGGGATGTGGATCCAGCCCTCGCGTGCCTCCGCCTCCGCCTCCGCCGGGCTGGGCCGCTCGGTGCGACCGGTGGCCACCGCGCGTGCGACGAGTGCGCAGATGAGCGCGCCGAGGTCGTGGTCTCTCTTCGGGAGGGCGGCTTCGGTGTGCTTGGGCTGCGCGGCGAGGTCGATGCCGAGGGTGCGCATCATCCGACGAACGTGAACAGTCGCTCGCTGGGGGGCAGCTCCCTGGCCGGGCCGGTGTACACGTGCGTGCCGGCGCCGTAGCCCGCCTGAGGGTCCGAGACCCAGAGCGGCTTGAAGCCGGCGGCCTCGAACCAATCGCAGACCGTCGGCACGAGATCGGGCGGGTCGCGGTGTCGTGTCCAGACAACGGCGCCGCCGGCGGCGCAGAAACCAGGCAGGCTGGCGATCGTGTGGTGGATGTCGTCGTCGGTGATGTTGCCGAAGACGCCGCACGCCAGCACCAGGTCGGCCGGGACGGCTCCCGCGTAGTTGGCGGTGTCGGCCGCGTCGCCGACGAGCACCTCGATCCCCTCCGGTGCCTCGTCGCGGGCCGCCTCCGCGTTTCGCGGATCGAGCTCGACCAGCCGCCCGGTGACGTCCGGCCGGCGTGGGTGGTCGGCGAGCACGCCGAGGATGTCGCGACCTTGGCCGGCGCAGAGACTCACGATGCGGATCGGCCCGGGCGGGCGGCTGTCGAGAAAGGAGCGGATCTGCTGCTGGACGGCGGCGAGGCGCCGCGCGAGCGAAGAGTCCGGATCCTCGTACGCCTCATGCCACCGGACCCAGTCCTTCCCCGCCACCAAGCCAGCTTAGAGCCTGGAACCCCCTCCGCGACCAGCGTCAATGGTGGATTCGCGACGAGCCGGCCGGTTGCGTTATTGGGCTATTGTTTGCGGCGATGTTTCCGCTGTTGCCGGGTGGTGACGTCGGTCGATCATGATCGTGGCCTCGCGGAGAGGAGCAGGTGGTTTGGCCACCGAGCCGCAGCCTCGGCTAAAACGGCTCCTCTATTTGTCGGCCGCGGTCCTGGCCACGGTGGCGGTGTCGATTTCGACCGGCACGCCGTCAAACCCGTTCCGGTGGTTCGCGCTGATCATTGGCGCGGTGATTCTGGTCTTTTCCACGACCGGCATTGTCAGCGCTGGGAGACCGCGTCCCACGTATCAGTCATGGCCACGATTTCGCATCCGGATCCGGCGGACCGTCGTCATGGCCGGACTCGCCGTCCTGATCGCCGGGACGCTCGTCTGGGCGGTGGGTCCGCGGGCGGCCAGCTGGGCCGAGGCGGCCGACCTGCGGTGGTCCGGCTGCGACCACCCCACCATGCTGCGCGTGCTGGCGACCCACGAGGGCGTCGAGTCCACCAGATACCTCGCGGATGAGTACCAGCGACAGACAGCTCGGCAGCACCACGGCTGCCCGACGGTACGCATGCACGTCTATGCGGAATCGCCCGATGACGCCCGCGAGCAATTGCTCAACGGGTGGCCCAACACCGCCGGCGGCACCTATCCGCGGCCCGACGTCTGGCTGCCGGATTCCACTTTGTACGTGACCGAGACCCTCGCCGGCTCCACCGACAAGCTCGTCGAGGTGGACACGACCTTGGTGGCGTCGTCGCCCATCGTCCTGGCGGTGCCGGCCGTCGACGCGGCTCGTGAGGTCGACGGGGCGCGCCACGGCCGCACGTGGGCGGAGCTGATCGACATGGCGGGCGAGCGGGGCTGGGGGCTGGCGCGGCCCGACCCGGTCGCCTCCACGGTCGGCCGGCTCGCCACCGTCGCTCTGTACACAGAGGAGGGTCGCCCCGACCAGCTCGCCGCATTGTCCAGGGCACGGGCCGTCGAGCAGCAGCTCGCCCACGGGCTCGACGAGGGCCACTACACGCTCGGCGCCGAGTCGAGCCTGCTGTGCCAGCACCGCAGGGAGCGGGCCTCGCCGACCGCGGTGATCGTGGCTGAGCAGGCGATGGTGCGGTTCAACCAGGGCGCCGCACTCGGCGGGCGGTGCACCTCGGCCGGCGCCGCCCTGCCGGAGGAGCAGATCCTGACGGCGTTCTACCCGTCCGACACGTTCACGCTGGATCACCCGGTGGTCGCGATCCGGTGGACCGACACCTCATCCGCCCAGCGGTCCGCGGCGGACGCGTTCACGGAGTGGCTGAAGTCTCCCGGCGGCCGATCCGTCCTGCTCACCCTGGGCCTGCGCCCGCAGCGGACCACGATCAGCACCCCGGTGAGCCAGCGGTTCGGAGCCGTGCCCGGCCTGGGCTCCACGCTCAAAGCCCGTCCGCTACCGGCAGCGCCGACCGTCGACGCGGTGCTGGCGACCCAGCGGCGCGCGGCCCGGCCCAGCCGTGTACTCCTGGTGCTCGACGCCTCCGGCTCGATGGGCCTCGCGGTGCCCGGCGCCAGCACGACGCGCTTCGGGGTGGCGTCCGCGGGAGCCCAGGACGCGCTGTCCTATCTGGGCGAGCGCGACGAGTTCGGCCTGTGGGTGTACCCCGGCGACCGAGCGGCCGTACACCCCCTCGTGCCGATCGGTCCGGCCGCCGCGCCCGCCCGCAGGTCCGCCGCCGCCCGCGCGCTCGCCGCCGTGCGCCCGGACGGTCCCACGCCGCTCTACCAGGCTGTCCAGCAGGCGGTGCGGGATGTTGGCGCGAGCGACAACACCAGTGCCGCCGCGGTGGTCATCCTCACCGACGGCCAGGACCAGAACGCGGCACTCACCGCGGGCCGCCTCCGGGAAGAGGCCCGCGACCGGCGGGTACGCGTATTCGTCGTCGCGGTCGGCGCGGCGAGCTGCGCGCGCCAGGGCCTCGCCGACCTCGCGGACAGCACCGGCGGTGGGTGCTTCGACGCCGAGCTGAGTGGGATGGACACGGTGCTGAAGGACCTCTTCAAATCGCTGTGGGGAGGAGCCTGACATGTCGCGCATCGGCTTGGCCTGGGAGCGGGTGAAGGCGGCCAAGGGCCGGACCGGCTTCGTCGCTGGCCTCGCCGCGGGCACCACCCTCGCGCTGGTCGGCGCCAATCTCCTGGTCGATCGCGACGCCCGTGAGCCGCTGGAGGAGGGCACGATCGTCATCCTCAGCAGCTTCGACGAGAGCATCGGCGAGCAGCAGCTGGCGCTGGTGCGGCAGTGGAACGCGACGCACCCGAAGCACCAGGCGGAGTTTCGGGAGCTGCAGGGGATCGCCGACGACCACTACAGCGAAATGGTCGGCCAGGCCGAAGCGAGCAAGAGCGACGTCGACATATTCAGCCTCGATGTGCCGTGGGTGGCCGAATTCGCCGACCGTGGTTTCCTCCGCGAGATGCCGGTAACCGACGAGGATCTGGACGGCTTTCTCGCGCAGCCGCTGGAGACGTGCCGCTGGGGCGGAAAGCTGTGGGCGCTCCCCTTCTACACGAATGCCGGCCTGCTCTATTACCGCTCCGACCTCCTCGCGAACCTCGAGCCGCCGACGGGCTGGCCGCAGCTCACCAACGACATCACCAAGGCGTTCGCCGCGATCGCGGACAAGCCCCGGCCAGCCGCCGGATACGCGGGCCAGCTCGCCGACTACGAGGGCCTCACGGTCAACGCGCTCGAAGCCATCTGGGCCGCGGGCGGAGACGTCGTCGACCGCGACGGAAACGTGGTCATCGACTCACCCGAGGCCCGCGATGGGCTGCGCCGCCTCGCCACCGGGCTGGCGCACACGAACCCTCAGGTCATCGACCGCGACGCCCGCACATACCACGAGACCGAAACCACACAGACCTTCCGCGAAGGCCGTCTGCTCTTCATGCGCAACTGGCCACTCGCCCTCCGCGACCTCGAGACCACCGAAACCTCCACCATCTCGTACGCCGTGGTGCCACTGCCCGGCCCGAGCGTGCTCGGCGGCCAGAACCTCGCGATCGCCAACAGCACCGACCAGCCGGCGGCCGCGAGGGCGCTGATCCAGTTTCTGACCAGCCCGCGCAGCCAACAGATCCTCTTCGAACGCGGTGGCTTCGCCGCGACCCGCGAGCTCGTCTACCACGACGACAGCGTCAAGCGGCAGTACCCGTACGCGCAGACGCTGCTTTCCGCGCTGCGCATCGCCCGCCCGCGCCCGGTGACGCCGCACTACGCGCAGTTCAGCAAGACCTTCCGGCAGGGCGTCAACGAAGCGCTCGACAACGACGGCGAACTCCCCGACGACTTCGCGTCCCGCCTGGACGCCGCCCTGGACGGACGCGTCCCCTGAGGCCCTTTCGTTGTGCGTCAGGCGTTGGTGGCAATCTTCCAGAGATAGCCGTCCGGGTCGCTGAAGTAGCCGAAGTAGCCGCCCCACTTGGCGCCGGACGCCTCTTTGACCACGGTGCCGCCGGCGCTGACCGCCGCGCTCATGACCTCGTCCACGGCTTCCCTGGTGTCGGTGGTGAAGTGGAAGGAAGAGCCGCGGAACCCGGAGCCCTCCGCGGGGACGCCGGCGTCCTGCGCGGCCGCGTCCCATTCGTAGAGCACCAGCGACGAGGACCCCTCGCCCAGGCTGCACTTGACGAAGCCACCGAAGTCCTGCTCGATCTCGCAGCCCAGTCCTTCGGCATAGAACTTCTTGGCACGGTCCACGTCCTTGACGCCCAGCATGATGGCGCTCACCTGCAACTTGATATCCATGACGGAAACCCTAGGCGCGGACCCGCCGGGGTCGCTTCTTGAATCCTGATCAGTCTGGCGACCGGAGAGGATCGAGCCATGAGCGCTCCATGGATCGTTACGCTCGTCTGCGGCGCGGCCGGCGTGGGCAAATCGAGCGTCGCGATCCCGTTGGCCCGGCGGTACGCGGTGCCGCTAGCCGAGGCCGATGACATCGTGACGGCGGTCAAAGCACTGACTACTCCCGAACAATCACCGCTGCTGCACCTCTGGGATACCGACCCTGGGGCGCGGGAGTGGACGCCAGCACGCATCGCGGAGCACACGATCGCGGTCGCGGAGGAGCTGCGCCGCGGCTTCGAAGCCGTCATCGCCGACCATATCGAGTTCGCGATGCCGGTGGTCCTGGAAGGCGATTACCTACTGCCAGATTTGGTGACCAGATTCGGCGACGCCGTCAGGGCGGTGGTCATCTCCGAGCCGGATGAGAGCCGGATCGTGGCGAACTTCCAGTCCCGCGAGCCTGGCGAAGATCATCGGTTCCGCGCCAGCGTGACCACGAAGATGGAGGCGGAGCTGTCGGCCCGGGCCGCACGGGTAGGCGTTCCCGTCGTTTCCGCCCGGCCGTGGTCAGACAGCCTCGATCGAGTCGACGCGACGCTGAGGCGGTATACCGGAAACAAATAGGGACCATGTCTGCCGATGAGACATGGTCCCTGACCTGGTCGGGGTGGCCGGATTTGAACCGACGACCTCTTCGTCCCGAACGAAGCGCGCTACCAAGCTGCGCCACACCCCGAGGCAGTGCCCGCGTAATAGTAGCCCACGGCCACAGCCGCTCAAACTCGGTATCCGGTCAGCGAGGGATCAGCGTCAGCAGCGATGCCTCGGGCGGGCAGGCGAAGCGGACCGGGGCGGTGGGGTGGGTGCCCAGGCCGGCGGAGACGTGCAGCCAGGCGTCGGAGCCGGGCCAGCGGAAGAGGCCCCTCGCCATCGAGCGGGGTAGGTCGCAGTTGGTGACCAGCGCGCCCACGAACGGGACGCGGACCTGGCCGCCATGGGTGTGGCCGGCCAGCAGGAGGTCGAAGCCGTCCGCGGCCATGGCGTCCAGGATGAAGGGCTCGGGCGAATGGGTCAGGCCCAGCCGCACGTCGGCGTCGGCCGAGGCGCTGCCGGCGACCTGCGCGTAGTCGTCGCGCTGGATGTGGGGGTCGTCGACACCGGTAAGCTCGATGAGGCGGCCGCCGGCCTTGAGGGTGGTGCGGGCGTTGTTGAGGTCGGCCCAGCCGCTGCCGACCAGCAGCTCGCGCAGCTCGTCGGCGGGGAGCTCGACGCCGTGGTGGCGGTCGGCGGTGCGCTCGTGCCGGGAGAAGTAGCCGAACGGGTTTTTCAGCACCGGGCCGGTGTAGTCGTTTGAGCCGAAGACGAAGGCGCCCGGGTAGTCGAGCAGCGGCTGCAGCGCGTTGAGCACGCCCGGCACGGCGTCCGGGTGGGCCATGTTGTCGCCGGTCACCACGACCAGGTCGGGGTCGGTGCCGGCCAGGGCCGCCACCCACTCCTGCTTGCGCCGCTGGCTGGGCATCATGTGCAGGTCGGACAGGTGCAGGACGCGCAGCGGCTCGGCGTCGAGCGCGAGCACCGGCACGTCGTACCGCCGGAGGGTGAACATGTTGCGCTCGATGAGCGAGGCATATGCCAGCGTGGCGGCGCCGGCGGCGGCCGTGCCCGCGGCGAGTCCAAACAATGTGCGCTTCCGCATGGCACCCAGGGTAGTTTGACCCACCATGGGCACGCTCAAGGACACCCTCACGACTGACATGCGCACCGCTCTCAAGGCGCGTGACGAGCTCACCACGTCCACCCTGCGGATGGCGCTGGCCGCCGTCGGCACCGCCGAGGTCGCCGGCGCCAGCAAGCGCGAGCTGTCCGACGAAGAGGTGCTCGCGGTGCTCGCCAAGGAGGCTAAGAAGCGCCGTGAGGCCGCGGTCGCGTTCGCCGACGCGGGGCGGGCGGAGCAGGCGGCGAAGGAGACCGCCGAGGGCGACGTGCTGGCGCGCTACCTGCCGAAGCAGCTCAGCGACGAGGAGCTGGCCGAGATCGTCGCGGGGGCCCTGTCCGCGGGCGGGTTTACCGGGATGGGGCAGATGGGCCCGGCCATGAAGGCCGCTCAGGGCGCGGTGGCGGGCCGGGCCGAGGGCGGTCGGGTGGCCGCCGAGGTGCGCCGCCAGCTGGCCGGCTGACCGGTCAGCGCCGTACCCAGGGGAACGAAAGAGCGGGCCCCGCGAGGCCTGAGCCCCACGGCGCCCGCTCGACGCGCGTGCCGGTCAGTTTCTGGGCGGTGGGCGTCCCCCCGGGCGGCCCGGCGTGCCGGGGGTGCCCGGCGGCTGGGGAGCGCCCTTGCCGTTGCTGATCTGGAGGCTCACGATGCCGCCCTTGATGGTGCGGCCGTCGGGGCTGGTCCCGGCGACGGTGCCCGGCGGGCAGGTGGAGTTGACCTGGACGTTGTCGGTGAAGACCTCGAAGCCGGCGCCACGGAGGGTCGAGCGGGCGTCTTCGATCGTCTTGCACTTGACGTCGGGGATCCTGCGCTGGTCGCCTTCGACGATCTTGCCGTTGGGCGGCGTGAACTGCTGTGCGGGCTTGCCCTTCATCGCGTCGCGGACGGTGCTCCAGACCGCGTCGTTGACCTCGTCGTGGGTGAAGTGCGTGCTGGTCTGGGCCCAGTCCGGGTCGGCGATGAGGCCGGCCACCATGAGCTGCTTGGTGCCGAGGATCAGCGAGGCGGTCTTGGCGCCGTCGGTGGTGCCGCTCTTGCCCATGATCGGCTTGCCGACGATGCCGCGCGCCCGGCCGGCCGTGCCGCTCGTGCACCTCGTCGTCGAGGAGCGGTCGCCCACCGGGCAGCGGGCCGCGTCGGCGGCGGCGCGCGCGGCCTCGGTCTTGATCCGCTGCTCGCAGCGCGGGTTGGCGATGTCGAGCTTGTTGCCATCCTGGTCGACGATCTCCTGGACCGGGATCGGCTCGCAGTACTTGCCGTCGGCCGCGATCGTCGCGTACGCGTTGGCCATCTCCAGCGGTGTGGCCGACGAGACGCCGAGCGTGAAGGCACCCCACTGGTCGGCTGCGGTCCGGTTGTTGGCGATCGCCGCGTCGTTGCTGGCCCGGAACTGGAGGCCCATTTTCTTGGCCGTGTCGACGACGTTGGCCGCGCCGGCGCGCTCCTCGAGTGGGACGAAGTACGTGTTGATCGACTGCCCGAACGCGCCCCACATGTCCATCGGGCCGTAGCCGCGGCGGCCGGCGTTCTCCGGGCAGTACTTGTTGGAGTTGGGCGGTGCGCAGGCCGCCGGTGAGCTGGAGTCGATGATGTACTTCGACGGGTATGGCGAGACAGTGTTGATCCTGGTCTGGAGCGGGTAGCCACGCTCCAGGGCCGCCACCATCGTGAACATCTTGAACGTCGACCCGAACTGGTAGCCGTGGATGTCACCACCGCCGCTGAGCAGCGGGTTGGTGGTGTTGGGGTAGGTACCGCGGATCTTCTTGCGCGCCTTCGCCGGGTTGGACGAGATCTTGTTTTGCGGGTTGGAAGGGTCGTCGAGCTTGAACACCCGGTTGACCGCGAGCGCCCGCACGCGCCCGCTGCCCGGCTCGATGCCGGCGAGCATCAGCGCGTTCTTGTTGTTGGACTTGAGGTGCCTGTCGATGTTGGCCTTGGCCACCTGCTGGGTCTTGACGTCCATCGTCGTGACGATGCGATAGCCGCCGCTCTTGAGCCGCCGCTCCCGGTCGTACGACGTGGCGCCGAACGTCTCCTGCTCCATCCACCAGCGGTAGAAGAAGTCGCAGAAGAAGCCCCAGTGGTTCTTACTCGTGGCGACGCAGCCGTTGGGCGTGCGCTTGTCCTTGACCTTCAGCGGCACGGCCTTCGCGGCGGCGGCCTGCTCGGGCGTGATCGCCTTGGTCTCGACCATGTTGTCGATGACGTAGTTGCGCCGGTCGAGGGCCTGCGGCTTGCCGGCCGGGGTCGTGGGGTCGAAGGCCGACGGGGCCTTGACCATGCCGGCGAGCAGCGCGGCCTCTTCGATCTTCAGCTGGCGGGGGTGCTTGCCGAAGTAGACCTGGCTGGCGGCGAACACCCCGTAGGCACCGCGGCCGAAGGGGGCGATGTTGAGGTAGCGCTCCAGGATCTCGTCCTTGGTCATCTCCTTGTCGAGCTGGAGCGCGTACTTCATCTCGCGCAGCTTGCGCGCGTTGGTGTCTTCGGTGGCGGCGACCACGTCCTGGGGGTGGGTCGCCGAGTACGCGATCAACATGCGGACGAGCTGCATGGTCAGCGTGGACGCGCCCTGCGTGGTGCTGCCGGCCGAGTTGTTGGCGACGAAGGCGCGGGCGATGCCCTTGGCGTCGACACCGTTGTGGGTGCGGAAGGTGTGGTCCTCAGCGGCGATGATCGCTTCCTGCATGACCGGGGCGACGTCCTTGAGGGGGACATCCCGCCTGTTCTCGTCATACATCGTGGCGATCAGCGTCTTGCCGTCGGAGGCGAAGACGTAGGTCATCTGCGGCGACCGCTTGACGGTCAGCTCGCTGGGCAGCCGGTCGAACGTCTCCGCACCGGCCTTGGCCGCCAGGCCCGACATCGCAACCGCGGGGAAGGCTGCGGCGGCCACAACCACGCCCGCCAGGAGCCCGCAGATCAGTAGCGATGCGGCGTTCGCAAAAATGTTGTGATCACGCTTCCGCATCCAGGTCACCCAGCCAGGGTACGGGACCTCGCAACCATCGGCCGTCCCGCGTGGGACAGCCCGCCCGACGCTCTGCCGGCCGCGCTCGCTTCGCTCGCTTTCGCGCCGGGACCGGTTCGGTCCGTCCTCGTCGCTGCGCTCCTCCGGATCGCGATCTCACCGACCCCAGCGCGGAAACTTGTCGGACTTTCGGGCATGTCCTGCGGGCAGCGGCCTCGTTGTGCTAGACGCATGACCCCCTGCGTGCGGATGCGTTCTGCCGATGTTGAGCTTGACCCACGTGCGGGACACTTAGCTCGCGTTTTCGCAGATCGCCACCGGGTAAGCCTGATCTCGGTCGCCTGGAAACAGACGGACCGTCTCGGTTTTGATGGATTTGCCAGACAACGTTGCGTAATCGGACGACTACAGAGCATGATGGTCCGGCGAGTACTGCACGTCACTCGCTGGAGTTCCGGGGGGAAGTGCCAGCGAGTGGCCGGGGGGAATCCGGCCGGGCACGGGTCGGGGAAGCGGACTGCAAGGGGGGACGTGGACAGATGGGGATGATCACAGACTGGCCGAGCATGGCTGCGTGCCAGAGCGGTGACCCTGACGCACTCTTCGTACAGGGCGCCGAGCAGAACGTAGCTAAGCGAATTTGCCGCAGCTGTCCGGTGCGTTACGAGTGCCTAGCCGACGCGCTCGACAACCGCATCGAGTTCGGTGTGTGGGGTGGCATGACCGAGCGCGAGCGCCGGGCCCTGCTGCGCCGACACCCGCAGGTGGACAGCTGGCGCAAGATGTTCGAGGCGGCTCTGCGCGATAAAGAGAAGGTGCTGGTCACGGCCGGCTGAGAGCGTCACCAACCGTACGCAGCCCGTCGACGTCGTGTACGTCGGCGGGCTGTGCTGTCACTTCCACCGTCGGCACGGTGGGGTAGGCGTCGGTGAAGACGGCCGCCACGCGCTGCTCGCGGGCCGCCTGCTCGGCCAGCGCGGCGTGGATCCGCAGCGCATCGGCCGTGGCCCCGTGGCCGCCGGCCCGGTCCAGCTCATCCGCCGCGGCGAGGCTCCGCTCCGCGGACAGCCCTTCGACGGCCGTGCGGTGTACCCGGTTGAGCACCAGACCGGCGAGCGGCATGCGCTCCTCGCCCAGGCGCCCGGCGAAGTAGGCGGCCTCCCGGACCGCATCCGGCTCCGGTGCCGCGACCAGCAGAAACGCGGTCTCGCGGGCCTGGAGGATGCGGTAGGTCTCCTCGGCGCGCTGGCGGAAGCCGCCGAACATCGAGTCGAGCGCCGCGACGAACCCGGACAGGTCGGTCAGGAGCTGCGCGCCGAGCACCTTCTGAACCACCCGGGAAAACATCCCGAACGAGGCCGTGACCAGGCTGAACATGCTCCGCCCACCGGCTCGCGCGGGCGCCAGCAGCAGGCGCAGCATGCGGCCGTCGAGGAAGCGGGAGAGCCGGGCGGGCGCGTCGAGGAAATCCAGGGCCGAGCGGGACGGCGGGGTGTCCACGATGATCAGATCCCACTCGCCGCGGGCGTGCAGCTGGCTCAGCTTCTCCATCGCCATGTACTCCTGCGTGCCCGAGAAGGTCGAGCTCATGGCCTGGTAGAAGGGGTTGGCGAAGATCTCGGTGGCGCGGGCCGGGTCGGTGTGGGCGAGCACGACCTCGTCGAAGGTCCGCTTCATGTCGAGCATCATGGCGTGTAGCTCGCCGCCGCTCTCCTCCGCGTCGATGCCCTTGACCTGGCGCGGGGTGTTGTCCAGCTCGGTCAGGCCGAGTGACTGGGCGAGGCGGCGGGCCGGGTCGATCGTGAGCACGACCGTGCGCCGCCCGTGGCGCTCAGCGGCGCGCAGCCCGAGCGCGGCCGCCGTGGTGGTCTTTCCGACCCCGCCCGAACCGCAGCAGACCACGATCCGCACCCCGCCGTCGGCCAGGATGCGGTCAACGTCCAGCCGCCGGCCCGCGTGATCGGAAGACACCGACCGAGCGTATCCGGGGGCGTTCAAGGAGTGGCCATTAACTCAGCCGCCAGGGTGTCCAGCGCGGCGCGGTCGACACCTCCCGGCAGGAGGGGCAGCTCCACCATCGGCTGACCCACCTCGGCCAGCTCCAGGCGGAGCGACTCCTCTAATCCCCGGCGGGTGAGATGGGCCTTGGCCTCGGCGTACAGCCCCGCGACGGTCGGCCGGTCGGTGGGCAGCCCGGCCGCGGCGAGGCCCCGGCGCAGCTCGGCCTGGTTGACCTTGGCGCCGGTGAGCAGGGGTGGGCGGGTGGCGTTGACGATGATCTTGCCGATCGGGATGCCGAGGCCGGTGAGGTCGCCGATCGCGTCGACCGCCTCCTGCACCGGCATCTCCTCCAGCAGCGTCACCACGTGCACGGAGGTCATCGGCGAGCGGAGGAGGGCGGCCACATTTTCGCTCTGGGTCTTGATCGGGCCGACCTTGGCGAGCCGCGCCGTCTCGGCGGTCACGTTGAGGAAGCGGCCGATCCGGCCGGTAGGCGGCGCGTCGAGCACGACCGCGTGGTACACCCGGCGGCGGTCGGCCGTGCGCGTCGTGGCCTCCTTGACCTTGCCGGTGAGCAGCACGTCCCGCATGCCCGGGGCGATGGTGGTGGCGAAGTCGATCGCGCCGAGCTTGCGCAGCGCCCGGCCGGCCGCGCCGAGCTTGTAGAACATGTCGAGGTACTCCAGCAGGGCGAGCTCGGGGTCGACCGCGAGCGCCCGCACCTCACCGCCGTCGCGGGTGCCGGCGACCCGGCGCTCCTCGTACGGCAGCGGGCCGAGCCCGAACAGCTCGGCGATGCCCTGGCGGCCCTCCACCTCGACCAGCAGGGTGCGGCGGCCGCTGGCAGCCAACCCCAGCGCCAAGGCCGCGGCGACCGTGGTCTTACCGGTGCCGCCCTTGCCCGTCACGACATGTAGACGCGCCGGCCAGGCCGGATTGACCTGGCCGGGGACCTGCTCACTCGCCCGCACGCTCCGAGCGTAGTCCGGGCCACCGAACGAGTGATCAGCCGCCGATCTCGCAGACGAACCAGCCGGTCTTCTGCACGACGGTGAACTTGAACTGCTGCTCGGCGACCTTCTCGTCGCTCGTGGTCATCGTGACCTTGACCGAGACGTCCGCGCTCTCCGGCGTCTGGTTGTCCACCTTCGGCTCGTCCCACTTGTAGCGCGGGCTCTTGTACTTGGTGGCGTTGGCCTTGACCTCGTCGACCTTCTTGGTCAGCGCCGGCTCGTCGCGGGCCTCGGCGCACACCGTGTCGTTGGCCTTGGTGACGTCCTGATCCTCGTAGACGGCCTTGAGGAAGTTTTGCACCGCGGCCACCGGCTCGGCCGCACCGTCGTTGGGCTCGGTGTTGCTCATGAGCAGATACGCGGCGATCCCGCCGCCACCGCAGAGCAGCACAGCGACGACCGCCACGACGGCGATGATCACCGGGGTGCGCGACTTCTTCCGCGGCGGAACCGGCGCGCCCGGGTAGCCCGGCTGTGCGTACGCCGGGTCGGTCGGGTAGCCCGGTGCGGCCGGCGGGTATCCACCGGCCGGCGCGTACGGCGTGCCGGACGTGGGCTGGCCGGGGAAGGGCTGGCCGGAGGTGGGCGGCGCGTACGGCCCGCCGGACACCGGCGCCGGGTAGGGCTGGCCGGGCACCTGGTAGCCGGGCTGCTCGGGCGGCGCGTACTGCGGCTGGGGATAGCCGGGCTGGCCGGAGATCGGCTGGCCGGACACGGGCTGACCCGGCACGGGCTGGCCGGGCGGCGCGTAACCCGGCTGCGGTCCGGGCGCGCCATGCTGGGGATAGCCCGGCTGGGGCGCGGGGTAGCCGGGCTGCGGCGGCGGGTAGCCGGGCTGGGGCGCCGGATAGCCGGACTCGGGCGCGCCGTAGCCAGGCTGGGCCGGTGGCCCGTAGCCGGGGGCCGGCGGGTAGCCCGGCGTGGCGGCGGGCGTGGTGTATCCGGGCGGCGGGTAGCCGGGCTGCTGCGGCACGCCCTGGGGCGGCGGCACGATCGGGTGCGCCGGTGGCGGCGGCACAGCCGGCTGCTCAGGCGGATCGGCGGGTGCGGAGGCGAACGGGTCGACGGGCGTCGGATAACCGGGCGTCGACCCTTCCTGCTGCTCTCCGGCACCACCGTTCGGCGGTTGCGTCATTGGTGTCCCCCAGGCCACGGTCGCAGTGTGCCCGTTAGGGTAGCGCCCACTGGCTAGCTGTCGAAGACCCGCCGGGAGCGCCCACCGCAGAGCGCCGCCAGCGCGCCGGTTAGGGTGCCGGCATGCAGAAGTGGGAGTACGCCACCGTGCCGCTGCTGGTGCACGCCACCAAGCAGATCCTCGACAACTGGGGTGAGGACGGCTGGGAGCTGGTGGCCGTCGTGCCGGGCCCCAATCCGGAGCAGCTCGTCGCGTACCTCAAGCGTCCGAAGGCGGCCTAAGGTGATCGACCCGTACGGGAAGCTGGCCGAGCTCGGCCTGACGCTGCCGGAGGTCGTCCCTCCGGTGGCCGCCTACGTGCCCGCGGTGCAGTCGGGCAAGCACGTGTACGTCTCGGGACAGGTGCCGATCGCCGAGGGCAAGCTGCTCGCCACGGGCAAGGTGGGGGCGGGTGTCTCGCCGGAGCAGGCCAAGGACCTGGCCGAGCGGTGCGCGCTGAACGCGATCGCCGCGATCGACGGGCTCGTCGGCCTGGAAAACGTGGTCAAGGTCGTCAAGGTGACCGGCTTCGTCGCCTCGGCCGAGGGCTTCACCGGCCAGCCTGCGGTGATCAACGGCGCCTCCGAGCTCTTCGGCGCGGTCTTCGGCGAGGCGGGCCAGCACGCGCGCAGTGCGGTGGGTGTCGCGGAGCTGCCGCTCGGCGCGCCGGTCGAGGTCGAGGTCATCGTCGAGGTCGCCTGAGCCGAGGTGTAAGCGGCCGAGGCTGAGCGCTACCTGAGTGAAAGCCCGTTCTGTCACTCGGGCGCCGTACGATCGCTGGCATGGTGGGGCATGTCACCGCGCCCGCGGCGGCGCTGGCCGACCGGTTGCCGGGGTGGGTCACGCTGGTGCGCGCCCCAAACCCGGGGCCGATGACCCTCGACGGCACCAATACCTGGGTGCTGCGCGCCCCCGGCGCGGAGCGCTCGGTCGTGATCGACCCGGGCCCGCTCGACGAGGGGCACCTGCGCGCGGTCGCCGATACGGGTCCGGTCGGCGCGGTGCTGGCCACCCACGGTCACCCCGACCACATCGAGGGGCTCGCCCGCTTCGTGGAGATCAGCGGCCCGGGTGGGGACACCGGCGACCTGCGCGTCACCCATGTCGTCACGCCCGGTCACACCGCCGACTCGGTCTGCTATCTCGTGGAGGCCGAGGGCGAGCGGGTGATCTTTACGGGCGACACGATCCTCGGGCGCGGCACCACCGTCGTGGCCTGGCCGGACGGCGATCTTGGCGCCTATCTGGCCAGCCTGGAAACACTCTCCGAGTACCACGGCGTCGCGGCACTGCCCGGTCACGGCCCGGCGCTGGCCGACTGCGGTGCCGCCGCCCGCTTCTACCTGGCGCATCGCCGCGCCCGCCTTGACCAGGTCAGACAGGCGATATCAGACGGCGCGCGCAGCGCGCAAGAGGTCGTGGCGAAGGTCTATGCGGATGTAGACCCGTCGCTCTGGCCCGCCGCCGAATGGTCCGTGCGCGCCCAACTCGCGTACCTCGGGCACGACGGCGGGGAATCGACTTCCGGGTCGGTGTGGTTGGACTCACCGTGACATGCCCGGTGTGCGGCACCGTCGCGGTGCCTGGCGCGCGTTTTTGCCACAGCTGTGGCGCGGCGCTGCCAGCTGCCGCGTCCCTGCCAGCCGCTGAGCGGCGAGTGGTCACGGTCCTTTTCGGCGACTTGTCCGACTTCACCTCTTGGTCGGAAGACCTCGATCCGGAGCGGGTCGGTGCGGTCACCGACCGCGTGCTGGCCGCGCTGGCCGGCGCGGTGAAGACGTTCGGCGGGCACGTCGACAAGCTCACCGGCGACGGGATCATGGCGGTCTTCGGCGCGCCCGTGGCCCATGAAGACGATGCCGAGCGGGCGGTCCGGGCGGCGCTGAGCATGCAGCGGGCGGTCCGCCGGGTGCTCGACGACGAGCGGGGCGGCGGCGCGCCGCTGGGCCTGCGGGTCGGGCTCAACACCGGCGAGGTGGTCGCCGGCATCCAGGCCGCGATCGAGTACACGGTCATCGGCGACACGGTCAACACCGCCGCGCGGCTCGCCGACGCCGCCGCGGTGGGCGCGGTCTACGCCGGTGCCCGCACCGCCTCCGCCACCCGCCATGTGGCGTCCTGGCGGGAGCTGCGGCCGCTGCGGCTGAAGGGCAAGCGCGAGCCGGTCGAGGCGTACGAGCTGCTGGGCCTCCACGACGCTCCGGGCACCCGCTCCGGCGTCGGTGACGAGGCGCCGTTCGTGGGGCGCGAGGCGGAGCTCGGCCGGGTGGCCGGCCGCCTCGCCGAGGTGATCGAGAGCGCCGAGCCGCGCGTGCTCGTGCTGACCGCCGAGGCCGGCATCGGCAAGACCCGGTTCGCGTCCGAAGTGGAGCGGTTCGCCGCCGGCTACGACGTGAGCGCCGGGCGATACACCGCGACGACCGGCGCGCGGGTGCTCTCGGTGCGCTGCGCCGCCTTCGGCGAACGCCGCCGGCTGGCTCCCCTCGCCGACCTGGTGCGCACCGCGCTCGGCCTCCCGCGTGACGGGTCCACCGCGGTCACCCGCACCGTCGTCGAGGAGCGGCTCAAGAGACTTGGCCAGCGCCTCGGCCGGTTCCGCTCCGATCCACCACCGGTCGCCGTCGAGCTGCTGCTCGCACTGATGGGGTACGGCGAGACGCCGACCGCCCACGGTGTGCCGGCCGGGGTCGCGGAGTGGACGCCGGACACCGCCGCACCCGACGTCGAGGCGACGCCGATCGCGGTCGCCCAGCTGCTCACCGGCCTGGCCGGCGAGGTGCCGCTGGTCATGGTCGTCGACGACCTCCACGACGCCACACCGGAGACCATCGAGGCGCTGGGCGTGACGCTTTCCCACCTCACCGGCCCGGTGCTGGTGCTGCTGCTGGGCCGTCCCGAGCTGGTGCGCACCGCCGGCGCGCTGACCCGGCTCGCCGACGCCGAGGTCTATCCGCTGCCCCCGCTGCGCGGCGCCGACGCGGCCCGGCTGCTGACCTCGTACCTGCGCGGTGGGCGGCTCCCGCAGGCCGAGACCGACCGGCTGCTCTCCACCGCCCAGGGCAACGCGTTCTACCTGGCTGAGCTGGTCACGCTGCTCATGGAGCGCGGCGCGCTCACCCCGGTCGCGGGGGCCAGCGGCACCTGGCGGCTGGCGCCCGGGTCGCTCAGCAGCCGGCTGCTCTCCCGCGACCTCGCGGCGGTGCTGGCCGCCCGCATCGACGCGCTGCCCGCCGACGCGCGGGCCGTGCTCCGCGATGCCGCCGTGATCGGCGACAACGTGCCGGAGGGCACGCTGGAGGCGCTGCGCGAGCGGCGGGCCGGCCGCGACGGGCGCCCGACCGCGGTGGCCGCCGTCGAGCTCGAGCGGGCCGTCGACGAGCTGCTGCAGCGGCGCATGCTCCGCCGCACGCGCGATGGGTTCGCCTTCCCGACGCCGCTGATGCGCGAAGCGGCGTACGCGGGCATCGGCAAGGCCGACCTCGCCGAGCGCCACGCCACGCTGGCGCAGTGGGCCGCACCGGCGCCCTCCGTGCTCCCGGCCGGGCGGGTCGCCCGGGTGGGTGGCTTCGGCGGGATGACGCCGGCCGACCGCGACGCGTTCATCGCCGCACACGTCGAGCGCGCCGCGAAGCTGGCCGACGCGGTGAGTCTCCGGCCGGACGCGGTGGCCCGCATGGTGGTGCCGCTGGGCGTCGCCGCGCTGGGCCGGGCCGCGCGGCGGTCGCTGGCGATGGGCGAGCCGACGCTGGCCGTCGAGTACTCCGAGCGGGCGGTCCAGCTCGCCGGTGACGGACTGCCGAGCACCGACCGCCTCATACTCGCGCGGGCCCTGCTGCAGACCGGGCGGGCCGGCGACGCCCTGGCGTACGCGGAGAAGCTCTCCGCCAACGCGGGCGACGACGCGGCCGTGCGAGCCGGCGCGCTTCTCGTGATCGGCCGCGCCCAGCGCGTGCTCGGCGAGCCCGACCGCGCGCTGCACGCCTGGCAGGAGGCCATGCAGGTGGCCACCGAGGCGGGCCTGCCGGGTCCGCGCGCCGAGGCGATGCGGCGGCTGGGGATGGCCGACTACCTGCGCGGGCGGCTGGGGCAGGCGAGCAGCCGGTTCGCCTCGGCGTACCAGGTGGATCTCGCCTCCGGCGATCGCCTCGGCCAGGCCTGGTCGCTGCAGGATCTCGCCTGGGTGACCACGACGCGCGGTGACTTCGCCGGCACCGACGCGGTGCTCGGGCGGGCGGCGCGGCTCTTCGCCGAGCTGGGCGACCCGACCGGGCGGGCGTGGCTGCGCGGCACGACGGCCTTCGCCCGGCTGCTGGCCGGGCGGCTGGGCGAGGCGCGGCGGCTGGCGCGGGTCTTCCTGCCCTTCGGCGAGCGGGTCGGCGAGGCGTGGGCGGTGGGCACGCTGCGCGCGGTCGAGGCGTTCGCCGCGGCCGAGCTCGGCGACCTCACCGAGGCCGACCGTGGGGCGCGCCGGGCCTACCGTGACTTCGACGCGGTCGCCGACGACTGGGGGCGGGGCTTCGCACTGGTGGTGCGCGGGGCGATCGCCCGTGGGCTGGGGGAGTTCGACCACGCCATCGACCTGCTGACCGACGCCCTGTCCTACGCGGACCGCATCGGGCACCCGCTGCTGACCGGCATGGCCGGCACCACGCGCGGGTACGTGGCGCTCGACAGCGGCGACATCGAGGCTGCCGCGCGCGACGCCCAGGTCGTGATGACGAAGGTCGAGCCCAACAACCCGCTCGCGCCGGCCCAGGTCGGCCCGCGGGTGCTGCTGGCCCGGGCCCGGCTGGCGGAGGGCGACGCGCCCACCGCCATCGGGCTGCTCGCGCCGATCGCCACGGCGGCCAAGGGGCCGGGGCTGCTCTTCCCGCGCCGGCAGGCCCTCGCGGCGTACGCGGCGGCGCTGCTCGCCGAGGGGCAGCAGATCCAGGCGCTCGACTGGGCCCGCCGGGCGGTGGCAGTGCCGGCCGAAGACGTGCGCAGCTGCGTGGTCGCCGCCGAGGTGCTCGCCGAGTCACTCGCCGCCAGCGGGCATCGCGAAGAGGCGCTCGCGGCGGCCGACGAGGCGGTGCGCCACGCGTACGAGACGCAGCGGGTGGCGGAGCGAGCGGGAGCGGACGCGGTGCGGGAGCGGCTAGGGCGCGTGTCTTCGGTACCTTCTAACCCGTGACCGAGAGGGCTCCGAGTGCGCTGCCGTTGCCGGTGGTGCCGGGCCTGTCCGGATTGTCAGTACTTGCCCGCGGCGGTTACGCCACGGTCTACCGCGCGCTCCAGGAGTCGGTCCACCGCGAGGTCGCCGTCAAGGTGGAAAATCGCACGCTCGACAATGAGCGTGACCAGCGGCGCTTCCTGCGCGAGGCGCGGGCCGCCGGGCGCATGTCGTCGCACCCGCACGTGGTCGACCTCTTCGACGCCGGTGTGACCGCCGATCAGCATCCGTATCTGATCATGGAGCTGTGCGACGGCTCGTACGCCGACCGCATGCGCGACACCCCGCTCGAGCCGGCCGAGGCCCGCGAGGTGGGCATGAAGATCGCCGACGCGCTCGCCGACGCGCACCAGCTCGGCGTGCTGCACCGCGACGTCAAGCCGGCCAACATCCTCCGCTCCCGCTTCGGCGAGCCCGCGCTCGCCGACTTCGGCCTCGCCGTCCTGGCCGAGGCCCGCGACTCCTCGGTCACGCTCGAGGTGCTCACGCCGGCGTACGCGCCGCCGGAGATGTTCCGGCACAGCGCGCCCTCGCCCTCCGTAGACGTCTACGCGCTCTGCGCCACGCTGTACGCGGTGATGCGCGGCAAGCCGCCCCGCTGGCGAGAAGATCGCAACCCGAGCCTGATCACGCTGATGGAGCTGTTCAACCAGCCCATCCCCGACCTTCCCGGCGTGCCGAGAGCGCTGATGGAGGTGCTGCGGCACGGCATGGCCAACGAGCCGGAGTCTCGCCCCTCGGCCGAGCAGCTGCGCGACATGCTGACCGGGGTGTCGCTGACCGAGCCGCCACGCGGTGTGTACGTCTCGCGGTCCTACGCTCCACCCACGGCACCTGTCCCCGCGCCGACGCCCGCCCCTCCGGCCGAGCCGCCCTCGCCCAGCCCCGCCTATCCGGTCTCGCCGGGAGTCGCGGGCGGCCACTCCACGCCCAGCCCCGGTGGGCCGCCACCGCCGCCGCCCCACCTCATGCGCGCGCCGGGCTTCGTCCCGCCGCACGACAACACCCCGACGGTCGGCACCAGCCGGCGCCGCAGCCTCCAGTGGGTACTCGGCGGGGTCGTGGTGGTCGCTCTGCTCGTGGCGGTCAGTGCGGGCGCCTGGTACGCCGCCGGTCGCCCCGACCCCAAGCCGAGCCCCACCGCCCAGCTGCCGACCACGGGCGCCCCGCTCCCGTCGCTCGCCGGCGGGGCGCTGCCCGGCTGCCTGCTGCCCGTAGCCGGCGGCCGGTGCCCAGATGTGCTGGAGTGCTACGGCCCGGCCGACGCCGACGGTCCGGGGATCAACGCGCAGCGCGTCGACTGCTCCGGGCGGCACACCTGGGAGGCGTACGCGGTCGGTGACCTGCCCGCCGGCGCCGATCCCGACGACGTCGCGGACCAGCCGGCGGTCCAGTCGCTGTGCACCGACAGCACGTTCATGCGCACGACGCTGCTCCTCTCGACCCAGGGCTGGGAGTTCGAGGTGCTGCGGCCCGAGGGTGACCGCACCTTCCGCTGCCTGGCCGGCAAGGGGCGAAACGCCTTGCAGGGCCCGACGCTGACGCGGTGACCGGGGACGGTTGATGGGTCGGCTGTGGCGTCCGCGCGCGTTCGAGCTGCTGCCCTGGCTGCCCACCGCGGCCGGCGTGGTCGTGCTGGGAGGCCTCCTTGTCTTCGCGCTCGTGAGCCTGCGGCCGGACGGACGGGACCGCCCGACCCCGCCGCCGGCGGCCGTCACGCCCCCGTTCCTGGGCGGCCCGAGCGTGCCCGACGCGCCGACGACGGCCGCCGCGGTCGGGACTCCGGGGGCGACGCTCAACTCCCCGCGCCGCCCGTCGCCGTCCCCCTCCCTCTCCCGGGCCATCGAGACTCCCGCGCGGCGCCCGTCCGCCCCCGCACTCACCGGGCGCTACCGGACGGTGCAGACCTTCGACGGCGGCTTCATCGGCGAGGTACTGGTAGCCAACTCGTCCAGCGCCGGTCGCAAGTGGACGGTGCGGTTGCGCTTCCCGCCGACGATCGGGCCGATGCGCACCTTCTGGGTGGAGAGCGCGCCGCAGGCGACCCTCACGCAGGAGGGCGAGGTGTTCGCCTTCACGGGCAGCGTGCCGGTGGGCGCGCGGGGCACGGTCGCGCTCCGCTTCCAGTTCGACCGCCAGAACGCCGTGACGACCCCGCTCGCCTGTGAGGTGAACGGGACCGCCTGCACGCGTTAGTACGACTTCGGCTGGCCCAGTACGTGCTGGGCGACGAAGTTGAGGATCATCTCGCGGCTGACCGGCGCGATCCGCCCGGCGCGTACGGCGCCCAGCAGCGTGGCCACGCCGTAGTCCGTCGTCATGCCGTTGCCACCGTGGACCTGGATGGCCGTATCCACGGCGAGCGCGGCGGCGTCGGCGGCCGCGTACTTGGCCATGTTGGCGGCGACGCCCGCCTCGACGTCGCGCCCCGCGTCGTAGAGGGCGGCCGCCTTGGCGATCATCAGGCGGGCCAGCTCCACCTGCACCGCCGCGTGCGCCAGCGGGTGCGCCACGCCTTGGTGCGCGCCGATCGGGCGGCCCCACACCTGGCGGGTGGCCGTGTAGGTCGAGGCGCGGGCGAGGGCGTACCGGGCGGTGCCGGCGGCCATCGCGGCGACCGTGATGCGCTCGGGGTTGAGGCCGGCGAAGAGCGCCGGCAGGCCGGCCTCCACGCCGCCGATCAGCGCGTCGGCCGGCACGCGCACATCGTCGAGGTAGAGCAGCCACTGGTTTTCCGGCGACACGATCTCCATGTCCAATTTGGACGACGTGAGCCCGGGCGCGTCCACCGGCACGAGGAACAGCGCGGGCTCCAGGCGGTCACCGGACGAGACGCGGGCGACCACCAGGACGTACGCGGCCTCGTCGACCCCGGAGATGAAGCACTTGCGGCCGGAGATCAGCCAGTCGTCGCCGTCGCGGCGGGCAGTGGTGCCGAGGCGGTGGGCGTTGGAGCCGGCCTCGGGCTCGGTGATGGCGAACGCCACCTTGAGCGAGCCGTCCGCGAAGCCGGGCAGGTACGCCGCCCGCTGCGCGGATGTGCCGTGCTTGGCGATCACCGTGGCCGCGATGGCCGGCGAGACGACGAGCAGCAGCAGCGGGCAGCCGGCCGCGGCCAGCTCCTCGCAGACGATGGCGAGCTCGGTGATGCCGCCACCCCCGCCGCCGTACGCCTCGGGGACGTTGACGCCCAGATAGCCGAGCTTGCCCGCCTCCGACCACAGCTCGGTGGTGTGTCCGCCGGACTTGGCCTTGGCCACGAAGTAGTCGTGACCGTAGCGGCGACCGAGCGCCGCGACCGCGTCGCGGAGGTCGGCCTGCTGAGGGGTGAGTTCGAACATGGCACCTACTCCGGGGTCTGGGCCATAGCGGCCGGGAGCGGCGAGAGGACCGCCAGCACCGCCCCGGTGTCGACCTGCGCGCCCGCACTCACCGGCACGGAGGCCACGACGCCGGCGGCTGGGGCGTGTACGGGGTGTTCCAGCTTCATGGCTTCGAGCGTCATGAGCAGCTCGCCGGCGTCCACCCGCTGGCCGGGCGTGACGAGCACGCGGCTGACCGCACCGGGCAGCGGGGCGACCAGCGAGCCCTCGGCCAGCTCAGGCTCCGGCTCGGGGAAGCGGGGCAGCTCGGTGAGGGCCACCGAGCCCTCCGCACTGTCCACATAGGAGACGTTGCCGACGCGGTCGACGTCGAGCGAGAGGCGGATCCCGTTCACGTCGAGGATGACGCGGCCCGGCGTGGCGGAGACCAGCGCGACCGGCGGGTGGTCGTCGGTGACCGGCGGGTGGCCGAGGCCGGCGAGGTCGAGCTCCTCCGGGTCGACCGCGCGCACCCACCAGTTGGCCAGCTCACCGGCCCGGTCCAGCCGGTAGCCGACCTCGACCGGGCCGGCCGGGCCGTCGAACACGGTGGTCTGCGAGCTGGAGGGCACGTTGCGCCACCCGGACGGGAGCGAGCTCAGCACCGCGGCCGACTCGCGCCGGGCGGCCGACTCGGCGAGCGCGGCGGCGAGGCAGGAGACCCGCACAGCGTCCACAGAGGACAGCAGTGGGGCGAATACCTCCTGGTGCCGGTCGAGGAACCCGGTGTCGATGTCGCCGGACTGGAAGGTCGGGTGGCGCAGCACGCGGACCAGCAGGTCGCGGTTGGTCACGACCCCGTGGATACGGGAGCGGGTGAGCGCCGACGCGAGCAGGCGGGCCGCCTCGTGGCGGGTGGGCGCCCAGGCGATGAGCTTGGCCAGCATCGAGTCGTAGTGGACGCCGACGACCGAGCCGTCCCGTACCCCGGAGTCGAGCCGCAGCCCCGGCTGCACGAGCGGGCGGAACTCGGCCGCCACCTCGGGCACGCGCAGGCGGTGGAGGGTGCCGGTGGAGGGGAGCCAGGCGTAGGCCGGATCCTCGGCGCAGAGCCGCACCTCGATCGCGTGCCCGCGGATCGGCGCGGCGCCGACCATCGGGAGCGGCAGGCCCTCCGCGACGAGCAGCTGGAGCTGCACCAGGTCGAAGCCGGAGACGCACTCGGTGATCGCGTGCTCGACCTGGAGCCGCGTGTTCATCTCCAGGAAGTAGAACTCGCCGGTGGGCGCGAGCAGGAACTCCACGGTGCCGGCGCCGACGTACCCCACGGCGCGGGCCGCCGAGATCGCCGCGGCGCACAGCTCCTCGCGCATCGTGGGCGTGACGGCCGGCGACGGCGTCTCCTCGATGATCTTCTGGTGCCGCCGCTGGATCGAGCACTCCCGCTCGCCGAACGGCACCACGTTGCCCTGCGTGTCGGCGAAGATCTGCACCTCGACGTGGCGGGACCTGTCGACGTACCGCTCCAGGAACACCGTCCCGTCGCCGAAGGCGCTGGCCGCCTCGCGCCGGGCCGAGGCGACGGCCTCGCCGAGCGACTCGGCGTCGCGCACGATCCGCATGCCCCGGCCGCCGCCGCCCGCGGAGGCCTTGACCAGCACGGGAAACTCGGTGACCGAGTCCGGATCGAGGTAGGTGGGGAGCATCGGTACGCCGGCGTCGGCCAGCATCGTCTTGGCCTCGATCTTCGAGCCCATCATCTTGATGACCTTGGCGGGCGGGCCGACCCAGGTCAGGCCCGCGTCGGCCACCGCCGCCGCGAACTCCGCGTTCTCCGCGAGGAACCCATAACCCGGGTGTACGGCGTCCGCGCCGGTCTTGCGCGCCGCGGCCACGAGCAGGTCGCCGCGCAGGTACGTGGCGCTGGGCGCGTTGCCGGGCAGGTGTACCGCGTAGTCCGCCTCGGTCACGTGGGGCGAGTCGGCGTCACCGTCGGAGTAGACGGCCACCGTCTCGATCCCGATCAGCCGGCAGGTGGCGAAGATACGCCGCGCGATCTCACCCCGGTTGGCGACCAACAGTCGTCGAATCACGGCCACCTCACATCCGGAAGACGCCGAAGGCCTCGGCGCCCCTAATCGGTCCACTGTGGATCGCGGAAAGGCAGAGCCCCAGCACGGTCCGGGTGTCGCGGGGGTCGATCACGCCATCGTCGAACAGCCGGCCGGAAAGGAAGAGCGCGGCCGATTCCGACTCGATCTGGCGTTCGGCCATCGCGCGCATGGCCTTGTCGGAGTCCTCGTCGTACGGCTGCCCCTTGGCCTCGGCCGCCTGCCGCGCCACGATCGACAGCACCCCGGCGAGCTGGGCCGGCCCCATCACCGCGGACTTCGCGTTGGGCCAGCTGAAGAGGAAGCGCGGGTCGTACGCCCGGCCACACATGCCGTAGTTGCCCGCACCGTAGGAGGCGCCGAGGTTGACGGTCATGTGCGGCACGGTCGAGTTGGCCACCGCGTTGATCATCAGGGCACCGTGCTTGATGATGCCGCGCTGCTCGTACTCGGTGCCGACCATGTAGCCGGTCGTGTTCTGCAGGAAGAGCAGGGGAGTGTCGGAGGCGTTGGCGAGCTGGATGAACTGGGCCGCCTTCTGCGCCTCTTCGGAGAAGAGCACGCCGCGCGCGTTCGCGAGCACCCCGACGGGGTAGCCGTGCAGCTCGCCCCAGCCGGTGACGAGCGCGGTGCCGTACGCCGGCTTGAACTCGTCGAACTCGCTGCCGTCGAGCACCCGGGCCAGCACCTCGCGCGGGTCGAACGGCACCTTCAGGTCGGCGCTGGGCACCGCGAGGAGGTCGTCGAGGTCGTGCTTCGGCGGGGCGGGGAGAGTGGATCTCGGGCCGGGCCCGTGCTTGCGCCAGTTGAGGCGGCGTACGCAGGTGCGGGCCAGCCGGATGCCGTCGCGCTCGTCCTCGGCCACGTAGTCGGCGAGACCCGAACGGGAGGCGTGCATCGCCGCGCCGCCGAGCGACTCGTCGTCGGTGATCTCGCCGGTGGCCATGCGGACGAGCGGCGGGCCGGCCAGGAAGACCTTGGCCTGGTTGCGCACCATGATCGTGTAGTCGGACATGCCGGGCACGTACGCCCCGCCGGCCGTGGCGTTGCCGAACACCACGCTCAGCGTGGGGATGCGCGCCGCGGAGAGGCGGGTCAGGTCGCGGAACACCTGCCCGCCCGGGATGAAGATCTCCGCCTGGCTGGGCAGGTCGGCGCCGCCCGACTCGACCAGATTGATCATCGGGAGGCGGTTGGCCAGCGCGATCTCTCCGGCCCGGCGGGTCTTCTTCAGCGTGTACGGGTTGACCGCGCCGCCGCGGACCGTCGGGTCGTTCGCGATGATCACGCATTCGACACCCTCGACCACACCGATGCCGGTCACGACGCTCGCGCCGGCCGGGAAGTCCGTGCCCCACGCGGCCACCGGCGACAGCTCCAGAAACGGTGCGTCCTGGTCGAGCAGCAGCTCGATCCGCTCGCGGGGGAGCAGCTTGCCGCGCGCGTGGTGGCGGGTCACGTACTTCTCGCCACCGCCGCCCCGCGCGGCGTCGAGGGCGGTGTCCAGCTCCGCGAGCCGCTCCAGCATCGCGCTGCGATTTTGCAGGTACGACGGGTTACGCGGATCGATGGCGGTGTCGAGGACGGCCATGGCTCAGACCCCCATCTGTTTCGCGATCTCGACGCGACGGCCGGCACCGGAAGCACACTCCGGCGTCGTCGCCACCTCCGTAACGAGCGGCTCACCCGGTGCGACACGGATCGTGGTCACGGTGAGTCCTCGATCCGCGCCCGGAGCCGCTCCCCGAGCGCTTTCCCTTGTGGATCAAGCGGATCCCGACGCGCGAGCACGCCACGGATCACAAAATTGAGCGCCCCAAGATTGGCCAGCTCGTACCGCTCGACGGGGTGTCCGGCGGCCTCCGGCAGCAGCTCCACGAACTTCTCGCTGGTCAACCACCCCGCGAGCGCCGCGTAGTCGTGGTGGCCGCGCACCCACACCCCCACGTTGGCGTCGGCGCCCTTGTCCCCCGACCGGGTCCCGACCCGCCCGCGCGGCTGATCGTGGAGCCCGTGCGCCGGCACGCTCACGGTCTCTTTGACCAACTCCTCCGTGCGTGCCGGTGGCGGGACCTCTACGCGCGACCCGTCGGGGTGGATGGCCCAGTGGGGCTGCTGAGAGGTCACGTCGGACGTGAAGATCGTGTTGGGGGTGGCGTCGCCCGGCGGGGTGGTCAGCGTGCAGCCTGGGTAGCTGGCCAGGGCAAGCTCCACCGCCGCGCTGGAGAACGTGCGGCCGGCGCGCTTCGGGTCGGGGTCCTGGATCGCGGCGTGCAGAAGGGCCCCGGTCTCGGTCCCCGTCAGGGTGAACGTCAGACCTTCCTTGCCGACCGCGTCTTCCAGCTGGGCGCGGACCAGGGTGGCCTTGGCGTCGAGGTCGAGCCCGGTCAGCACGAACGTCATCGCGTTGCGATAGCCGTCGAGGCCGGCGACGCCGACCTTGAGGGTGGGCGGCGGGGACGTGCCCCGAGTGCCGGTGACCCGCACCCGGTCCGGGCCCTCCTGCGCCAGCCGCACCGCGTCGAGGCGCGTCACCACGTCCGGGCCGACGTACGCCGGCGCGCCGATCTCGTACAGCAGCTGGGCCGTCACCGTCTCCACCGTGACCGCACCACCGGTGCCGGGATGCTTGGTGATCACGCAGGAGCCGTCGGCACGCACCTCCGCGATCGGGAAGCCCGGCCGCCGGCCGCCATCCGGCAGCTCGGCGAAGAAGCTGAAATTGCCACCGGTCGCCTGCGCGCCACACTCCAGCACGTGCCCGGCGACCGTCGCGCCGGCCAGCGCGTCGAGGTCGTCCCGCGTCCAGCCGAAGTGGGCGATCGCCGGCCCCACCACCAGCGACGCGTCGGTGACCCGGCCGGTGACCACGACGTCGGCGCCCGCGATGAGGCAGGAGGCGATGCCGAACGCCCCGAGGTACGCGTTCGCCGCGAGCGCGCCGGGGCGGTCGACCGCGTCGCCTTCGATGTACCCGACGGTGGTGGGGAGGCCGAGCCGGGCGGCGAGCGAGCGGAGCGCGGCGGCCAGCCCGGCCGGGTTGAGGCCACCGGCGTTGGTCACGATGCGGACACCCCGGTCGGCGGCCAGGCCGAGGCACTCCTCCATCTGCCGCAGGAACGTGCGGGCGTAGCCGAGCGCGGGGTCCCGCCGCCGGTCACGGCCGAGGATCAGCATGGTCAGCTCGGCGAGGTAGTCACCGGTCAGCACGTCGAGCGGGCCGCCCTCGAGCATCTCCCGCCAGGCGGAGGAGCGGTCGCCGTAGAAGCCGGAGGCGTTGCCGATGCGGATCATGACCGGGCGCCGGTGGGCTCGCGACCGACGCCGGGCGGCCCGGCGAAGGCCTGCGCGATGTCGAGCCACTCGTCGGCCACCGGCCCGGTCGCGACCAGCGCCAGGTCGGCGCGGTGCCGCCGCTGCGTGACGAGCAGGCAGAAGTCGAGCGCCGGGCCGACGACCCGGTCGGTGGCTTCGTCCGGCCCGTACTCCCAGATGCCGGAAGGGCCGACGAGCTCGACCCGGACCGGTGCCGTGGGCACGTCGCGGCCGTGGGTCATGAAGCTGTGCCCGAGGGTGCGGAAGCCCAGGTACGCGATGTGTCGCAGCCGGTCGGTGGGGGCGCGGCGGTGGCCGAGCGTGTCCGCGACGTCCTGGCCATGCGCCCAGGTCTCCATGATCCGTGCCGTGACCATCGAGGCCGGTGACATCGCGGTGGCATACCAGGGCAGCTTGGCTTTGGGTGGCGCGCCGGCCAGCGCCTCGGCCAGGGCCGCCCGCCCGGCCCGCCACCGGTCGAGCAGCTCGGCCGGCGGGCCGAGGAAGGTCTCCGTGCCCCGGTCGACGAAGTGGAATGGATCGTCGGCCGCGGTGGCCAGCGACGCGTGGAACGCCTCCGGATCCGTGGCCGCCAGCGTCGCCATGTGGTCGGTCCAGGCCAGGTGGGCGATCTGGTGCGCGATCGTCCAGCCGTCCGCCGGTGTCAGCCGGGCCCAGTGCGCCTCCGGCAGCGGGCCGACCCGGGCGTCCAGGTCGGCCGACTCGGCGGCGAGATCGGCGAGGAGTCCAGCGAGGTCGGGCAAGGTGTGCCTCCGCGTCACAGAAGGGTGGCCAACTGCCGCTTCCAGGCGGCGAGCAGCGCGGTGCGCCGCGGTGTGTCGTCGGAGAGCAGGTTGGCCACACCGAGGCCACGGAGCAGGTCGAGGGTGGCCTGCACGGCCTCGCGCACGCCCGGGGTGCGCTCGTCGGCCCCGATCAGCTCGACGGTCAGCCGGTGCATCTCGCGGCCGACCCGGGCCTCCAGCGGGACCAGCGCCGCGCGCAGCTCCGGGTCGGTGCGGGCGGCGATCCACACCTCCAGCGCGGCCACGTAGAGCGGGCCGGTGAACGCCGCGGCCAGCATGTCGACCACCCCGTCGAGCCGCTGCGGGCCAGGCGGGAGGGCGGCCGCTTCATTGCGGATCTCCTCGGCGCGGCGCTCCGCCAGGTGCTCGACCGCAGCCATGACCAGCGATGCCTTGGTCGGGTAGTGATGCAGCTGCGCGCCCCGCGAGACGCCCGCCATCGCGGCGACGACCGTGGTGGTGGTGCCGGACCAGCCGCGCTCGACGAGACAGTCGACGGTGGCTTCGAGAAGGCGGGCCTGGGTCGCGCGACTGCGCTCCTGCTGGGGCATGCGTACCGGCACACCCACAGACTGCCCCCTGTCAAACAAACAGTCAAGCCTGCTTGTTTTGGGGTCGCCTGAACACCGAGCGGGCCCGCGCTCCGCGCTTCAGACGCGGGCGCGGCGAGCCAGGCGCTCGGGGTCGAGGATGATCACGCTCTTGCCGTCGAGCCGCAGCCAGCCGCGCGAGGCGAAGTCGGCGAGCGCCTTGTTGACCGTCTCGCGGGAGGCGCCGACGAGCTGGGCCAGCTCCTCCTGGGTCAGGTCATGCGTCACGCGCAGCACGCCGCCATCGCGGGTGCCGAAGCGGCCGGCCATCTGGAGCAGGTTTTTCGCCACGCGGCCGGGAACGTCCGTGAAGATCAGGTCGGCCAGCGCGTCATTTGTCCGGCGCAGCCTCCTCGCGAGCACCCTCAGCAGCTGCTCGGCGATCTCGGGCCGGTTGTTGAGCCAGGGGCGGAGCGCCTGCTTGCGCAGCCGGGCCAGGCGGGTGTCGGTGACCGCGGTCGCCGTCGCCGTGCGCGGGCCGGGGTCGAAGAGGGACAGCTCGCCGAGCATGTCGGACGGGCCCATGACGGAGATGAGGTTTTGCCGGCCATCGGCGGCGCGCCGGCCGAGCTTGATCTTGCCGGACAGCACGATATAGAGGCTGTCGCCGGGCTCGCCCTCGTTGAACACAACCTCGCCCTTGCGGGTCTCGATCGTTTCCATCTCCTTGGCCAGCGCCTCCGCTGCCTCGGGGTCGACACCCTGGAAGATCCCGCTGCGGGCCAACACCTCATCCATCGCCGCACCTCCGCCTGCGCATACTCTCACCTGCCGGCGGCCTCGCCAGCGTGTCGACGCGCGGAGTAAGTCTAGGCGCACCAGGGCGGGTACCGGGCGTGCACCCCCGGAAACTTGATCGGCGAGCCGTAGAGTGCGATGGATGTCCGCCGAGCCCACGCTGACCGCCCGCCGCGAGGACGGGCTGGACATTCCCCTGCTGGTGTGGCGGCTGGCCGAGCCGCTGCTCGCGATCTCCTCCGCTCCGCTGGGCGGCGGGATCGGCGTACGTCATTGGGTCGTCAACGCGACGGTGCCGATGTCGTACCGCCGGGACGATCCGGACGCCCACCTGGTCGAGCTCGCCGCGCGGGAGGGCCTCGACGGTCCCGGCGTCGGGCTGCTCACCGGCGTCGACGTCGCCGAGGTCGTCTCGGCGGAGGAGAGCGGCATCCGCGCCTGGGCCACGGTCGGGCTCGGCGAACCGATCTGGGCGGCCGCCCCGCCCGCCGCGACGGCGCCCGGACCGGGCACGGTCAACATCGTGGTGCGGCTTCCCGTGCGCCTCTCGCCCGCCGCGCTGGTCAACGCCGTGGCCACGGCCACCGAGGCGAAGGCGCAGGCGCTGTGGGAGCTCCGCCTCCCCGCCACGGGTACCTCGACGGACGCGGTCTCGATCCTCTGCCCGGCGGAGGGGCCGGAGGCGGCGTACGCCGGTCCGCGCTCGGAGTGGGGCGCCCCGCTCGCCCGGGCCGTCAACGCGGCGGTGCGCGCTGGCGGCGGCACCGGCCAAGGGTCCGGAATGCCCTGGTCAGACCGGCTTCGGTAGGTCATCCGGCCTGGCGCGGGGAGGGTATGGTCGCGGGGCGATGTCCCCTCCACAGCGATCCTCCGGCGCCGGCCGGCGGCGGCGAAGCAGTGCCGCGCGGCCGCTCGTTGTCGTGCTCGCGGTCGGGGCGTTGCTGCTCGGTGGGGGTGTCCTCGCCCTGGCCGTGACCGGCGACTCACCACCCGAGGCGCAGTGGCGGGACAGCGCGCTCGTGGAGCCCTCCGGCCAGGCGGCCGCGCCGCCCTCCGGCGAGCCGGCGCGTCGCACCATCTCGATGTCCGCGACCGGCGACATCATCATGGGCAACGTGCCCAGCAAGCTCCCGCCCAACGGTGGCGAGGGTTTCTTCGACGCGGTGCGCGAGGCGCTCAAGGCGGATCTCGTGATGGGCAACCTCGAGGAGCCGATCACCGAGGACACCGGCGCCGGCAAGTGCGGGCCGACGTCGAACAAGTGCTTCCAGTACCGGGTGCCGCCGTCGTACGCGGGGCACCTGAAGGACGCCGGCTTCGAGCTGCTCAACCAGGCGAACAACCACGGCCACGACTACGGACCGGCCGGCTTCCGCAATACCCAGCGGGTGCTGGAGGAGCACGGCCTGAAGCACACCGGCGCGCCGGACGAGATCACCGTGATGGACGTCGAGGGCGTGCGGGTGGGGGTGGCCGGCTTCTCCTCGTACCCGTGGTCCAACCCCCTGGTCGACGTGGAGGCGGCGGCCGAGGTCGTGGAGAAGGCCGCCACGCTGGCCGACATCGTGGTCGTGCAGGTGCACATGGGCGCCGAGGGCGCGGCGATGACCCACGTCAAGCCGGGCACCGAGATCTACCTGGGTGAGAACAGGGGCGATCCGATCAAGTTCGGCCGCGCCATGGTCGATGCGGGCGCCGACCTGATCGTGGGCCACGGGCCGCACGTGCTGCGGGCGATGGAGTTCTACAAGGGGCGGCTGATCGCGTACAGCCTGGGCAACTTCGCCGGCGGCGCGGGCACGCTCAGCAAGACCGGGGCGCTGGGCCTGGGCGGGGTGCTCAAGGTCTCGCTCGCGGCCGACGGCGGCTGGGGCGGCGGTCAGCTCATCTCGACCTACCTCGACTCCGGCGGCAAGCCCGCCATAGACGACGATCACCGCGGTGCGGCGGCGGTGGCACGGCTGAGCGAATCGGACTTCCCGACCACCGGGGCGACTGTGGACAAGACCGGAAAGATCACTCCACCAGGGGCGGCCTGAGCTGTCGGTGCCCCGGCGTAGGCTTCGCGCGTGGCACGTGAAGAGAGTGACCTGTCGCGCAAGCGTCGTGCGCGAAAGATGGGGCGGATCCTGGAGGAGACCCACCCTGACGCCCATTGCGAGCTCGACCACGAGACTCCGCTGCAGCTCGCCGTGGCGACCATCCTTTCCGCCCAGACCACCGACGTGCGGGTCAACGAGGTCTCGCCCAAGCTCTTCGCCCGATACACCACCGCCGCCGACTACGCGGCCGCGGACCGGGGCGAGCTCGAGGAGCTGCTCAAGCCGACCGGCTTCTTCCGCAACAAGACCGACTCGCTGATGAAGCTGGGGCAGGCGCTGGTCGAGCGGCACGGTGGCGAGGTGCCCGGCTCGCTCGACGAGCTGGTCAAGCTCCCCGGCATCGGGCGAAAGACGGCCAACGTCATCCTTGGCAATGCGTTCGACGTGCCGGGCATCACCGTCGACACCCACTTCCAGCGGCTGGTGCGGCGCTGGGAGTGGACCGCCGAGAGCGACCCCGTCAAGATCGAGCACGCGATCGGCGCGCTCTTCGACAAGCGCGACTGGACGATGCTCTCCCACCGCGTGATCTTCCACGGCCGGCGGGTGTGCCACGCCCGCAAGCCGGCCTGCGGCGCCTGCACGCTGGCCAAGCTCTGCCCGGCGTATGGGACGGGTCCCACCGAGGCGGCCGCGGCGGCCAAGCTGCTCAAGGGGCCGCGTGCGCGCGAGCTCGCCGTCGCCGCCGGCGTCGACCCGGAGCTGGTGCCGGCCAACGCGATGGTGGCTCCGGACGTCCCGTGACTCGCTCTCTCCGGATGGCGGCGCTGGCGCTGGTGCTGCTCGCGGCTGGGTGTGGTGGCTCGGACGACGCGCCGCCGACACCCGACCCGCCCGCGCCCTTCGCCGGCTGCGCTGCGCTGGGCGCACCCCCGCCCTCCGCCGCGCCCGTCGAGCTGGCGGGGCCGGGCAGGCCCCTGCCCGAGGTGGTGCTGCCGTGCTTCGCCGGTGGGCCGGACGTGAGCGTCAGCGCGATCCGCGGGCCTGCGGTCGTCAACCTCTGGGGCTCCTGGTGCGGGCCGTGCCGGGAAGAGCTCCCCGCGTTCCAGCGCTTCGCCGATCGGGCCGCCGGCAAGGTGACGGTGGTCGGGGTGGACATTCGCGACAGCCGGTCGGCGGCGAGCAGCCTGGGCGCTGACCTCGGAGTGACCTACCCCA